>CEUA01213275.1_pt1 | contig 42935 bp, 41 predicted proteins | sample 361541 | NCBI WGS metagenome assembly CEUA01 (sample SAMEA2623079, study PRJEB7988) | marine metagenome | isolation source: saline water (ENVO:00002010), including
GATTTTTTGTTTCCAGCACAAAAGAAGCGTGAGGGTTGATCCATTTAGTAGACCTAATTGTACCTTCCAAAGTAACAAGCTGATCAGTAAAATGAAGGGCTTTTGAATGATGTGCAGCAACAAAAGCTGGTGAGATTGAATACAAAATAATTAATAACTTAAAAATATAATCTATCGTCGCACTCATAATTCTGTTCTATAAAAAAAAGCATTTTCAGTGATGGATGTGCCATCTGATAAGATTGCCTCACCAAATCGCATGGTATAAGGTTTTATACCATTTCTACCAGTAAGCTTAATATAAATACCATCTGTTAAAGCATCAAAATTAAAATCGCTTCTTCTTAAAGCTATAACTGCAAGAAGCTCAATTAACCATTCCTCTATCTCACCATCTTGATTTTTTGTTTCCAGCACAAAAGAAGCGTGAGGGTTGATCCATTTAACATCTTTAATCCTTCCCTCTAAAGCCACTACTTCTTGAGTAAAATTAAGAGCGACCGAGTGATGGGCCGAGACTAGAAAAGGTAAAAATAATATAAAAAATATAATACCTCTAAAAAATAAAAACATATTGTCCTCTGACTTAGTTGATAGATTAATTATACTAAGATATTTAAAATTACTATACAATATTATAAATAATGAACTTCAAAATAATAAAAAAATCTTTTTCTCTTTTTGCAATTAATTGCCTTTTAATTGGAAATATTAAGGCTCACCACTCTATGGCGTCATATGCTACTGAACTATCTGAATATACTGGAACAATAGCTAGCGTAGAGTGGAGAAACCCCCATATTGTCTTTACAATAATCAATTCACTTGATAATAAATTATGGCGATTTGAGGCAGAGTCTATATATGTACTAAAACGGGCTGGGATAAATGATCAAATAATTGATGTAGGGGATTTTGTTAGAATAGCTGCCAACCCTTCTAGCATAAAAGATAGGGATGCTTTAGCAAAAAACTTACTTAGGCCAGATGGTATTGAAATCGTTCTTCACCCAACATCAAAGCCTCTATGGAGTAATAATTTTGTTGGTATATATAACCGTAGCATTGAAAATAATACAAATATAGATACAGTTTCTGAAAATAAAGGCTTTTTTAGGACCTGGAGTAATCCAGGAACTTTTCCTAAATTAACAGCCCATCTACCATTTACTGATAGAGCATTACAATCAAGAAAAGAATGGGATGTTACTAATAATTTTGCAACAAGATGTGAACCTGAAGGCATGCCAAGAATAATGAGAAACCCTCATCCTTATGAATTTATCAATTTAGGAAAAACTATAGAAATTAAAACTGAATTATACGATACAGTTCGGATAGTTCACATGGAAGACGTTTCAGTAACACCTAACATAAAGCCATCTAGACTAGGCTACTCAACTGGCTATTGGGAAAATAGAGACTTAGTTGTAAAGACTTCGCACATTGATTGGCCCTATTTTGATAATATAGGAACCAAACAAAGTCAAAATGTGGTAATAGAGGAGCGATATACATTGAGTAATGATCAGAATAGGCTGTATTATCATTTCTCTATTAATGACTCCTATACATTTAGTGAAGTTGCAACATTTGAAGGTTACTGGGTTGCGCTTGGAGAAATTTTGGAACCTTACAGTTGTAGCCTATATTAATTAACTTTGATGATGATGTTTAACCTTTATATTTTTTTACTAATAGTTTTTAAAAAATATTTACTAATAAAAAGGAAATAGATATGGATGATATAAAAATAAATAAAATGCGGCATGCAGAGGGATTTATAGCTGCTCTAGATCAAAGTGGTGGAAGCACGCCTAAAGCATTAAGCTTGTACGGAATAACAAGTAATTCATGGAATAATGATGAAGAAATGTTTTCGCTTGTTCATGAAATGCGAACTAGAATAATTAAAAGTCAATCTTTTACAGGAGAAAATGTAATAGCAGCAATATTGTTTGAAAATACTATGGATAGAAAAGTTAATAACTTGCCTACAGCTGATTATCTATGGAATGAAAAAAATATACTCCCTATCCTAAAAGTAGATAAAGGATTGTCAGATGAGAATAATGGAATCCAGCTCATGAACCCTATGCCAGAGCTAGACAATCTTCTTCAAAAAGCAAAGAATAATGGCATTTTTGGAACGAAAATGAGATCTGTCATTAAGCAATATTCAGATCAAGGTATAGAAGAAATTGTTGAACAACAGTTCTTATTAGCTAAACAGATTTTATCTTTTGGGCTTATTCCAATAATTGAACCAGAAGTTGATATTCACTGCCCTGAAAAAAATACTGCTGAGCATAAATTAAAGACTTGTCTTATAAAATCGCTAAATAAGCTTGATTCCAATAGTCTAGTAATACTTAAGCTTACACTGCCTGAAGAAAATAACTTATACCTAGATTGTGTTAACCACGAAAAAACACTAAGAGTAGTTGCTCTATCTGGTGGTTATAGTAGGGAAGAAGCAAATAAAAGACTTTATAATCAAAAAGGAATGATAGCGAGCTTTTCTAGAGCGCTTTCTGAAGGACTATCTGTAAATCAATCTGATGATGAATTTAATATTATGCTTGAGGAGTCAATTAAACAAATATGTAAAGCATCAAGAACTTGAGATTATTTTTTGATCAAACATATAAGGCCTCAAAACTTCTGGAATAGTTACTGAACCATCTTTATTTTGATAATTTTCTATAATACTAATAAAAGCTCTTCCTACTGCAACTCCAGAGCCATTTAAAGTATGGACTAATTCTGGCTTATTCATTACCTGGTCTCTCCAGCGTGCTTGAATCCTTCTAGATTGAAAATCTTCACAATTGCTACAAGAAGATATTTCTCTATAAATTTTCTGACTTGGAATCCATACTTCAATATCAAAAGTCTTAGAAGCGCTAAATCCGGTATCGCCACTACATAAAGTAACCACTCTGTATGGAAGATCAAGCTTTCGAAGAACTTCTTCTGCATGAGATAGAAGCTCGTCAAGAGCATTATAAGAGTTTTCTGGCTTAACAATCTGAACTAACTCAACTTTATCAAACTGGTGTTGCCTAATCATTCCTCTAGTATCTTTTCCATATGAGCCAGCTTCTGATCTAAAACAGGGTGTATGAGAAACAAGCTTTATCGGCAGATCTTTGCTATTAATTATCTTTTCTCTAACTAAATTAGTTAAAGGGACTTCTGCAGTTGGAATCAAGAAAAGATCTTTTTCTCCATCTATAGAAAATAAATCTTCCTTAAATTTTGGAAGCTGTCCAGTGCCAAATAAAGATTGAGAATTGACTAGATAAGGAACATAGATCTCCTCATAGCCATGTTCAATTGTGTGAAGATCAATCATAAACTGGGTCAAAGATCTATGTAGTTGAGCTAACTTAGAACTCAATACTGTAAATCTACTCCCAGATAGGTTGGTTGCAGCTTTTTGATCAATAAATCCTAAATTCTCTGCTATATTGACATGATCTAATGGATCAAAATCAAAATTTCTTATAGCGCCCCAAGTGCTATGCTCTTTATTTGATGAATCACTTTTTCCTAATGGAACAGATTCATGTAATAAATTTGGGAGGCTATGGGTGAGTTCATCAAGCTTTTCATTAACTAGCTTTAGCTTGCTTTCCGAATCTAAAAGAGAATTACTAATTGAATCAACATTCTTTTTAAGTTTTGAAATATCCAAACCTTTTGATTTACCTAAACCAATATCCTTAGAAGCATCATTACGAGCTTTCCTTAGTCTTTCCACATCTATTTGTAATTCCTTTCGATCCTTCTCTAAATTAATAAGCTTAGCTTTATCTAGATTAAAACCCCTCCTAGCAAGATTATTTGCTACAAATTCTAAATCTGTTCTAAGTAGTTTTGGATTAATCATATAGGATTGCTAATAATATATTTTGAAACAAGAATTCCTAACATAATACCAAAAGTATTAGCTAATAGGTCATTTATATCAAATGCTCGATAAGAAATATAATTCTGAATAATTTCTAAAAGAACGCCTAAGAAAAATAAAAGGAGGGAGATTTTTAGATAAAATCTAGGTATATATACTTTAGAAAATAGAACTAATAAGAGAGCATATGATAAGAAATGAGCAAGTTTATCTAGATGAATATAAGAATAATCATAACTGCTATCTATTGGCATAGGAATCAAGCTTAAAATTATAACCAGTGCTAGGAAAAACCAGCTTAATATATCCCATATAAAATATTTTTTATTTTTTTGCATTGATTATGTGTTTTTATAACGAACCAATTAAATCAACCCCTTCAGGTAAATTAAAATTAAAAATATCTTCAGGAAGAGAAAGATTCATCTTTGTGTTAAAAAATGATATATGGGTTTTTTGACCCAGGTTATTAGTAAAAGAAATATTTGAAATAGAATCACCTTCAAAACCAATAATAAAAAATTTTATATCCTCATATTGAGAGTTAAGATCTATTTGAAAATAATCTAATCCCTCTTTTGTAAATATTTTACTTACCGTAAAAATATCTTCATTAATAGAAAGATTGCTTAAAAAAAATGCAGGTGTACTATAATAATTATTATCCTGTGGTGTTACTGTAACCTGCTTTAATTCTTTATCATAGAACCATACTTTTTTTCCATCAGCTAACAAGACCTGCTCAGCTGGTTGAATATAATTCCATAAAAATTTATTTGGCCTTAATATAGATACCTTCCCTTTACTATTTAAGATTAACTGGTCTTGGATATCAAAAAGGTCTTGATGAAAATCTGCTTGAAATGTAGTTGATGACTTTAAATACTTACCTAGAGTGGTCTCTTCTATATTAATCCTTGGTTCTTGAGAGATTGCAGAGCCAATTATAAATTGGATCACTATAAGAATAGAAACAATTCTAGAGTGTCTAATCTTCTTCTGATCTTGGTGGTACCAATACATCTCTCGACCCATTAGATTCTAATTTACTTACTATTCCAGCTTCTTCCATCGTTTCGACCATCCTAGCTGCTCTGTTATAGCCAATTTTTAAGCGCCTCTGAACACCGGAAATTGATGCTTTCTGTGTTTTAATTACTATCGATACTGCTTCATCATACAATGGGTCTCTCTCTCCATCAGATTCTGATGCTGACCCACTTTCGAAAGAAGAGGATTCTACCTTATCTTCAAGAATTTCATCAATAAATTTAGGCGGGCCAGATTTCTTTAAGCTATCTACAACAGAATGAACCTCTTCATCTGAAACAAATGCTCCATGAACCCTAGTTGGAACAGCTACACCTGGAGGCAAGTAAAGCATATCACCATGGCCCAGCAACTGTTCTGCCCCTCCCTGATCTAAAATAGTTCTAGAGTCCACTTTAGCAGAAACCTGAAAAGCTATTCTAGATGGAATATTTGCTTTAATGAGACCTGTAATAACATCGACTGAAGGTCGTTGAGTAGCAATAATCATATATATACCTGAAGCTCTTGCCTTTTGAGCTAATCTTGCTATTAATTGTTCTACTTTTTTTCCAACAAGCATCATCATATCCGCTAGCTCATCGACTATAACCACTATTTCTGGAAGTGGCTCAAGATTTCTTTTTTCTAGAGAATTATCTTCAGTTTGCTTAAAAAATGGATCTTCAATTGGGTGTCCATTGTCAATTGACTCTCTTACTTTATTGTTATAACCAGAAATATGTCTAACTCCGAGGTGTGCCATTAAGGCATATCTTCTATCCATCTCGCTAACACACCAACGAAGCGCATTAGCTGCCTGCTTCATATCAGTTACAACTGGAGATAGTAAATGAGGAATTCCTTCATACACAGAAAGTTCTAGCATTTTTGGATCAATCATAATTAGTCTAACTTGTTCTGGTGGTGACTTATAAAGCAAACTAAGAATCATTGCATTTATTGCTACAGATTTCCCAGAACCAGTAGTACCAGCTATCAATAAATGGGGCATTTTAGCTAAATCTGCAACTACTGGTTGACCTCCAATATCCTTACCTAATGCTAAGGTCAAAGTTGACCCCATACTGTCATAAGTTTTTGACTTAATTATCTCGCCTAAGACTACAAGCTGCCTTTCTTCATTAGGTATCTCTATACCTATATAGGGCTTACCAGGTATTACATCAACAACTCTCACGCTTATAGTTGACAATGATCTAGCAAGATCCTTAGAAAGGTTTGCTATTTGATTGACTTTGACACCTGCTGCCGGCTTAATCTCAAATCTTGTCACTACTGGACCAGGTTGAACAGAGATTACCTCAGCATCTATTCCGAAGTCGTCTAGCTTTAGCTCAACGAGTCTAGACATAGCCTCTAATGAGTCTTGAGAATATCCACCCTTTGCTTCAGGCGGATCATCTAACAATGATAATTCTGGCATTTCTGCATTAGCTATTGGCTCAAATAAAGGAACTTGTTTTTCTTTATGAGATCTATCACTTAATTCTACACCTTCAATTGATGGCTCTATCTTGACTTTTTTGGCATATGATTTCTTCAGTTTATCTTTTGCGATAGATTCTTTTCTTTTTTTCTTAGCCTGATATCCTTGAATAAATACCTGTAACCTAGAAAAGATTTGATTAAAATAATAAATTGATCGCAAAATAAACGAGCCAAGCTTATCTATTACGGTTAGCCAAGAAACTCCAGTAAATAAAGAAATAGAAACTAGCCATATTACTAAAAGAAGAAGTGTTGAGCCCAATATTCCTAACAATACTTCTAAATTTTGACCTACTAGCTGACCAATAATACCTCCAGCAGTTTCTCTTAAAGCTAGAGTAAAAAAATGTAGGGATGCTAAGCCACAACTAGAAAATAATAATGATAGAAACCCGATACTTCTCCAAAGAAAAAAAACAGAGTCAACAGGAATGGATTTTGACTTATATCGCAAGTACCCCACTAAAGATATTAGAACTGGAAAAAGGTATGCGGGGTAGCCAAAAAGCATAAAAGATAAGTCTGCTACCCAAGCTCCAAAAGGACCAATTTTATTTGATATCAGCTGCCCTGTTCCAGATATACTAAATGCTGCATCAGTTTTATCATAGCTAGCTAGAGCAATAAAAAAGATTATCGATAGTCCTATATTGAGCCATAAAAATGACTCTCTTAATGCACGTAACCAAGGTGAATCTTTCATAGAAGTCATAATCTTAATTATAGATTCTTTATGTTAATAATGTAATCAATATTAGGTATAAAAATAAGTTAAAGATAATGCAAGGTTTTAAAAAACAAAGTATTATAGTAAGAAAATGAAATAACACTATGGCAAAAGAAGAAGCAATACAGATGGAAGGAGTTGTTATTGAAACGCTCCCAAATACCACTTTTCGCGTTGAGCTAGAAAATGGGCATATAGTAACTTCCCATATTTCTGGAAAAATGAGAAAAAATTATATACGTATCCTAAAGGGGGATAAGGTTGCAATTGAAGTGACGCCTTATGATCTCAGTAAAGGCAGGATTATATATCGAGATCGCTAGTAACATTGTTACCCTAATACTTTTTCCTTAGAGCTAGTGCTTAAATCTAATTTATGAGATTTCTGACTAACCGTCACTTTAACAAAGCCCCCTAGAGACAAGTCACCAAATAAAAGCTTCTCAGCTAAAGGTTTTTTAATATAATCCTTTATCACCCTCTCCATAGGCCTTGCGCCCATATTTGGATCAAATCCTTTTTCTGCAATCCAATCTCTAGAAGATGAATCTAACTCTATATAAACATCTTTATTTTCTAATTGCGTTTCTAATTCAATAATTAATTTATCTACAATCCTATATATAGACTGCTTATCTAGATTTTTAAAGCTAATCACACCATCGAGACGATTTCTAAACTCGGGGGAGAAAATCTTTTTAATTTCCTCTTTACTATCTGACGAATGATCCTGATCAGTAAAACCAACTGATGGTCTTGACATCTCTTTTGCACCAGCATTAGTGGTCATAATTAATGTTGTATTTGAAAAATCTGCTTTTCTTCCATTATTGTCAGTTAAGGTTCCATAATCCATTACTTGTAATAGCAAATTAATTACATCGCTATGCGCTTTCTCTATCTCATCAAGTAATAAAATACAGTGAGGGGTTTTCATAACTGATTCAGTTAATAAGCCGGCTTGGTCATAGCCTACATAGCCTGGAGGAGCGCCAATTAATCTAGAGATAGTATGTTTTTCCATGTATTCTGACATATCAAATCTTATTAGTTCGACACCTAAAGCATTTGAAAGCTGCTTTGTGACCTCTGTTTTACCAACACCAGTTGGTCCTGCAAAAAGAAATGTTCCTATAGGCTTATTTTCTTCAGAAAGTCCTGATCGCGACATCTTGATTGAAGATGCCAAAATTTCAATTGCCTCATCTTGTCCAAAAATAACAAGTTTTAAGTCTCTCTCGAGATTTTTTAACTTATCTTTATCAGATACAGATAAGGTTTCAAGTGGTAATTTAGCAATCTTGGCTACAGTCTCTCTGATTAAATTTACATCTACAACTTTCTCATTACCAGTTGTACCATGAATTTTTTCTCTTGCCCCTGCCTCATCAATGACATCAATAGCTTTATCAGGAAGAAATCTTTCATTAATATGTTTTTTTGATAAGCTTACTGCTGCAATTAAAGATTCATCTTGGTACTTTACTTGATGATAGTCCTCAAACTTTTTTTTCAATCCACGCAATATTTTAACAGCCTCATCAACTGTAGGTTCATTAATATCAATCTTTTGAAATCTTCTTGCTAAAGCGGTATCTTTTTCAAAAATATTTCTAAATTCATTATATGTAGTTGAGCCAATACACTTCAACTTACCATTTGTGAGAACAGGCTTAATTAAATTTGATGCATCCATAGTGCCGCCAGATACAGAGCCAGCTCCAATAACATTATGAATCTCATCAATAAAAAGAATTGCATCTGGAAGATCATCAAGCTCTTTAATAACTTTTTTTAATCTTGCCTCAAAATCTCCTCTATACTTAGTTCCAGCTAATAAAGAGCCCATATCAAGAGAAAAGAGTATTGTGTTTTTTAATACACTAGGAACCTTCTTTTTATAGATTAGCCATGCCAATCCTTCAGCTAAAGCAGTTTTACCAACACCAGCTTCTCCAACTAATAATGGATTATTTTTTCTCCTTCTAGATAAAATTTGGACAGCCCTTTCTATCTCTTTATCTCTACCTACTAATGGATCTATATTGCCTAGTCTTGCCATTTCATTAAGATTAACAGTATATTCATCTAAAGCAGCGCTGTTGTTTTCCTCGTGGTTGTTTTTTGGTATTTCAGACTTATCAATACTTACTTCTGTATAGTCAGACTTTCTAGCTGAGCCATGAGATATATAACTAACTACATCTACTCTTGAAACCCCAAAAAGATCTAGCAAGTAAAATGCTTGGGATTGTTTCTCACCAAAAATAGCAACCAGAACATTTATGGATGTAACTTGCTTCTTATCACTCGAATTAACTTGAAATATCGCTCTTTGCAGAACCCTCTGAAAACCAAGCGTTGGCTGAACATCTAAATCATCAAAGCTATCCTTATCTTTCATTCTAGGAGTAGAATTATATATAAATTCAAACAACTCCTTCTTTAATGCCAATATGTCAGCATTACATGCTCTAATAATTTCCTCAACTTTAGGAATATCTAAAAGAGCTAACAGCAAATGTTCTACTGTAATAAGCTCATGATGGTTTTCTCTAGCTTTGTGGAAAGCATTATTAAGACAACGCTCGAGCTCATTAGATAACATTTAAGCCTTTTCCATCGTGCACAAAAGAGGATGTTGATTTTTTTTAGCTAGAGCTGTTACTTGAGCAACTTTAGTTTCTGCAATCTCATAAGTATAAACACCGCATAAGCCTTTTCCTTTTGAATGAACTTCTAGCATAATCTTAGTTGCATTATTGCGATCCATAGAAAAAAGCGACTCTAATACCTCAACAACAAAGTCCATAGGCGTAAAATCATCATTAAGAAGAAGAACTTGATAGTTTGGAGGCTCTACCTTCTTTGAATTAACCTCTCCGACCAATATCCCTTCATTATAGTCGGAACTTATTTTAATTTGATCATCACTCATAATTATGTTTCATTAATTATATCTATAAATATGTATAAATTAAGTATTTAATTTATAAATATTATATTTTTTTTGTAAACCTTTCTATATATTACGTATTATGAACCTTAATATTGATTTTTCTAAATGGAGGCTAATAAGGCCCTTAGAGTGGTTTGGAAGAGCATATCTCTTTCTGCCAATAGTCTTGTCCTTTTTTTTAATATTAACAATATCTAATACCATTGCCTCTATTACTTGGAAAGTAATTTATTTTAGCCCAACAACATTAAGTACTATTCCTGAGAGAAACAAGCAAATTATCAATATTGATACTGCCTCAAGACTAGACATAAACGTAATTACTAGTAAAAATCTTTTTGGGTCATTAGCTACCCCAAACTTAATTCAGCAACCAAAAGAATCTAATTACTTAAATACGCCAGAAACAGCCCTAAACTTACAGCTAAAAGGGGTTCTCTTTGATGAAGATCAGGGAAAAAGTGTAGCTATTGTCCTAACTGAGTCAAATGAAGAAAAAGTCTTTAAAATAAATGATGTTATAACAGATAACGGCACAACAATTCTCCATTCAATTCATGAAGATAGAATTATCATCAACAGGGGTGGTGTTCTTGAAGCTCTAACTCTGCCTAAAAGTTTAGAAGCAAACTCGGAATCATTAAATATCGCGATACAAACAAATCAAATTTCAAATCAATCGGCTATGCCTATTCGTAATGTAATAAGTAATAATATATCTAGTCTAACTGATATCATCAGAATAGCACCCCATATTCAGGATGGAGAGATGATAGGCTTTAGATTAAGCCCAGGAGCCTCTCAAAATCAATTTGAAACACTTGGCCTACAGTCTGGTGATGTAATTCTAGATATTAATGGAACAGCAATGACTGACCCTAGTAATGCCTTGCAAGTTTTTGAGTCACTAAATGAAGCAACTTATGCTAGCTTAACTATACTAAGAAATGGAAATAGGCAAGTAATATCATTAGACACATCGCAATTCCAAGAATTAGAAGCTACCCTTTAAGCTTGTTATATCAATAAATATCTATTTTAAGCTATAATTAAATTAACTGATATGGAGTAAAAAAAATAAATGTCCCTATATATAAAGTTCTTTTTTTGTTTCTTCTTTTTTATAAATATGAGTGTTGCTCAAGAAGCAACTACTCAAATCATGCCCAACTATAGACAAGCAGATATCAGACAGGTTATAGAGGCAGTTGGAGAGGTAACAGGAAAAAACTTTCTAGTTGATCCTAGAGTTGCAGCAGAAGTGACACTACTATCATTTTCTCCTATGTCACCTGATACGTTTTACAATGCTTTTTTAGCTACTCTCCAAGTGCATGGCTACTCTGCACAAGAAACTGATGGTGTTGTAAAAATCATCCCTGATGCAAATGTTAGAACTCTTGCTGGAACAAATTATAGCAATAGCGCTGATGACTTTGTCACACAGACTTTGATATTAAAAAATGTTGCTGTAGCAAACCTAGTACCTATTTTAAGACCGCTAGTGCCACAATATGGGCACCTTGCTGCACATGTTGGCTCAAACACCTTGATAATAGCTGATAGATCTGCAAATGTTGAAAGAATGCTCTCTATTGTATCAAAAATGGATCAAGCAGTAGATGATGAAATAGAAGTAATTAGACTGGAGAATTCTTCAGCAAGCGAGATTGCAAGAATGCTAACAAGCCTAAATCAGGCATCAGTAAGCGCTGGAAACTCCGCTCCAGCACAAATAGCCTCTGATGATCGATCTAATAGTATATTAATAGGAGGCTCTATTAATAGTAGGCTTAGATACAGAGCTTTAATTGCTCATCTAGATGCTCCAAATGATGCTGGTGGAGATACATATGTAAGATATTTAAATTATGCAGAAGCAGAATTGCTTGCTACAAACTTACAGAACCAATTTACCAATTCAGCTAATGGATCATCGCAAAACTTAAGTATATGGGCAGATTCAGGGACTAATTCTCTGGTAATTAATGCTCCAAATAATATTCTTCAAGATATGATCTTAGTTATTGATAAGCTAGATATTAGAAGAGCTCAAGTAAAAGTTGATGCAATAATTGTGGAGGTTACAGAAGATATTTCGGGAGAATTTGGTGTAACTTGGGGCATAGATGGCTCTAATATTGATAATCCGGTTGCTCTTACAAATTTTGGAGGCTCAACAAATGGTGTAGCCCAAATTGGTGCATCTATTGCTAGCGGTTCAGCTACAGGAGCAGCATCATTAGCAAATACTGTTCAGGGTGTAGCAATAGCAGTAGGACAAATTTCCTCAGGTTCAAATAATGTTGATACTAATTGGGCTGGAATTTTAACTGCTTTAAGGGGTGATGCTGAAACAAATATAATTTCTACTCCTACTATAGTTACACTTGATAATGAAGAGGCAGAAATAAGAGTTGGTCAAGAAGTTCCATTTCTTACTGGGAGTTTTACAAATACTGGTGGAGTAGCTGGCTCTGTAAATCCTTTCCAAACCATTCAACGTCAAGAAGTAGGTACAAGTTTAAAAATTACGCCACAAATAAATGAAGGAAGCGGGGTAAAGCTAACTATAGAACAAGAAACATCTAGTATAAGTGCGGGGTCTTCAGGGGCAGTAGATTTAATAACAAATACAAGAACAATAACTACTTCTGTTTTTGTTGAGGATAATGATATTTTGGTTTTGGGAGGGTTAATTGATGACTCTCTTAGAGAAAGCGAACAAAGAGTTCCAATTCTTGGAAGTATTCCTTTAATTGGAAACTTTTTTAAAGCTCAAACTGCACAAGAAGTAAAAACTAATCTAATGGTATTTATTAGACCTACTATTATGAGAGATAGCATCCAGGCTAACTTTGAAACTAATGCTAAATACAAATATATAAGAGATCTTCAAATGGAGAATTCGGGAGAAGATGTTGCTCTTATTGGAAATGCCCAAAGGCCTATTCTTCCAGAAATATCAAATCCTCCTAACCAATAATTAAAATTCTATTTTATGGTAGCAGACCCTGAAGAAAACTTGACTAAAAAAAAAGACTTTGAAAAAAACCAATTTTCTTTTTCTTTTGCAAAGAGGCATGGCGTTTTAATTAAGGAATCAAACGATAATAAAGTACAGGTAATCTATAGAGATGACGCGTCTATACTAAGTCTATCTGAGGCCAAACGGTATCTTGATCAGCCAATAGAATATATTAAAGTGAATAAAGATACTTTTTCTGAGCAGCTTCAAATAGCCTTTGAAAAGACGCAATCTAAAAATGCTATTGATGGGCTAGAAGAAGAAACAGATTTAATTAAAGTAGCTCAAGAAATTCCTGAACCATCAGATATCCTAGAAAGTGATGATCAAGCTCCAATTATTAAGTTAATAAATGCAATCTTGACTGAAGCTGTAAAAAGAAATGCTTCAGATATTCATATTGAGACATATGAAAATAAGCTTTCTGTTAGATTAAGAGTAGATGGAGTTCTTGAAGAAATACTTAATTCTAAACAAGCGATCTCTCCGTTGATTATTTCTAGAATTAAAGTTATGGCTAAACTCGATATAGCTGAAAAAAGATTGCCTCAAGATGGGCGAATATCACTTTTAATCGCAGGACGTCCGGTTGATGTAAGAGTATCAACAATTCCTTCTGGTCACGGCGAACGGATAGTTCTTAGGCTTCTTGATAAGCAAGCTGGCAGGCTACTTTTGTCCAATCTAGGTATGTCTCATGAAATTCAGAAAATAACTAACTCAATAATTAATAGGCCACATGGAATAATTCTTGTTACTGGACCAACTGGTTCTGGTAAAACAACAACTTTATATGCCTTACTTCAAGAAATTAATAACTCTAAAAAAAATATCCTTACTGTTGAAGATCCGATAGAGTATTACATTGATGGTATTGGGCAAACACAAGTAAATAATAAAGTAGATATGACTTTTGCTAGGGGACTAAGAGCAATATTAAGACAAGATCCTGATGTGGTTATGGTTGGAGAAATAAGAGATCTTGAAACTGCTGAGATTGCTATACAAGCTAGTTTAACAGGGCACTTAGTGCTTTCAACATTACACACAAATACCGCTATAGGGGCAATAACACGACTAAAAGATATGGGTATAGAGCCATTTTTACTTGCATCAAGTCTTATTGGTATCATCTCTCAAAGGTTAGTTAGAATCTTAAATAATGATAATAAAAAATTATTTAAACCTAGCGAATATGAAAAAAAATTATTAAACCTCAATAAAAATAGCTTAAAAGAAATATATAAAGAGGCTTCTAGTGGGCAGGGATATCATGGAAGAACTGGAATATATGAAGTTGTTAATATTGATGAAGAAATGAAAAACATGATCCATGACGAAGCTAGTGAGCAAAAACTAGAAAAAAGAGCTAGAAAAAATACCCCAAGCTTAAAAGATGATGGCATAAGAAAGATTTTGGATGGATCTACATCAATAGAAGAAATTTTAAGAGTAAATAGAAAAGATTAAATGGCTGCATTTAAATATATAGCTATGGATCATAATGGTAAAGAAACTACAGGTATTGTAAATGCTGATAGTGTTAAACATGTTAGTTCAATTTTAAGAGAACAAAATTTAATACCAATAGATATAGATTTTTCTCAAGGAGAAGCCTCTAGTAAGGAAGAGGTATTTTCGGTATCTAACTCTTTATCAAAAATTAGCTTTTTTAAAATACGTATCTCTTCTCTAAATTTAGCATTAATTACTCGGCAACTTTCAACATTGATTAAATCAGGTCTTCCGGTCGATGAGTCTCTTAAAGCTATTAGCCAACAAACAGAAAAAATTAATATAAGAAATACAATGCTTGGAGTAAGAGCAAAATTAAGAGAAGGTTATAGCCTGGCGTCTAGTTTAGATGATTACCCTTCTATTTTTCCAAAAATATATAGGTCTACAGTTGAATCAGGAGAGCAAGCAGGTAAACTTGATTTAGTTCTTGAAAGGTTGGCTCAATATACAGAATCTAGACATAACCTTAAGCAAAAAATTAGCCATGCGCTTGTTTATCCAATAGTTCTTACTGTTGTAGCTATTTCAATCATTATTCTTATGCTTACATATGTGGTTCCAAAAGTTGTTGGTGTTTTTTCTTCAACTGGACAAACCTTACCACTTCTGACAAGAATTCTTATATCTCTATCAAGCTTTCTTCAGAATTGGTGGTTGTTATTAATATTTCTTATTGTTGCGTTATATTTACTTACTAAAGCATTATTAAGAAAAAAAGAAATTAGAAAAAATTATCACAAGTATTTATTAAAAATAGTTATACTTGGAAAAATAATTAGAAACATTAACTCTGCCAGATTTACAAGAACTTTAAACATATTGAATTCAAGCGGTGTACCTATAATTGAAGCTCTAACTATTAGTAGTTCTGTTGTTAATAACCTAGCAATGAAGGAAGCTATAGAAAATGCTGCCATAGAGGTTAAAGAGGGAAATCCTATCTCTACCTCATTAGATAAATCTAAGCTTTTTCCTGCAATGACCATTCATCTTATATCTAGCGGTGAAGCCTCTGGTGAACTAGAGTCGATGCTAGAAAGTGCTGCAAATCATCAAGAAAGCGAAGTTAATAACACACTTTCTGCAATGCTAGCTATCTTAGAGCCTGCTTTAATAATAATTATGGGGGTTATAGTGCTAACAATTGTTTTAGCTATTATGCTGCCAATATTTGAAATGAATCAGCTAGTTGTTTAAAAAGAATTTCTTATAACACCTACAACTTCTCCCTCTATAGTTATCGAATCATGTCTAATATCAAGTTCAGTTGTTTTATAATTTGGGTTCTCAGGTATAAGAAATATTTTTTCCCCATCCTGCATATACCTCTTTATTGTTACCGCATCATCTAAACGAGCTACAATAATCTGCCTATTCCTTATAGCTATAGTTCTGTGAACAACAGCTAAATCTCCATCTAAAATACCAGCATCACGCATACTCATTCCTTTAACTCTAAGCAAGAAACTTGGTTCCTTTTTAAAAATACTTGGATCAATTTTATAATGAGATTCAATATTTTGTATTGCCAGAATTGGCTCCCCAGCAGCAACTTGACCAAGAAGCGGAATACCTTGGTAATCTTCGTCGGAGAAATCTTTAATTATTATCCCTCGAGAAATACCAGGAATAATATCTATAGCGTCTTTCTTTTTAAGAGCTTTTAAGTGCTCCTCGGATGCATTAGCTGATTTAAAGCCTAGCTCCTGGGCTATTTCAGCTCTAGTTGGCGGCATACCATTATTAGCTATAGACTCCTTAATCAAAGATAATACCCTCTTCTGTTTTTCTGTTAATTTCTTCATATTTATCTATATATACAGCCTGTATATATATACAGGATATTATGCTTTTTTTCAATGAAATTATTTCTTAATTGAACTGAGACGAATATTAGAGAATAATATGATTAATAATTCTAAACTATCAGGGGTTTTCTATGTTAAAAATATTTCATAATTTGTCTTTATTAGTTATCTTGGCTTTTGTTGCTGGATGTGCTTCTTCTATTACTCAAGATGATCTAGCAAGAGTTGATCAAGCAGCACAACGTGCTATGGAAGCAGCTCAAAGAGCTCAATCAACTGCAGACAATGCTCTAGATGCAGCTAATGCAGCTCAAGATTGCTGTGACGCTACAAATGAAAAAATAGATAGGATGTTTGAAGCAACAATGCAAAAATAAACTTCATATTTTTTTATAAATAAAACCGCTTGTTTAACAAGCGGTTTTTTTTTAATTAATAGTAACTGGTATTCCATTAGAATTAGCAATAATTTCCTCAGCATAATCCCAATTAAAATCTAGCATGCCTTTCTCAAAAAAAGATATATATGATTTTGTCAGCTCAGTCATAATTGAACCAATATCATCCATAGTATCTTCTAATGGAGGATGGGCCTCTAGAAAGTACTGTTCACCAACATTACCAATCTTGAAAGGCTGGTTAATAATCTGTACTAACGCTCCTTTAGGAACATCAAAGTATAGGTCTTCAATGTCTTCAGGAAACATCCTAATACAACCATGGGTAACTCTCATTCCTACTCCTGCTGGCATATTTGTACCATGAATAAGATAACCGGGGAGATTCAGTCTTAAGGCATGGCTACCTAGAGGGTTATCTGGACCTGGAGGTACAATAGAATTTATTGGTCTATTTTGAGATTTACGTTCTTCAATTATTGACTGTGGAGGATACCAAGTTGGGTTTTTAGATTTACTAAAAATACTTGTATTTACAATGGGAGTGCCCCATTCCATTCTACCAATACTAATAGGATGAGTTACTAAAATATTAGGTCTATCTTCAGGAAAATAGTAAAGACGAAGCTCAGGTAAATTAATAACAATACCTTCTCTCTTAATAGAACTTGGAAGAATAAATCTTGTAGGCAAAAGTATAAGACTTCCTTCTCCAGGTAACCAAGGGTCAACTTCTGGATTTGCCATTATTAATTCATTAAAACCTAAATTATAATCTCTTGCTATCTTCACAAATGTATCATCTTCCTTAGCCAGATATTGAGTCACCTCACCAACAATATTCATCTCAGAAGTTAATACAAATTCAGAGGAATAAGAGCTCTTATGGAATAGAAGCAGAAAAATAAAAAAAATATACTGTATAAATTTAGTATCTAACAAGCGTTGATCCCCAAGTAAAGCCGGCACCAAAAGCCTCTAATAATAATAGATCCCCTCTTTTAATTCTTCCGTCCTGAATAGCAACATCTAGGGCAGAAGGAATAGTTGCAGCAGAAGTATTGGCATGCTCATGAACGGTCACTATAACCTTCTCCATAGGCATATCTAGTTTCTTAGCAGCTGCCTTAATAATTCTTAAATTAGCTTGATGGGGTACTAACCAATCTATATCACTCTTGCTTAAATTATTTTTCTTAAGAACTTCATCAACCATATTACCCAATGTTTTAACAGCAACTTTGAATACTTCGTTACCTTTCATATGAATAGCTGTGTCCTCAAAAACTCCTTTCTTTGAAGGCAGGCCACCACTTGCATATAACAAGTCTTTATATGATCCATCTGAAGCTAGATTTGAATAAATAATTCCCGGTTCCTCAGACGCCTCAATAATTACAGCTCCAGCTCCATCACCAAATAAAACACAGGTCTCTCTATCCTGCCAATCTAAAATCCTAGAAATTACCTCAGCACCAACAACTAATACTCTATTAGTATGACCAGTTCTAATATACTGATCAGCTGTTGTTAAGGCATAAATAAAGCCAGTACAAGCTGCTTCTAAGCTAAAAGAAGGTATGCCTCTTATTCCTAATTTCTCTTGTAAAATAGTTCCAACATTAGGAAAAATTAGATCAGGAGTGCACGTGCCAACAATTATCATATCTATATCATTTGCTTTAATTCCTGCATTAGTAATCGCCTTGATTGATGCTTCATAAGCAAGATCACTAGTAAGCTGAGAATCTGAAGCTACATGTCTCTGTTTCACACCAGTTCTTGAAGTAATCCAATCATCTGATGTATCAACCATTTTTTCAAGATCAGTGTTACTAATAATACGATCTGGAAAATAACTACCTGTACCAATAATTTTTGAATACATATTAAACTACAACTTATCAATAAATTCTTTAATTTCAGAAGGCAAATCTTTTCTTGCTTCTATTATCGCAATGTTGACTGCTGATTCAAAGGCCAAGCTATCTGAATGTCCATGACTTTTTACAACTATACCATTCAAACCAACTAAGGTAGCTCCGTTATATTGACGAGAATCTAGTTTTTTTCTTATCGCTTTTATAGATGTTCTAGCTAAAAGAAACTGCAATTTTCTATAAAAACTTAAGCTAAATTCTTTCTTAATATAATAAGAGATTAAGCTAGCAACACCTTCCATCGTCTTTAACGATATATTTCCTACAAAACCATCAGTAACAACAACATCTGCATTATTATTAAATATGTCATTACCCTCAATAAAGCCAACATAATTTAAATTACTACTTGATAATAATTTAGCTGCATCTTTTACTAAATTATTACCTTTAATTTCCTCCTCACCTACATTCAGCAAAGCCACTCTTGGTTTGCTTATTCCTAGAATTCCTTTTGATATTATAGAGCCCATTGCTGCGAACTGAAAAAGATTGCTCGGTGTTGAATTAATATTTGCTCCTAAATCCAGCATAAAAACTGTTCCTTTAATGGATGGAATTGCAGAAACAATTGCTGGGCGATCTATTCCAGAAATCATACCAAGAAGATACTTAGATGTGGCCATAAGCGCCCCTGTATTTCCAGAGCTAACACAAGCATCTGCTCGTTTATGTTTTACTTCCTCGATTGCGAGCCTAAGAGAAGATTTTTTCTTTTTCCTTAAAGCCTCAATTGGGTCGTCTTTCATTGAGACAACTTCGCTTGCCTCAATATAAGAAATTTTTTCTTTATATCTTGCTCCAAAGCAATTCTTTGCTTGCTCTATGGCTTCTGGCAGCCCAACCAGAGTCAGCTTAATAGAGCTATCCTTTTGTAAAATATTAATAGCCGCAGGTATAACTGCTTGAGGACCATTATCCCCTCCCATCAAATCCAAAGAAATTTTCAAATCTGAATTCATAAAAGAATCTTTGAGCAGAGCCAGAAATCTAGCACGCTATGGACTAATTATCCTCTTCCTGCTCTTCTGATGGCTCGGGAATATCAATAATTTTTTTACCACGATAAAATCCATCTGCAGTCATATGATGTCTTTGGTGAGTTTCTCCAGTAGACGGATCAATTGATAAAGTAGATGCCTTAAGAGAGTCATGAGACCTTCTCATTCCTCTTCTAGATGGTGTTTTTCTTCCTTTTTGAACAGCCATAATTCAAAATCCCTGTAATTATCAAAATTAATTTCACCAACTATACTATAAAATGATTCGATAGAGTTAGTCATAAATTAAGATATAATAGATATTATAAATAATTGCTTCTGATATTTAAATACATACTATTAATGATGAAAAAGCTAATTCTTGCCTCAAAATCTATTTATAGAAAGGATCTCTTAAATGGCCTGGGGGTTCCTTTTGAGGTTAGAATCCCAAAAATAAATGAGGCAATAGAAAATAAAGAAAAATCAGAGGAGCTAGCTCTTCGTCTATCAATTAAAAAAGCAGAGTCAGTAATTTTAAAAAATCACTTTTCTGAAATAATTATAGGGGCCGACCAAGTTGCAAGTATCAATGGTGAAGAATTAAAAAAGCCGTCTAATGAGGATACTGCCATTAAACAATTACTGTATTGTCAAAATAAGAGTGTCGTTTTTTTTAGTGCGGTAACTATTATAGATACTGAAACGATGGAGTACTATTCCACAAATAGCTTAACAGCAACAAAAATAAAAAAATTATCAGAAGAAGAAATATCCTTCTATGTTAAAAAAAATAAACCATATGATTGTTCTGGTGGTATAAAGATAGAAAAAAATGGTATAGCGCTCTTTGAGTATATAAAATCTAACGATCCATCTTCAATATTAGGTTTGCCTTTAATCTGGGTATCAAAAATTTTAAAAAAATTAGGAATAAACCCTTTAAGCAATAATTTTTGAATGCAGTTCTCTAAGGTCTTTAGGTAGCGGACAACTTACTGATAAGTCTTTATAGTTGTCTTGCCATGCGAAGCTTATTGAATGAGCATGTAGAAAAATTCTATTGAGTCCCATTCTTTTTAATAAAATATTAAAATCTTTATCGCCATACTGCTGATCACCAGCAACCGGGTGGCCTAATGATTTTGCATGAGCCCTGATTTGGTGCGTCCTTCCTGTCTCAATAATGACTTCAACCAATGTAGCAATCTCACCAAAAGATTCAATAAATTTAAAATGGCTTTTTGCTGTTTTGCCCTCTTCGCTAACTTTCACAAAACTTTGACCATTAGATCTTCGATATGTCAAAAGCGGTTCATCAACAGTTATATTTCCTAATTTCCATGATCCTTTCAATAAAGCTAAATATCTTTTCTCAATAAGATTTTCCCTTATTAGTAGATGTAGTTGGCGCAATGTGCTTCTTTTTTTAGCCACCAATAAACAGCCTGATGTTCCTCTATCAAGACGATGAACTAAATCTAATTCTTTAAGCCTGGGGTAAATAACTCGGATAAGCTCAATGCAACCATAATCTACACCAGTGCCACTATGCACAGCCATACCAGAAGGCTTATTTAAGATAATAAGCTTATTATCTTCATAAATAATAGATTTTTTTAAGAGATCTATATTAGATGGTTTTTGTTTTTTTTGAGCTGGATTCCTTATAAACACTGGCGGAACCCGTACTTTATCACCTTCTTTTAATCTATAGCTTGGCCTAACTCTTGAGCTATTAACTCGGACCTGGCCTGATCTTATTAAATGATATATATGGCTTCTAGGTACTTTCTTTAGCCTACTAAGCAAGTAATTATCTAGCCTTTGGTCACTAAAAGGAGCATCTATAAGCTCATAATTAGTTGATTTATAAGTTGAATTATTCATATTTAATAAAAAAAGAGGGGTTGTTAATTTAGCAGCCCCACTGTATGCTATAATATAAGAAATAAATAAAGTATTTATTTTTGGTTTTTTTTAAAAAGTAGAGAACATATTGCTACTTTTAAAGATTTTTTATTAATCGGTTGATAAAATACGGAACAACTGATTTTTGTAAGGGAATTAATTACCTAAATATTAAAAATAATCTATTGGATTCTAAATTAACTTAATATGTTCATATATTTTTTACAGAATAAACTATCCAGCTATTATACCTTACAATTATCATTGGATAATGTATTTATAAAATCCACCGCTAAAGGATTTATATACAATGAAAAGAATGATAATAAACGCAGCACAAAAAGAGGAGCTGCGAGTTGCCTTAGTAGATGGTCAGAAACTTTTTGACCTAAATATTGAGCTACCCTCAAAAGAACAAAAAAAGTCTAATATATATAAAGGAAAGATCTCTCGCGTCGAGCCTAGCTTAGATGCTGTTTTTGTTGATTACGGACAAGATCGTCATGGGTTTCTCCCTTTTAAAGAAATATCTCCAGAATATTTTTCAAAAATAGTTCCAGAGGGAGAGCGTGCTCAAATTAAAGAAGTTCTAAATGAAGGACAGCAGATTGTTGTGCAGGTTGAAAAAGACGAGAGGGGTAATAAGGGAGCTGCACTAACTACATACATCAGTCTTGCTGGTAGGTTTCTTGTTTTGATGCCTAACAACCCAAAAGCAAGCGGGGTATCAAGAAGAATTAGTGGAACAGATAGAGACATTGTCTTAGGCTCACTAAAAGAATTAAATTGTCCTGATGATATGGGATGCATTGTTAGAACAGCTGGTGTTGGAAGAGATTCTAATGAACTTAAATGGGACTTTGATTACTTGAATAGTATCTGGGAATCAATAAAGAAAGAAGCAGTCAGTAGGCCAGCGACTTTCTTAATATATCAAGAAAGCAATACAATAGTTAGGGCAATACGAGACTATCTCTCTAATGATATTGGCGAGATTCTGATAGAAGGAAAGGATACCTTTAATGAAGCCCACAAATTTATGAGTCAGGTTATGCCTCATAATCTAAAAAAATTAAAAGAATATGACGATCAGACAGTACCTCTCTTTACAAGATACCAAGTAGAATCTCAGATAGAATCAGCATTTTCTCATTCCGTCTCACTACCCTCAGGAGGTAGTATAGTAATAGACCATAATGAGGCATTAACGGCTATTGACATTAACTCATCTAGATCAACAAAAGGTGGTGATATTGAAGCTACAGCTCTTAATACTAATATAGAAGCTGCTGCAGAAATAGCTAGACAATTAAGAATTAGAGACCTAGGCGGCCTTATTGTTATTGATTTTATAGATATGCTTTCTCATGCAAGCCAAAGAGATGTGGTAAGTAAACTAAAAGAAGAAGTAAGTGCCGATAAGGCCAGAATACAGATTGGTAGAATATCTAAGTTTGGTCTACTAGAGATGTCTAGGCAAAGAATTAGACCTTCCCTTGATGAATCAATGCAATCCGTTTGCCCAAGGTGTAATGGGATCGGAAGAATAAGAGGTATAGAATCACTAGCCTTAGCTATATTAAGATTAGTTAGTGAAGAATCAAGAAAAGATCATACTGCAAAAGTAGTTGCTAATATTCCTATAGATGTCTGCAATTATATATTAAATGAAAAAAGGCAATGGGTAGAATCAATTCAAGAAGAAAATAAAGTTAATGTTATAATTGTTGGCAATAAGCATCTTGAATCTCCTAATTACGAAATCAAAAGAGTTAAAGATAGTGAAATTGAACTACCAGAAAATCAAACTCCTAGCCATAAGCAAGTCGAAGATATTGCTTTAAACGAAGAATTTTCATTTAAAAAAGATAGTAAGCCATTTGAGCAGCCAGCTGTATCAAATATATTACCTAATAAGCCAGCTCCTAAACCTAAATCAAAAAAATCAATAATTATAAAAATAATTGAATGGCTCTTTCCAAAAAGAAAACAGCAAAAAAAGAGATACAGAAAAAAATATTCAAAAAATAGAAATAGAAATCAAACTAGATACAAAAAAGACAGAAGATCTAATTATCAAGAGAATCAGACTTCTAAAAAGAAAAAAAATAAAAGATTTAAAAAGAAAACTGTCAAGAAGAATGAAGAATCTAACTTATCAAGTAAAGAAGAGGCTAATTCTTCATAGATAAATAAATTTCTCTTGCTTTGAGAAGATCTTCATGGGTATCAACACTAATAGGAGCTTCTTTTAATGATTCTTCTACTGCTATATCTATACCAAGCCATAAAGCCCTTAACTGCTCAAGCTTTTCTATTTCCTCTATGGGTGCTGCGGTGGAGTTTGAAATTTTTTTAAGCGCTTTTACCGTATAAGCATATAAGCCTATATGTTTTTTTAAATCCTTAAAATTAGTACTCGTATCTCTAAAAAATGGTATAGGGGCTCTACTGAAATAAATTGCCCTACTATCTTTAGATAGAATTACTTTAGCTATATCTTTATTAGTCCACTCATTAATGTCTTTTATCTTAGTGAATAAAGTTGACATCATAAACTCTGGTCTATTGATTAATATATTTGCAACTTGATCAATTAAACTAGGTGGCATTAAAGGCTCGTCACCTTGTAAATTAACTACTATTTGATCATCACTCCATGATTTTTTTTCAGCTATTTCAAAAATTCTATCAGTTCCACAGGTGTGTTTACCTGAAGTAAGTTCTGCTCTAATGTTATATTTACTACAAATATCAACAATACGTTTATCATCTGTAGCAATTATAATTTCAAAGGCGCTACTCATATTAGCAATCTCAAAAACTCTTACTATCATTGGCTTACCACAAATATCAATAAGTGGCTTACCAGGTAACCTTACAGAATCATATCTAGCAGGAATTACAACAATAAACTTTCTTTTTGATATCAAATTAACTCCATTATTGAATTAATAATATATCTAGTATCATTTTCTTTAAAATTTAAAAAGACCTCAACAACCCAGATATTTTTACTTATAGAAAAATTATACTTTATAGCATCCTTATCTGTGATAAATACAGGAAAATTATCATCAAATAATAGATCATTAGAAGTAATGTTTGCATGGTCAGGTAAGGGGTGTTCAATGACATTAATAGAATAATCTCTTAGTAAATCAAAAAAACTACTTGGATTGCCTATTCCTGCTACCGCATGAACTGTTGTTCTAGAAAAATCTTCAATTTGCTTGATTGTTGTACCTTCAATCTGTCTAACACCATCTACCTTCATCGTGGTTTTAATAGCATTAGAATAAGTGAAATCTCCTTCATTAATTATGACGCTATTAGCCTTTTTTATCCGTGAAGCTGGCTCTCTTAAAGGACCGGCAGGAAGGCACATTCCATTCCCTAAACCTCTCTTACCATCGATCATAATAAATTCAAAATCTCTTTTCATTGCATAATGCTGCAATCCGTCATCACTAAGGAGAATATCAATATCATCATTTATAATGTATTTTGCTGCATCAACTCGATTATGAGCAACAACTACGCGGCAATTAGTTTTTTTTGATATCATAACAGCCTCATCTCCAACAACGAATGGGTTGCTCTTGCTGTTAACATTTGTCGGATTTCCAGAATAGCTTCCTTTATAGCCTCTACTTATTATTCCAACTTTAATATTGGACTTAGATAGAGTATTTGCTAGCCATATAATAAATGACGTCTTGCCTGTGCCTCCTAATGTAAGATTCCCAATAATAACTATTGGGGTATTAGGAAAATTAGGCTTATTGATGATATGCAAAAAATATAATTTTCTAAAAAATATTATTAATCGAAATAATAAAGAAAGGGGATAAAGGAGAATGCCTACAAAGCTATTACTATACCAAATCCAATTAAGCACTCTATTAAGCATATGTAGTCATGTAGAAAATTGCATACTATATAAGTCTTTATAGTGGCCATTACTAGAAAGTAGCTCTTGGTGTGTTCCGCTCTCAATCAAAGATCCATTATTTAAAACTAAAATAAGATCGGCTTTTTCTACTGTAGATAAACGGTGAGCAATCACAAGTGTTGTTCTTCCTTCCATAAGAGTTGTCATTGCTTTCTGAATGTACTTTTCAGATTCATTATCTAATGCAGAAGTTGCTTCATCTAATATCAGAATTGGTGAATTCTTCAAAAAAGCCCTAGCAATTGCTATCCTTTGCTTTTGACCACCAGAAAGTAGAATACCTTTCTCACCTACTTCAGAATCTATTCCGTTTGGAAGTGACTCGCAAAATTCTAAAACATATGCTGATTCTGCAGCTTTCAAAATTTCCTTTCTTGGGAGGCTTGAAAGAGATCCATAGCCAATATTATTTGCAATAGTATCATTAAAAAGCATAATGTCTTGACTCACTAAACTAATCTGTCTCCTTAACTCTCTTAACCCATAATTATTTAGGTTGATTTCATCAAGCAAAATCTCTCCTTGGTCAACATCATAAAATCTTGGTAGCAACCCAACTAATGTAGATTTGCCACTTCCTGACCTTCCAACAATCGCCACAGTCATCCCAGATTTAACCTTTAGTGAAACATTATTTAGCACCTTTCCTTTTTCTCTATCGTATGTAAAAGAGATATTTTTAATATCAATATCTCCATTAATTTTTCTTACCTTTTTAGATCCATAATCCTCTTCAGTAGGCTCGTCTATGATATCAAAAAGACTTTCTCCAGCAGCAATACCTCTTTGAAGGGCTAAGTTAATATTAACTACTCTTTTTAACGGGGCTAATAGCATTCCCATAGCTGTCAGAAATCCCATAAATGAAGCTGCATTCAGCATATTATTAGTAACATCAGAAAAAGCTACATAAATAACAGCGGCAACTCCTAATGCAACTGTATACTGTGTCAATGCATCTCCTATAGAAACTGTAGCTACTAGCTTTAAGTTCATCTTGTAGTTAGCTCTATTAATTTCATTAAACTTATTATTTTCATAATCTTGCCCTTCAAATATCTTGACTACCTTATGGCCTGAAATAGCAGACTCAATAACCCTTGTAGCATCACCCATTGATGTTTGAATTTTAGCGCTATATCTACGAAAGGCTTTGCTCATAATTGAAACAAATAAAGCTACAACTGGAGTAGTAATAGCAACAAGAATAGTCAAAGGAGGGCTAAAGTAGATCATAGCGCCTATTAATACAAATATTGTTAGGCTGTCCCTAACTAAAACAACCAGAGCATTAGAGATAGCTTCAGCTACCTGCTCTGTATTATAAGTAAGCTTTGAAACAAGCATACCAATAGAGGAAGAGTCAAAATATTTTGATGGTAGTTCAGTATACTTCTTAAATATTAAAGATCTAAGGTCTCTAATAACCCTTCTACCTATCCAGGCTAAACCATATATTGAAATAAAATCAGTTATTCCTCTAACAGCAAATGTAAGGAGTATAATAAAGGGAAGATATAATCCTTGGCCATGCATCTCTTGTTCAAGAATTTCAAAAACATCCCTCATGATAAATGGAACATATGCATTTGCAGCTGAGTAAAATAACATAGCTATAAATGAAAAAAGTAATACGCGCCAATGAGGAGCAACATACTTAAGTAGCCTTTGATATACTACTATTACTTTTTTATCTATATTAAGTCTATTCAATATAATTACCTTTATTTTATTTTATAGTAATTTATCATCTTTGATATATTTGTTTCAAAGTACCATTTTTTAACTCAAATACTTTTTCCATTTTATCAGCAATTTTTTTATCATGAGTTACCACTATAAGGCTTGTGTTAAAAATTAAATTAAGCTCCATCATTAGATCAAAAACTTTAGAGCTCGTCTTAGAATCAAGATTTCCAGTTGGCTCATCAGCAAGAACAACAAGCGGCTTTGTAATTAAAGCCCTCACCACTGCTACTCTTTGTCTCTCACCGCCAGATAGCTCATTTGGCTTATGATTTAATCTGCTTGATAACCCTGCTTTACTAAGTAAATCAGAAGCATCCGATAAAGCCAAATTATATGCTATACCTCTGATTAATAATGGCATTGCAACGTTTTCTGCAGCAGTAAATTCTGGCAGTAAATGATGAAATTGATATACAAAGCCAATTGAAGTATTTCTAAATTTACTAAGCTCGCCTACTCCTAAAAGATTGATATCTTCTTCGCCGATAAGTATCTTTCCTGATGATGGCTTATCAAGACCACCTAATAATTGTAATAAAGTAGTTTTACCTGATCCTGAAGAGCCAATAATTGCCACTCTATCACCAGAAAATATTTCTAAATTTATACCTTTTAATATTTCAATCGATTGGCCTACTTCAGAGAAGCTTCTCTTAAGATCAATAGTTTGTAGAAATATTTTTTTATTAATATCATTCATAATTAAGATTTTCTAATGGTTTTTTTCTAGTGGCAGAGATTGCAGGAAAAAATGTTGCGATTATGGATAAAGATACAGTAAAAGAAGAAACTTTCAAAACTTCAGCTAACCTGATCTGTGTAGGAAGGTCGCTCAAAAAATAAACATCTTCTGCAAGAAGGTCAATATTAAAAAATAGTTCAATAAAGTAAATAATACTAGTCAACTGAGGAGAAACAATCATACCAAGAACAATTCCTATAGTGGTACCAATTATTCCTATAAGAGAGCCAATTATTAAAAATATTAATAAGACATTATAACGTGATGCTCCTAAAGTTTCTAAAATAGCAATATCTGATCGCTTCTCTCTTACTACCATAACTAAAGTAGATATAATATTAAATACAGCAACTACTATTATTAAAGATAAAATTACAAACATAATAGACTTAGTTATTTGTATAGATCTAAAAAAATTAACATATCTGCTTGTCCAGTCATTAGAATAAAAGCTTTTACCTAAATTAAAAATTATATCATCTGTAATAGAACTAACGGAAAACGCATCATCAAGATACAACCTTACTCCATCAACTAAACTGCCTTTATTATATAATAATCTTGCATCTTCCAGATTAATATAAGCTAAACCACGATCATACTCATACATACCAACATCAAAGATACCAGAAATATTAAAAGCCCTCATTCTAGGACTTAAGCCAATAGGTGTAACTACTCCTTTTGATGTCATAATTATAACTCTATCTCCTATTCTCGCTCCTAGCTCTTTAGATAAGCTGCTCCCTATAATAATATTAAATTGACTATCTAGTAATGATAGTAACTCACCTTCCAAAAACATCTCTCCAATATCAGAAACCTTTGTTTCCAGATTTGCATCAATCCCTCTTATATTTACTGAATATATATCTTCACCAAATACAATTAAACTTTGTTCATCAATATATGGAGCAATGGCTAAGACTTCTGGGTTTTCCATTATCTTATCTCCTATATTATTCCAATCTAATATTGGTCCATTAAAATCCTGAATTGTTGAATGGGCAGCTACTCCTAAAACTCTTTGTTGAAGTTGATGTTCAAAGCCATTCATTACAGAAAGAACAATTAATAAAACGGCTACAGCTAAACTTATGCCAGTAATTGACACTAAAGAAATAAAAGATAAAAAATTCTTTCTGTTTCCTGATAAAAGATATCTAAAAGAAATAAATGATTCTAATTTAAAAATCATATATTACTCATATCTCAATGATTCGATAGGCAAAATAGAAGCCGCTCTATATGATGGATAAATAGTAGATATAATAGAGATAAGAATTGATATGACAGAGATTAAAACTATATCAAAAAATCTTACCTCTGAGGGGAGCACGCTAATATAAAAAACATCGCTAGGCATAATATTAAAATTAAAGGTTTTTTCCAGCCAAGGAAATATATTCTCTGCATTAATAGCTAAAAATAAACCAACAACATTGCCTACAATTATTCCGGAAATTCCTACAATTGAACCTTGTAGAATAAAGATTTTTAATAAACTTTTTCTTTCAATTCCAAGAGTCTTAAGTATAGCAATATCAGTCTCTTTATCAGTTACAAACATAACCAAAGAGGCAATGATATTAAATGTAGCAACTGCAACAATTAGTACAAGCAATAAGGTCATCATAATTTTTTCAATTTTAATAGCATTAAAATAACTACGATTTTCAATACTCCAATCAGAATAGACATAATCATTTCTTGGAATATCTAAAAGCTGGTCTTGAATATTAGCAATAGATAATGGCTCATCTAAATAAATACCTATGCTAGTTGGAAGTCCGCTTAAGCCTTTTAAAATACTAGCATCAGAAATATTCATGATAGCTAAATTAGAGTCGAGCTCTAAAACACCAGCTTCAAAAATTCCAGCTAATATGAAAGTCTTCATTTTCGCTGATGGAATACCCCCTTCTACTGAAGGAACCATCATATTAACACTATCCCCTATATCTAAACCTAAGCTATATGCAAGCGCATATCCTATAGCAACTCTATTCGAATAAGGTTGAAGATTACTAATATCGCCAAAAACAAAAAAAGAGTTGGTCTCAAGAGAATAAGGCCCCTGATCAACTTCAATACCCTGAACAATAACTGGTTTTAAATTCTCTCCAACACCAATAACGGCCTCTCCAGAAACAAATGGCATAGATCTACTAACACCAGGAATGCTAGATACTTCATTGCTTAAGTGTTCCCAATATTCTATTCCATCTTTACTACTTATAGTCGCATGAGGCTTCATATTAATTAAACGACCTTTAAGCTCTGTCTCTAGACCATTCATAACTGACAGTACTACTATTAATGATGCAACGCCAAGAGCTACCCCAGCTAAAGAGGATATGCTAATAAAAGACATATATCTGCTCGTTTTTTTTGACCAGATATATCTTAGCGCTATAAATAACTCAAAAAACATTTGAAATAAATAGCAGGTTTAATAGAATACAGACTTTCATAAATTCCTTGAGGCTAATAATTATGAAGTTTACTTACTTATTCACATTCTTTCTAATGCTATTTATCCCTTTTTCATTGTTTTCTCAGGATAAGGCCATAGATCATGCACCAATTAACGTAATGGGAGACCATATTCATGAATCTGGTGAATATATGATTTCTATAAGATCAATGAAAATGAAAATGTCGGGAAACCTAAATACATCAGGTAATTTATCAGACTCTCAAATTATTAATCTTCAAAACCCATACCAGATGGGCTCAATGCCAGCAAAATTAAGCGTTGTTCCACAAAATATGGATATGGATATGACTATGTTAGGGCTTATGTATGCACCTTCTGACAAGTTTACAGTAATGGCAATGGCAATGTTTGCTGGCAAGGAAATGATACTTAATACCTATAAAGGAATGATGGATAGGGCATATATTGGATCTTTTGAAACATCATCATCAAATAACTTATCATCATTTTCCTTATCAACATTAATTAGGCTAACTAGCGAAGAAAATCATAATAGCCACATAGAAATTGGCTTATCAGAGCATTCAGGATCAAATAATCTTAAGGGCTTAGTCCTTACCCCAATGAATATGAAAAAAAATATGGTCCTCCCATATGCAATGCAGCTATCAGATAAATCAAAGAAAATAATATTTGCATATACTAGAAATAATATGCTTAATGAAAGCTATACTTCGGGATTTCAGATAAGAAGCATCTCTACTATAGAAAAAGATAAATGGAGTTATGGGGATAAATTAATTCTTTCTGGATGGTTAGGAAAAGAGTTTGATATTAATACATCTGGAACATTGGGGATCTACTTTCACAATGAAGGAAAGATAAATGGTAGAGATTCCTCTATAATGGCTCCAGTACAAACTGCTAACCCAGAAAACTATGGTGGCAATACTCTAGAGATAGGATTTGGAATAAATAAATTATTGGCAATACTCCCAGGTCATCATAAAGATAGGGTTGCTATTGAGGCATTAATTCCAATCAATCAGCAACCAAATGGAACTCAAATGAAAAAAAAATGGTCATTAACTATTGGTTACCAAAAAACATTCTAATAAAATATTAATAGAGGCTTTAAATCCTAATTTTAATCTTGTTGAGAATATTTCAGGTCATTCACTAGGGTCTTTATATGGCTGTTCTGATTCCTTATTATTATCATTAATATCAGAAAAATATAACAATATATGTGTTATAACCAATAATGACACTACTTCAGAAAAAATCATTAATGAAATAAAGTTTTTTAACAATAAAATAGAATTAATAAATCTAGGTGATTATGGAACTCTTCCTTATGACGACTATTCTCCACCTCAGGAGTTGCTTTCTGAGAGAATTAAATCCTTATATAATATTCTTAATATAAATAATAAAATAATCGTCTCTAATATTTCAAATCTATTTAATAAGCTACCTCCAAAGGAGTTTATAAAATCTAGACTGTTTAACATAAAAACTAATACTTATTATAACCATGTTGCTATAAAAGATAAGTTAGATGAGTTCGGCTACTTTAAAACAAATAATGTTATATCTCCTGGTGAATTTGCAGTAAGAGGCTCACTCATTGATATTTATCCAGCTAATAAAGATAACCCTGTTAGAATAGATTTTTTTGATAATTCAATTGATTCTATAAGAATTTTTGATCCTAATAGCCAGGCAACTATAAAACAAATAGAGGATCTAAATATACTTCCGGCTAGAGACTTTACATTAAATGATGAATCAATACTAAGGTTTAGAGAGGGTTTTAGAAAACACATTAATTGTAATCCTAGTGATTCAAATATATACAATAAAATAAGCGAAGGCAGAATACCGCCAGGAATCGAATACTACCTACCTCTTTTCTTTGAAAATACTTATTCATTATTAGATTATTTACATAAAGATACGATTCTTGTCTACCTTGATAATTATGAAGATAATATTAAAGAATCATGGAAAACTATAAATAATCGATTCATAGAGTCAAAAGAAATTTCGACAGAACCTAAGTTAAAACCGGAGCTTATATTTAATTCTCCTAAAGAAATTAAAAAAGATATCTCTAGTTTCAAATCTCTTACATTATTTAATAAAAAAATAGAGGAACAGAAATCATTATCTTATAATGTTGAGACAACTCACCCATTATCTATTGGTGATCCTTGTATTTCAAATAAGATAGATAGGTATATTAAATCTAATCAAATTAAAAAGATTTTAATCACATCATCATCTATAGGAAAAAAAGAAATACTAAAGAAAATATTAAATGAATACCAGATTTCAGCTGAATATATAGAATCATGGGAGGCATTTATCTCATCAGATAATGGAATATTCATAACAGTTGCAAACATTAAAGATGGCTTAGTTCTTCCTTATCTTAATTTAATGGTAATAACCTCGGAATTACTTGGAATAGAAAAACCACAGCAATTTATTAAATCAAAGAGAACAGCCAATAAAAGTCCAGAAGCTATCATAAAAGAATTAAATGATCTGAGAATAAACTCTCCTGTCATACATGACGAATATGGAATAGGAAGATATAAGGGCTTAAAACCAATTAAAATAAATACAGATGGAATAATAATGACTGAGTTCTTAGCTATTGAATATGCTGACCATGATATGCTTTATGTACCTATCTATAATTTACATCTAATTAATAGATACACAGGAGCATCGCCTGATAAAGCGCCGCTCCATAAACTTGGATCAGATCAATGGGTTAAGGCTAAAAAAAAGGCCGCTACAAAAATTCGCGATATTGCAGCCGAGCTATTAAAAATTTATGCTAAAAGATCAAGCTCTAAGGGTATGTCTTTCTCAATTAATGATAATGCCTATCAAGAGTTTGCATTAGACTTCCCATTTCAAGAAACAGAAGATCAGGAAACTACAATTAATTCAGTCCTTAAAGATTTAGAGCAACAATATCCTATGGATAGAATAGTTTGTGGTGATGTAGGGTTTGGAAAAACAGAGGTTGCCCTTAGGGCAGCGTTTGTTGTTGCTAATGCAGGTTATCAAGTTGCAGTTCTGGTGCCTACTACGCTCCTAGCACAACAACATTTTTCTACATTTAGAGAAAGATTTAAAAGTTGGCCAATCAATATAGGTCTATTATCTCGTTTTGAATCATCTAAAAGCCTAGAAAAAACAAAAAAAAATCTAGAGAAAGGGCTAATAGATATAGTTATTGGTACACATAAATTACTAAATAAAGATCTTAAATTTAAATCATTAGGATTAGTAATTATAGATGAAGAGCATAGATTTGGAGTAAGACATAAGGAAAAGCTTAAGGAAATAAGATCTGGTATTGATGTTCTATCACTAACTGCTACACCAATTCCTAGAACTCTAAATATGACTCTAGGCGGTTTAAGGGATTTGTCAATAATTGCGACTCCTCCCCAAGATAGACTATCAATTAAAACTATACATAATGAGTGGAACAATATTTCTATCAAAGAAACAGTTATGAGAGAAATTCATCGAGGAGGCCAGATATACTTTGTTCATAATCATATAGATTCCATTAAAACAACCTTCTCTAAGTTAAAAAAATTACTACCTGAAATAAAAATTGAAATTGCTCATGGTAGGATGCCTGAAAATAAGCTTGAATCAATTATGATAGATTTCTATAAAAGAGAATTTGATCTACTTCTCTGTACAACGATAATTGAGAGTGGTATAGATATACCTTCAGCTAATACAATAATAATTAATAGAGCTGATAAGCTAGGGCTAGCACAACTGCATCAACTAAGAGGAAGAGTTGGTAGGTCAAGTCATCAAGCCTATGCTTTGCTTATTAGCCCTCCTAAAATATCTTTGAATGAAGATGCACAAAAAAGATTAGAGGCTATAGAGATGCTAGAAGATCTGGGCTCTGGTTTCACCCTTTCTCATCATGATCTTGAAATTAGAGGTGCAGGAGAGTTGCTAGGAAAAGACCAAAGTGGAAAAATTCAGGCCATTGGATTTTCCTATTATAATCAGCTACTTGAAAAAGCAGTGGCATCACTAAAAACTGGGCAGGAACCAGATCTAGTAAATGAATCCAAAAAAAATGTTGATATTGAAGTAGGGCTGCCTGCTTTAATTACAGAAGGATATATGCCAGATGTACATATGAGGCTTGTTCATTATAAAAGGATTAGTGAGGTAGACTCTCAAAAAGATCTTGATAAAATTCAGGCTGATTTGGTAGATAGGTTTGGAATTCTTCCAGACGAAACTAATATATTATTCTCAGTAACAAGTTTAAAGATCAAAGCTAATGCTCTTGGCATTAAGAAGATAATTGTAAAAAATAATAAAGCGAGTCTAACATTTAGAGAGGACACAACGATTGATCCATTTTTCTTAACAGATCTAGTTAAAAACTTTCCTCATAAATATAATCTTGATAATCAATATAAATTAACATATAGCTGGTCAATAGATCATCCATCTAATAGAATTGATGAAGTTAATAACTTCGTAAAATTATTATCTAAGGAGTAAAATGAATTTCACTATCTTAGTTAAAAATATAATATATTTTTTTATCTTAGTTTTTATATCTCAGCCGATATATAGTCAAGATGAAAATATAGATGACCTAATAAAAAAACAATATAAAATTGAGGTTATATTTTTTACGTATAATGAATTTGACCCCGATGAAGAAAGCTTTGATAACCCAGAGCCTAATACTCTTTTAGATTTAATAAATAAAGATATACTTACTAACGAATCAAAAAGATCAAAATATACCGTTGATAGAATTATATCTAACTTAAATACAGTTAATTTTTCAGATAGCTATCAACTTAGATCGCCTATAAATAGTCTTGAAACTAATAATATCTACTGGTTTAAACTATTAGATAATCAAAACTATACCCTTAATGGAATTGCTGATAGGCTAAATACATTAGACGTATACACGACAGTATCCCATGGAGCCTGGGTTCAAGAAGCTTACTCAGAAAATGAACCCTATATATTTAAACTACATCATCTAGGCTCTATGAATCCCCTCGGTACGATTCATTTTTATGAAAGTAGATTCTTACATGTAAGAATAGATGCAGAATACTCCTCTAAATATTTAGATGTTTCCTATAGTGATTTAATCAATAAAATAAAAATTCCTCATAAATATAATATAAATAATGATAAAATAATTAGAGTTGGAGAGATTAATTATTTTGATCATCCAGCATTTGGAATGATTATTTTAGTTGAAGATTATCCTTAATGGCTTTGTGATATTGGATTTATATTTTTTTTAATACCTTCTTATTGCTTATATTTAAATAAATTTCGGAATGCAATAAGATAATTTACTTCAAGTTGGCGATTTCTTTCTGTGCTTCTAGATAAAGAATATTATCTTTTAATTCTGAAAAAACGTATTTGCTTTTACCATATAGCCTCTCTAGTCTTGGCTGTGAATCATAATTAACATACCCATCTAAATCAGTAATTATTTTAGATATTTTTTTTGTAGAATTACATAATATAGCCATATCGCATCCTGATTGTAATGACTTTTTAACTAAGCTAGCTGAATCTTCACCTTTGAATGCCGCTCCGGACATAGATAAGTCATCTGTTATGATTGCTCCATCAAAATTAAGCTCTCCACGCAATTTATTCTTAATCCATATAGATGAAACACTAGCTGGAATATCATGAACTTTTGGGAAAACGACATGTCCAACCATAATACTTTCTAGCTCTGATTGAATTAATAATGAATATGGATAAATATCTTTAGTTAACTCTAGGTAGCTTCTCTCATCAATTACAATCTCTTTATGTGAATCATTTTTGGCGCCTGCATGACTGGGAAAATGCTTGGCTGTTGAAGGCATGCCAGCATCTCTCATACCGGTAGTTAGTGCTAATGCTATTTCACTTACGGCTATATGATTGGAGTGGATAGACCTATCACCTATTATTGAAGAAAACCCTAGCTCTAGATCAACTACTGGCGTAAAAGCTAAATCTATACCAATAGATCTAATTTCAGCTGCTAAGAGCCAACCAATGCTATAAGCCACCATTTTAGATTTTTTTACATCTTTATTATATAAGTTACCAAGCTTAGCCATGCTAGGAATGATGGTTAAAGGATCCTTAAATCTTTGTACCCTTCCCCCTTCATGATCTACTGCAACTATTAATGCTGGAGATTTTATTGATTTTATCTCTTCTACAAGACCTAATAGCTGATGAAAACTTTTATAATTCCTAGAAAACAATATAACGCCGCCAATTATAGGAGATTTTAAAAATTCTAACTCTTGTGGGCTAAGACAAGAGCCCTCTATGTCAATCATTAAAGGTCCAATAGTCATAACCCATTAATCTCTTATTACTACACTCATTCCTAGATGCACTAACTCAAATAACTCTAATATATTTTTATTTGTCATCCTGATGCATCCCTTTGAACCTATCTTACCCATCTTTTCATTATCAGGACATCCATGAATATAAATATACCTTTGCATAGTATCAACATTGCCAAGCCTATTTCTACCAACTTCAGTTCCTGATAACCAAATAATCCTTGTAAGTATCCAATCTCTATCAGGATAAGACAACCTAAGTGTCTCATTATAAGTTTCACCAGTTACTCTCCTCTTAACAAAAACCGATCCTATAGGTTTGTCTTTACCAATTTTTGCTCTAATAATATGTTTTCCTCTTGGTGTCATATAGCTATTTTTACTTTCGCCTGCACCATGTATAGAGCTAGAAATAGGATAATTTTTAGAAGCCTTATCATTAATTACAAGCTCCAGTATTTGAAGTTTTAGATCAATATTAATACGTTTACTAATCATACATCATTTATCTAAAGACATTAAGATAGAGAAAGCAACTACTAATCCATCATCATCGCTTAAGGATATATAACTACTACCGATACCTAAGCTTTCTTTAATTTTAATCCCTTTATTAGAAAAGATAACAAAAGGCTTGCCTTTATTATCTTTATCTATACCAATATCTTTTAACCAAATATCTTTAGAAAATCCTGTTCCCATAGCTTTAACAATTGCCTCTTTAGCTGCAAATCTCATAGCTAAAAAACGAATTTTATTATTTGATTCATAGAACTTAACTAGCTCATCTTTTAGCAAAATACGCATAGCAAACTTGTCGCTATAAATATCATATATTTTTTTAATTCTTGATATCTTAACGATATCTGAGCCTATGCCATAAATCATTCTAATCTCACCTCTTTAAAAGCTTCTTCATGTCTTTCACTGCTTTTTCCATACCATCAAATAAAGATCTGGAAATAATAGAGTGACCAATATTTAATTCAACAATCTCAGTTATAGAAGCTACTTCGGCTACATTATGATAATTTAATCCATGGCCTGCATGAATAGTTAAACCTAAACTTGATCCAAATATAGCAGCTTCTCTTATTCTTTTTAATTCAGATGTTTTATCGCTTTGATTAATAGAATCAGCATACAAACCAGTATGTAGTTCTATTACTTTAACCCCACAGGATAAAGCAGCCTCTATTTGGCTAAACTCAGGATCTATAAATAATGAGGGTCTTATCCTATTTTGAGTTAGTATTTCACAAGCATTAGTTACCTCATCAATCTGATTTATAACATCTAGCCCTCCTTCGGTTGTTAATTCTTCTCTTTTTTCTGGAACAAGGCAGCAATCAGTTGGTTTAAGCTTAACTGCTATATCAAGCATCTCACTAGTAATTGCCATTTCTAAGTTAATTCGAGACGATACGTAATCTAATATTAGCTCTAGATCGCTTAACTGAATATGGCGACGATCTTCTCTTAAATGAATAGTAATACTATCAGCACCAGATGATATTGCCACCAGGGCAGCTTCAAGAGGACTAGGGTAATCTGTACCTCTCGCTTGACGAACAGTTGCTACATGATCAACATTAACACCTAAATAAATATCGTTCTGATCATTCATAAAATTTAAATCCTAATTATATAAATTATTAAGAACATAAGTTGTTTTTAGCGGCCTGCCTCCTAGTTGGTGATTCAATGCAATAGACAATAATCTCTTTGCTGATCTTAAAACAGATAAATCATTTAAGTCTTTATTAGCCATAGATATCAAGTTTTTTCCTAAAAAAATATTTCTGTCCTCAGATTTTTTGTTAGTCACTATTAAGCCATTTTCAGGCTCAAACTTGTAATATAGATTAGATTCAACAGACTTTCTAGTAGCTATCTCCTTTGTTAGGTCTATACCATAGCCTATTGCCGTTAATAGGTTAAACTCAAAAATTCTTACACATTTGGCTGGATCTATATTATTAGATAAATTACTTATCGCAAATGAATAAGCATTATATAGCTCCACATTGGAATCATTCCTCGTTGCTAATCTTATTATCAACTCATTTATATAATAACCAGCCATAAGTGACTCTTTCTTCAAAAATGAATGTGGTGCTAAAGATTCAATATTAGTAAGGACTCCCAAATCAGTCTTTTTACTAAATGAAATCTTTAATTTATTAAATGGAAGAAGTGTGCCTTTATTTTTACTCCCTTTTCTTCTTATACCTTTAGCAACAACACTCAAAAGTCCATAATTTAAAGTCATAAAATCTACAATAGCACTAGTATTCATGTAAGGTCTCTGATGTAAAATATATGAATCCTCGTTAAAAAAATAATTATTTTTATTCATGAATAATATCTAAATTAAATTGACTGCTGGTACTATCAGACCAGTTCTCTGTAGTCTTCACCCACAGCTCAATATGAGATCTTATGCCAAATAATAAGTTTATCTCCTTCCTAGCAAGAGTACCTACATTTTTTAAAACCTTACCTCTTTTTCCTATAACAATAGATTTATGACTTTCTTTATTGATCAGAATGATAGCATGGATATGCATTTTTGAATCTTCTTCGCCCATATGCTCAACTTTTACCTTTAGCCCATATGGTATTTCTTCATGAAGACTGTTCATAAGCTTCTCTCTAATAATCTCCTCTACTCTGTACTTCTTATCTTTATCAGTAATAAAATTATCCCTGAAAATAATTGGAGCTACAGGTAAATGATTTATAACCTGATTAATCAGTCTATCAAGATTAATATTTTTCTTTGAAGAGATAGGAATATAGCTGAGAAAATCAAATTCTTTCTGTACCTTAGAGAGAAAGGGCAATAAATCACTCTTATCTTTAATATTATCTATCTTATTAATTGCTAATATAGTCTTTTTAGATAACTTAACCAAACTATCTCTTAACATATAATCTTGTTTAGTAATCCTAGAAGCCTCAATCATAAAAATTATAAGATCTGAATCTATAATAGCCTGATTAATTGACTTAGCCATTAGCTGATTAAGTAGCGCCTTTCTTTTTAACTGAAGACCAGGAGTATCAACAAATATAATCTGATTGTTAGAAGTGTTCAAAACACCCAAAATATTATCTCTTGTTGTATGTGCTTTATTGGTGACAATGCTAATCTTCTCACCTATCAAGGTATTTAATAATGTTGATTTACCTACATTAGGTCTTCCTATAATACCTACATAGCCACATCTAATTTTATTATTAATCATTATCGATCTTCATAATCATCTTTTGAGCTGCTTTTTGTTCAGCAATCCTTCTGCTACTTCCTTTTCCTTCAGTAGCTAAAATGCCATTATCTATTTCGCATGAAACATAAAAAATCTTATCATGCTCAGCTCCAGTAATTTTTTTTATTTTATAAATTGGTAAATCTCTATCTAGTTTTTGTAAAATCTCCTGTAATTTAGTTTTAGAGTCTTTAAGAGCGCTTGGGTGAGGTAATTGATTCAATCGATAATCAAAAATTACGCCTATGCTTCTATCAGCCAACTCATAACCACCATCAATATATATAGCACCTATAATAGCTTCTATTGCACACGCTAAAATAGAATCGCTACTTCCTCCACCTGATGATGAGGCTCCAGGGCCTAAAATCAAATACTTAGAAAGGTTAGTGTCTTTTGCTATATCTGCTAAGGTAATTCCCTTAACCAGCTCTGATCTAAAGCGACTTAAATCGCCTTCATTAGTCTGTTGTTTTATTTTATATAGCCTACTAGATATACTAAAACTCAATAATGAATCTCCTAAGAATTCTAACCTTTCATTATTAATTTTAGAAAAGCTTCTATGCGTCAGCGCCTGATCTAGAAGTGATAAATCATTAAATCTATACTTAAAATGCTTCTCAACCCAATTAAATCTTTTTCTTTGTGTCAAACTATCATCCAAGCAAAAGCTTACTCAATATTTGTACCAATTCTTGACCAATAAGGGCCTCCTTCACTAGGCCATCTCCAGTTCATCCAAATAAGCACAGCTTTACCTACAAGATTATCTTCAGGGATAAAATCGACTCCATTGAAACGACTATCCCTACTGTTATCTCTATTATCACCCATCATAAAATAATGATTATCAGGAACTACATATACTCCTCCAGGACTTAATCTATTTTTCATAAGTAATAACTTATGTAACTTATCACCTAAAACTTCCTCACCAAGTTCAAGATTTGTATCAGAATTATAAATTCCTAATAATTTAATAGGCAAAGCCTCTCCGTTTATCGTTAAGGTCTTAGAATATTGATCATAAAATATTTCATCCCCTGGCAAGCCTATTAACCTTTTAACATAGTTTATTTTAGGATCTGAAGGAAGCCTAAATACAACAACATCGCCTCTTTCTGGGGATCCAATATCTAAAAATTTTATATTTATAACAGGGAGTCTCAATCCATATGAAAACTTATTTACAAAAATAAAGTCGCCTCGTATCAATGTCGGCATCATTGAACCAGAAGGAATCCTAAATGGCTCAAATATAAAGGATCTTAAAACTAAGACCAGTAGTAAAACTGGGAAGAAGGATTTTGAATATTCGAATAAAAGAGGTTCTTTCTTATTAGACTTCTTGTAATTAAAAAATACTATATCAACTAAATACACAACACCTGTAAAAAAAGTTAATAATACTAATATTAATGCAAAATCCATTTATATTTCCTCGATAAAATTAATTATTTATTTCCTTTAAGTATAGCTAAAAATGCTTCTTGAGGGACTTCAACTGTTCCTACTTGCTTCATTCTTTTCTTGCCTGACTTTTGTTTTTCTAATAGCTTCATTTTCCTTGTAACATCTCCACCATATAACTTAGCAGTAACATCTTTTCTCAGTGCTTTAACTGTGCTTCTTGCTAATACTTGGCTTCCTATAGCTGCCTGAATAGCTACATCGAATAATTGCCTAGGTATAACATTTTTTAATGTATCAACAATCTGCCTACCTCTTCTATCAGCAAAGTCACGAAATACAATTGTAGACATAGCATCTACCTTTTCTTTATTAATTAGAATATCTAATTTAACTAAATCAGACTCCTGGAACCTAACAAAATGATAATCAAAAGAAGCATATCCGCGACTTACTGATTTAAGTCTATCAAAAAAATCTAGGACGACTTCAGAAAGTGGTAGTTCATAATCTAAAGAAACTTGGTTACCTAAATATTGTAATTTTTTCTGAACACCTCTTTTTTCTATACAAAGTTTAATAACAGCACCTACATATTCTTGAGGAAGTAAAATATTTGCTAATATAATTGGCTCTTTTATATTTTTAATCTGATTTAATGCAGGCAGTAAGGCCGGGCTTTCTATATTTAAGCTTTTTCCACTCAAAAGATCAACTTGATAAACTACTGTTGGAGCAGTAGATATAAGGTTTAAGTTATACTCTCTCTCTAGTCTCTCTTGAACTATCTCTAAATGAAGCATTCCTAAAAAACCACACCTAAAGCCAAAGCCTAGTGCTGCGCTTCCTTCTGGTTCAAAATGAAAAGCAGCATCATTAAGGCGTAATTTATCAAGAGAATCTCTAAAAGATTCGTAGTCATCTGAATTGATTGGAAATAGACCAGCAAAAACTCTTGGCTTGATCTTTTTAAAACCAGGTAATGCAATAGTCTTTTCATCACCTATCTTTCTGATTGTGTCTCCAACGGGAGCGCCATTTATATCCTTTATTGCAGCAATAATAAATCCAACCTCTCCTGCATTAAGTCTATCTTTATCTATCATCTTTGGAGTGAATATTCCTACCCTATCAGCAGAGTAGGATCTTCCAGAAGACATAACTTCAAATTTATCTCCTTTTTTTAAACCTCCATCCATTATTCGGACTAATGATACTACTCCACAGT
>CEUA01042071.1_pt1 | contig 42930 bp, 37 predicted proteins | sample 361541 | NCBI WGS metagenome assembly CEUA01 (sample SAMEA2623079, study PRJEB7988) | marine metagenome | isolation source: saline water (ENVO:00002010), including
CGGCTTGGAACATTTGGATAAAGTGGTGGATATTAATCAAAGTCCGATTGGCCGTACTCCTAGATCTAATCCGGCAACATATACAGGATTATTTACACCAATTCGTGAATTATATGCAGCAACACCAGAAGCACGTTCTCGAGGTTATAAATTAGGACGTTTTAGTTTTAATGTTAAAGGGGGGAGGTGTGAGGCATGCCAAGGCGATGGCCTTATAAAAGTAGAAATGCATTTTTTACCTGATGTTTATGTGCCTTGTGATCTTTGTAAAGGCAAGCGTTATAATCGTGAAACATTAGACATTCGCTATAAGGGTAAAAATATACACGAAACGTTAGAAATGAGTGTTGAGGAAGCTAGAGAATTTTTTGATGCCATACCTGTTTTAGCTCGTAAATTACAAACATTAATGGATGTTGGATTGTCGTATATCAAGCTTGGTCAAAATGCGACAACGTTATCAGGCGGTGAAGCACAGAGAGTAAAATTATCAAAGGAACTCTCAAAAAGAGACACTGGGAAAACACTCTATATTCTCGATGAACCAACGACCGGACTTCATTTTCATGACATCCAGCAATTGCTTGATATACTTCACAGATTAAAAAAGCATGGCAATACAATTATTGTAATAGAGCATAATCTTGACGTGATAAAAACAGCTGACTGGATTATTGACTTAGGTCCCGAGGGTGGTGATGGAGGCGGGGAAATAATTGCGATTGGAACGCCAGAAGAATTAGCTAAGCATACTACTTCATACACAGGTAAATTTTTGAAACAAATGCTAAAAAAATCTGGTGCAAGTAATAATATTAAATTAGTTAAAGCTTCTTAATTTTTTTTACTCAAATTTACAAATAGCTTATGGGAGATTTTAATTTATGAGTGTTTTAATATGCGGGTCTATTGCATATGACCATATTATGGTTTTCCCAGATCAATTCAAAAATCATATCCTTCCAGATAAAGTTCATATTCTTAATGTCTCTTTTCTTGTTCCGAAAATGCGAAAAGAATTTGGTGGGTGTGCTGGCAATATTGCATACAATCTTAATTTACTCGATGATTCGGCTGCTCTTCCAATGGCTACAGTTGGTGAGGATTTTTACGCATATGAATGTTGGATGAAAAAACACAATATTAATCAAAAACACATTAAAACGATTAAAGACTCATTCACAGCACAAGCGTTTATAACAACCGATATGGATGATAATCAAATTACTGCATTTCACCCAGGCGCAATGAACTACTCACAAGAAAATAAAATAAATAATATTGGTAGAGTAGTTTTAGGAATTATTTCACCGGATGGTCGAGATGGAATGATTAGTCATGCGCAGCAATTTGTAGACTCCAATACTCCTTTTATTTTCGATCCTGGTCAGGGAATGCCTATGTTTGACGGAAAGGAACTCAATGAATTTATTGAGCAAGCAACATGGGTAACTGTTAATGATTATGAATGGCAAATGATGAAAGATAAAACTGGTTTTGAAGAAAAAGAAATTGTAGAGAGAGTGTCAGCATTAATAATTACCTATGGTGGTAATGGATCAAAGATTCATACCAAAGATAGAACAATAGAAATCCCAGCAGTTACACCAGAGGCGGTTGTTGATCCAACGGGATGCGGCGATGCTTTTCGCGGTGGGCTGCTTTTTGGTTTAATTAATGATATGGATTTGGAGACAACAGGAAGAATTGCATCGATGATGGGATCAAAAAAAATATCTTGTCATGGAACCCAAAACCACTCATTCACACTTGATGAATTCAAGTCGTACTTTAAAGATCACTATGGCTATAACTTTTAGTGCCTATATTATTTTTTGTCCTGCTTCACAGCATGCATCGTCTTCATCAGGCAGTCCTCCACCAACACCAATTCCACCAATGCAATTTCCGTTTTTCATAATAGGACGCCCACCAGGGCTCGGTAAAGCATTTCCTGGAATTACACTGGGAACAGAAAACCATAAAAGTGGGTTTTGATCTTTAATACTATCAATTTCCATTGTTGAGCGTTTAAATGATGCAGCAGCCATTGCTTTTGCTTTAGATGTGTCGAAAGTATAAAAACCAGCACCATCTGCTCGTGAGAAATAAACCATTCTTCCTGATTCATCAACAATTGAAACGCTCATAGGTCTATTTAATTCTTTAGATTTTTTATGTGCAGCTTTAGCAATTTTTTCTGCTAACTCAAAAGTCATTTCAATCATAATTTAATATCCTCCTCACATTTGTACCACATATAAAAAAGCCCGCACTAAGCGGGCTTGTTCAATCAATTGATTGAAAAAATTACGCAACCGCTTGTTTTGCTGATTCAAGACGTTCTTTTAATGCCTTAATTTGTCCACGTAATTCTTCCGGTAGATGATCACCAAAACTATCATAGTACTCTTCAATACCTGGCAGTTCTTGTAACCAGCCTTCAATATCAACTCGCAATAGATTTGCTTTATCAGCTTCATCCATCTCTAAATCACTGAAATCAATCCCATCTAAAGTTGGCATTTTACCAATTGGCGTGTCAATTGCATCGGCCGAGTCTACACAGCGCTCAAATACCCACTTTAATACGCGGCTATTCTCACCAAAACCAGGCCACATGAATTTACCAGCATCATTTTTACGAAACCAGTTAGTGTAAAAGATCTTAGGTAATACTGCGCCTTTTTTCTTACCCATATTCAACCAGTGTCCCCAGTAGTCGGCCATGTTATAACCGCAAAATGGAAGCATTGCCATTGGGTCACGACGTAATTGTCCAATAGCACCAAATGCTGCAGCTGTCATTTCAGAAGCAATGATGGTTCCAATAAAAGTACCATGATTCCAATCCAACGCTTCCGTAACTAATGGAACAGTAGTCGCGCGACGTCCTCCAAAAAGTATTGCGCTAATGGGCACACCTTTAGGGTCTTCCCATTCATCAGCAATTACTGGACATTGTGCAGCTGGCGCGGTGAAACGCGCATTAGGATGAGCAGCAGGCGTATCAGATTCAGGTGTCCAATCATTTCCCTTCCAGTCAACTAAGTGCGCTGGAGGTTCATCTGTCATTTCTTCCCACCAAACATCACCATCATCTGTTTCTGCAACATTAGTAAAAACAGAATTGGATTCTAGCGAATACATAGCATTAGCATTTGAGTGCATGCTCGTGCCAGGCGCAACACCAAAAAATCCAGCTTCCGGATTAATTGCATACAATTGACCATCGCTACCGAATTTCATCCAGCAGATATCATCGCCTATTGTTTCAACTTTCCAACCGGGAATCGTCGGTGTTAGCATTGCTAAATTTGTTTTACCGCATGCACTTGGAAATGCACCAGCAACATACTTAACAACTCCTTCAGGGTTTGTTAATTTAAGAATTAACATATGTTCTGCTAGCCAACCCTCATCTCTTGCCATTGTCGATGCTATTCGTAATGCTAAACATTTTTTACCAAGTAGCGCATTACCTCCATAACCTGACCCAAATGACCAGATTTCTCGAGTTTCCGGATAGTGAACAATATATCGATTATCAGGGTTACACGGCCAAGGCACATCTTTTTCATTTTCAGCCAATGGTGCTCCTACTGAATGCAGACAAGGAACAAATTCGCCATCTGTACCTAAAACATCTAAGACTTTTTTACCAACACGGGCCATGATATGCATATTAGTTACAACATAAGGAGAGTCAGAAATTTCTACTCCAATTTTTGCAATATCAGAACCAATTGGACCCATGCTAAACGGTATGACATACATAGTGCGTCCTTTCATGCAGCCAGTGAATAATTTATCTAATGTTCCTCGCATTTCAGTTGGTGCGCACCAATTATTTGTAGGTCCTGCATCTTCTTCCTTCTCAGAGCAGATGAAAGTGCGATCTTCAACTCGTGCCACGTCAGCTGGAACAGAGCGAATGTAATAACTGTTGGGACGTTTATTTTCGTCGAGTTTTTTTGCAGTTCCGCCTTTAACTAGAATGTCCCACATTCTTGACCACTCTTCCTCTGAGCCATCACACCAAACGACGTCATCTGGCTGACAAAGTTTTATCTTGTCATCTACCCATTGCTGCAATTTTTTATTTTCTGTAACCATTACTTAAGGCACCTCTTTTTCTAGGTTATATTTTTGTGGTTTTACAGACGGTGATTTCCTGTTCTCGATGAAGCCGTCTACGTTGATTTTTGCAAAGATATTGGTCTAACTACTTAAATAACCAATAATTTTTTATAAAAAGTATCGTTTCTTATGTTGCAGTGCAAAAAAAATCTCAATTGAGATTGTGTATCATTCTTGTTTTTAGCGACTAAATCAAGTTTTGAGCCTTTTTTTTTAGTATTTTTCCTTTATTTAAAGACTATTTTTTATCTTTTTTTGTTATTTTTGCACGCTTTCAATCAATCTTTAGGCTAGTTTTTACAGTAACTTATATAATCTTTGCTAACCTACTCATTTTTTTTACGTGTTAATATTTATTCATCATGATGACCTATCCTAATATTAATCCAGTTGCATTGGATTTAGGTTTTGTATCAATACATTGGTACGGCGTTAGTTATGTTATTGGTATATTATTTGCGTGGATTTTATTGCGATTTCGTTCATCTCGATCTGAATTATTATTGAAAAATGATCAAATTGCCGATTTGGTTTTTTTTGTAATGCTTGGAATTATTATCGGAGGTCGCCTCGGTTCAATCATTTTTTATAATCTTGATTACTATTTAACACAACCAATCGAAATTTTTTATATTCATAAAGGAGGCATGTCATTTCATGGCGGATTAATAGGTGTAATTTTCGCTACTTGGTTATTTAGTAAAAAAATAAATGCATCATTTTTTAAACTCACTGATTTTATTGCACCAGTTATTCCCATTGGACTTGGTTGTGGAAGAATTGGAAATTTTATTAATGGAGAGCTTTGGGGATCACCAAGTAATTTACCTTGGGCAATGATATTCCCCGATCCGTCTGCAGGTAATATTCCAAGACATCCATCACAGCTTTATGAAGCATTTTTTGAGGGTATTGTTTTATTTATAATTCTTTGGTGGTTTACTAAAACTCCAAGACCTGTAAAGGCTGTGTCAGGTTTATTTTTATTTTGTTATGGTACGATCAGGTTTTTCGTTGAGTTTGTTCGAGTTCCGGACCAGCATATTGGATATATAGTGTTTGATTGGCTAACAATGGGACAACTTCTTTCCATACCTATGATAATCTTTGGTTTTTTATTCTTGATGATGGCTTATAAAAAGAAAACTAATTAAATATTTTAAAAATGATGAGGGATCAGTGAAACAATATCTAGATTTACTACGTCACGTTAAGTCGGAAGGAATAAAGAAAAAAGATCGTACCGGCACAGGCACACTAAGCGTATTTGGATATCAAATGCGATTTGACCTGAATGACGGCTTTCCTTTAGTTACAACAAAAGAAATACATCTCAAATCGATAATTTATGAATTACTTTGGTTTCTGAAAGGTGATACCAATATTAAGTATCTCAATGATAATGGAGTCACAATTTGGAATGAGTGGGCAGATGCCTCTGGTGATTTAGGACCTGTTTACGGCGCACAATGGCGCTCATGGCAGACAAATGACGGCACAATAGATCAGATTAAAAATGTTATAAGCCAAATAAAAGATAATCCAGAATCTAGACGTTTAATTGTCAGTGCTTGGAATGTTGGCGAAATAGATAATATGGCTTTAGCGCCTTGCCATGCTTTTTTTCAATTTTACGTCGCTAATGGCAAATTATCATGTCAACTTTATCAACGGAGTGCTGATATATTTCTTGGTGTCCCTTTTAACATCGCTTCTTATGCATTATTGTTAATGATGATTGCCAAAGTAGCTAAACTTGGTCTAGGCGAGTTTGTGCATACTTTTGGCGATGCGCACTTATATCTTAATCATCTAGAACAAGTAGACGAGCAATTGACACGAAAACCTTTTGCGTTACCTGAGATGCGATTGAATACTGGAATTGATGATATTTTCAAATTTCAGTACAAACATTTTGAATTAATAAATTATCAGACACATCCAAAAATATCAGCACCTATAGCTGTTTGATAAAATAGTCATGAGTTTCTTAGTTTAAAATTATGCGTTTATCAATAATTGTTGCAATGGATCGAAATCAATTAATTGGTGCGGACGGCGCATTACCATGGCGTATTCCAGATGACTTAAAAAACTTCAAAAAAATAACAATGGGTAGACCTATTTTGATGGGTAGAAAGACACATGAATCTATAGGAAGAGTATTACCTGGTCGTGAAAATATAGTGCTTACAAGCAATAAAGATTATATCGCTGAGGGCTGCACTATAAAAAATACTTTAGATCAAGTTTATTCATATTGCGATAAGGAAGATGAATTATTTGTTATGGGCGGAGCAAACTTGTATTCACAGACGTTAATTAAAGCAGAGAGGCTTTTTATTACAGAGATAAATGCTGATTTAAATGGAGATACATTCTTTCCAAAATATAACCGCAATCAGTGGGAAGAAGTGAAAAGAAAAAACTTTAATGCAGATGAAGAAAACGAATTCGATTATAGTTTTACAATATTAGAAAGAAGATGATGTTTATGTTCAAATAATTTTTTGTTGAGATGGAACAGCAAAAATTTTCTCATCTTCCAATCTCATGGCTGATAATTGCCCACCCCACAAGCAGCCCGTATCAAGAGGATATACATTGTACTTTTTGAATTTTTTTTCATTCCCTAAATGTATTGTCGACCAATGGCCAAAAATTATTTTTGTATCTCTAGTTTCTCTATTTGGTAGAGAGTACCAAGGTAGTAGATTTTTACTTTGTTTTCCAGGTGCTACTTTTGTGTTCAATTCAATTTCACCAGTGTTTTTACAAAAGCGTATGCGAGTAAAACAATTGATAATAAATCTTTGTCTTGCAAAGTCATTTAGTGAGTCATTCCAAGTATTGGGTGTATCTCCATACATTTCTAGCAATAAATCATTCATTTTTTCACTTTGTAAAATTAATTCACACTCCATAGCAAGCGACTTTGCTTTTTCTAAGGACCACTGTGGTGCAAGACCTGCATGAATCATAGTAAAGTTTAAATTTGAATCTGATATCAGAAAGGGACGGGTTTTAAGCCAACTCATCAATTCATCAATATCATCAGCAATTAAAACTTCATCAATTGTATCTTTTTTTGATAATGGACGAATATTATTTGCTGCTGCAAGTAAATGTAAATCATGATTGCCGAGCACAACTTTCGCATTATCTCCAAGAGATTTAATAAAACGAAGTGTTTGCAGTGATTGTGGTCCTCTGTTTACTAGATCACCAGTTAACCAAAGCTCATCTTTTCTTTGATCAAAGTTTATTTCGTTCAGTAGACTTTGAAGTTCGGAGTAGCAACCCTGGATATCACCTATTGCATAGGTGCTCATTTCTAATGGAGAGTATTTGGTGCTGCGAGATTAAATACAGGTATTGGTGCATCAAATTCTATACCATCATCAGCAATCATCTCATATGATCCTTGCATACAGCCAACCGGTGTCTCTAATATTGCTGCGCTAGTGTATTCATAAGATTCTCCCGGCATGATATGTGGCTGCACTCCAACAACACCTTCACCTCTAACTTCTTGCACTTTACAGTTAGCATCAGTAATTAACCAGTGACGACGTAGTAATGTTGCCGCGGTTTGTCCAGTATTGGTAACTGTGATCGTATATGCAAATACATATCGACCTTCTTCGGGGAGCGACTGTTCAGAAACGTAGCTTATCTCCGTATCAATACTGATATCATATTGTTTATTTTTCATATTTATTTTTCTTCTAATTGTTTTTCCATTTCTGATAATTTTTTTTGTAATGCTTCCAGTTTTTCACGTGTTCGGCTTAACAAAGATGCTTGAATATCAAATTCTTCACGTGTTACAAGCTCCATTTTTGTAAATGCAGTATTTAATGTGGCTCGGACATTTTTTTCAATATCTTCTTTTAATAAGTCGATGTCTTCTGGTAAGACCTTTGAGATATCTGAGACTATTGCTTCAATTTTTTCTTTTAACATATGTTTTGACCAATTTTATAAATCTTATGTTTGGATTGTTATGTCTGTCATTTTAAATTTTTAATAATGACAGTCCACTTACGTTATTTCATTTTTCGCACCAAGTTTGTGCATAGCACCTTTTTTTGTGCAAAAAATTATGGCAAAAAAGCTTATTTTTTCTCTTATTTTTCAAAAATATTCTCTAATTAATTGATTTTAATAAATAAAAAAAAGTTGGCACGCAAGATGCATTAATAAGAGCTAGATAGGTTAATTCAACCTTTAGTGAAGATAACACAATTGAACAGAGAGGAAAAAAAATGAAGAAGTTATATTTAAAATTACTCACATGTCTTGGTCTTTTGGTATCGACACCAGTTCTTGCAGAAGATTCGCCGATTGAGTTTAGTGCCAACGTTGGTTATTTCAGTGACTATATATATAGAGGCGGAAGCCAAACAGCTGATGGTGCAGCTATCCAAGGTGGATTTGATATGTCACATGAATCAGGTTTTTATATAGGTACATGGGCTTCTAATGTAGATTTTGGTAACTCAGCAAACATAGAAATTGATTTTTATGGTGGAGTTGGAGGCGATCTACCAAATGGAGTCAGTTGGGACGTGGGTGCACTATATTATTGGTACCCTGGCGTAAAAGATTCTGATGATTCAGGCGGTGATTTTGATTTTGTTGATATTTATGCAGGAGTTGGTTACACCCTTGAAGGGGCAATGGCACCAAGCCTAGGTTTTGGCATTGCTTATACCCCTGATTATTTTGGTGAAGTTGGAGACGCAACTTACTATACATTTGATTTAGGTTTATCACTTCCCGGTGATTTTAGTCTCGCCTTTCAATTTGGTTACCAAAATAACGATGACGAAGCGAGAGCTGGAACGAGTTATTCCCATGCTTCCGTTGGTGTAAGTAAGGACGTAGGCATATTTACATTCGACGCAAGTTACTACTTTGATGTAAGTGATACTAAAGAATTCTGGGTGCGAGGTGAAGATTCACCAGATGCATTTGTTTTTTCAGTATCAACTAGCTTCTAATTAGTTTTTTAATGAAACCTTTTATTTTTACGGAGATTTTTATATGAAATTGATAACAGCAATTATCAAACCCTTTAAATTAGATGATGTGAAGGATGCTCTGACTGAAGCAGGTGTGGCAGGTATGACGGTGACAGAAATAAAAGGTTTCGGTCGTCAAAAAGGGCATTCGGAACTTTATCGTGGTGCAGAGTACGTTGTTGATTTTTTGCCTAAAATAAAGCTCGAGTGCGCAGTGACTGATGACAAAGTTGAAAATGCAGTGTCATCAATTACAAAAGCCGCCGGAACTGGCAAGGTTGGTGACGGGAAAATTTTTGTATCTAGTCTTGAAGAGGTTGTGCGTATTCGTACTGGTGAAACAGGTGATGAAGCGATCTAAATCTAATTTCTTAAGGAGATAAAATAGTGAAACGTTTATTAAGTGCTTTATTTAACAAGAAAGGCTTATCAGGCACTGTGCTCGGTTTTATTACCTTGTTAGCACCATCGCTTGTTTTAGCTGATGAATTGAATTCAGGCGATACCGCTTGGATGCTTACTGCAACCGTATTAGTTTTAATGATGACTATACCAGGCTTGAGTTTATTTTATGCTGGTATGGTCAGGAGTAAAAACGTGCTTTCAGTTTTGATGCAGTGTTTTGCAATATGTTGCATGGTTACCGTAATTTGGGTTGTATATGGCTATAGCATGGCCTTTGATACAACGGGAATGGAAGCAGGCGTTGTTAATTTGAATTCTATTGTCGGTGGTCTTGGCAATACTTTTTTACAGGGCATTTCTGTTGATTCTATTTCTGGATCAATTCCTGAATCTGTATTTGCTACATTCCAATTAACTTTTGCGATCATAACCCCTGCTCTTATAGTTGGGGCTTTTGCTGAAAGAATGAAATTCTCAACTATGATGGTTTTCATGGCGCTTTGGGTAACCATTTGTTATTTCCCAATGGTTCATATGGTTTGGGCTGGAGACGGCGGCCTACTTTGGGATTGGGGCGTTCTTGATTTTGCTGGCGGTACAGTTGTACATATTAATGCTGGTATCGCAGGACTCGTTGCTGCAATCATGCTTGGCAAACGTAAGGGTTATCCTGAAACTGCTATGCCTCCTCATAATTTAACTCTATCAGTAATTGGTGCCTCAATGTTATGGGTTGGCTGGTTTGGTTTTAATGCAGGTTCAGAATTGGCAGCAGACGGGGTTACAGGTATGGCAATGTTAGTAACACAGATTGCAACCGCAACCGCTGCATTAGCTTGGATGATTGCCGAATGGAATAGTCATGGAAAGCCGAGTGTTCTGGGCATTATTACAGGCGCAGTTGCCGGACTAGTCGCAATAACACCAGCTTCAGGTAGCGCGGGTCCCCAGGGAGCGCTATTAATTGGAGCCGCGGCTGGTTTCGGATGCTTCTTTGCTTCCACAACTATAAAGCGTGCAATGGGTTATGACGATTCTCTCGATGTATTTGGAGTGCATGCTGTTGGCGGTATTATTGGCGCTATTTTGACCGGAGTTTGTGCATCATCTGTATGGGGTGGTTCTGGTCTAGACGTTACTATGTCTGCTCAGGTTTGGATCCAAATAAAGAGCGTTTTATTTACGATAATTTATACAGGCGTTTTAACTTCTATCATATTAATGATCCTAGATTCAGTCATGGGTCTACGAGTAGATGAAGAAGAAGAAGTTGGAGGCCTCGATGTTAATTCTCACAATGAGAGAGGTTACATCTTGTAGTCAGATTTAAATAACTTTCCTCCCCAAAGATTAAACGGGTCTCACGACCCGTTTTTTTTTATCAAAATTTATCAGTTTATATGGTTATTCGAATAAACTGCTTTAAATGCTCATAGTAAAAAAAGGCTGATTTCAACTGAAAATTAACTACTTTTGGTGGAGGTACTGCGTTAATATGCTAAAAATTTCTTGCAATAATAATTCTTACGGAGTGTTTTTATGAAACTTGTAAGCGCCATAATTAAACCATTTAAATTGGATGATGTACGACAGGCATTATCGGAGATCGGTGTTCAGGGAATGACAGTAACCGAAACAAAAGGTTTTGGAAGACAAAAAGGCCACACCGAACTATATCGAGGGGCTGAGTACGTCATTGATTTTCTGCCAAAAATAAAAATAGAAGTAGCTATTGATGATGATCAACTTGATGCTGTAATTGAGGCTATTTCAAAGTCTGCGAACACACAGAAAATTGGCGATGGTAAAATATTTGTTTATGAACTCAATCAGGTGGTGCGAATCAGAACAGGTGAGACGGGCAGCTCAGCCATATAACAACCAGAATGATTTTCATCAAAGAACTTAAAATTTAAATATATAATTGTTAAATCTAGAGAGTATTTTAGGGATAACCAGGGGGAATTAAATGAGTCGGATTTTAATATTACTAATTTCATTATTTCCAAGTTTAGTATTTGCCGAGGTAGATAGCGGCGATACCGCGTGGATTTTAACTTCGACTGCACTAGTGCTATTTATGACGTTGCCCGGACTCGCTTTATTTTATTCTGGCCTTGTTCGCGCCAAAAATGTGCTATCAGTGTTAATGCAGTGTTTTGCCATCGCATGTTTGGTATCGATATTATGGTTGGTATTTGTCTATGGTTTAGCCTTTGGTAACGGGGGTGAGACATTAAATAAGATCGTTGGTCTTGGAAATATAATGCTTTCTGATGTAGGTTTAGATACAGAGAATGGCACAATACCAGAAATTCTCTTCTTTATGTTTCAGATGACATTCGCCATTATCACCCCAGCTTTAGTAGTCGGAGGTTTTGCTGAAAGAATGAAGTTTTCATCTGTGCTCTGGTTTACAGCATTATGGCTAACACTTGTTTACGCACCAGTCTGTCATTGGGTTTGGGGTGGCGGTTGGCTTGGTGATATAGGTTTTCTTGATTTCGCCGGTGGCTCTGTTGTTCATATCAATGCCGGTGTTGCCGCAATTGTTGCCGCAATTGTCCTTGGTAATCGTCGCGGTTTTCCTGGAACACCGATGACTCCGCACAATATGGCAATAACCGTTGCGGGTGCATCAATGTTATGGGTTGGCTGGTTTGGTTTTAATGCCGGCAGTGCGGTTTCAGCAGGCAGTAACGCAGGAATGGCAATGGCAGTGACTCATATCTCTGCGGCGGCTGGTTCATTAGCTTGGATGGTATGTGAGTGGTACAAATCTGGCAAACCAACTGTTCTTGGTATTGTTACAGGCATGGTGGCTGGATTAGGTACCATAACACCAGCGTCAGGTTATGTCGGACCAGTTGGCGGCCTTGTTATTGGTATATCAGCTGGTGTTGTTTGTTATTTTGCGACTCAATACATCAAACGAGTATTAAAAATTGATGATTCACTCGATGTATTTCCGGTTCACGGCGTTGGTGGTATTTTAGGCTGTCTGTTGACCGCTGTTTTTTATTCAAATTCTTTTGGTGGTTTATATGAAGGAGAAGAAGTTTATTCCATTACCTCCCAACTTGGAACACAGGCCGTTGGAGTTATAGCAACTGTAGTTTGGTGTGCTGTGGCGACTTTCTTTATTTTAAAATTAGTGGATATAATCGTTGGTTTGAGAGTTGATGAAGATGAAGAAACTGAAGGTCTCGATATCGTTTTACATAATGAAAGGGGCTACGATATTTAAGATTCTTTTTATTTAGAAAATAACCTGCTGTGTTTCAAGCACAGCAGGTTTTTTATTAAGGTAAATACATTAATTATGCTAACTGTAATATAATATGTATTAATATAGTTTGAAGGATACGGATAAATGTCTGAACCAATTGATAAAACAGTATTAAAAAACTTTGTTCCAGCAAATTCACTTAAGGCTGAGAATTTTGATGAACTAGCGGGCAAAACTTTTGTTGAGACTGTTTCTGCCGGGGAAGTTATTTTTAAAGCTGGAGATAATGATAAAAAAGCAATATACATTGTTGAGGGACAGGTGGAAGTATCTTCGATTGAAAGCGCTTCAGAAAATACCGAGGTTACGGGTACCGCTGGTTATGTTGTTGAAGCAGGCACTGAAAAAGCAAAACATGCTATTGCAAATCGGCAACCAAGAAAGCAAACGGCAAAAGCAAAAACAGATTGTAGTTTAATTAGAATTGATAGTGATTTACTCGACATTTTATTAACTTGGGATCAATTGTCCGGTATTGAAGTATCAGACATACATGCGGCCGATTCATCAAGTGAAAATGATGAAGAAGCTGATTGGATGACGAGTATTCTGCAGTCTAAAGCTTTTCTACAAGTACCTCCTGCCAATATTCAGACAATGTTTATGCGCATGCAAGAGATGCCAGTCAAAGCAGGTACAGAGGTAATTAAGCAAGGTGAGGATGGTGATTATTATTACATCATTAAGCAGGGAAAATGCAAGGTTACTCGAAATTCAAAGACAGGAACTCCTCTTACTCTTGCAACAATCTCAGTTGGAGGTTCATTTGGAGAGGAGGCCTTGTTATCTGATGCTAAACGAAATGCAAATGTAGTTATGGAAACAAGCGGTTCGTTAATGCGTTTATCTAAAGATGACTTCAATGAATTATTAAAAGAGCCTATGTTGAGTTGGTTAACTGGGGAAGAAGCAGATGCAATGGTTAATGAAGGAACAGCAATATGGATTGATGTTAGACTTGAATCAGAGCATAAGGATTCTGGGATGAAAGGAAGTATCAATATTCCTCTTATTACTTTAAGAATAAAGGCCGCTACACTGGATACAAAAAAGAAATACATAGTTTATTGCGATAGTGGTCGTCGAAGTTCCGCGGCAGCTTTTTTGTTGAGTGAGCGAGGTATTGATGCTTATTGTCTTAAAGGCGGTTTAGTCGAACGAACTGGCGACTAGAGTTTTAAGTTGAAAATAGCAAACTAATAATCGTTGTGGTTAACGAACTCATAAACAATCCTTCAGTTGCAAATTATGCCGTGTTAGGTAATCCCGTTAAACACAGCAAATCTCCTCAAATACATTTGTTATTCGCTAAAGAAATGGGAATAACATTAGAATACAACGCTATTGAAGTTCCTAATGATGAGCTTTCAACGTATGTTAATTTATTTAGCTCACAAGGCGGCAAAGGTTTAAATATTACAGTGCCGTTTAAAGAAAATGCTTATAAGTTATGTACAGAAATAACAAGCCGAGCCCTAGAATCTGGCTCGGTAAATACTATTAAATTCGATACCGAAACTAATATTATTGGTGATACGACCGACGGAGAGGGATTTATTAATGATTTGAGGAAAAATTATGGCATTAACTTACAAAATAAAAGTATCCTAATATTAGGAGCGGGCGGCACAGTTAAATCAATAATCGAAAGATTAGTGCCAGAAGAAATTAAGAATGTTGTAATTGTAAATCGCACGTTATCACGTGCGGAAGAACTAGAAAAAAAATTCAAAAATAAAATTGATATAAAATCATTCTCTTACGAAACTTTACCTAATGATATTTTTGATGTAATTATTAATGGAACTTCACTAAGTCTATCATCAGAAGTTCCTCCTGTTTCTAGAAATATAATTAATAAAAATACGTTTTGTTATGACTTAATGTATTCAAGTGATAAAACTGTATTTATAAAATGGGCTATCGAAAATGGAGCCTTAAGAGCTGCTGATGGGCTTGGTATGTTGGTTGAGCAGGCAGCAGAATCATTTTTTATTTGGCACGGCGTGAAGCCAAATACAGCTAAAGTAATTGAAGCACTGAAGAATTTATAAAAGTGTGATTTTACTATAAGCCGTGGGCTCTATCCATAAGATCGGGTAGCCATGTTGTTAAATCAGGTATAAGCACAATTAGTAATATCGTTATTAATTGTATTAACACAAAAGGAATAATTCCCGAATATATATTTTTTATATTGATACTAGGTGGCGCAACTGCTTTCAAATAAAATAATGAAAACCCAAAAGGAGGAGTTAAAAAAGACGTTTGTAGATTAATGGCAATTAATATCGCAAACCAAAGTAAGTCAATTTGAAATCCAGCTGCGATTGGAGCCAGAATAGGTATAACGATGAAGCATATTTGTAAAAAGTCTAGAAAAAATCCAAGAATGAAAATAAGCAACATACTGACAAATAGGAATCCCCATACACCCGCAGGTAAATTAGACATTACATCCAAAACTAGTCTGTCTCCACCTATCCCTCTAAATACAAGACCAAAAGCGGTAGCACCAATTAAGATCATAAACACCATGCTAGTAAGTTTTGTTGTGTGTCGCATTGATTCATTAAGATTTTTTAAATTGAGTCTTCTATGACAACCGGCGAGTATTAATGCACCAATGGCTCCAACGGAAGCTGATTCTGTTGGTGTTGCAATACCAAAAAATATAGAGCCAAGAACAGCAAGTATTAGCAAGAGTGGAGGAAAAACGGTACTCAATAGTTGTAAAAAATTGAAATTATTATTCTCTACATTCAATGCAGGCGCGACACTTGGTTTATACCAAGAGTAGATAAGTATATATGCAATGAAAAGACTTACTAATAGCAATCCTGGAATTATTGATCCAACAAATAAACGACCTACAGGAACACCCATTACATCTCCAAGAAGTATTAAGATAATACTTGGAGGGATAATTTGACCTAACGTACCGGAAGCCGCAATAGTTCCTGATGCTAAAGATGCAGAGTAATTATGTTTAAGCATGGTTGGTAAGGCAATGATACCCATTGTTACAACTGTCGCACCAACAACACCAGTCGTTGCCGCAAGCATCGCGCCAACAATTACAACAGAGAAAGCTAATCCTCCATTTAACTTTCCACATAATTTTCCCATCGTTTCCAGCAAATCTTCTGCTATACCAGAACGATCTAATACAATCCCCATAAAAATAAATAATGGGACCGCAAGTAACGTAAAATTTGTTAGAATTCCCCAAATACGAAGAGGCAGAAGTGTAAAGAAATCAACGCCCAGAAATATCAGACCAAATACGAGCGCGACAAATCCTGATGTAAAAGCAACAGGGTATCCCATTAATAATAAAAGCATTAGAGAGAGAAACATTAATACAACAATAGCTGTCATTTACTCTTCTCCAGTGCAAGACAAACCTTCTTTAAGAGCTCAGAAATACCCTGAATTAAGAGCATAAAGAAACCAATAGGAATTGCTGCTTTAATCAGCCAACGACCTGGTAAACCTCCAGGATCTGGTGATATTTCAGCATGTATGTATGCTTGCATTACAAAAGGCCATGCACTAATGATAATGAGAACACAAAATGGCAAAAGAAATATAAGCGTACCTAACACATCAAACCAAAGGCGCATCCTTTCATTTATTAGTTTGCTGTTATACAGAATATCCAGTCTAACATGTTCATTATGTTTTAATGTGTATGCTGAACCAAATAAGAAAATAATTGAAAATAAATGCCATTCAAGTTCTTGAATAGCAACTGATCCACTATTAAAAAGATAACGCATTGATACGTCATATCCAACAATGAATACAAGTATGATTACCAGCAGGGAAACACATTTACCACTATATTCCGTAAATGTATCAATTTTTGATATAAGGCTATGTAGTATTGATTTCAAAAGAATAGACAATCAATATTAATTAGACAACTGATGATAACATGAATAAGTCTCTGCAAAGAATGAAGATAAACATATAAAAGATTTTAATATAATTTTATTTAAAAGTCAGACAAAAAAGTTATTTTTCGTTCGACTAGTTCTTTACTTGGTATAAATTTGATAGTTCGACGAAGTCTTTTATTTCTAATTTTTCCGCACGAACGTTGGCATCTATACCCGCTGCTTTTATATCATCCTCATTCAAAAACATTTTTAATGCATTACGTATAGTTTTTCGTCTTTGTGAGAATGCTTCTCTCACTATTGTTTTAAAGTTCTCATCATTAATTAATTTATATTTTGTTTTAGATAAAGGTGTTATTTTAACTATTGCTGAATCAACATTTGGGCTTGGGTAAAAAGCATCTGGCTTTATTTCTAGCATTGATTCAACTTCACAGCAATGTTGAATCATAACTGACAAGCGACCATATTCTTTTGTACCAGGTCGTGCACATATTCTTTCAACAACTTCTTTTTGTAACATAAAAAACATATTCTTTATAATATTCTTGTACGATAGAAGATAAAATAAGAGAGGCGTGCTTATATTGTATGGTAGATTTCCAATTAATCTCAGGTTTCTATTTTTAAATTTTGAATAATCAAATTTAAGAGCATCATATTCATGAATAGTAAGCTTTTTATCATCTATGTTGTCTTTTAATAATTTTACCAATTGCTTATCAATTTCAATGACATCAATTTTTTTTACAAATTTTATAATTGGTACTGTAAGTGCGCCTTTTCCTGGACCAATCTCAATAAGATGATCATTTTTTTCTGGATTTATTATATTTATAATTTTTTCAATTACACTTTTATCTTCTAGAAAGTTTTGGCTGAATCTTTTTTTTAAATAATGTGAATCAGATTGCATTTATTTTCTTCTAAAGATTTTTCGTGATTTACTGTTTATGATTATTCTTGATCATTTTATTCGCCATATTTATAGCAGCAAGTAAACTACTACATTCGGCTTTACCAGTACCAGCAATTTCAAGAGCAGTTCCGTGGTCGACTGAAGTCCTAATAATTGGTAATCCGAGTGTTATGTTAACAGTTTCGCCAAAACCGAATGTTTTGAGTACTGGTAATCCTTGATCATGATACATAGAAATAAACACATCCGTCTTCCCCCTTTTTTCTTCTCGAAACGCAGTGTCAGCAGGAATAGGTCCAGACACATCGTAGCCTTTTTTAATAAATTTATTGATAACGGGTTTAATGTATTCTTTTTCCTCTCTACCTAGATATCCATCTTCTCCCGCATGCGGGTTTAAACCACAAACAGTAATTTTTGGAGATTCAATGGAAAACTTATTTTTCATCTCATTAATAACGATCTTGATTACTTTTTCTATTCTTTTTTCAGTGATATATTTTGGGACGTCAGTTAGAGGCATATGTGTCGTGACAAGTGCGACTCTAAATCCTTCACAGTCAAGTAACATAACGGGTAAGTCAACGTTATATTCTTTTGCCATATATTCTGTATGACCACTAAATTTTATTCCGGCATCGTTAATAATAGATTTTTGTACTGGCGTTGTAATGAGTGCATCAAAATTATTTTCCAGACAATATTGACAAGACATTTTTATCATTTTTATAACGTAATCTACATTTCTTACATCTAGCACACCTGGCTTGCTATCAGTATTTAATTTTACTGGCAGAACTTTTAAAGATTTATTATCAATTATTTCATTAGAAGTATTTTTTTCAGAGATAATCTCGATATCTATTGGTATTGATAATAATTCGGCACGTTTTTTTAGAAGATCAGGATCACCAATTACCGTTAGATTATAATTATGATCCATTTGTTGTAACTTGATAATGAGGTCTGGGCCAATACCTGCAGGTTCTCCAGATGTTACAAGAAGACGAGAACTAGCATTTTTAGACATCATCTAAGCGATACTCAACATATGCTTCATCTAAAAGTTGAGTGTTCCAGTTTTGTAGGGCCTCATTTAGTTTTCGGTCACCAATTACGTTTCTTACTTTAGCACGCTTTAAATTTTCCGAATTATCGTGATCACGTCTTTCAAGTACTTGCGCAATATGCCATCCAAACTGTGTTTTGAAAGGTTCGCTAATTTCGTTAATAGTTAAATTATCCAAAGTATTCTGAAACTCAATAACTAGTTCACCTTTTGTTCTCCAACCTAGTTCGCCGCCATTAATTGCACTCATTGAATCGTCAGAATTACCTTTTGCTAACAAACCAAAATCATCACCATTTATGATTCGAATTTTTAGTTGCCTCAGTTTTTCCCTTGCATAATCATCTGTCGTATATTGATTTGTTTTAACGAGTATATGTCTAGCTCGTGTTTGCTCCACTATATTTTTTTCCATATCTTTAAGTTCAGCAATTTTTATTATATGAAATCCACTTGGGCTTTGAATTAATTCGCTGATATCACCAAGTTTCATATTTGGAATATATTCCGTGAATATTGTCGGTATATCTTTTTCTTTTCTCCATCCCAAATCTCCACCTGATTTAGCATTGCCACCATCTGATACAGTTGCAGCAATTTTTGAAAAATCTCCACCCGCCAAAAGCTCATCTCTAACTTTCAGTGCCATCTTTTTGGTTTGACTGATTTCCTCATCTGTTGCCGAATTTGGTAAAGAGATTAATATATGTGAAAGTCGTATTTCAGATTCAAATAAATCTTCCGAATTTTGATTAGATAAAAAATTATCAATTTCTTTTTCTGTTATATTAATTCGATTTTCTATTTGTCTTTTGCGTAGCTGTGTCAAAATAATTTCATTTCGTATGTTTTCACGAAATTGCATATAGTTGTATCCATCATTTTTAAGTATCTCTTTAAATTGTTCCATAGAGACACGACTTTCGGCTGCAATATTACTTATTGTTCTATTTAAGTTATCTTCAGTAACCTTTATACCCATTCTTGCAGCAAGCTGTAGTTGAATACGCGTTAATATTAAATTGTTTAATACTTGGCGTTTAAAAACAGAGGAAGTTGGCTCTTGTCTTCCTTCTTGCCTCAGTTGACTTATTGAGATTCGTAATTGATTGTTAAGTTCACTTTCCATGATCACGTCTTCATTCACTATTGCAACAATACGATCAAGTGGAGTGTAAGCAAACACAAGTGATTGAATCAAACATAGTGATATGAACCCCAACAATAGATGTCGAGGTTGAATTTTTAAAAAATTAGAATCCACTTCGATAGCCTGGAATTTGTTCTTTTAGAAAATTAACCGTTTTTTTACCAATTCCCGCGAGTCCCTTTAATTCTAGCTGAAAGAATATTCCAGTATCAAATTCACCATTCGCATCCGTTAGAAATCTTCTTGCAACAGCACGAAATGCCCAGCAGCAACTTTCATACTCAACTCCACCAAAAAGCTCTAATGATCGTCCTTCTGGCACAGCATAATTCCATCTTCCAACTGCACTCCATTGCCTGTCTAGCGGCATTCTAAATGAAATATCACTTTGTTCAATATCAGTTGTATCTCTCCTCACTCGGTAAGCCAAATTTAATATTTTTCCGGGCATTGGAGCATAAGTTGCACTTGCAGTTATTTTTTCTGTTCCATCTCCTATATTAGGATCCCACTGAATATCTCCGCCAATTGTCCAGTTTTTAATAAGTTTAGTATTTATTTCAGCAATTATCGCCGAGCTTGATTCATCCCGAATTCCGTTTCCAGGAAGAGTTACATCCCGATCACGCAGATAGAAAATTTGCCCAACACTAATATCGCCATAATTTTTACCGCTCTCTTGACTAATTAGATGAGAGGTTACAGAAATTGCTACTTGATTCGCATCACCAAGTCGATCATCTCCACTAAAACGGTTTTCTCTAAATAATGAGTCAAACGAAAGATCAAATGTACCTGTATCAAATACTGGTAAGTCAGACTGATTTTCATTAGGCACAAAAAGGTAAAATAATCTGGGCTCAAGCGTTTGTAAAAAACTATTTCCAGCCAACATCATATCTCTCTCCAGAAATATTTTGCTATCAAAACTAAATATGGGTAGAAGTCGGTTAGGGTTTTCGCTAAAAACTCCCGAGTTATCTAGATTGTATTGTGTGTAATCAAGACTTAACTTAGGTTCAATGTAGCTCGCCATAGTTCGCATGGGGTATTTCACATATGGTCTTAAGCTAACACGTGCACCATTTACATTATTAGTAAAATTTGCGTTATCTCCGCGCTCAAAGTAAACGGTATTTGATTTTAGTCCATAATTTATTCGATTAAATTTTCTAGGCGATGTGTAATTAAACAAAATCTGTGGTAGGCGTTTATATGGTCTAGATGAAACAGCGATACTTCGATCTACAGTTTGATAGTCCTGAATTCGTGTTGTTAAGTCCCAATTGTCACCTTGATAAGAGACATCAACACGACGTTCTAAAAACCGTGTGCTTGTTTTGCTTAGCTGGCTTCCAAAATCTTCAAAATAAAATTTGTCCGAAACTCTATTATAGGTAAAAAAGAAGTTTCCGGTCTCTGCAAATGATTGATGGTGAGTGATATGAAATAAATTTCTATGTTTATCTTCCAGATTGCTATCGCTGGCAAGATATTCAAAATTTATTTCACCACTGCTATTAGGAAACAAGTAGCGGTACTCACCCATGGCCATAACCCCAGAGTCTGTTAAGAATCTTGGTGTCAAAGTTGCATCCATATTTGGGCTAATATTCCAATAGTATGGAGTTCGTAATTCAACACCATTCCTGTTAGTTGCGCCGTAACCTGGAGCAAGAAAACCACTTTTACGCTCTTTGCTAAGTGGAAAAGACATATAAGGAGAATAAAAGACCGGTACGTTTTTAATCTTAATCATTACATTGCGAGCTTTACCCCAATTATCTTCATGATCTAGACTAATTTTATCGGCAGATAATTGCCAAAACTGATCGTCTGGATCACATGTTGTATACTGTACTTTCTCCAACTCAGTTAGCTTGCCTAGGTCAACATATAGCCTTTTCGCATTACCAATCCCACGACTTTTATTTAGGATATATTCCGCATTCTCAAATTCGCCGCTACCATTATCAAGTTTTAAGCTACCTTTATTACTCTTTAGAAATAGCGTTTTATCCCAATAATTAACATCTCCATCAAGACTTGCGCTATCATTGGGCTCGTCATAATTTATTGTATTTGCCTTAATTTGCTGTGTTTTTCGTCTAATTTCAGCATTGCCGCTCAATGAAGATACACCTTCTTCGATTAGTTCCGCATTATCGGCACTAATATAAATATCACCATCAGTTAAATCGCTTTCAATAAAGGTTTTTTCTGGAATATTAAGAGATTGAGGGCATATCAATGTGGAATGTTCGCCACCAAGCTCGGCAGCCAATATACAACAGGACAGCGATAGAAGACTAAATAACGCTATTAGCTTGTTTTTAAAGTGCTTCATAATAATTGCTGTATAATTCCCCGCCTATTATCTTTGTAGCTAAAATCGCACAGAATGCATTTATGTTCAAATTTTTATGTGATTTTTTTGTCATAGCTATAAGTACAACAATTTATTAAGAAAATTATACGAAAAACCCAATAGATCATTATGAGAATACTACTAATTGTGCTCATTTCCGCTGTTTTAGTAATTGGTTTGTTTTGGACTAAGCCAGAGACCTATGCGGATCTTCAGTCATCATCTCTATCAATAGTGGAAGTTGAAACCGTCAAACAAATCGATATTCAACCCACAATAAAGGTGACTGGGAAATTAGAACCAGCTCGCAAAGCCAGACTACATTTTCAAGTTTCTGGCCAAATTAATAAAAGGTTTGTAGAAGCTGGTCAGAAAGTTGAAGTTAATATGAAAATACTTTCTATTGATGCGGGTGATTTTTTAGATGTTGTTGAGGAATCTAAAGCTCTATTAGAAATAAAGCGCAATTCAATTGATCGCGATTTACGTTTATTAGAATTAATAAAAAAGGAACGAAAATTACAAGAAGATGAAGTAAAAAGATTAGAGCAACTTGGACAAAATTCACTTGCTTCAAAGTCAAATTATGATCAGGCTTTACAGATTTTATATCGTCAGCAAGCCGAGGAAACCCGTCTTAATCATAGCATTAGTCTGGGCCGATCTGAATTACAAGTAGAAAATTCAAGGTTAAACATTGCGCAACGTAATTTAGAACGCACAAAACTTGTTTCTCCATTTACTGGAACAATCAATGCTGTTTATGCCGAAATAGGTGATTATGTATCACCAGGTCAGGCAGCAGTAGAAATTATTCAACTTAATGAACTAGATTTAAATCTTGAGATTAATGGCGCAGCAGCTTCAAAATTACAGCTTGGCCAGGAAATAGCGATTACAACAAAAAACGGCAGCAAAACAGGTAGAGTAATAGCACTCGCTCTAGATCCCAGTCAGGAAACAAATACGCATACACTAAAAATAAGACTGGCATCAGATGGACTATTCTCTGGACAATTAGCTATTGCGAATATACCAGGACAGTATTACGAAAAAGCTAGTGTGGTGCCAATAAGTTCAATCCTCTACGAGGATGAAGACACCTACATTTTTGAAGTTATTGAAAATAAAGTTTTTAAGAAAAAGATTAAATTAGTCGAACGATATAATGATCTACAAATTATAGAGGGCTCAACACCAAATACTACTATTGTCAGTAGAAATGCATCAAACCTAACAGATGGTCAGTCGATAATTTCAAACTAAAAGTTTGATTTATTTTTTATGTAAATATTTATGATCCCCATACATTTCTCTCTAAAGAATCCTTTATTAGTAAATCTAAGCCTTGTCATTATTTTGATAATGGGAGTTATCTCTTGGCAGGGGTTGCCGCAAGAGGTTTTTCCGGTTGTGGATTTAGATATGATCAATGTCAATACTAAATTCGAGGGAGCTTCGCCCGCTGAAGTCGAGAAGCAAGTAACCTTACCAATTGAAGAAGAATTCCAGGATAGTCAGGATATTGATTTCGTATCCTCAATAAGTAAAGAGGGCATATCAAATATTTTTATTAAATTAAAATCTGGAACAGACGTTAATAATTTCATGCGTGAAACCAGAACACTACTTGATCGCGTGAATGATTTACCAAATGCTGCCGAAGAGCCCGAATTAAAGCGAATACGCACTCGTTTTCCCGTTATTACCTTAACTCTTTTTGGCGATCTATCAAAAGCGGAGCTTTATGAGTATTCAGAAAAAGCGCGCAGGAGAATTCAAAAAATAAAAGGCGTTGCTAGTATTGGAATGTCGGGTGATCAAGATTGGGAAATTTGGGTTGAAGTTGATCCACATGAACTAGCTGCATTTAATATACCTCTAGCATTGATAAATTCGGCACTAAAAAATAATTTAATCGATCAACCAGGAGGTTCAATTAAATCTAGTGAAGGCGATATTCGATTAAGAGGTCAGGGAGTTAAACCCGACCCAGAAAAAATTGCCGAGATAGTATTAAGAACAAATGATAATGGCGGAGAATTAAGACTTGGTGATATAGCGAGAGTAGTACGTAAATTCGAAGAACCAAAAACATATGCGAGATTTAATGGTAAGCCCTCAGTTAATTTGACCGTAACCAAGACCGCTGATGCTTCAACAATAGATATATCAAGCGAAATTAGATCGTTATCTGATGATCTAAATAAAGAATTACCTAGTAATATTAATGCTGGTTATCACACAGATATGTCTGTTTATGTAAAGACAAGACTTAATGTGGTCAAGTCATCTGGATTAATAGGATTAGCATTAGTTTTACTTTCACTTTATTTATTACTAAATTTTCGTGTTGCATTGATAACTGCTTTTGGGATTCCTGTTTCTTTTTTATTTGCTGTTATATTACTTTTTCTATTTGGTTTCACCATCAATATGGTTTCCTTGTTTGCTTTTTTAATTGTACTAGGAATGATCGTTGATGATGCAATCATAGTAACAGAGAATATATATCGCCATATTGAGAATGGCATGAAACCTATAGAGGCTGCATCTCTAGGAGCGAAAGAAGTTTTTTGGCCAGTTATTGTTTCGACTTTAACTACAATAGCTGCTTTTCTTCCAATATTTTCTATAGGAGGAGTATTGGGTGAATTCATAAAAGTGATTCCTGTTGTTGTTTGCTGTGCACTTTTAGGTTCATTAATGGAAGCTTTTGTTATTTTGCCAACGCATGCAGCTCAATTTTTAAAAAGGAAGAATAATAAAAAATGGATAAATTGGGAGATGATACTAAACAAGTACGGTAAATTATTAAATTGGTCTGTTTTGAATCGATACTTGGTTGCAACTCTAAGTATTTGTGTTTTGTTGTTGAGTATTGCATATGCAAGTACAAGACTCCCATTCCAGCTTTTTGGAGAGGTGGAGATCGGTCAATTTTTTGTTAATGTTGAAACCCCAAATACTTATAGTCTAGATGATAGTCTTGAACTTGCCGAAACATTAGAAAAAAAGATAACCAATATTGTCAGCGATAAAGAATTACTTTCATTGATTACAAATGTAGGTATAAGCATGATCGACTTTAATCGAAGTAAATCTGGAAGCAATGTAATTCAATTTGTTATTGATTTAGAGAAACCAGTTCCTAATAGTTTCATAGATAAGTGGGTAACACCGGTCGTTAGTTTAGAATTTGGTAAAGCAGGGACAAGAAAAAGAAGTGCAGATAGCATTATTGACGAAATAAGAAATCAATTTTCAACAACAACAGGCGTATATAAAGTTAGTATTCTAAAACCAAATGCTGGTCCTGCTGGAGATGATATTGAATTGGGTGTAGTTAGCAACGATCTAATATTTTTGCAAGAAAAGGCAATCGAGATAAGCAATTATTTAAAACGTATCCCTGGAGTAAATGATGTAATTCACGATCAAGAGCCCGGTAAACTAGAGTATAAATATAAATTAAATGATAGAGGGCGACGATTAGGTCTCACACAGAATGACCTCGCTGATGTTGTACGTAGCGGTTATCTTGGTAATGAGGTGGCCAATGTTACATGGGGAGATAAAAGATTGCCTGTTCGTGTTATATATCCAGAGTCAATTAGACAGCAATCTACTAGTCTTATGGAACTGCCAATCGTACTCGATTCTGGTAGCAAGGTTTTTCTGGGCGATGTTGCCAATATCAATATTGGCCAAGGTTTAAATCAAGTACGTCGCCGAGATACTCAGCGAATGGCAAAAATTACTGCTGATGTAGATTCGTCAATTACAACACCCAGTGAAGTTATTAAGCAAATTGATCAGGTTTTTAATAACCTAAAAGGCAATAAAAAATATTCTTTGCTTTTTTTGGGAGAGAAGAAAAGAGCAGAGGATTCTTTTAAAGATATTACTAAAGCACTAATTATTGCCTTAGCAATAATTTTTTTAATGCTAACAGCATTATTCAAGTCTTTAATCGAACCTTTTGTTGTAATGATTGCCATTCCATTTGGGTTCATTGGCGTAGTTATTGGTCATGCTATATTTAATTATAATATTCAATTTTTATCTGCGGTAGGCACACTCGCATTGTCTGGAATTATTGTTAATGATTCATTGATATTGATCGATTTTGTAAAAAAGCAACGCAACAAGGGCATTGATAAGATAACGGCAGTTATTACAGCAGGCAAAGTGCGAGCTAGACCAATTATATTAACGACTGTTACAACATTTTTGGGGGTGTCTCCACTGATTTTTTTTGCAACAGGGCAAACTGCCTTTCTTTCACCAATGGCTGTCAGTCTAGGGTTCGGCCTGGTTTTTGCGACCATGTTAATATTAGTTGTATTACCATGTTTTTATCTTATTGCCGGCGATATAAAAAAATGGTTTTTTAATAGAATAATATAAGTAAGTAAAAAGGACTTATTATAGCTACTGATTATTTTCCTTATATATTATTAATATATTACCAATACTATTAATTAGTATTGAGTTTGTCATTCTACATATAGTCTCTATATCTCTATTTTGATTTTTCTTTTCTGTTGCTAGCATTTTAATTTTTATTAATTCATGCTGTTCCAGTGCTTGTATTATTTCTTTAATCACGTTTTCACTTATACCATTCTTACCTATCCATACAACTGGTTCCAAATGATGGGCAGTTTTGCGTAATGATCGTTCTTTAGATTTATCGATTGACACCATTTTTATTTTTTTTACGTTTTTTTATTGATTATTATTTTTCGTTTCCGTGATCATATCTTCTATTTTTTTCTTTTCTATGCGTGTCATTATAGGGCTATATTTTTCTATTTTGTGATTTAATAACATTTTTTTTGAATCTTTCCACTCTAATGGATCTATGTTAAGAAATTCTTCTGTATTTTTTGCGATAGTTGGTAACACTGGTTTTAAATATAGTGCTAATAGCCTATACAAATTAATGCCAGTAGTACAAATACTTTGCAGTTCGTCATCACGATTTTCTTGTTTAGCAATTACCCAAGGCTTATGATGGTCAATGTATTGATTTGCCTTATCCGCTAGTGTCATTATTTCTCGCATAGCTTTTGAATATTCACGGTTTTCATAAGCATCAGCAATCACGTCACTTGCATTTGCAATTTCCGATTGGATATCTAGATCATGAATATTATTAGATAATTTACCATCAAAATTTTTATTTATAAATCCAGAACATCTACTCGCAATATTTATTACTTTACCAATTAAATCAGAATTAACTCTTGTTAAAAAATCATCCAAGTTAAGATCAATATCATCAATCCCCGCACTAAGTTTAGCTGCAAAATAGTAACGTAGGTACTCAGGATTTAGATGATTCAAATATGAACGGGCAGTTATATATGTTCCACGTGATTTAGACATTTTTTGTCCTTCGACTGTTAAAAATCCATGAGCATAGATAGCAGAAGGTTTTCTAAAATCACTTCCTTGTAACATTGCGGGCCAGAATAATGCATGAAAATAAATAATATCTTTTCCGATAAAATGATACATCTCGGTACTAGTATCTGGGTTACACCAGTAATTAAAGTCTATTTTTTGCTTTTCACAGAAATTTTTGAAGCTTGCTAAATATCCAATTGGAGCATCTAGCCAGACATAAAAGTATTTATTTTCTGTATTAGGTATTTTAAAGCCAAAATAAGGTTCATCACGAGATATATCCCATTCTTGTAATCCTGCTTCAAACCATTCATCAAGTTTGTTAGTTACTTCATTTTGTAGGTGCCCCTCACGCGTCCATTTATGCAAAATTTCATTAAAGTCGTAGAGTTTGAAAAAGTAGTGTTCAGATTCTTTCTCAATAGGCTCTTTCCCAGTTATTGCAGAAATTGGATTAATTAAATCAGTTGGAGAATAAGTTGCGCCGCATACCTCGCAGTTGTCACCATATTGATTAGTTGCATTACATTTTGGACATGTTCCACGGATAAAACGGTCTGGCAGAAACATATTTTTTTCAGGATCATATAATTGCTTGATTACCCTTTTTTTTATGTGCCCTCTCTCATTTAATTTTTCAAAAATAATATTTGCAAGCATCTGATTTTCTGTTGAATGAGTGCTGTAGTAATTGTCAAAATCTATTGCGAAATCATGAAAATCACGTTCATGCTCGTTTTTCATCTGTTCAATTAGGGTTTCTGGCGGCACATTTTTTTCCTGCGCTTTTAACATTATCGGTGTACCATGAGAATCATCCGCACATATATAAAAACACTGGTTTCCTCTCATTTTTTGAAAACGAACCCAGATGTCGGTTTGGATATATTCAACCATGTGCCCAATATGAATCGGCCCATTTGCGTATGGTAAGGCACTAGTGACCAAAATTTGACGTTGCTTATCTTTCATTGACTACCAAGGCTGCAGAAGTATGGCGCTAAAGTAGCATTATTCAATGATAACGTGAAGAGATAGCAATAAATTTGTAGAATGTATTTATATTCGAGTTAAGTAAAAGTATAGAGATACCAAAATGAATCGTGAAAAAATAGAAGAAATACTGTCTGGCGTGATTGACCCTTATATTAAAAAGGACATAATTAGTACAAAGAGTGTCAAGAATGTAAGTGTTAAAGATAATAAAGTTTCGATAGAAATTGAGTTTGGTTATCCTCTTGATGGTATTAAAGAAAAATTATCAAAAAAAATTAAAGATGAAATAACCCAGGCCTGCAATATTGATTGTATAATTAATATTTCTAGTAAGATTTTTTCACATGCAGCACAAAAAGGCACTCAGATACTGCCAAATGTTAAAAATACAATTGCTGTTGCTTCGGGCAAAGGTGGAGTTGGAAAATCAACAACCTCGATCAATCTTGCACTCGCATTGCATGCAGAAGGTGCTTCAGTAGGTATATTGGATGCTGATATTTATGGTCCAAGCCAACCTAGAATGCTAGGTTTGAAGGGAAAACCTGATTCGCATGATGGTAAGACAGTAGAACCAAAGGAAAATTATCATATTCAGTCTATGTCAATCGGTTATTTGATTGACGAAGAAACACCAATGATATGGCGTGGCCCTATGGTTACTGGAGCCTTAGAACAATTATTAAATGATACTAATTGGAGAGACCTAGATTATCTTGTTATTGATCTTCCACCAGGTACGGGTGATATTCAACTAACCTTATGTCAAAAGATTCCGGTTAGTGGCGCAGTAATTGTCACGACTCCACAAGATATTGCTTTATTGGATGCTAGAAAGGCATTGAAAATGTTTGAAAAAGTTCAAGTACCAGTCTTAGGCATCATCGAAAATATGAGTACTCATATTTGTAGTAAATGCGGAAATGAAGAGCATATTTTTGGTAGCGGTGGTGGAGAAAGTATGGCTAAACAATATGAAGTAGAACTACTTGGTTCATTGCCGCTTGATGTGAAAATTCGCGAAGGTGTTGATAATGGTAAACCGACTGTAGCTATTGAACCTAATTCTGTTATTTCAGACAATTATCGTGATATTGCTAGATCTGTCGCTGCGAAAATTTCATTGCAAGCTAAAGATTATACAAGTAGGTTTCCAAAGATAGTTATTGAGAATAATTAAATGACAACATAATTTCATAATATAAATATAATAGACAATATCATGAGCATAAAGAGTGACCAGTGGATTAGAAAAATGGCTGAAGAATACAAGATGATAGAGCCATTTGAACCAGTTCAGATAAAAAAAAATGGTACTGAGAAATTGATATCCTATGGGACATCAAGTTATGGTTATGATGTTCGATGCGCTGATGAATTTAAGATTTTTACTAATGTTCATTCAGCTACAGTAGATCCAAAAAATTTTGATCCAGACAGTTTTGTTGATACCAAGGGCGATCATTGCATAATCCCACCTAATGCATTTGCTCTAGCCAGAACAATTGAGTATTTTCGTATTCCAAGAAAAATTCTTACCATATGTTTGGGTAAATCAACTTATGCACGTTGTGGAATTATAGTGAATGTAACTCCCTTAGAACCAGAGTGGGAAGGGCATGTCACCCTAGAATTTTCAAATACAACTAACTTACCAGCTAAAATTTATGCAAATGAAGGAGTAGCACAAGTTATTTTTCTTGAGTCGGACAAGGAGTGTGAAACATCATACAAGGATAGATCTGGAAAATATCAAGGTCAAAGGGGAGTAACTCTTCCAAAAACGTAATTAAGAATTAATACTTGAATAGTGTCAAATGAATAACCTTCCAATTTTTATAAAACTCCAAGATGAGAAATGTCTTGTAGTAGGCGGCGGTATGGTTGCTACAAGAAAAATAAAGCAGCTATTAAATGCTGGTGCGAAAATATTTGTTGTTGCAATCAAAATTAAGGCATCTTTAAAAGAAGCACATAAATTAGGAAAGATTCATTGTCAAGAGGAGAAATATAGTGAAAAGCATCTTGAGGGTAAAAGAATAGTTATCGCAGCGACTAATGACAAGAAGTTGAATAATAAAATTGCCGAGCAGGCAAAATCAAAAAACATTTTTGTAAATGTTGTAGATAATCCTGAAGTTGGAACATTCGTAATGCCATCTGTTATAGATAGAAGCCCCGTTGTAATTGCTGTCTCAACAAGTGGGACGGCACCTGTTCTTACCAGACTGTTAAGTACAAAATTAGAGACAATAATTCCCTCTAAATACGGTCAATTAGCAACGCTGATTAATCGCTTTCGTCATCGAGTTAAAGAAAAATATAAAAATTCTAAAGAGAGACGGCAGTTCTGGGAAAATATTTTGAATGGCTCAATTGCTGAAATGTTCTATGTTGGTCAAGAAGAAAAAACCTTAAAGTTGATTGAAAAAAAACTCAAGAACAATAAACCGCTAGCAGAGAATATAGGAGAAGTTTATTTAGTCGGCGGAGGTCCCGGAGATCCTGAATTATTAACTTTTCGTGCTTTACGTCTAATGCAGCAATCCGATGTTGTTCTATACGATAGATTAATATCTCCAAAAATTCTTGATTTCGTTCGTAAGGATGCTGAGAGAATTTATGTTGGTAAAGAAAGAGATAGGCATGCATTACCTCAATCTGAGATTAACCAATTATTAGTAGATCTAGCTAAAAAGGGTAAGCGTGTATTGCGATTGAAAGGAGGAGATCCATTTATGTTTGGGCGTGGTGGCGAAGAAATAGATTTACTCTACGAAAATGGAATTTCATTCCAAATAGTCCCCGGAATTACTGCTGCGGGTGGTTGCGCATCTTATGCCGGTATACCTCTAACTCACCGTGATTATGCACAATCTTGTTTGTTTGTTACTGGACATTTAAAAGATGGAAGCATGAATTTGAATTGGAATACTTTGGTGCAACCTCAGCAGACCATAGCTGTTTATATGGGTACTCATAGTTTAGACATTTTAAGTCGTCAATTGATAAAACACGGTATGAAAAAATCAATGCCAGCTGCAATTATCCAACAAGGAACCACAGGAGAACAAAGTGTTTTTCTCTCAACAATTGCAAACTTACCTCGTGTTCCAAAAGAACATAATGTTAAACCGCCAAGCATGATAATCATTGGGGAAGTTGTTTCACTGCACGAAAAACTGGCATGGTATAAGCCTGATAGCTAATTACTCTAAGCTCATTAGCTTTTTATATTTTGTCACATTAATCCAAAAAAAATTATTGAAAGTTCTCTTAAAGTACTCTATTATCATGAAGAGAACCTTTGGAGAATTTTAAATGTTAACAGGCTTAGAAGAAAAAATTTTACAGTGCATCACAATGTATATAACTCAGAATGGACGTAGCCCAACATTAAATGAGATTGGACAACTACTTCAAATTAAGTCTAAAGGTACTATACATCGCTATGTTGAGTCGTTAATTAAAAAAGGCCATCTCCAACGGAGCGGTAGAAATTGGCGAGGTATACGTCTTACAGGCGAGCAAGATCGAAAGTGGACTGTTTTGCCGTTGGCAGGTCGTATTGCCGCGGGGAAACCAATAGAAGCAATTTCAGAACAATACGAAATAAATTTTTCTGAAATGTTGTTGGGGCCGGGGCGGTACGTTCTTGAAGTTCAAGGTGATTCCATGGTAGATGCAGGGATATTAGATGGTGATTTAGTTATTGTTAGAGAGACTCAGTCAGCTAACAATGGCGATATAGTTGTTGCGCTTATTGACAATAACGAAGCGACTTTAAAACGACTCAGAAAGAAAGGGGATCAAATTGAATTAATTCCAGATAATAAATCAATGATCCCAATGGTTTATCTTGCTGATCGCATAAACATACAGGGAGTAGTTGTAGGTCAAGCTCGAATGTATTGATTCTTTAAAACCCAATAAAGGTTCCAGAATATAAAGTTACACATCTTTTCTATTCTGATGCTTCGCACTCATTATTATTTTCATAAGCGCCTCTTGTAATATTGAGTCGTTATCGTTACTAAATAAAGAAAATATTAATAGTAATCTCCCCACCCCTAATGCTCCTTGAGTTAGGAATTGATATTCTCCAGAAGATGCGTTGCTATCTGATAGATTAAAAAAGTAACCAACTCCATATCTTCCCGATATTTTTTCTAGTTTTAACTTAGTTTGATCTGAATAAACTAGTGCTTCTTTTCCAGTTTGTTCTACCAAAGAACGAATATATTCTGGCGATGAGATATTTCTTTGAAAACCATCTTCCCAGAGTATAGATAAGTTTAATTGGTATATTTCTCCTTTGTTTTTATCAAGATTATAGAAAGTAATTATTGGCGGTTTATCATCATTTGTTGTTTTATATCTGTAATTCCATATTTTCGGCACATTAATTATCAATTCACCATGTCCAGGTATTGCAAATGATTCGGAGTCAGTTCTATATTCGTTTTGATTTTCTGATTTAGCAAAAATATTAATTACATAGAAGGAAAAGATTATAATAATAAAAGCTTTGTACATACGAAGTAATTTAGACATAGAAAATTTATAAGTGCAGCGATAATTTCAATTTAATGGATATTTTTGAAATATAATGCAGGCATTAGTCCCTCCAAAACCAAAGCTATTTGACATAATGGTTTTTAATTCTGCATCATCAATTCTATTTGAAGCAATTGGCATATCTTTCGCTTCCGAATCAATTTTAGATATATTCATTGATTTGGCTATAAAATTATTTTCTAACATTAATAAACTATAAATCGATTCATTTGAGCCAGCGGCACCCAAACCATGTCCCGTTTGTGATTTCGTGGCGCTAATAACTGGAATTTTCTTTTTGAAAACTTTTCTGATGGCATCTAATTCCGTAATATCTCCAGCAGGAGTACTTGTGGCATGCGCATTGATATAATCGATTGGAGCATCAACAGATCCCAGTGCTTGTTGCATGCATCTTACTGCGCCTTCTCCGGATGGTTTAACCATATCAAATCCATCTGAAGTTGCTCCATAACCAATAATTTCAGCATAAATTTTTGCATTCCGCGCTAGGGCGTGTTGGAGTTCTTCAACAACTAGAATGCTTCCTCCGCCCGAAATAACAAAGCCATCACGTTCTGAATCGTATGGCCGGGAAGCTTGTTCAGGGTTATCATTGTATTTTGACGACAAAGCTCCCATGCTGTCGAAAAGTAATGTTGATGTCCAATGTATCTCTTCTCCACCACCTGCGAAAATTAAATCCTGTTTGTTAGATTGAATAATTTCATATGCGTTACCAATGCAATGAGCACTTGTTGCACAAGCCGAGCTTATTGAATAATTAACACCTTTAATTTTGTATGCAACAGATAAACATGCGCTATTCGAACTAGTCATTATTCTGGGCACCATAGTTGGTCCAACTTTACGTGCACCACGTGAACGAAGAGTGTCTATAACGTCCAGCATATTTTCATTAGAACTACCTCCTTGACCAACAATTAATCCAGTTCTTTCATTTGAAATTTTAGCTTCATTGAGATTAGCGTCATCAATTGCCTCTTGCATTGCCACATAACAGTATGCAGCACTATCACCCATAAATCGTTTTTGTTTACGGTCTATTAAAGCATTTAGGTCGATATCTATTGAGCCATGAACATGTGAACGAAATTCTAGTTCCGCATACTCAGGTGAATGTTGAATACCAGATTTACTATTTTTTAGAGAATCTAAAACTTCAATTTTATTGTTACCTATGCTGGAAACAATTCCCATACCTGTAATGACAACTCGTTTCAATTTTATAATTCCTAAAAGTTTTCAGTCGATTTGAATAGACCAACACGCAGGTCTTCTGCTGCATAAATTTCTTCACCATCAACAGACATACTAGCGTCTGCTACTCCCATAACTAATTTTCTTAAGACAACTCTTCTCATATCAACATGATAAGTAACTAATTTATTTTTTGGTGTTACTTGACCAGAAAATTTAACGGCGCCAGCACCAAGTGCTCGTCCCTTTCCCTCAGCACCCGACCAACCAAGAAAGAATCCAATCAGCTGCCACATTGCATCTAAACCAAGGCAGCCAGGCATAACTGGATCTCCATCAAAATGACAATCAAAAAACCAGAGTTCCGGATTTATATCAAGTTCTGCAATAATCTCTCCTTTACCAGTTTTCCCCCCATTATTAGAAATTTCGATGATACGATCAAACATCAGCATAGGTTTTAGTGGTAGTTGAGCATTGTTTAACCCAAACATTTCCCCGTGGCCACAAAGATTTAACTCTTCTTGTGTGTAACTTTTTTTCTTATCCATAGTTTATTATTATCTCACGTCAGTAGTTTTTTTTCTAAAAAAAACGGGGCGCTATATATTACAACTGTTCTTGACAGTTAGTATTTGCCCATTAGACTTCAGGTGTGTGTTTTGTATAAGGTTATCGAATGGTTCAAAAAAGACGACATAGTGTTGCCGTAAAGATTGGTTCCGTGACAATTGGTGGTAGTAACCCAATTGTTGTGCAGTCTATGACTAATACCGATACGGCTAACGTGGAAACGACAGTCCAACAAACACAACAGCTAGCTGCAGCAGGTTCGGAGCTAGTTAGAATTACAGTTAATACAACCGAGGCAGCAGCAGCAGTCGCAAAAATTCGTGAAAAATTAGATGCATTAGGTTGTTATGTCCCCCTAGTTGGCGATTTTCATTACAATGGACATAAACTACTAACAGATTACCCTGAATGTGCCCAAGCATTAAGTAAATATCGTATAAATCCTGGTAATGTTGGTTTTGGTAAGAAGAGGGATGATCAATTTGCGGTAATGATTGAACAAGCTATTCTCAATGACAAACCCGTTCGAATTGGCGTTAATTGGGGTAGCTTGGACCAGGAATTATTAACAAAAATGATGGATGTAAATGCAAAAAAGACAAATCCATTGGATGCTGATGATGTTATGCAGGAGGCACTAATTGTTTCAGCATTAAATAGCGCAGAACAAGCCGAAAAGATAGGCTTATCTAGAGATCACATAATATTGTCATGCAAAGTAAGCGGTGTTCAAAAATTAATTTCAGTTTATAGGAATATAGCTAAGCGATGTGATTACGCATTACATTTGGGTTTAACTGAAGCAGGGATGGGTTCAAAGGGAATAGTTGCCTCTACAGCGTCTATTGGAGTATTACTCCAGGAAGGCATTGGCGACACAATTAGAATTTCACTTACTCCGGAACCTGGAGGTGACAGATGCAATGAAGTTATTGTTGCTCAGGAAATATTACAAACTATGGGTCTTCGGTCTTTTACACCGCTAGTAACAGCATGCCCGGGGTGCGGAAGAACTACGAGCACAGTTTTCCAAGAATTAGCCGACAGTATTCAGGCATATGTACGTAGTCAAATGCCTATATGGAGGGAGAAATACATTGGTGTCGAAGAAATGAATTTAGCTGTTATGGGCTGTGTTGTTAACGGACCTGGCGAGAGCAAACATGCAGATATTGGAATTAGTTTGCCCGGAACAGGCGAGAATCCCTCTGCACCTGTTTTTATTGATGGAAAAAAAACAGTAACGTTAAAAGGTGACAAAATCGTTGAGGATTTTAGAAATATTGTTGATAAATATGTAGAAAATAAATATTCAAAAAAATAAAAAAATAAGATTGAATCGAAGTATTTAAGCATACAAGTTTTAGATCAAATTTCTTTAGATAATTTTCTTAATTATTAGAAACGAGGATATAGTGGCAAAAGAAAAAGTTTATAAGGTATCAGGTGAAATTTCTAAAAACGCTCATATTGATGAAAAAAAATATAAAGAAATGTATGCGCGCTCAATTAATGATTCTGATGTATTTTGGGAAGAGCAAGCCGAAGAATTTATAACTTGGTTTTCGAAGTGGGATATTATTCAAGAGTGGAATTTTAGTGATATTACAATAAGCTGGTTTAAGAATGCTAAATTAAATGTTAGTTATAATTGTATTGATCGACATTTAGAAAAAAGAGGAGATCAGATTGCAATTATTTGGGAAGGTGATAATCCTGATGATCAAAAGTATATTACTTACCGTGAATTACACGAAGAAGTTTGTAAGTTTTCCAACGTTTTAAAGTCACGTGGAATTAAAAAAGGCGATTGTATATCCATTTATATGCCAATGGTTCCCGAAGCAGCAGTTGCAATGCTCGCTTGTACTCGTATTGGCGCTATACACTCTGTCGTTTTTGGTGGTTTTTCACCAGAGTCACTCAAAGACCGCATATTGGACTCTGATTGCAAACTGATAGTTACAGCAGATGAGGGCATTCGTGGCGGGCGTTTCATACCGCTTAAAGAAAATGTTGATATAGCTCTTACTGAATGTCCAAATGTGCACACTACTGTTGTTATTCAGCGAACTGGTAGAAAAATTGCTTGGAATAAAAATCGTGATATTTTTTATCATGAGGCAATGGAAAAAGTTTCGTCTAATTGCCCAGCAGAAGAAATGGACGCAGAGGATCCTTTATTCATTTTATATACTTCTGGGTCAACTGGAAAACCAAAAGGCGTTCTACATTCAACAGCTGGTTATCTCTTATTCACTGCAATGACACATAAGTATGTATTCGATTATCGTGATAATGATATTTATTGGTGTACAGCTGATGTTGGTTGGGTTACTGGGCACTCATATATAATCTACGGCCCACTTTGTAATGGAGCGACAACACTAATGTTTGAAGGAGTGCCAACTTACCCAGATGCAAGTCGTTTCTGGCAGGTTGTTGACAAGCATAAAGTAAATATTTTTTACACAGCACCAACAGCAATCCGTGCATTGATGTGTAAGGGAGAAGATTTTGTCAAATCAACAAAGAGAAAAAGTCTTCGGATTTTAGGCACTGTTGGCGAACCAATAAACCCAGAAGCATGGGAATGGTATTATCATGTTGTTGGTGATGGGCGTTGTCCTATTATTGACACTTGGTGGCAAACTGAAACCGGAGGCCATCTAATCACCCCTTTACCTGGCGCAACTGATTTAAAACCAGGTTCGGCAACGCTACCATTTTTTGGAATCGAGCCCTGTTTAGTAGATGAAAAAGGAAATGAAATTAAAGGTGCAGGAGAGGGTTCTTTATGCTTTAAGCGGTCATGGCCGGGCCAAATGCGCACAGTTTTTGGAGATCATGAGCGTTTTAAGAATACCTATTTTACATCATATCCTGGTCTGTATTTTAGCGGCGATGGGGCACGTAAAGATATTGATGGCTATTATTGGATAACCGGAAGAATTGATGACGTAATTAATGTTTCCGGACATCGTATGGGTACAGCGGAAATTGAGAGCGCACTAGTACTTCATCGTGATGTTGCTGAATCAGCTGTCGTCGGTTATCCCCATGATATCAAAGGTCAAGGGATCTATGTGTATGTCACTCTAAACGACGGTGTTCAGCCCTCCGACGAATTAAAACAAGAACTTCTTCGACACGTACGCACCGAGATAGGCCCATTTGCCTGCCCAGATATAATTCAGTGGTCACCAGGGTTACCAAAAACTCGATCTGGTAAAATTATGCGACGAATTTTAAGAAAAATTGCGCATAATGAGGTAGATGATTTAGGGGATACAAGTACTCTTGCTGAGCCTAAAGTTGTTAATAATCTTATTGAAAATAGAGAAAATAAATAGTTCGTCTAGACACCCAATGTCTTGATAGCTTACAATATATCAACAATATCGGGAGTTGCCACCAGAGCAACTCCCTTTTTTATGTCCATGAGAGGTTATATTTTTTGACAGATAAAGCCTTATTGGCTCTTGAAGATGGCTCTGTATTTTATGGTGTTTCTTTTGGCATTAGCGGAGAAGCAACAGGGGAGGTTGTTTTCAACACGGCAATGACGGGCTATCAGGAAATACTTACAGATCCATCGTATTACAAACAAATTGTCACACTAACGCATCCCCACATAGGGAATGTAGGTATTAACGATGATGATGAGGAATCAAATCGTGTTTATGTTAGTGGTCTAATAATAAGAGATTTATCTATTACAGCAAGTAATTGGAGGAGTGAAAATAATTTAGCCGAATATTTGAAAAAACATAAGATCGTTGCAATTGCAGGTATTGATACGCGTCAACTAACAAGACATATACGCAAAAATGGGGCAATGAAAGGTTACATTATTGTAGGCTCAGATATCAAAATTGAAAACGCGATAAATAAAGCAAAATCATTTGGTGGTTTGGTGGGAATGGATTTAGCAAAAGAGGTCACGACTCAGACATCATATATTTGGTCTCAGGGGGTTTGGCATTTGAAGAGGAAATCAACTACCAAAAATAAAAATAAGCATCGTATTGTCGCATATGATTATGGTATTAAAAGAAACATACTTAAAATATTAGTTGATTTGGGGTGTGAGGTTACTGTAGTACCAGCAAAATATACAGCTGAGGAAGTTTTAAAAGAAAAACCCGATGGTATTTTCTTATCAAATGGGCCCGGTGATCCAGATGCATGTGATTATGCTATTTCGGCAATAAAAAAAATCATAACTACAGGAATACCCGTTTTTGGTATTTGTTTAGGCCACCAACTTTTATCGTTAGCGCTTGGAGCCAAAACGGTGAAAATGAAATTTGGCCATCACGGAGCAAATCACCCAGTGTTATCTCTTGCTGACAAGAGAGTTTTAATTACAAGTCAAAATCATGGTTTTGCTGTTGATGAAGAATCTTTACCAAAAGATTTGCAAGCAACCCATCGCTCTCTATTTGATGGCTCTTTGCAGGGAGTACATCACAAAAGATTTCCTATATTTGGATTTCAGGGGCATCCTGAAGCAAGCCCCGGACCTCGTGATTTGCTTCCACTTTTTAATCATTTCATTGAGCTGATGGAAGAAAATACGAACTAAATATATTTATGCCAAAGAGAACAGATATAAATAGCATATTAATTATTGGCGCAGGTCCAATTGTAATTGGGCAGGCATGTGAATTTGATTACTCCGGAGCACAAGCGTGCAAAGCTCTTCGTGAAGAGGGATATAAAGTTATACTCGTTAATTCAAATCCCGCAACTATCATGACAGATCCCGATATGGCCGATGCTACATATGTAGAACCAGTTGATTGGAAAACTGTTGAGAAAATTATAGAGCGTGAGAAACCTGATGCTTTACTTCCAACAATGGGAGGACAAACTGCGTTGAACTGCGCTCTTGATCTTGATAAACATGGTGTGTTGGAAAAGTATGGTGTAGAAATGATCGGCGCATCGAAAGATGCAATTGATAAAGCTGAAGATCGTGAGTTGTTCAGAAAAGCGATGTTAGGTATTGGCTTATCCATGCCAAAATCTCAAATAGTTCATGATATAGAACAAGCAAAAGATGCATTAGATGCAATAGGGTTTCCAGCGATAATTCGTCCATCATTTACTTTGGGTGGAACGGGAGGAGGTATTGCATACAATGAAAATGAGTATTTCGATATTTGTGAAAAAGGACTTGATGCGTCACCGGTATCAGAAATTTTGGTCGAGGAGTCAGCTTTGGGCTGGAAAGAATATGAAATGGAGGTCGTAAGAGATAAGAATGACAATTGTATTATTGTGTGTTCAATTGAGAATTTAGATCCAATGGGCATTCATACTGGAGATTCGATTACTATTGCGCCGGCACAAACTCTAACAGATAAGGAATATCAAATTATGCGTGATGCTTCAATAAAGGTATTACGCGAAATTGGTGTAGACACAGGAGGGTCGAATGTTCAGTTTGCAGTCAATCCTAAAAATGGAGAATTGATTATAATCGAGATGAACCCTAGGGTTTCTCGTTCATCGGCGTTAGCTTCGAAGGCTACAGGATTCCCAATCGCAAAGGTAGCTGCAAAACTTGCCGTTGGTTTTACTTTAGATGAACTAAAAAACGAGATAACAGGAGGAGTTACACCAGCTTCATTTGAACCAACGATTGATTATATTGTAACTAAAATACCTCGTTTTACTTTTGAAAAGTTTCCTCAAGCAGATGATAGATTAACAACACAGATGAAGTCAGTCGGTGAGGTAATGGCCATTGGTCTTACTTTTCAAGAATCATTACAAAAAGCACTTTGTGGTCTAGAAACTAATGTTAATGGTTTGAGTGAGATGCTACCTGAATCAGAATATTCTATTGAAAAACTTAAGAAAGAGTTGTCTCAACCAGGAGCTCATCGACTTTGGTATGTTGCTGACGCATTTAGATATGGTTTGAATATAGATGATGTTTATAAAATTACACAGATAGATCGATGGTTTTTAGTACAAATTTATAATTTAGTTGAAACAGAAAAAACCATAATAAATGAAGATTTAAGATCATTAACTCGCGAACGTTTTTTGAAATTAAAACAGATGGGGTTCTCTGATTCTAGATTAGCTGAGTTATTTAGAAAAACTGAATCAGAAGTACGTAGTATGAGGATTAAAATGAATATTAGACCTATTTATAAGCGCGTTGATTCGTGTGCTGCCGAATTCGAATCAACAACCGCTTATATGTACTCTTGCTACAGCAATGAATGTGAAGCGCTGCCTAGTAAAAGAAAAAAAATTATGGTTTTGGGTGGCGGTCCAAATAGAATTGGGCAAGGCATTGAATTTGATTATTGTTGTGTGCAAGCTGCTTTTGCAATGCGCGATGCTGGATATGAAACCATTATGGTTAATTGTAATCCAGAAACAGTATCAACTGATTATGACACATCTGATCGACTTTATTTCGAACCACTAACATTAGAAAATGTTTTAGAAATTATTAATATTGAAAATCCCTTCGGGGTGATTGTTCAATACGGAGGTCAGACACCATTAAAGCTTGCCCGTGATCTTGAAAAGGAGGGTGTACCGATTATTGGGACTAGTCCAGATTCAATCGATCTAGCAGAAGATAGAGAGAGATTCCAAAAATTATTAAACGATATCGGATTAAGGCAACCCCCAAATAAAACTGTAAGAAATATTGACGAAGCAGTTAGTTCTGCGAACAAGATTGGATTTCCGTTAGTTGTTAGGCCTTCTTATGTATTAGGGGGGCGTGCAATGGAAATTGTTTACAACGAAAATGATCTTAGAGACTATATGGGAAAAGCAGTTCAAGTATCAAATTCATCACCTGTACTTCTTGATAGGTTTTTAAATGATGCTACTGAAGTTGATGTAGATGCTGTTTCTGATGGCAATGATGTTTTTATTGCGGGTATCATGGAGCATATTGAACAGGCAGGCGTACACTCTGGCGATTCAGCTTGTTCGCTTCCACCTTTTAGTTTGACTGAATCTATACAAGAGGAGCTGGCAAAACAAGTAACTTCTCTTGCTAAGGGTTTAAATGTTATTGGTTTGATGAATACTCAGTTTGCCATTCAAGGGGATGATATTTTTGTGCTTGAAGTCAATCCAAGAGCGTCCCGAACAGTACCTTTTGTGTCAAAAGCAACAGGATTCCCGATTGCTAAGATTGCAGTGAATTGTATGGTTGGTAATAGTTTAAAATCTCAAGGGATAACTAAGATGCCAAAATTAAATTATTATCACGTTAAAGAGTCAGTATTTCCATTTATAAAGTTTCCAGGTGTTGATCCGCTTTTAGGTCCGGAGATGAAATCAACAGGAGAAGTAATGGGCATTGGCAAAACTTTTGGCGAAGCCTTTGCTAAAGGGCAGTCAGCAGCAGGAGAGAAGCTGTCAAGCTCAGGGCATGCATTTATAAGTGTTAAAGATATAGATAAAGAACTAGCAATAAATGTAGCTCAAGAGCTAGCAAGTTTGGGATTCGAGATATCTGCAACATCAGGAACCAATAACATTTTAAACAAAGCAGGTATAAAATGTACGAAGATTAATAAAGTAAGAGAGGGAACACCGCACATAGTTGATATGTTAGAAAAGAACGAAATCGATTTGATTGTCAATACAACAGAAGATAAAGATGCAATAGCAGATTCTTTTTCTATAAGAAGGACTGCATTGCAACATAAAGTATTTTATACAACAACAATGGCAGCTGCCCAAGCAACAGTTGAAGCATTAAAGCAAAGGGAAAAAAGTAACGTAATTAGTTTGCAAGAATTACATGAGGGTATTTCCTATGACTAAATCCCCAATTACAAAAACTGGAGCAGAGAGATTACGTGAACAGTTGCACGAATTGAAAACAGTTGAACGACCTCGTAT
>CEUA01234540.1_pt1 | contig 42912 bp, 43 predicted proteins | sample 361541 | NCBI WGS metagenome assembly CEUA01 (sample SAMEA2623079, study PRJEB7988) | marine metagenome | isolation source: saline water (ENVO:00002010), including
GTGGCAGATGGTGTACTTCCAGCAGCGTAAGTGAAAGTAAACTCGTCTGTTACACTTGCAACTGTAAATGAACCATTATATGCAGAATCATTTGTAATACCCTCAACTTTTATTCCACAACCAACTGTTATTCCATGTGGATATTGCGTAGTAAGTGTACAGGTAGCAGAACCAGCTGACTGTAAAGATTTTATTAAATTTGGTGGATTAAAGTTTATAGCAAGAGAACATTGAATACCTTTACCAGACTGATATCTAAAGTATTTTCTTGTTTGTCTGGTAATAACGCTCTTGGGAGACTTACCAGCTTTAATTTCTACTCCACCATCAAAAGACCTATGAATAAAAGAACCAGAAGGTCTAGTATAAAATTTTGTTTTAACAACATATTCTGTTTCTTCAGCAGTAAATGTTGGTATCTCTGTTAACTTCATTGAAGTATCACTAGTAACAGAATCAATAACAAAATCAGTCATAATATTTGGAGATTGTGTTGTATCTTTTACACTAAAAGTATCTCCTGGCAAGAAATATCGTTTAAATAAAGTTTCATTACCAGTAACTACTTTTGTTAACTCTGAAACAGTAACAGTACCTTGTCCTTTACCTTTACCGTCAATTCTATCTGAAGTAAATTTGTGTGTGCCTGTAATATCATCAATCAAAATAGTTTCACTAGTTAATGCTTGTGCATAACTAAGAGCTACACCAAACTGGTCATTATTAGTTGCTATAGCATAATATACAGTTCCACTTGATAATCCAGTAACATCTGTATTCCCACCATTATCATAAACAAGTTGTTGTCCTGTTACTAATCCATGATTGTCAGAATCAAATAATGAAGTACCTTGTTGAAAAGTTGCTTCAGTAAATTCTATTTCTCTTTGTAAAACCTTAAAAGGTACGGCAACACTAACAGAATTAGCACCAACAGCAGTAGCTTCAAAAGCACCATCATTACTACCTAGTTCTCCTCTAGCAGAAGTAAAAGTAAATTCTCCACTACCAGTAGTTGAAATTACCAAAGGATCTGCAGCTGTAGAAGTTTTTAATTTAAATCTATTATCATCAACAACATCAATATAATATGTATCAGTATTATTAAAAGCTGGAGGTGTAACCTGTACATTTTCCATAAAATCTTGCATAAATTGTACCATGACTCCTTCAACAGTACTTTTTGCAAGTTTAACACCACTATCGCACGTTAACAATCCATTAGCATGAATAAAATTAGCACCATACGTTCTAGAGTAACTATAATTTTGAGTCAATTGCCGATTGTATCCTCCCCAATTACTACTATAATAATATCTACTAAAGTAAACTCCTTGTATACCTAGGCCTGTTTGACCCTCTGGAGTTGCACCCATATCAGTTGGATTATCAATCCATATATCAATATGTACTATTGAATTTCTACCATTACTATGGCCCCAAACTTGATGAGTAGTACCACAAAATCTAAAATTACCTAATGAAATATCTTCATGCATTATATTATCATTAGCATCTGCAGCTGTATCTAAAACTAAATAGTCTGGATTACTGGCAGGATAACTAGTTGTTGCTTGTTCCAAAACAATTTGTACATCAGTGATACTTCCAGTTTTTAAACCAGCAGCCAAGATTTGATGATTTCTACTATTTGTCCAACCAGTAGAACTATTGCCAGTGTGAGCTGGATAATTGCCCATATTATACATCCAACCACTACCAGTACTGGTAGGATAAATAGCACCTACATTATGCGATTCATTATATCGCATATCAAATCTTCCAGAACCATTAGCAGTATAATAGAAATTATTTTTCTTTGGTGGAAAACACAATATTGTCCAAAGATTGTTTTGGGCTACTCCAAGAGCTTTAGTATTTGTAGCATATTTTATATTACCAGCATTTTCTTGAAAATTGGTTGACCCAGTGCCAGAAGCTCCATCTTTTTTATCTGTATCGTAATGACCAAGATATTCATTATAATCTGAAGCAGTTCCATAAGCACGAGCTCCTGTAGCAGAAGAAATCCAAGGATTCCATACAGAATCACCTTGTCTAAATCTAGGAGTAGCACCATATTTATTACTAACGGTAGGATGATACATTAGAGCATACCACCGTCTACCGTTACCATTAAACATTCGTTGAGCTGATGGTGTTCCATATACCATATAATAATTCTCAGCTGAGGCCGAGGCAGTCTGATCATAAGGATTAATATTATTATGAGCTACAGCGTGATCCCATTTGGAAGATACAGTATCTACCAATAGATTTTTAGCCCAAGAATTAAAAGAAGTATAATATGTTCCAACAGCATCAATTGTTGGATAACTACCACCCCCACTATTATTGAATAGTATACCAGTATTAGAAGTAAATCCATGATTAGATGCATAGAATGATCCTTGAAATGGATTTGATTTTTCTGCAACAAGTTTATACACACCCTCAGCAGTTCGTAACCGATAGGCAGATCCACCAGCAGCTGGTAATATTCTAACGTAATTATCATTAACCTTTTCTACATAACAACTAGTTCCAGAAGGAATTTCTTCTTCAAACTTAATTTGCAACCCTTCTCGGCCGGCCCATTCTCCTGTATGAAGAATATCTGGAGCTCCTTTACCAACAGCTGGAATAGCAGGAGATGATGTTGTTGTTATATTAGTACCATACTTGTCTGTACCTTTACCCCCATAAACTTTTGTTGGTAGATATTCTCCCCTAAGAGATATATCAGTATCTTGATTTCCTTGCCAGCTACTGTTATTCCAATTAGTACCTCTCCTATTATACGAGCTAAATGGTTGAGGGGTATAGGCCTTTCGGTTACTAAGAGGAAGGTCATAATTAGGATATTCTGTAGTATATACTTTTATACTAGTACTAATAGAACTTTCTACAGAGAAAAAATTACCAGCTGCTGTTCCGTCAGTATCAATACCATCAACCAATAACCTATCGCCTGCGCTTCCTGTTGCGTCTTCTAATACTATTTGGTCATCTAAATTATAAATTGTAACTGTATCATTTGTTAATAACCCATGATTCTGCCAATATAAAGAATTATAAGTATCTTCATCGTATAATGGTACAGCAAATAATCCAGTATCGTATAGTGTAGTTGTTGTGCCCTGATTATTCCAATCTGGACTAGTATCATAATCAGTTGTTTGATAATGTCTGAGATACCCACTACTAGTTCCTTGATAGTGTGTATTAGTCCAAGTCACTCTTCCATCGCCATAACCTCTATTATCATTATAATAATTATAATAGCCAGGCTCATTATTACCCAAACCATCACTTCTTCCAGATTTTTCTGGATAAGGATACCAAGGTGAAGTAGTAAAATCTCTATGATTTGTGCCGTATGGGTCTGTACCTCTAGTAACTTGAAAATACCAGAATGGAACAAATTCCCAATTTATATCATCATCCATTCCATCAATATTCGCTTCAGGCACACTACCATCTGCTACGATAGCTACGTATAAATACGGTTTAGTGGAATTTATATAACTAAGCACACTGCCAGGAGCGTGTGTGCTTGACACTTTAAAGTAATTTCTATCATTACCAGCACCAGTATTAATATTGTCCATATAAAAAGTATGGTAACCACCAGTATAATTAGAAGTGCTGTAAGTCCTCATTTGAAATCGGTTTGAACCAGCTGATACAGCACCCCTACCTACAGCATATTGCGGCCGGACATAACTGGCATAATTGGCACTATCAAAAAACTCAGTGGGCAGTACCTCTCTCAAATCAAGTTTGAAATAAAAAGTTCCAGACCCTTTACCAGAAAAACTACAAAAAGGCGCATAACCATAATAATCTCTACTACCAGTAGCAGGGAATCGGGCTATAGCTGAATACATACCATTAAAGTTTTCACGATAAAAATGTCTAGGAAAAGAAGAATTATTAACAGAGGCAAATCGTCCATCATTTATCAGCATCATATGTTTTAAACTAGCATTACCAGTACCATATCCTGTTGTAGTTTTTAATTGCCAACCAGAATATGAACCAGAAAGTTTACTTTCACTACCATTTAGACTTTTAGTATAGGCATGAGGATACATATGCATTTGATAATTATTACTTATATAAACTCTTGAAACAGCATAAACCAAATGTAATTTATGTTTACCATAATCAAATGTTGCTGATCCTAATGTAATTTGTTTAAAATTAGCATCTGGTGATGTTTTTCCAAGTGCAACACTATCCATTTGGGATGAGAGTTGTATAGTATTATCATCAATATATTTTACAACACATATCTCAAATCTATCCAAACCATTCAAAGGAGCATCATTACCATAAACTTGATATTGAACATAGTCATTACTTTTTAAACCATGTGCAGTTAAGGTAATATTACTAGGACTATTTCCATCAGTATTAGCAGCATTAAAATCAAAACTTACTCCAGATTTCATTCTTTTAAAATTACTTGAACTAACAACTAAAGGATTAAGAGTAGTTGTTACAGTAGCTGTATTTTCTGCATACTTATAAGTATCTGGAGCTGCAGCTGTTGGATCTGCTATGATAGATTGTTTTCTTCCTAAAGTATTAAGTAAATAGAATTGTGTACTTGTAGTAAACCCATGTTGAAATTCAGTATTTATCGTAAGATTACTTGAACTTCCTTCGTCTGTGGTAATTCCTCCTGTACTACTAACAACTAATTCTGATGCTGTATAAAATTCGCCAGGTATAATTTGTGTATACACACCACTTATGACTCCAGTTGTAGATTGAACAGCTTTTGCTTGATAGGTAAAGGATGCTGTTGTAGGAACACTTTTTATAACATATTTACCTTCTGCTGTTGCAGAATCCAAACCTTGAACATCAATGGGAGTTCCTACAACAAGACCATGATCTTGAGCTGTAACTACACTAATAGCATTAGAAGATGCTGTAGAGGTTACTGATTGTACATTTTGTATACCATCTTCAGCATTAGAAAAAATAGAAGGAACATTATTAACAGTTTCTAATGTTTCCCATTTAGTTGATTGAAGTCCATATTCAAAATCTGTATCAATTAAGTTTTGTGGTTGTGAAACTCTAAGTTTATGAACAGGGTCAACAATAGCACGAGCTGGTTCAATTGAAGTATGCTGTTCCTCAAAAAATATTTGAAGTTTATCTGTATTTTGTACACCAAGACCACTTAAATTTTGTTCTAAAACTATCTCTGTGTATTCTGTAGTAGAATTATACGTAGAAGATACATAGCCAAAATCTGGACTAGCAAATTTATATAAAATTTTACCTATAGTAATATCAGTTATAATTAGTAATGTTTCTATACGATGATTTTCTTTAACACTAATTTTACTAGCACTAGCATCTATAGTATAATCGTAAACTAACTTCTTAGCCATTTATATATTCCTTTAATACTATTTATCACTTATCCCATAGCCATAATTAAACCAATTACATCATCTTCTGTTTGTAATGTTCCACTATTGGTGGGTAATGTTACATCAATATCTGATGTTGCAGAAGGATTAGCATCAATCGTTGCTAAATAAGCTGTATCATTTTGAACACTAACAAAAGGTAAAACAGGATTTAGATGGATATCATTGGTTGCTTGTTCATATGATATAAAAGAATTATCTTCATGTATAATATAATCTCCACCATCTTCCTGTACCATAACAGCTTCTGGTATTGAAGATATTGGTGTTGCATCTATCCATTGTGTAGAATCACCATCATTATAATAAACCTTTATTCTTCCAGCATTGTCAGAAGAATCAAACCACATATCACCTACAGCTGCACCAGCAGGAGCTGTTTCTGATATTACAACTGAAGCACCAGATTCCGCTACAGTAACAACTTGGTTACTAGCATCTCGCATATAAATTCTTTTATCTACTGTATTTACAGCAACTTCACCTTCTACAAGGTCAGATAATGCTGGAGCCCCAGCAGAAAATTTTCTTTTTAATTTAATTACAGTAGACATTATACTTCCCTATGACCAAGTTCCACCATCTAAACTTTCACTCCAAGCAATCGTATCTGAAGATTCTGCATATAATAAAATACCATGAGCACCAGTACTTGTAACTGTAGTTCCACCATCTAATGCAGAAATTGTATCAGCTGCGTTTGCAACAACGACTGAACCTTTTGCAAATGTACTTAATCCAGTTCCACCGTCTGCAACAGCAACATCTGTTCCACCAGCACGATATATAATATTCCCCTCAATATTAACATCTCCAGCCGAAGCTCTTGAAAGAGTAGTATCTGAAGCATGACCAAGATTAATTCCTGTTAGTTGTGGACTGTCACCAGTACCCACTCCTAATGCTGTTGCAGCTGTGGCTTGAGATGTAGCACCAGTTCCACCATCTCCAATCGCAAGAGTACCAGTAATAGAAGAAGCACCTAAATCCATAGAAAGTTCTACACCATCAATTACAATACCACTATTTGCTTTTATATCTAAGTTTAATGTATTTCCAGTTTTCTCTATACCATTACCAGCAGTAATTTGTCCAGCACCAGAAAATTGTGACCAAGTGATTGCCGTTGTACCTATAGTAATAGCTGCATCTTGTGACATAACATAACCATTGTCAGCATTAACAGTACCTTTTTCTACAAAGGTAAAAGAACCAGAACTTAAATCGGAAGGTGAATCACCGTCCAATGTTCTAGTAAGAACTAAAGCTGCTCCACCAGCACCTACAGTTGAAACATAGTAAATACCATTTTCAGCTGGAGCAGTTTGGTCTTTAAGGAGTACTCTCATATTAACAGCGTCAAGAGCAACACCATCTATGTTAACAGCTTCTTGGTGTGTATTTGTTAAAGTTGCACCTACACCAGCAGTTCCATTTGCATATGAAAAAGTACCAGCTGTAGCATCACTATCAATATCTTGGGTAGAACCAACAACACAAGATTCTTTAATATCTAATCCTTGACTGTTTGCGTCTACATAATTTTTGGTAGCAGCATCTTGTGCATTAGTGGGCTCGGCAAGATTTACAATTTTATAACTTGTTCCCATATCCAAGTTTTCATCTTGCGTACCTAAATTATTTAAATCACTGTCACTGGAAACAGATGTTAATGCTGTTCCTGTTTCAGCTGGAAATGTAATTGTTTTATCGGCAGCTAAAGCTGCTTGACCTTTAAAAATAATTGCATTAGTACCATTTGCCGTTGCTTCCATAAGTTTAAACTGTGAAGCATTAGCATTATGATTTCCTATTTTAAGTGTATCTACAGAACTATTAGTATCTGTTGTTATTGCTGAATCAGCAGTAAGAGTTCCATCTACATGATCTAACTTATCTGCAAAATATTTGCCCCCAACTACTTGTATCCCACTTCCATCATGATTACCTACAAAAATTCTTTGACCGTTATTTCCCTGTAGTTGTGCAGAAGTACCAGTACCATAACTTACAGCTAATTCACCAGCTGATAGACTAGATGGTTGAGTTGTTCCTGCTTGAGAGCCTCTTTTGATTTGTAAAACTGTTGCCATAGCTTATTTCCCTTAATAATTTCCACAATTAATTGTTAATAGTGTTGGTGTTATACCATCAGAACCTATTGTATTTTTTGCAACCCATTTTGATGTGGTTGTATCGTATTCTAAAACAGCACCATCATTAAGAGTAGATACATTTACATCTTGTAAAGTATTCAAAGTTAAATTTCCTGAATCTCCTGTATCTCCTTTTGGGCCAGGTACAGTTATCCTCACAACTTGTGAGGTATTTGCATCAGATAAACTTGCTTGTGTTGTTCTTGGTGTATTAACCGTAGCATTTACTGCCATCTTGGTTTCCTTTTATTTACCTAGAAACACTAGGTTTAATTGTAGCAATTCCTTCAACTACTCTTGTTTTATCACCTCCACTTGCAATTATAACTAAATCATAAACATATCTCCCTGCTGACAACGCTGCTGTCTGTACATCTGTAAGAGATAATGTTATTTGTCCAGTAGTTCTTGGACTTACAAATGTTACTGAAAAAGACGTTGAGGTAGAAGAAGAATAACTTTTCCGAATCTGAGCAATAGCTGTATATGCAGTAAGGTCTATTGGACTTCCTGATCCATCATTAACTGTTACGGTTGTAGAAAAGTCTGCATCTTGGTCTATAAAAAGATTAGATAGTGTTGCCATTGTTCAAGTTCTCCATTTATACTCTTATTTATAAGTATAAACTATTTATATTTCAAGGCATCGTAATCTTTCCACTCATGAGGTTTATTTAAAGAATGTGTAAAATGAACAAATTTTATGTCTGGATGAAATTCACCACCAAGATATATGTAATCATTTCCTGTTGTTTTACGGTACTTAGTAGTAATCTGGCCTTGCCAATTATCATTAGTATTACTTTCCCAACGAGTGAACCACTCATTCGGTAATAGTTTTAATGTTAATTCTTCATTAACACTATCTTCTACAAAATACTGTTCACCATTAACAGGGCCTTTTGTAACTCCATTTCTGACATAATATTGTTGCCAATAATCTATACTCATCATAAACTTTTTATATATGTAATTACAATCTATAGGATGATATTTAAAGAATCCGCCATTAATAGTATAACCTTCTTCTTTAGTATCTCTCCACCATCCTGGCATTGCAAGAAATTCACCACGTTCTACAGGATATTCAAATACCTTCTTATAGTCATTAACTAAAAGAACATCAATGTCCATCACACAAACTGGTTCATCTGAATTAGAAGACATTGGCCACATTTTATTCCATTGCAAACGAACGCCGTGATAGTAAGGTTCTCTTATCCAATGAAAGTCATATTCTGGAAGTCTTTCTTCCAGATATGTTTCATACTCTGGGCCGTATTTGTCACCTATTCTTACTACAAATATTTTCATAAATCTCTACCTATTACCTCTGTAATCAATTTCAAATATTCCTCATCAACTTTTTTTAATATAAGAGTGCTATGTGATTGATCTTGACATGAAAAAAATTCTTTAGAATAGTACTTTTTTATTGATTTATCTTTACTAGGACAATCTTCCCAAATTTTTTCCATTTTAACTTCTGAACCACAAAGGTCTGGAAAACGATAATTTAATAACCTTATATTAAGATAAAAATCCCACGTATCTTTTGTATCATAAAATACTGTATGGCCACAACCACTTTCTTTACAGTTTTTATACCATCTACAATTTTCATCCAAATTATTATTATGAGAGTGTATTACAAACCCTTTTTTTAAAAATTCTTGATAGTCAACCAAATATACCCATCCCAAATATGCAAATCGTGTACAATTTAATTTTTCAGTGGCATCAATCTTTTTATAGACTACGTTATCATTATAACTTTCCATATATAATTTTTTTAACCAATCTTCCAATTTTCCCTCACAATACTATGTTCTATACAATCATGTATTTCTGGTTCTTGATGAAATAACGCTATTGAATATTCTTTTCTGTATTTAAACTTATCGTTGTCATCTTTCCAATGAGCTCCATCTCTATAAGAATAAATTATCTTTTCATTAAATGTTTTATGTTTTGTTTCATGGAATAAAAATCTATCATCTCCCCTATATTTAAACATATAATATTCGGGATCTTTCATAAATTTTTTATATATCTTTTTTTCATTATACCAACACATAACAGAAGAATTAGTATAAGATGTGCCTAAATCTGGCCGTTCTTTAATAATCTTTGCTTTCCAAGGATCTTTCCATATAGGTAGTATCATATGAAAATCTTTATGAAATAAATTATCTATAGAATTGTGTATAATTACATCCAAATCAAAATATATATTTTTTCCTGTGTATTTAAATATAGAAATTTTATTCCACCAAGTATCTAAACCTTCATCTGCCTTTATAGAAAAATCATAGTTTTGTGGATTATCCGTAATACAATAGAAATTATGAGGTATGGTTAAATTTCTTTCTACCATAGATTTTAATCTAAAAACATAGTCTGGACTATACTTATTCCCAACATTTACACAATAAACACTATGCTCCAGCATAATGAACTATCCTAACATCTGTATTAAATTTTTGTTTTTTTATATAATTATTTTTTGTATATTTTTCGTAAGCATATTCTAATTTTGTTTGTTGTAAAAAATCATTATTATTCCATTTAACAATATGTTTTTCTGGAAACATCGTAACTTTTGTGTTGTTATCCTCTAACATTTTTTGAACAAAATGTTGTTCTCCATTAACAGGCCCGTGTGTTATTCCTTTATTAATAAAAAATTCTTCCCAATAAGAAATATTTTCTTCAAAGGTATCCACAATATATTGGTGTTGGCCATTTTTAAATTTATATACACTACCACTTAATGCAAATTTTTTATTATCTCTATCCTCTCTCCACCTCCACCAAAATCTATGTGTACCTCTAAATTCATCTAAACTATTATCCTCAAATAGAAAATCAACATTGCCTACAATATCCATATCTATATCCATTAATATAATATCTTCCTCATCTATAATATCTTTTTTAAAATAATCTAATTTATACCATTGTAATTTTTTATTTTTAGTGGTTATAGGAATAATATTAATATTATAATCAAACCCTGTATGGTTTGTATAACAATAAAATTTAAAATCTTTTATAGTGTGTTTTTTCAAAGAACTATATAATTTATTTACAACATCAACATCATATTTTGTTCCTGTTAGTACTGTACATATACTAACCATCTCGTTTTCCTATAACCATAAATCTTTTATATAATTCTTTATTTTGTCCTACTAATTTTTTTTCTCCAGAATAAAAATTTTTATTAATATCACTTTGTTTTTCTAATTGTATAGTATTATTAACACAATTAATATGTTCTCTTTGTCCTTTCATATTATTAGATTGTAACATATATAAAACAAATTGATCATCTTTAAAAGAAATAGATGACATAGGAATCATATGTTCACAAGAAGTATTAATTACTATATTAGTATACCAATCACTAAAGTCTGTAAAATTAATATCTTCTTTAAAATAATGTATATTAACTCCATTATATTTTCTAGTTAAGAATTTTCTACCAATATCTAAAGCATCCTCATCCATATCAATTAATTGTATATCTTTTATACCTTCAATATTATCTACAAGTAAAGGAACAATAATATTTCCATACCAAGAACCTAATATGGTAATTTTACTTTTTGATAAATATTGTCTTTTAATAAGAAGTTTTTTTAATTCTGTTACAAGCCATTTTTTACACAGAACTTGATTACCAGAAAAACTATTAATAAAATCTTGTAATCTATGTGGGTATTCTCTAAGAATAATTCTATTTAAAGTATCACCAAATAACCCTAAATCATAATTAAACTTTATTTCTTCCTTTTGCATTTGTATTTTCACTTATAATAATTGCCTTTGTTTTATCTAATTTTTCATAATTTAAAAAATTATGTTGTATCCATTCATCTGGCCAGAAAGTGTACCAATCTTTATGTTTATGATAAAACCATTTGTCAGTTCCTTCAAATAATAATTCTAGTCTCTCTTTATATTTTATTGTCTCTTGATATATATGATTACATTCATTATTATTAAAAGCAAATACACTACTATTAACATTACAATTTATATAATGAGATTTATTATTCATTTTTTTATTATCGTACCAATGTACATGGGCTAACATAACTTTTCCAGACTTTCTATTGTTATAATAATAATCAATAAGAATATTTAAATCTCCTTGCAAAATAATATCCAAATCTAAAAATAAACAATCACCTAATTGTAATTGTTTATTAAATAAAGTCATTTTTTTCCAAGTACCTTTAAAAGACATATCTATAGGTATTGTTTTAATACCTTCAATTTTTCTATCAGAAAAACAAATATCAATAGGAAGTTTTTTAACGTCCTCTTCAGAATATTTGTTTCCCCATAATGCTGTTAAAATCTTCATTGTACCACTCTGTAAATTCTGGCCATTGGTCTAATAAACAAGTACCTCGTTTTTTATCATAAAATTTATATCTAGCCATACCTCGCAAAAAAAGGTCATGATTTCTTTCTTTATCATTTTGTAACATATTAATAAATTCTGTTTTTCTAGGAAATTTTTTATCTTCATACTTTTTAATATACATATATGCTACTTTTTTTGGAATATTTACCCCTTGTAATATAGGAGGCCAACTTAATATATTATTTAAAGGGCCCACACCATATTCTTCTCCTTTCCATATGACGCCTTTTCTAGGATATTTTTCTTTCCATTGTTCTATAAATTTCCACATTTCATCAAGATATCCAATATTACAAAGTTGTATAGTATTACTCCAAGATATTTGAGAAAATGTTTGATAAATATTATCAATAATTTCTATTTTTTCTTTCCATACAGTACCAGTTCTTAAATATTCGTCTTTCTTTCCTACACCATCTAGAGAAATATCTACAGATGTACTTTTAAAATATTTTAATAAATTATATAATTCATAATCTTCATACATAGCATTTGTTGTAAATTTTATCATTAACCCTTTAGATAACTCTTTAGAAACAATCCATTCTAACAGCTCCTTTATTTGTTTATTATACATTGGTTCTCCACCAACAAAATCTAACATTTTTATAGTAGGCAAACTTTCTTCTAATTCATCAAAAAATTTTTTCTTATTTAATTTATTATAAGGATTAATAATAGCACTTTCTATCATACGTAAATTTAATTCTTTATTTAATACACTCCCCCCTTCTTCCCAATCTGGCCATTGACCACCATTTTTCCATTTTATATGTTCAGCTGCAATTTTTGAAGAACTCATAGGTTGACAACTTATACATTTTAAATTACACAAATTTCCAAAAAAATGTAATTTTAAATATTTAACATCTGTAGGCAGTAAATTATTATTTGGATTTTGTTTTATATCTTCAAGTAAATTATGCCTAAATAATCCTTGGTCATAATTTACTTGCATTGGGCCCCTTTTAAATGGAGCGTCTGTTATTTGCCTTCGCATTGATAAAACACCCATCTTTTCTTCATCAATACAATTTTTGCAAGTTTTTTGATATAATTCAGAAGATTCATTCATCATAACCATATCATATCTTAGTTGTTTCATTTCTTTAGAATTAAAAAATTCAAAAAAAGACATATTTTTAATATTATATTTTTGATTGCCGTCTTTATTTTCAAAAGGTTTTGCTTGACAACAAGCTTGCCAATATCCCTTAGTATCATCAGAAAGACCAAAAAAAGGATAATAACATAATGGTGGTTTTGCCATTACAATCCTCCATCATACATACCAAATGCCCATAACTTTTCCTTACACCACCAACATTTTTTACATGGTTTAGTCCAATAGTCTGTTGTTTTTTCATATCCAATACAAGATGCAGTAATAGGAAATAATTCTTCCATTAAATCATAATCTTTATAACATTTAGCTACAAATCTTTTATCTACAAATGCTAAAGGGGTATAAATCCATCTCCCAGGCTCACTTCCAGACTTGCCTTCTCTACCAGTTCTCATAAAAATTTTATAGCCATCATCTATATCACTATCTCTTTCTCTTTCTCTATCAAAAAACATATTATGTTTTTGTGCTTCATCTTCTGGTGGATTTGCAGACTTACCTCTACAAAAAAGTTTTACATCTTCTTCGTTATATAATTTACGTTCTTCCTTTCTATGAGCCTCTCTTTTCATTTCCGAATCTCTTGGTGTATGTTCATACCAAAATATAAAATGAGATAAAAAAGTAATATTAGGAAATTTTTCTTGAAAAAAATCAACTATTTCAGAAGCATTTAAATGATTCATAGGCCTTTTAGTATCAACACCAGTAAAAGGTAAAATCTCTATATCTAAATTATTTTCTGTAATATATGTACATAACATATACAGTACTAAAGCAGAGTCAGTTCCAGCTGATAATGTTACTGCTACTTTTTTAAAATTTGGAATATTAACTTCTTTCCAAAAATCCACACTACCGTATTCATTTGCAAAAATCATTTTAAATTCCTGCTCTTTTTTTTGTGGTAGTAAATTTATCCGTTTTGCTACATTGTTTAACACATATATGACTAGGAGAAACCTCAAAACTCATAGGTAAAATATATTGGAAAAAATCATCTGTAATTATCTCACTTAAATCTTCTTTTATTGCATTTCTAACTGTTCGCATTTCCATTATTGGATGTTTTTCTGGATCTTCTACAAAATTATATATACCTTTAACATTACGATAATGCCACGAACCTATCCAACAACAAGGATGAATATCCCCTCTACAATCTATAAATAATTCATTCTTTTTAGAAACAGCACATTCTATATTATTTCTAGAATTTTTTACTGCTTCTTCTTTATTTAAATTAAATCTTTCTGATAGTATTCGTTTTTCTTTAGTTATTTTATTTTTTGCTGGTGATATTCTATAAGTTTTATTTCGCCATTTATATTCTATATGTTCTTTATTCCAAAACCTTTGAGTATCTACAGGAATAAAAAAGGAAAATCCATATTCTTTAGCTCTTCTTTTTGCTTCTTCTTCTTGATGTTGATTATGTCCAAATCTTATAAAAGACCATTCAGCATTTCCTCCACCAGCAATATATGCTCTAGCATTTTCTATTACTCTATCATACCTAGTGTTTACTCTATAAAGATGATGAGTATCTTCTAAACCATCTATAGAAAAAGTAACTAAATCTCGGCCATTGCTAACACGTTTAACCATTTTTCCATATTCATACCACCATTCTTTGTTTCTCATTCCACCATTTGTATGAATATTAAAACTCATATCGCTTTTATAGGTAAGGTCTATTACTTCTGTCCAAAGATATTCTGTAATTTCAAAAATATCTTTAGCCATAAAAGCATCACCAAAATTCCCACACATAGATATAAATCGTACAGGATATTTAAAATTTTTAAATATTTTTTTGAAATCTTTAAGAGTAAGTTCTGTTAAAAGTAAATTAGGTCTTTGTTTTAATTTTCCACTATTATCAATCATGTTTCTAGAGCATTGAATACATCTAGCATTACACTTATCAGTTACCTCTATATGAAAACTTAATCTTTTTGTTGTATCATAAATCATAATTTAATAAAATTTTAAAGTACTTTCTAAAACTTCTCTAAATGTTTTTGCAGTTCTTAATTCACTTTTTATTTTTCTTTTTTTAGAATTTTTAACCTCATCCAATTCAAAGGCCATTAATTTACATTTAAATAATTGTTCCTTAGTTTTTTCATTCTCATAATCATGTTCTTTGAAAAGTAGTTCAAAAGCAGTTGAAGGTTCTGCATCTCTAACAACTTCAACCTTTTTTAAGTCATTTGTTTCTTGTATTCCTTTAGGGTCTAAAATTAGACCATCTCGTTTAGCAATCTCAAGAATCTCAGCTTCAAATGCTTGTCTTTCTAGTTTTTTAAGTTTTCTAGTATTTAATTCTATTTCTTCAAAAGTCCATAGTTTTAAAATTTGCTGTACGTCTGGATTCTTATCATCATCTAAATCATAATCGGCTCTTCTAAGTTCAAATCCTATTTCTGGATCTATAACTTCATCATCATTATAATAAATAGAAATATATCTTTGCCCTTGATCAGCAAAAACTATAGACTCTGTATTTTCTTTTGTAAACATTTCACCTCCTCATATTTAATTCAATTTATGGAAATTGCTTACGTATCCATAATGTAAAAGGCCCATGACCAGCTGCTCCATCTTGTGCTAATGTGCCAGATGGCCACATTTGAGAAGCATATCTATCGCCAGAACCAGCTCCGTCTGTCGTATATGTAGAACCTCCAAGTATCTTATTATATATTATTCCTCTATTAACTTCATTACCATTAGTACCGCCTGGCCAAGTACTATCGTTAGGTAGTAAAGCATAACAAATTTTATAACCTTCAGTTGAATAAATTACTGTATCAGCCATCCACCTTTTAAGAAAGCAATTAAAATGTGCTTCATTAAATTTTGTTTTTAAACTGTTACTGTCATTATCCCAAAATAATGCTGGTTGAATATTAAGTTGTGTTCCTGTTCTCATATGTAAATAATAAGAACCACCAGTAACATCTTTTGTATGTTGTTGTCTAGGGCCGTAAGTGTTGTTTCCAGGCGCTGGGCCTCCACCACCACCCATAGTTATACCACTTGCTCCAGTAGTATATGAATCAGTATCAGCACAAGTATCTTGGAAGATCTTATGTGCATCTTTATTAACAAAATTAGTTGGTGGTGATGAGGAATTAGTAACTATAAAAGTTCCAGCAGCTGTTGCTGAAAGGCCTGTAGTACCAGCCTCAACTAACTTATCTATAGCAGGATGAATAAATGTATCTTTAAAATCAGTGAAAGTCATACCTTGAATGTCACCATCTTCATTATATTTTAAAGGAAAATATAAACCAGATGCATAATCAGTATTGGTAGATGCCGATGGCCTATATCCTAACCCATCAGCTGCGATATTAGCAGAAGGATCAATACCTTGGCCTACATCTTCTCGCCAAGTTTGCCATTGCTCTGATTCACGAACACAAACTCTTCTCCAATCAATATCACCCCTTGCCGTCACATTTCCACCGTACTGTATCGTTTGGGCTTGAGGAAACAAATTGTGAGCATGAACGGCACCACCACCACTAATTTGTGCTGTATCTGGTAGGATAGGCATTCTATTATCGTTTAAAGTAGTAGCTTCTGAATTGGAATTATAAGATTTGGGATAAACTGGTGGCACAGCTGTGCCATGATTATAATCAAAACCTTCTCCGTAAAGATAACAACATTCATCAACAATATTGTCAACCATAGTAGTTGACATTGGTATTGGTTTTCCATTGCTCATATAAAGGGGCTTCACAACAGCCATAAGTTATCTCCTATGTAATGGTAGCCCCTAAAGCGTTGATTGGAAACCACTTAGAACCAGACCATACTAATGTTACAGATTCACCAATAGCATTAAAAACAATTGAAGTACTAACAGCAGTAGTATCTAAATTACCATCTGTTTTATCTAATGTAGCTGTATTTCCTCCAGCACTTGTCATTACTAAAATTTTAATTTGTCCTGTTTGTCCAGTTGCTAAAGTTAAATCAGAATTTCCTCCACTGGTGTTTAAAAAACTAATTAATGTATTTAATGAAATAGCATCTTTTCCAGAACCATCACCACTTACTGTTTCCGTACCATTAGGAACACCAAACACTGTTAATGCACCAGTATTTAAAGCCAATACATCAGCTTGTAAGTTATTATACTCTTGTCTTAATTTTTCTAATGTATCAGTATTTGCTACTGTAGCTGCTGTTATTGCCATTACACTTTACCTACTAATTGTACTATCATCGTTTTTATTTCGTGCATATCACTTTTTAAACTATTTATTTCCCTAAGAGCAGTTCTAATTTCATCTCTTTGTCTTTGTGATTCTTCAGCTCTTTTCTTTGCAACTTCATATGCTGTTTTGTTACGATTTATTATAGCATTAGAAGAAGTATCTCTTACTAAATCTTCATTACCTTCTACTTTTAAAAATCTAGTACTCATTTTATGTTGCCAATGCTATACATCTTAAATCTTTAATCCTTGGTGGTTGAGAAGTATTTGTTCCTGTCATAATAATTTTTATAGAAAAAGAAACAAACGGTTCTAATGAAGTACCTATGCCGTCATCTTTCACACCAGCAGTATATACATATTGTTGAAAATCATCTGCATCCAAAGAAGGATTAGCTGTAATATCTGGTAATCCAGAACTAGCGTGTTGTAAAACATTAGTAGCATATACTGGATTAAAATACTCCCAACCCAATTCATCAAAATCCATAGCTTCATCATTTCTTAAAATTTTATACATTAATCTAAGAGTTGTATTAGATGACCTATTAGCACCAAAAAATATTTTTAAAGCCGTAGCAGGAGTATCTAATATTACCTTTTTAGTCATATAAATGCCTGCATTATTATCACCATTAGGTTCGGTAGAAGATACATAATCCCAAGATGGATATACATCAGAACTAGAATAAATAGCATTCATTCTATTAGTAATAGCAATTAAAGACATTCTATCTGTATCTATTACTGGAGAAATATTTGTATTTGTAGTTGAAAGAGTAATTGGCATCAATAAACTCTTTGTACCAGACATTTGACCAGTTTCATTTGGTGAAGAACAAACCATATATGGTTCATCAAAGTCATAGTTATCATTCAAAGGAAATCCTTTAGCATTAGAGGAAGAAGTTGTTGCAAATGATGTTTGACTACCATTGGGAGATGTAGATGAAGTAGGTCTGATTTTTGACTCAATAGTTGTTCCTGGCAATTCCATAGCACTTATCATAGTTTGAACAGTATCAAACATATAATTTTGAGTTGCGTAGATATTCATACCACCAATTCCAGCAGAAGTAGGTGGAACTACAGGTGGGCCGGCAGCATAAGATACACCACCTTGAATAACTGTAGAACTAGATGTAGTTATTGTATAACTGTCAATTCCAATATTTCCTATTGAAGTATGAGTTTTATTAATTTCTGATAAAGGAACTTGGTGCATCATATAATATTCTACTTTAGAATTTATAGTATGTGAAGCAGCTATTGTTGATAAAGCTCCTCTAGTTGCATTAGTAATAACACCTGTACCAGTATTAAGGTCAGCAGTTGCAAATGAAATAATTTCGTCATCAATTCTAATATAATGAACACCACCTTTAGCTGCCCATCTACCAGTTGTCATTTTGAAGTTTGCAAGATTGCCTGTAGTTAAAGTACAAGTATTAACAACTCCGTCATTAATAGCAGCATTTAGTGTAGTTTCCAATCCAGCAGAAACTCCAGAAATGGTAACATCATTAGATGCATGGTACATACCGTGATCTACATGATTAATAATTTGTGTTGTTAAACCATGTTGTAAAGTTACAGCATTGGTTCTTAATTTTTTACTAGGAATTGTTTTATTTTGTAAATTTACTGTTCCATCATTTTCTGAAAATTTTGCTGTATTGATTGTAAATTTAATATCTTCCATACCAGACATAGCCCAAGCTCTATTGTTGTGAGACTTAAACATAACACCTATATGTGGTTGTTCCGATACATTTCTAGAACCACCGACTTCCTGTTCACCCATACGGCAAATCCATATCTTCCAACTAGGTACAGCTGCTATGAACACCATACAATATTCTTTTCCTTCTTCAAGATATACAGGGGAAGGAAATGTAAATTTAGTAGCTACGGAAGCATCATCAGAAAGAGATACTTCAGATGGTTCTAATACTTTTCTACCAAAGGGTAAAACTTTAGGGCCAGGATAACCATTAACAACATTACGTATTTCACAAGTTACTGGTAGGTCTGCATCTTTTTCTCCAAACCAAACATCTATACTTGTAACAAAAGCACCACCACTCTGATCTACCATAAATGTTTGAGCTAGTGGATCATCACCATTGCTATCATCAGGATCATTACCCCCACCATCATCACTAATACCAGGCGGTTCATCATTGCTTCCAGATTGAAAGTCACTAAAGGATGTACTTGAGTTTGTCTGACTTGTAACTTGTGTAACATTTGTTCTTACTAATCTTGCATTTCTAGTTGCAATAATAGTTTCTTGATGAGTTTCTAAAATACCTTTAGCATAATAGATTGCATCCCCTGCTGTTACTGGGTCTACCTTTATATTATTAGTAGAACTTGAAGTAAGTCTATATTGAGTTTCACCTGTTGAAAACTTTAAATTACCAGATACAGTTGGGTCTGGAATTAAAAATGTTCCTCTAACCTTACCAGCTGCAGAAGTAACCAAAGGACTTCCTGCTATTATAGGATCAACAGCAACTCCATTTAAAAAAGAATATCCTGCTTCTGGAGTTACCAAACTTGAAACTGGTTTTTTATCAAAGAAAGGATATACTCTTGTATTAGGTAAAAATCCAGTACCTTCAAAAGTTACAGTTTTAGATCTACACCAAGGAATTATTGCTGTAGCAATTACTCTAGAACCTTGTGACTCTTCATCTATCTGAGCAACAACTTCTGTTTTAATACCCCTTCTTTCCAAATCTGTTCTTGATGTAGTTATAGTCCTTCTAACAGTACCACCGCCTTGGCCTACTCTCCTAGTATCCCTACTAACAACCCCACTCCATTGAGTTTGCCAAGCGTTCCAAATAGTACCAATTTTATCTCTGTTAGCAGCAAAGAATGTATCAAAATTTCCTTCAACATTAATAATTAATTGTGGTGCAATTTCTGTTTCAAACCATTCATCTCCACTAGGAGATAATTCTATATTCCCTACCCAATTAGAAGTAAGAATAGGTGTAACCCTTTCTAAGCGTGTTGCATATGGTTGAGAAGTAAATTCTTGTTCTGTATAAGGAAGTGTTAATAAGTCACCTGTTTTTTGATAACCAGCAGATGTTCTTTCAGCAGTAGTAGTTGATACTTCTTCCAAAAATACTGCGTTTGCTTTATTCTTAGGACGTAATTCATTATTTTCCATATCTATAGAACACTTGTAATCAGTGTTCATTGCATCACCTACTCTATGGCCAGTAAAATTATCTACAACAAAACCAGACTTAAAACGATTAAGTCCGTTTGAATCTGTGATTTCAAAAGACTCTGCATCTCTTTCTAACATACTAAGAGCAGTATAATATTCTACATGGTCAAGTCTAGTTTTTAATTTTCCGATATCCTTCATAGTATATCGTTGATTTTTTTCTCTAAGAATTTCTACATCTTTAGGTTTAAATGTAAATGCTGGAAGATAAAGAGTAGCAATTAACATACCATTTTCAACTGGTTTTGGTAATTGAGGTACTTCAGCTGAAACACCTTCTTTTACTGTAATATTTCCTTTTTGATCCATAAAAATGAGAGCATACTTATTAAGATAATAATCGTAAGTAGATTGTACATTTGCTCCATGTGGGGGGAAACGAGTATAACGATCACCACCAGCAGTATTAAATCCTCTATGATGAAAATTAAAGGAATTTGCAGTTATCCTATCTACATTACCATATACATCTGTGCCAGTAATTTCTACAACTGTAGGTCTAAAATCATAACAATCTGTTAGAGGATAAATACCAGCTGGTTCTGGTGAATCTGGATCAACTTTTGTAGCAGAATATACTGGTATATTTTCATACCCCATTTGATTTGCAACATCAGTATAAGAATCTACACTAAAGACATCTCCTGCCCCATGTTCAAGGTAATCATAAATTACAAGCAATCTTCCAATTGGAGCGGCAATACCATCTTTTCTTACAATACTAGAAATATCATAATAATTATCACGTTGACCAGTATCTAATAAAAATTGTGATGTTATAACAGTTGAACCAGCTGTTACGGCAGCAGAACCATGTAGAGTTGTTGTAGGTATTGAACTTCTTCCTGTCCAACTATCTCCTTTAACTTCTTCACCATTTATAAAATCTGTAGTACCAATAGGAACATACTTAAAAGGACTTGTTATAGATATTAATCTTGCTTTAGCACCAGAACTTTGTCCTGTAACAATTTCCCCCCTTACAAAAGGCCCATTATCAATAACACCATCATTTGTTAATGTAGGTGCAGCTGCGTCACTACTAGCATCTTCTGAATCAAATACACAAACTAATTTAAATGCATCTGATCTTCCTAAAGAAATTTGTTTGTCTGTTTGTTTTGTGCCCCAAGGAGCAGTTACACCAGAGGAAAATACTTTAAGTTCTTTACACAATTTTGTTGATTTTGACCGTTGAGTAACTTGAGTTTTTGTTACTAGAGCTGTTATTTTTACAGAAGTACCAGAAGTACCAAATACAGCTGCTTCTGTAAGTTCTAAAGCTGAATTATCAACTTTTCCTACATGGTCAACAATATCTCCCTTTTTACCAGTACCATTGCCTGCATCTGTAACACTAACTACATAATCACTTTTATTTGCTCCACTAGCATATGTTTCTCCAGCACCTAATGCTGGAAAGGTAATAACACCAGAACCATCAGAAGCAGAAGCTGGTTCAAATTGATGATAAGCATTAAATTGCGTATAACTTTGAGGTGATGAAGCAGGAGTTAATAATGTTTTAATAGTATTTTTATTTAATTTTAAAAGACTTATATTCTTTTCTGAATCAAATAACTTAGCACGATGCCTTACAATATTTGAACTAGTAATATCGTCAGTTGTAGGTGCAGAAGCAAGAGTTACCTTATCAGCTGCAACTACTGTTACCCTTCTTAATTCAGTAGCACCACCACCAGCAGGAATAGTTACAATATCATTTACTCTAAGTTGAGAAGTATCATATCCAGAAACCCCTTCTAGATAATTTCCTGTAGTTTCGGTTCTCCAAGTACCGTTTAAAGTAACCTCTTCATTTAAACCAATATCAGCTAAAAATCCTTGGTGAGCAGTAGCATCATCATGAAAAACAGCTTTAGCAGCACTAAAACTATTAGTTGCAGCTGCCGATACAGTTATATCTGCTGGGGCTGAAGTTACTAAATAACCAGCTCTATCACTAGCAAAAAGTTTTTCACCAACTTGAAATGTTCCTACAATATTTGTTAAATTACAATTTGAGCCTGATGTTCCACTACTGTGAACTAGTCCAACAGCACCAGAATTTTCACCTGTTACCCTAACTCCACCATTTGCGTGATTTGCCACTAATGTAGCTGCTGGTGTTCCAGATAATGTTAACGATGTAAACATCCTTATATCAAAAAGATATAATTTATACTTATTACTATTATAATCATACTGACTAAAGAAGTCATTACCAGCACCACCAGCTGCACCACTATGATGAACAAACTGTCTAGCTCTACATACACCTATAATAGAACCAGCTGCAGTTGGTTCTGTATCTTGGGATTTAGAACCAATTACTTGATCATATATAAATAAAGGTTTATATGGGTCTACCGTAGTTCCACCCTTTGAAATATCTGGTGAGTTGTATATCATATTAACTAAACAATAGTTACCCATTGACCAATTAGATATACCAGAAGTAACTCTTGCTGTATCCCTTGCCTTTTTAACATCTTTAAATGTTGGAGCAAGTTTTTCTATTTCATATCCTTTTATGTAAGCTTTGCCAGGAGACAGTTTCACTGCTAACATATCATCAGATGCTGTACCACCATCATCTGTTTCATCCCCTAAACCATATACCCCTTCTTCTGCATCTATAGTTACACTTTCTCTAGCCTCCATTTGAAAAGGTCTTACAGTATAATCTCCAGATTCATCAAAAGTTCTTCGTGCAAAAGTTTCTTCAATTTCTGAATATTCAGTAGTCCTAACTCTTTTTAATATAGTTCCATTCTTTATTGTCATTAACTCTACAAAATTAGCATCACTTGTAGAGGATAAAGGTATTTTTGCTAATGTTACTGATATAACTAATCTATGAGCTCCTTTAGCTGAAAAATTAGCAGAACCTTGAGCATTATCAGTAAGATCTGACTCAGCTTCTGGCGTTTCAATGGCTTCAGCAACACTCCATCCAATTCTATAAGATGGAGTATTACCATACTTATCTAAAACTAATGTTTGTCTAGTAGTTTCAACAAAATGGCCGTTTACATAATAAACCCCAGGCTCTATTTGAGCAGCTGAACCATATCTACAAGCTGGCCCTTTAGGATCATCTACTATAGAAGAAGTTGATGTAAAAACTGTGGCAGAAGCTACATTAGCACTAATAGCACTAGTATGTGTAATACCAATATTTGCTTTTAAATTTTCACCTTCTGTAAAAAGTGTAGCACTTTCATTTGTTCCAGCAGAAGTATACATTACATATAATACTGATTGGTCTGTAGAACTAGAATTGTCATAACCTATTACTTGTGCTTTAACACCAGAAGTAATTCCAGTGATAGTAACAGGATTTTCTTCATTATAATATTGAGCTAAAGCAACATTTTCAGAATTAAATGTATTTTCTAATTTTACAGAACTATACCTTTGATTTAAAGAAATCTGGCCAGGAATAACCATAGCCCCTTCTTTAAAAATATGACTACCGTGTGCTTCTACTTGATGTTGTAGAGCTGATTGTAATTGTGTTAGCTCCCTTGCTTGTATAGCAAAGCCTGGTCTAAATAAAACTCGTTTATAATTTTTAGTCTTATCAAAATCATCATAATAAGGAGCAACATTAAGGTCTGTAGTTTGAGCCATTTTTTAAAATTCCACTATAATTTTTACATCTTCTGTTTGGTCTGTAGCACGATATATTGGTTTACGATTTTCTATATAAAGTATGTCACCACTATCAAACGCCATTTCTGGAGTAGCATAACCACTTGCAAAAGTGACACCACCTACAGCTCCAGTAGTAGTAGAAGGCGTACCAGTAGGTGTTGGTGAAGATGTTTGTCCTGTAATTGTATTTGTTCCAGAAAAAGCTTTATAAGAACCTTTCTTACCAGTTAAATATGTACCGTCATTTGTTCCATAAAGATTATGTCTTTCTTGTTGATAATAAAGATTTTTATTGGCAGCATCCCAACGAACTACCCTACCTATAGCACCAGTTGATGCTTGTCGGATTTCTTCATCAACGGTAAAGTTATTACTAGAAGAAGCAAAATTAACACAATACGTTTGTCGTTTTGTACCAGTAGCAGAAATATTGGTTGTTCCATAATCAAATGGACTTTTTACAATACCAACTCTACGAAAATCATTAACAGTGTTAAAATCACCAGAACCTTCAGCACCAGATAAAGTAGTATTTGACATTACATAATGAGCACCTAATTCTTTTGGAGCATTACTACCGTGGCCACCTTTAGGATCAATAATAGGTATGATTGCATTAACAGGAGGTGAAGAATGGATTGTAGCAGGAGTAGCTAAAGTAGCATTAGAAAAACAATTATTTAAATTAATTGTTCCATAAGTATACCCACCACGTTTAGTAAGTAAATTGTCATGCATATTAGTTCCACCAGAACTAAATGCAGTAATACTATTTCCAGAAGTTATGACTTTAACAATAGCACCATCTGCTGTTCCAGCATTTGTACCATCCCCTTGAATTGGTGTATAAAATGTACCGTTATTATAACCAGTGCCAGGAGTGACTAATAAAGATTGGATACGACCAGTACCCATAGTAGATTGAGCAGCAGCAACTGTAGAATTTGTTTTAATTGGCATAAAATCAGTAGTTAAAAATTTCTCAACATCTCCTGTACTAATAGTACACACATATTGTAAAAGGTATCCTCCGTGAAATTGTGGAGAATTATCTGTAAAAGCTGGAGCCACCCCACCAGAATATACAGCAGCTGCACTACCCTCACCTGTATTACCATTATGTAAAACTTTATATATTTTATATTCAGTAGTCATAAAATAGAAAGTAGAAGAATAAATATTATTAACACCAGAATATGTTAAATTAGTTCCACTAACATTATGTTCATACATATCATATCTAGCACTAGCTGTCCAATTTCTACGAGGAACGACAAAAGCAACATCAGTACTGGCAATATGTTTAGCTGCTAACATATCATCCCAATAATAACTATTATTTGCAACTTCATCGTAAGTTGTTGGAGGTGCCGAATCACTAGCTCCAGTTCCATCATTTGCTACAGAGAATGGAGTAGCTTTTCCTATAAAAAGCCAATATTTATCTGAACCACTTTCTACATCGGTTTTGAAAATATTGGCATTTTCGTATCTAAAATTTTCTGTAATTATTGCAGCCATTTTGTTTTTTCCTTAACTTTATTTATATTGCTCCGTAGACAACTTTTACCACAGCTCCACCACTGGTTAATATTTTTATAAATGGTGTTTCCATTTTAAGATTATCTCCATCTGTTTCTTCTAGGAGTTTGTCACCTATTGTGCTTTCTGTATTAATACCATCAACATAACTAGCAGCAACTCCAGATTCTTGAACCCAATCTTCCGTTGACATAGACCTTGTACCGACAGTATAATCAAATGTTCCTAATGTACTATCTAATAGAACCATTCCTGTCGTATCTGGAAACGTAATAGTTTTATCGGATACAGTTGGATTCGTGATTGCAAATGTTGTTTCATGAGCATCATCACCAGAACCTTCAAAAACTAAAGCATTTGTTCCTTGTAAGACAGTACCACTTAAATCTAAAGTACCAGTTACAGTTGCTGTTGAAGCAACCGTTCCTGTTAAAGTAGCAGCATTAATTGTTGGGTTTGTAAGAGTCTTACCTGTTAGTGTTTGTGTAGCACCTATAAGAGTAAAAGTATCATCAGCTAAATTCGGAACAGTATGTCCATTAGTATTATTTCCGCCACCTTTAATATTTGTAGCAGTAGCATTTGTAAGAACAGGGGCCGTAAGAGTTATAACAGTTGCAGAAGCACTTATTCCAGTACAAATCGTTGAACCAGCAGCAGAACCAGTTCCGATTGCATTATATATTTCTCCTAAATTAGTATTTACCTTTAATCCACCAGCTCGTAGTGAATCGCCATCACCAGTATCAGCTCCAGTACCACGATTTATTTCTTGAAATGCCATTTTAATTCCTTTTTATTATTTATACATCTAAACTTGACCAATATCTATTACAGAATGATAAGTAGCGATTTTTTCTAAAGAATGGGTATAAACTGAAGAAGGAAGTTGTGCAGTTTGTTCATGTTCTTCAGATATTAGACGTTCTCCATAAGTTCCAGAACCAGCAGCACTGCCGTCCTCTTGCATTAATCTATCACCATCTTCTTGAACAAAGTTAATATTATTATAAGTTAAAAATTCATTAAACCTTATATTACCAATAAGGTCAAATCTTGGGCCACTTTCATCTCTCCTATCTCTTTCTTCTATCATAATATTTTCAAATGTATTCATAAGGGTATTTGTTTCATAAGCTAGATCAGAATATTCTCCATTTAATACCAAACTACCTCCTGGCGTATTTCCACTAGAAAAATCTATTCCAGTATCAGAGAAATCTTCACCACCAGCACCGTCTGGTTGAGTATCATCAAAGGTTACAGAAGAACCCTCAACTTGTGTTTGTGTTTCAAGTTCTATTGTTAATGCAGACCCAAAGAAAGGATGTATATTAAGATTTTTTAAAGCATTTGGATTAGATGTATTTGTCGTAGGCATTGACAATACAATTTCTGTTTTTTGTTTTAAAGTTACATCTCTTTCACCTTCAGATAAATTAGTACTTGAACCTTCAAGTGAATTAGGTCTGGTAGTAATAATTTTTTCACCATCTTCCAAAAGAACAAATTGATTATCCTCCAAAAGTAGATTTGCTTCTTCTACAGGAAAAACACTACCATCAGTCTCAGTTCCAAGTCTTCTACCAAAAACTGTTGTAAAGAGATTTTCAAATGTACTTGCAAGTTCTGGTGTAAAGGTTTCTGTATCAGCAGTAAAGTCTGGTACATCTTTACCAGCTGGAATACTTAATGCAGCTGATACTTGAGAAGCTATAGAAACTTTACCAAAAGGTAAAAATCCAGAAGGATGAACAGCTTTCTTTAAAGAATCCATATACTCAACTAAAGCTGCGCCAACTCTTACTTCATAGGAGAATTGTTGGTAATATTTAGAATCTTGTATTCTTACAACTGATTCACCAATTTTATTACGATAAGATGTATAATCGCCAGGATATGATATTAGTGTACCAACATCTAGTTTACTATTACCTGTATCCGATACAAGTACTTTTCCAGTTCCGCCAGAAGCACAAGTAATAGTTTCTCCTTCTAAAACAGAACCTTCAGAAGTTAATTTATCACCATCTTCAAAACAAATATCTTTCCCATCCTCTGTTAAAATATCTCCACTATTATCTAACAATACTGAAAGTATTTGTGGATTATTATTATAAGTATAAACAGTGCCAGTATTAGTTGTTAATAAACTTCCAGAAGTAAATGTTGTATTAGTTACATCTCTTAATATTAGATGTGTATAAAAAGTAGCTTCTGGTGCAATAGGATAATTAAAGCCTGGGTCAGTAATTTTTACAGAAAGAGCTCTTCCTATATCATCAGTAGTTGCAATAATTTTAGCACCTGTTCCCAAAGTTGAAGTAACTCCAATTGTAGGTAATGAAGAATATCCATTTCCTTCATTTGTTAAATAAACTTTAGAAATAGCATCATTAGATGTGGGGTCAGTACCTTCTTCTAAAACTATTTGGTCACCATCAATAGAGCTCCATTGGTCTAAATTTATATTCCACTCAGAAATTTCGTGTACAAGATGATGATTAGCATCAGTTCCGCTAGTATGTGTTCTATCTAATAATAATTTATTACCATCCACAAAAGTTCCATTAGCAAGAGGAACAGTAGCAGATTCTAATCCTATATCTAAAGGAACAAATGATTGTGAAGTTGTATCTTCACTTAAAATATTATTACCATCTTCTAGTATTAAAAAAGAACCAGTAGTTCCAACAAAACCAGCTGCAGTACTACTATTTGCTCCGCCACCAGTAAAAGTTAAAGCATCTCCAATTCTATAACCACTACCACCTTCATCTACATAAACAGATTTAAGAGAACCTACATCTACAACATCAATTCTAGCCTCTGCATATGTATTACCTGTACTCTGTAAACTAATAGCTTCATTTGATGTATGCAATATACCTTTATCTAATATTGTACCATTATTAACAATTTTTCTAACAGTAAATTTTTGAAGAATATCTCTTGTAGTTGAAACAGCAGTAATAGTTTCTCCATCTATAAAACTACCATTTAAAGAATTAGGATCTATTTCTAATTCAGAAATAGAATCTGTTCCTTGAGAAAATCCTACTATTGATACAACTATAGCAGTAGCTCCAGAAATTGCTCCTGTAATTTGTTGATTAAGAATCTCATCTGAATTGGAATTTACTTGAGCTGTGACTCTTAAAGAAGTTATATAATTCCATTGGCCGTCAGAAACCCTTAACATATCAACTTCTGGATAATAAATATCTGCTTCTTGATTTAGTATCATCCGTAAAAAGGTTTTGTGTCCTTCAGAAGTTCCTTTTGCTGTATATAACTGTTTTATAGTTTTTAATAATTTTCTTTTTGAAACACCATCAGCAAGAGTTGATGGAATTGCGTTCATAAACTGGTCACGGAAATTATCTAAGAAATCAAAGATTGTATTATCTACATTTGCATATTCTAATAATTGTTGAATATTTTGAATAGGGTTTCCACGATATGAAGTTACAGTACCAACAGCACCAGAAACAGAACCAGTTACAGTTTCACCAGTTTCAAATCTTTGGTTAGATGATATAAAAATTCTTCCGTTACTTGTATCTTCAACAAGAACTTTAGCAGTAGCTTTAGAAATAGAACCAGTAATAGTTTCATTATTAACAAATTTACCAGTTGAACCAGCACCTTCCTCTAGAACAATTTTATCTCCACCTTCTTCTAAAATATAGTCTAAACTTTCAACTTCAGAACGTAACCTATCAATTGATAGTGTTAGTTTTAATTCGCCTGATTCTAAAAATTGGTAATAAGAAGTTAAGAAAGAAACAAACTTTGAATGATCGGCCTGAATAAAGTCAGGCACTTGACCTTCTATCAAAGGTGAAACTTTAGTCACCAATTTTGTTTCATTCATACTCATTGTTTAGAACGCCTGATTTGTTGGGAAAGAAGAATTTGTTGTATATGTACCAGAAGCACCAACATCTCCAGATGCTATAGTATCAACTTCTCCTACAATAGAAGTATTAATTAAATCAATTTCTAAAACTTGATTACGTACAGGAACAATGTCCTTTGATTCTGGAACTACTGTAATTCTAATTTTTGTGGAAGCTACACCATCAACTTTAGAAATAGAAGTTATATTAAGAGATGTAATAGCAACACTACCATCAGCATAATCTACTGTACCAGCAGTAGCATTTGTATATACTCTTGAACTTCCTACCATATAATATAATCTTAAATTTCCTTTTCCATCATCATCAAAAAAATGTTCATTAGTAGCATCTCCACTTATAAAAAATCCTGTGGAAGCTAAAATACCACCTTTTGTGTCATTATAACCACTGTACGGATTAAAAAGTTTATTTGAAAAAATAATATTATATCCAACTTTAGAATTTAAAGTTGGTGTTATAAACTTACCTAAATTAACAGTAGTTTGATTGTTTAAAATACTAGTATGAGAGTTATCAATAAAACTGGTAATTTCTGAATGTCTAAACACACTATTAAATTTTTTCAAAGTATTATTGTTATAATTTGTTAAAGTATTATTAACAGAATTAACTAAATCCTCTGAAGTTTTGGTAGTTGCATTTTGATTGTATTTAAACTTTGTAATTAATATTAAATATGTAGTTTCTGGATCAACAACTACAGGTGTAATAGATGCTACTTTATATCTGCCTAATTGTGTTTCTATAGATGATTTTTCAGCTGATGTTAAATTATTTCCTGTAGTTGTTTTAACTGAAATAAAAACTTTACCGTATTCTGGAGTACTAACTACTCCTAAACTAGAATCAAATGATCCATTTTCTCCGCCCCATACTTGTACAGACTCAGTATTTGCGTATAATTTTTTAACATAAACCTTATAATCTTCTGTAGTAACAGCTCTGCCTTGAGAAGCATAATCTAAAGGTGCATTTGTTTTAATAGATGATATACTTTCCCTTTCAGCACCTCCTGTAGAAGATGCAATAGTTGTTACAGTTATATCTGAAACAGTAGCAATAGCTCCAGTATTTGTAAAAGTTGAAGCCCCATTTCCTAGTTCTTTATTAGAAACAACATATGTTAGCAATACAATATTACCATCCTCTAATTTTTTACCAATAACCCCATCACCAAAATAAACTTCAAATCTACCACCATCTATTTCTTGTAACCAAAAAGTTTGTGATGAAGATGATACTTGGGTGATATCTGTTGTTTTTGTATATACTAAAATAGTACTGTCTGAAGCAGAATTTTGAACTTTAACTCGTAATGTTGATGTATCTATATTTGGATCATTAATAATAAATTTTTGAGCAATATCATTAGTGTCCACAATGTACCGACTAGTAATTAAACTACCTTCATATATTTTTATATTCTCATATGGAATAGTAGTTCCTATATTTGAAGCAGTAACATCATCTAAAGTTACAAAAGAATAATTCTTATCTAAAATTTTAGTTGAAAATTTAGTACCAGCTGGCATTGTAGCAGTTGTTACAGAAGTAGTATTTAAATTAACAGTAACAGATGCAGTAGCAGTTGTAGAAGAAGATGGTTCATATCCTAGTGTTTTTGCGTGTGATACAGCACTAGACCTTAAAACAGAACTATCTAGAAACATTTCATTTGCTAACATATTCATATTGTACCCAAGATAATGAGTATTATACGCAAGAACATCTAACAAAGCGGACATTCCAGAACCTTCAAAATCATAATCCGTAAATTCCGTTTGATTTTTTAAAAAGGTTTTTAGGTTTGATTTAATATCATCAAAATCAAACTCTGTTACTCTTAATTTTTTATTATTGGCCATTATCGTACTCTCTCTAACAACATATCCATGTTTACTAATTCTGTGGGTGCATTTACAACATAAAATTCTACAGTAATTTCATAGGCATTTTTATCTAAATTGGGATAAGCCCGTACACCAATTAATCTTGCCCTTGGTTCAAAATTTTCTATAACATCTTCTACTTTTCTAGATAAAACAGCTGCTGTAATTGGAGTTAATGGCTCAAAAAGAAGTCCTCTAATACCAGAACCTATTTCTGGATGAAAAGGTTTTTCATAATTATTTGTTAATATAAGATTTCTAACTGATCTTTTTACTGCTAAGATATCCGTTACTTTATTAATATCTTTAGTAGAGGACTTAAAAGCAAAAAATAAATCCAAATCTTTATATCTTTGTGCATTACGTTCTGAATTATTCGTAAGTTGTGCATCTATAATTGCCATTTTAGACTCCTATAGGATTATTTATAATACTAACCCTCCTGTTTCATCCTAAATGCTTCTTGTTTTTTCCAACCAGCCTCTTTTGCAGTTACACGAATAAAAGGTTTGTTAGTCTCCACTTTAGCACTAGGATTTGGAATGGTAACCATAACTCTTTTACCTAAAGAAAAGGCCTTTTGTTGGTTAGATAACCTTTGACCAGACTTTAAATAATCCCTTCGCATTGCTTTTAGTATACTTTTATTAACATTTTTATGTTCACCTTTTGAGGTGTATCCTTCACTTTTCTTTTTCTTTCCCATTATGTGTTCCTTTCATTTTCACATATTTGAACTTCATTTACTATAGCATCTATATTGTTATGCCAATAATCTAAAAATTTATGTACCCTTGGGTATTTTGGTTTAGTATCTAATGTTTGCCAAACAAACTGCTGTAAAATGTTTTGGTAATCTGGCAACCAATAGTAGACATTCAAGGTGACTAGAATCTTCCTTTTTATTATATACATTATGCCCATCTGCTATCCACTGTATCTAAACCCCAATATATAACACTTACTGAATGAAACTGATCTACAGGATTTAAATCTCCTAGAAATAATGTTTTACCAGATATTGAATAATCTGTAATTCTACGACCTTTGTATGAATTTCCTTCTTTTTCCACAACACGTATTGATAAAACATTTAAAGGTTCATGATTTAATGTTATTTCAGGCCAATTAGGCATAGAAATTTTTTCTTTACCACCAGTTTTAAACGTCATGTGTATCAAAGATCGTTGAGTTGCAACTCCTTTAGAATTAAAATTAGACCTACTACTTGCTTTTCCAGCATCACTTTTAGTTACCATAGAAGCGGCCGATGCAACATCCTTTATTCCAGCCTCATAAGCAACTTGTATAGTTTCTTTTGATTCCTTTAGAGCGGAAGGTATACTACCACTTTCCGATTTCCATTTTGCAGCTGTATCTTCCAAAGACTTTTTAAGATTTTCCATTTCTGTACTAGTTGCAACTTCAGATATTGTTTCCGAAAGAGAATCTATAGTAGGTTCTAAAGCCTTTTTTGCTTCTTCTATTGCATCTGTAGCTCCAGACGGTAAATTCATATTAGGTATACTTCCACATATATCCAAACCACCACCTAAAGCTGCAGCTGCTTCAGAGACAATACTATCCAAACTATATCCAGCAGTTGTTAAAGCTGGGCCAAAATTCTTTGTTATACTTGCAAGTTGTGATGTATAATCAATAGTACCAGCACCCATAGATAATAAATTATTCATTTGGTCTGTTAAACTTAAACCTTCCACAGTAGGTAATGCTGGGATCATTTTTTGAACATCTAAATCTAATAGATTTAAATCAACATTTAAATTTGCAGCTAAAGCTGAAGCAGTAGTTTCCAAACCACCAGTTATTTGAGATTCTAAATTATCAAATTTTTCTAAAATATTTTTAAACTCTGTACTTTGGCCACATATCATATTTAATCTCCCACAATAACTTTAGCAAACCCTTGGGATGTAATTGGGGCACAATGTAGTGGAGCTGGACATAGAGAATCAGCCGCACTACCATCTGGTGTATGATTAACAATCGCTTGACCATTAGAGAAAACTCTACGACTACCAGCAATCAAATTACCAGCACCATGAGAATTTACATCACCATTTATTGCCCACAATCTACCACCATCCGAATATACTCTTTTTGCAGATGCTATGGTTGTTGCAGAACAAACCCTTGTATAACCGTGTAAATGTACTCCTGGCATTATTTTTCCTAACTATTATTAAGTTCTATATTACCTGTAGTATCACAAGTCCAAGTACCTGTAATATTTGTATCTTGACCAGCACCAAATGTTTCTAATACTGCTCCAGCAGAAGTAATGTTTAATCCAGTTGCTTCAGTATGAATAACCATTTGGTCAGCTGATTTAATATTAAGTTTATTTCCAGACTTGAACGAGGAAATACCAGACAGTGTTGTAATTGTCATATTGTTTTTTGCAGTTATATTAACATCACTACCTAAAGATGCTATTGAGAGCTTCTTACCTATAGACATTTTGCTATAATCATTAACAATCAAAACATTATGCGTACCAACTGTACACTTCTTCCAACCACCTATACGTGTAAAGTGGTCACTATTGACATTAGTAGAAATATTTCCTTTAATTTCTTCTTCCCTGTTCCCTCCAGCATCTTTATATCCGATTTTGGTTCTTTGGTTCTGACCAACTTTAAGTGTATAGTCTTTTTCTACCTCCAAAACATAATCACCTTTCACCAACTGTCTCATATCACCTTCTACAGTCATATTAACATCACCTTTAATAAGAACATTAGAGAAGCCAGCAATAATCTCATAGTTATCACCTACAACTTTAACCATCTTGTCACCTTTTGGGTGAATTTCCTCAAAAGTTCCAGAACTATGTTGCGTAAATAATCTTTCTCCGCCAGGCGTGTCATCTATTTCCTTAATATGACCAGATTCACTTTCATGAACGTGGTTAAAAGGATATTGTGCTGAAACATATGGGTCAGCAGTAGATAATATGGATTTTGGATCCAGTTCATCCCAAGTGGAACGAGTTTCAGCTGTGGAATTTAATTCTACTGTAGGAAGATGGGGTTTTGTCGCAATAGGAATCTTAGTGACTTTATCTTTTCTACGATTTACTAAAGAGTTATGGGTTTCGGAAGATTGACCTCTTGCTAATCTATTCGTATCAGGCTCACCTGTAACATGACCAGAAGACATAGTGTTTTCATTACCTTCATCATCAATTACAGCCCCTACTGGATAAGGCCCGTATACTGGTTTTCCTGTATATTCATCTTGTGTGGAGAATGGACTTCTAGGATCATTAAACCCTTTCTTGCAATCAGCAGAAAATGCTGGAGAGCCAGGCAAAGAACCTAAAATAACTGGTTGTTGTTTTTCATCAGCATCCCTAAAGAAACCAATAACCCAAGAACCTTCAACAAGAAAGGAAGGGGTATGTCCTAATCCATGCATTGATGGATCAGTAACAGGATGCATAACGTGAGCCCAAGGAAGGTCATCCGTTGCAATCTCATTTAAGTCATCCGTATGATGGCCTAAACATCTTACACGTACTCTGCCTACACGTTCTGGATCATTTCTATCTTCAACAACACCTACAAACCATATGAAACCATCATGGCCCATGTAGTTGCTTTTTTCTTCTAGCATCTTTCCTTATAAACTCCTTACGGAATATTTATAAGGAACTACTGATGTAGGTCTGGATCTCTGCCTAGTATTCCTTTAAATAAAGGTTTCTTGTATTGTTCAATACTAAGTTCAGAAGTATCCTCTGCCTGTTGCATTGCCACAAAAGCTTCCTCATAGGAAGGAATGGCATCGTATATCACTTCTTTATGTGTTTTGACTACTCTATATACTATTGTATCAGTACTCATAGGGTTTATTTAGTAGTTGTGACCTCTTGAGCAATGTTTTTGAACAACATTTCTTTTTCTAATTTACGTCTTACGGTAGCCCATTGGGTTTCTTTCTCCAAAAATGCCATCTTTGCGTGTTCATATCCCTTTCGTAGATATGCATTATATTGAGAAGGCTTTATCCACTCAATAAAGAAATACCAATCTTCTGGATCCACTTCTGTTACATTTGGTGGTATCATTGGTACGGTTTGTTCATACTCTTCAGTCATACCAATTCTTCAATCAATACGTAATCAATCGGATCTTTTCCCTTTCCCTTAATCTCAAAGAATATAGAACCCATATCCTTTTCCTTTACAGGCCTCCAAGATTTCGTTTTCTTAGACCAATAGACCAGAATATCTTTAACCTCTTGGCCAAGATACTTACCACTATCTACCTTCACTTCATCAAAATTATCAGAGTATACACCCAGCACTTCGCCCGATTTTCGCCGATCGCCAGTATTATACTCTACTTCACTACCTACTTTCATAACATTCTCCATTAATGAATCGTTCTATCAATTTCAGTTTCCGTTATATACCGTATATTAGGAAGACTTTCCGCTACAACATCCAAAAGATTATTAATATCTTCATCTTTCAGCATTCTAACATACAATTCCATAGCTGTTTTCATGAGCATAGCACCCATCATCATAGCTTTTTCATTATCTAGATGGTCATTTTTGAAGCAGAGCTTTGCTAGTTCTCTACCAAACTCTTTCATTTCCTCATCCGTAACCATAACATTCCCCTATATATTATATATAAAAAGAGAGAGAAGCAACACTACCAACTCCACCCACATTTGGGAACTTTACTGGAGTCCAACCAACCTTAATGCTTCTCTCTCTCGGCACCCAACTCTGAATCGCTCCGTATTCCTTAATGGGTCATCCGACAGCGACAGGGTTAGTATCTCAGCTTCACTAGAGCATACAGTGGAGAGTTTTCTAGATGATACTCACAAAATCATTCTGGGCCTTGTTGGTCTGTATTACTCCGAACTCCGAAAGTCGGTACAGTGGCGAGCTGCGTCCCTCTTGCCTTGCCCCTAGACCAGAAATATGATTCTCTAGGAACACCCAATATCCCCCTCCGATGCCACATAGTTTTCAATTCATATTGGGAGAACCTACTCACGGCGTTTACGGCATTTACGTTATTGCTACATCATATTTTTCTCTCTCTCACGTTGTTTCTGACTATAACTAATAATACCAAAACTAAAAGGATTTGTCAAGCAAAAAATGCATTTTATTGAAAATAATTACATATCTGCATAATAAAAACTATCTAAGGCCTCACAAGCTTCCTCTGAGGAAGCATAATAGCCTGTATACCTATCATAAGGTACAACCATTCCCCCACAATCTGGATCCTTACAGACCTTACCGACATACCACCCAGCAGCAGATGCCATAACAACAAATTCTGATACAGGCATATCCCCATCAGAAAAAACAATCTCTTTAATATCTTTTAATATTTTCATAAATTTCTCTCCATTATGATCACACTATAACACAGATGGGATCCCATGTCAAGCAAAAAAGGGGGGTAGGGGTATTTTTCTCTGGATACTTATTGCATTTATAGATTGGTGGATCCTAACTAAAGGATTTGGACACCCCCCTATACCCCCCACCACATAAAGGCTTTTTCAAGATATCAAGTGCCCACATACAAAGAGAGAACTTGCAGTGGCTCTCAACCCTAGTCATATGACTCCAGTAGTTCTCTTAGCTGTTCTTTAATCTCTCAGCATACACATAGTACCACAGAGTCAAGGGTATGTCAAGCACTTTATTACATTTTTTTTAATTAATTTAGCTTGACAAGGGGGTGATAGTATGGTATAATAATAAGATCAGCTGAGTGATTCGTGATAGTGGCCGGCCGTGTGCTGGCTTATAACACTGTAGTGCATGAGGATACTCAAGCCACTAAATTGATTTCGGTATCCCTCCCTGGCACTGTACTGTAGCCATGGCACAGGGCCTCTCTCTGTATCAAGTGGTGTGCTATGGTATCAAGTGTGTGTATATGGACTGCTATGGGGTGCTATGCGTACCTGTACCCCTAATAATTTCCCTGTATGTCCTGAGATTTTCCTGTGAGGCTGAGGACTTTAAACACAACAACTATATGTTTTTTTAACCCTTTTTAATGATCTTCCGCTCATCCTCTATTTCCCATAATCTATCAAGTACTTTGGTTTCTTTCTCCCCTAGCACTCCATATAGCTCGGAAGGTATATCAAACCACCATATAATACCTATTGATACCCTGTTTCCAGTATACATACGTACCCTATGAATAAGAGAGCATGGAAAATAAACAAGTCTATTCAGCTTGGGTATTATCAAGTCTCCTGTTTCAAGTTGTAATTCACCCCCTTTACTTGGTTCTTTTACATAGTATAGGTAAGTATATGGTGGCTTGTCTTGTGGTGTATACGTAATTCCGTTCTTAGTACAATATGAATCAATATCATTATGCCACTGTGGATGTATTGGACGAATATTATACCAAGCTGTGGCACCTGTATATGAATATGGTGGTTTCAACTTGTCTGTGGCAGATGGTATATCAGGCCTTGTTTTCAAGACTAGTTTATGTAGTGCATTTTGAGGTTTTGCCAGAGCTCCTATCCAATGTACCTTATTATATTCTATGTGAAGGCTTGTTAATTCTTCATAATGTTTATCATCTATGAAATTGTCTTGAATTGTAATAGTGTTCATGATCGGCGAAATTTCTCTGATTTATCTCGTTCATATAAATCTAGTTGTTCTCGTATCTTACTCATACGTTTTTCAAGTTTTTCAAAATTATCAAGTTTTTCATGTTTATTCTTGATATCTTGATTAAATTTATGATATACGTATTTGGCACCTGGCCTAAATTTATGATATACCTCTACGTATGACTCACACTTTGGACAAGATAGATTTGTAATCATATCAAATTCTTCGGCTGGTTCATATTCATTTTCTTCGGATGTTAGGTCTTGGTCACCACCCCAAATCAACTCTGTATTACAGTGCCAACAGTTCATATATATTTCTCCTTAAGCCATTTATAATAAATTTCAAACCCTTCGTCTATGTCTATCTTGGGTCTAAATCCGAAATCATATCTAGCCTTTGTTATATCAAGAGCCCCTCTACTTGGATAATCTTCATCCTTTTCAGCAATTTCTATAGTGCCATTCCCTGCCAATTTAACAGCAAGTTTTGCGGCCTCTAGTAGGGTTTTACTGTGACTCTTTGTTATGTTATATATCTGGTTATTTGTTCTATCAGATAATACTCCTGCCACTAGTCCATCAACCAAGTCATCAACATAGGTGAAATCAAGTGTTTCTTTTCTACCGTTGACTTTGAGTACATTTCCTCTTATGGCCTGTAACAGAAATTTGGATATTACTCTATCTTCAACATCAAGAGGCCCATATACAGCACTTGGACGATAAATGGTGTAATTCAAGTTGTATTTACGATGATAATCCTGTAATAGATATTCTCCACATAATTTCATAATAGCATACTGGCCAATGGGGTTTTTGGGATGGTCTTCTTTTATTGTTCCTTTCCAATCACCATATATCATACTGGAGCTGGTATATACCACTTTTTCAACACCATATTGTACTGATGCCTCCAGTATGTTCAGCATACCTTGCATCATTACTTTTGCACCTAATTGTGGATTGGCATTAACAACCTTTTGTCTTGGAAAACTTGCTAGATGTATGACTATTTCTGGTTTATATAAACTGAATAAATTTGTTAAATGGCTGTCTGATATATCTGTATTCAACACTACGGCATCTAGAGGAATCAATTTACTTCTTTCACTCATCAAATACCCTAGTTCATTTAGTGGTATTACACCATATGTTTCTTTTGTATCAACAATTATTACTTTATGACCTAGTTTTCCTAATTGTCTGGATAGTTGGTGACCTATCAAGCCAAGGCCACCTGTTATCAAAATACGTTTCAATCTTCCCTTTCTATAATACCCAGCACCCAATTCTCAGCAGCATCTTCAGCATATTGTTCTGAATGTCCACTTAAATCAAGTGTCTTATATAATTTTTCTGGTGGTAAACCTGTTGTCCGTTCACCTTGATTAGCATCATATAAATCAACCTCAAAATTAGAACCATTTTTATATACAAATGCTAATCTGTTTTGATATTCATCATCACCATAATAGGTATGGTAGTGTTCTCTATTCATTTTCTTCCCCCAACTATTTGTTCTATTCAATTTCTTCGTCAAATAATTGGCCTCCTATGCCAGCACCATATATTAGTTTACCCATCTGTTCAGCAGAATCTTCTGGATTAGTCAGCTCACCTAGTACATTATATTTGTGTACTTGGCCACAATGTGGACAGAAGAGTGATTTTGGTTTCCATTCATCTGTATGTGCTATACTCCACCAATTACGGCAAGTCTGGCACGAAAAATGGAATAATCTTTCTGTGGAATACGTCATCTATTCAAGAGGGTCAGCCACTGGTGAATATAGTCTATTCAAGTGGTCACGTAATTGTTCATGGCCACCTATATGGTCACCAGAAGCATGATATATTTGTGGAACAGTTGTAAAACCTGTATTCTTTTTGAAATCAGTTATTTTTTCTTGGTTATCCAATTTCACTTCCAGATATTCTTTATTGTGTTCAACCAATAAATTTTTTGATTCTTTACAATAGACACAGTTTTCCGTTGTATATATTGTGTACATTTCATGTAAAATCCTTGAAAAAGGCAATATAAACTAAGAGTCCAATCATTAGCAATTTGCCATAGTCTAAATCCCATGCAGTTCCTTCACCGAATCTCTTTTCAAATGTTTTTTTCATATTCACTCCTTTTATAATAATACTACCATAATATCAAGATGACTCTGAAAAGTCAAGTCTCTTTTATATTTTTATGTTTTGTTCCAATATATCCCCAAGAGTACATTCACCCCTTTCAGCACCAAAGTCCTCTATTATATACGACAGTTCATTATTACAATGTTCTAAATTAATAACACCATACATTGCCTTGGCATCTAAGGTTATACTTATACCATTTAACCATAGAGTGACAAGTATCATCATCATTATTCATATACTCTATTATGTGTGCTATTAACTCTCACAAATGTAGTACATTTTGATAGGTATTTTAGTTTTGTTGCACCAACATACGTACAAGCAGACCGAATACCACTTAGTATATCAATTACAGTATCCTTAACAGCACCACGATAAGGAACAGATACAGTTTTACCTTCTACCCCACGGTATTCCCTATGAGGTACATTATGCCTATCCATTGCAGATTCAGATGCCATTCCATAAAATTCCATCTTACCATCAACAACTTCTCCATCACATTCATCATGGCCTGCTAGCATACCACCTATCATCACAAAGTCTGCACCACCAGCAAATGCCTTAACAATATCTCCAGAAGAATTGCAACCACCATCAGCAATGATATGGCCACCTAAACCATGAGCTGCATCAGCACATTCTATTACTGCACTTAACTGTGGATAACCTATTCCAGTTTTAATTCTTGTAGTACATACAGAGCCAGGCCCTACTCCTACCTTGACAATATCTGCACCAGCAAGTATTAATTCAGAAGTCATATCAGCAGTAACTACATTACCAGCAACTATAGTTGCATCTGGACATTTTTCCCTCATCTCTTTTACTGCATCTACAAAGCTAATAGTATATCCATTGGCAACATCAAGTCCAATAAATGATGGTCTAATATTGTTATAAATTTGGGGAATTACTTTTAGTTCTTCTTTTGATATTCCACCCATAACACATAACGTGTTCATAAGGCCCATTTTATCGTGGGGGAACTTCCACCAATTATCCATATCAAAATTATAGTGTCTTGCGATACAAGTTATCATATCATATTCACTTAATGCTGTATGCATTTCAAATGTGCCTACAGTATCCATATTACTTGCCATAATAGGGATGCCTGTCCATTCTTTTTTACTATGATAAAATTGGTAGGTTCTATTCATATCTACATCAAATCGTGATGTAATGGTAGACCTCTTGGGCCGAATTAAAACGTCAGAATAATCTAGTTTAACATCATCACATATAATCATTTTTTATCTATATCTCCTTTAAATATTCACTATTTACAAATTTTCTATTCTCTATGTGTAATTCTTCTATTTCTTCTTTTGATTGTCCAGAATAAGGCACAGCATGGTGTTCTCGTATCATTATATTACCAAGGTGTATCTGGCTGTCCGTTTTTGCGTCATACACAAGGAATTTGCCTAGTATACGGCCGAACTTACCTGTTTTGTCCTTCTCTGTACAAAGTGTTTGTGCTGAACCAATGGGAAGATATGACTTAACAAAGGCCTTTGCAGCCAACCCATATTTCTTTTCTTCTAAATCTCTGGTACGTGATTCTGGTGTATCTATGCCGTGAATACGGACTCTTTCTTTATGCATCCAAACCCCAAATCCAAGGTCTATATCTACATCAACTGTATCACCATCTACAACTCTTAAAATTTTACATCTGTACGTGTGCATCTTCTTTATTCTCCCAAACGGCATTTTCTCTCATGGGATTAGATGGATCACGGCCCATCCAAGTACCCCATTCTTCATAGTAATGCCTCATGCCCACTTCATCGTGGATCGTATCGTTTTCTTTTCTACCGTGTAGTACGTGACGGTATTCAGTGCCAGGGGCCATAGCAGTACCTTGTCCAGCAATACCAATCAAGTCTTCATGTAGATTGCGACCAAAAGGGCCCCATATTGTGTTATGGTGTTTAATCCGTTCTGCTCGTTCTTCTGGTGTATCCTTCTTTAGACCAAATCCACGAAACTCAATCATCACTTTGTTAGGTGCAAGAGGTGTGACAATATCTGTACGCAATGCACTTCCACGTAAATTTATATTCATGCCAGGAAATAGGTCTACCATGTACCACTGATTAGGTGGTAGTGTAGGAAAACTTAATGCTCCTCTATCTGCACCGTCAAACTTATCATACTGTACCTCAAAACTTCCTACATTTACGTGACCATTAGGAAATCCAGTGTTTTTACGTGCAAAATATTCCTCGTTAAATCCTGTGACTCTATTAAAGTAATGCATAAAATCATGATAAAATTCACTATTCGTATCATGCCATAGTTTATAGTTACTTCCTATGATACCCTTATGATAATGAAATACCTCTAGTGGTTCTGTATCCAATGCAGCTTGAATACAATCAAATGCACCAGCAGCCCACTGTTCTACATCCATTGTAGGATT
>CEUA01022929.1_pt1 | contig 40963 bp, 37 predicted proteins | sample 361541 | NCBI WGS metagenome assembly CEUA01 (sample SAMEA2623079, study PRJEB7988) | marine metagenome | isolation source: saline water (ENVO:00002010), including
CGTTCTCCCAACTCTCCATCCCAAACGCCATCCCCATAGAATCTAATTGGCCTATTATCATTTATTGGCGGACCTTGTTCTGTTGCCTCTGGATAGGCCCAACTTACATTTTTCCAATCTCCGATAGATGCTGTAACAGATTCAACTACTAGTGGTTGAGCTTTGAGATTACTATCATCAAAAATACTACTTGACCTAATCCCCTGTCTTCCATAGACAATTCCACAATCAGATATTCCTTCAATTGCGATTAGTTCACCACACATTGATTCCCAAACTACAGAGTCATTAGTCCTGAAATCTTTTCCTGGATCTTCATCAAATGCTATCTGAGCATCAAAGACATCATTCTCCAAAGCTCCTTGAAGGAATGCAGTTGACAATCCTACAGAATATGCTAATACTGTAGTAATTACTAATGATGCTAAAAAAACTCCAGCAAAAGCAGCTAATACTCTTTCACGCCCCCTCCAAGAACTTTTGGCTGCCATTATAATATTATCAGGTAGAGAAATTATTCTTTGAGTAGGTGGAAATGATTGTAAAAAGTCAATAAAATTAATATTTCCTATACTATTTCCAGTTGGTGTATCAATTTCGATATCAGGGATATTGTCTCCTTGATCTCCCTCTCTCATTGCGATTTGATCCATTAAGTCATTACCATCTGGAGAATTCATTTTTCTTCAACTCCAATATCATCTCCCCATGCTGAGCGAATATCGGAAGCAGCAGTTATGCCATCTTTCAATAATAGCATTCTATCTGCTTTCGATGCTAAAATAGGGTCGTGAGTAACCATCAATATTGATACACCTTCTTTTGTTAATTCTTTGAATAGTTCAATTATTTCTTCACCACTCTTAACATCTAAATTACCAGTTGGCTCATCGGCCAAGAGCAGTGGGCGATTGCCTGCAATTGCTCGTGCTATAGCTACTCTTTGTTGTTGCCCTCCTGACAATTGATCAGGGATAAATTCCATACGATCAGCAAGATTTACTTTTCTCAATGCCTCCATTGCTTTTAATGAGGCTTCAGAAGAAGGAGATCCGGCTAATTCCAAAGCAAAAATAACATTATCTAGTGCAGACAATCGATCTATTAGATGAAAATCCTGAAATATCCATCCAACACCATTTCTACGTACATCAACTACTTTATTTGGCGACTGTGTTCCATATTGATATTGTTGTAAAGATATATTTCCTGAGTCGGCATCGAGTATTCCTCCAATTATATTTAGTAGTGTAGATTTACCACAACCAGAAGGCCCCATTAAGGCAACTAATTCTCCAGAATCAATTTTTAAATTTATTCCTTTAAGAACTTCTAGTCTGTTCCGACCAGAACCAAAACCTTTCTTTAAAGAAGTAACTTCAAGCATGGACTAAATGCCGGGTAGTATTTGTGTATTTATACCAGTAAGTATTACTGATGAAAATGATTGTTAATAGTTATAAATCTATTAATTAAAAATTATTTTCTAAAAGACCTAACTGCTTCATCATATGCCATAGATAATTCTATGCCATGCTTCTTGGGACTTAATAAATTATTTACATGATCAATTAAACTATCATTTGGTATTCTGTCTGCCTTGCCTGATTTAAGCCAATCATCATGGATTTTTGTGATTCTTGATACCCATTCATCTATATTTACAGGATTGACTAAGCAACTTTGCGGAATCACTTCATTGTGTGCAGGTAAATCTGCAGATATCACTGGACATCCAGCAGCCATTGCTTCTGCAGGAGGATATCCAAAACCCTCTGAAATACTTGGAAATAATAACACTTCAGCATGTTGGAAAAATGAAACAAGTTGTTCTTCCGAGGCTTTTATTTCACTACCTATATTGACTAAATTGATATTTTCTCGGATGCTATTAGGAAGATGTAAAAAAACTTCTTTTATGAAGTCTAGTCTCTTACGAGGGACATTAGTTCCTACTGTAATGATTAGGCATTTTGATTGGATATCAAAATCAGAAATAATGTCCCTTGAAATAGGATTCTTGTAAGGATTCCAATAGTCAACGTCTACATCATTTCTTACTAAAAAGGTCTTTTTTGAGGGAAATAATTTCTCGGCTTCTAATCTAGTTTCTTCAGATATACATATTAAAATATCTGCTCTCAATAACCCCTGCTTTAATTTTTTAATATCTCTTTTGCGGATAAAATTTGGTTTATTATCTCCCACTGACACATATACATCTCCGGCTTCTATTGTCCTAGGCCTAATGTGGAAAAAGTCATGAATAGTTACTGCTACTGGAATTTGTGAATTATTTGGTACCAAATGTGCTTGTTCTTGGTCAGTGATATGTAATAGATCAATCCCTTCTTTAGATGCTTCTAAAGTGACCTTTTTAGGGTGTTTGATCCATCTATTAAATAATCTTAGAAAGATATTAGATGTTGTTTCATGCTCCACTACAGATGACTTGGTCCAATCTGGAACAAGCGCACGATTGAGTATAGACTCGATAGAGTGGTGTGCCCTTCCAAGACCATTGTTTGTTGGTAAAGATGCTCCACGCGCCAGCAGAACACGCCTTACCATGATGTCGCCATAACATGTTGGCCTTAAATGAGGACGGGTTATGTGACACATGATGAGCAGATATTCGGAGTTGGAAGAGGAAGGTTTTCCAAGTTTGATAGTTGCAAAAGGTAGTTTTGCCGCAATGGGTGGTGCTGAGAGAGATTTATTACGAATAATCCCTTCGTTAACAAAACTATTTTCGGTAAAAATAGCAACTTTACATAAGGTCCCAGAATTAGTAGATTTATGTGAAAAATTAAAAATTAAATTATTTGCACCAAAAAATAATTGGTCATTATCAAGAAATATTTTTTCAACAATTCTTGATACTGGTATTGGATCTGCATCAAATGCGTGGGCAACTTGTGAAGGGTTGATTCAAGAAATAAATGATATAGATTGTATGCATATAATTAGCGGAGATGGAAGTTTGGGACTTTTCAAACATATTCCAGAACATATTTCTTGTCACTTACATCTTCTTGAACCACATAGAGGACTTCATCAAGATGTTTTGCATCGAAACATTGATGGATTACCCAAAAGGAACCTTTGGCTAACAAAATTATTACTTTCAAGGGCTAGAAAAAGAGATTTACAATTAATCAAAAAATTTAATCTAAGAGAAAAATCATCAATAAGTAGTAATTCTAATTATTCATCTAGTATGGCTAGAGATATATATGGCATAAAAACAAGAGTATTGTGGCCTTGTGTTGATTCTTCAGAATTTCCTAAAGATGATTCTAATGATGTAGAAAATCCATATAATAGTAATGATGAATACTTAGTAAATATTGGAAAAGCTAGTTGGGTTAAAGGTACATGGGAAACAATCAAAATGGCCTCAGGGACAAATCTAGGAGTAGTACATGTTGGCGGTGGAGATCAAAAAGATTTGAAAAAACTGAAAGAATATGCTGATAGTTTAAATGTTAATCTTTGGATATCTCCAAGACTGTCTTCTCCAGAACTAGTCAGTTTGATGCGTAATTCTAGAGCTATTGTTAGTATGGCATACGGAGAAGCATTCGGTTTGACTCCTATAGAAGCATTTGCAGTAGGGACTCCGGCAATTTTTGTAAATGAAGGTGGATTTAGAGATACAATAGAAGATAGAGTTAGTGGAAAATTACTTGACAGGGATGATTTACCAGCATGGCATATCGCTTTAGAAGAAGCTAGTAAAAAAGAAAATAGAGAAAAATGGACAGAGGAAGGAAGGAAGAGAATTGCGGAACTTAATTTGACTCCAGATAATCATGCAAGAAAAATAAAAGAAATATTAATCTAATTTTTGCTATCTATTAGGTCATCCAATTTATACATAATAAATATTGAAGAAACCCCTATAATCAACAATAGAGTAGAAATTAATGGACTCATGATGATTGTTGTATTTAGCGGAAACCAAAATGGCATTAAATCTAGAATTGATTCGTTCCTAACAATTTTCCCGCCTATTGAAGCAACTGTAATAGTCATAGTAAAAGCCAAAATAGATGTAATAACTTGTAATAAATTGGTCTTTTTACTCTTCCATATTTCTGAACCCATCCTTATCCGGCCAATTAAATATGAAGCCCAAAAACCAAATGCTAATCCACTATATAGAAATTTATTGTAGAGTAATTCCGAGCCTACTGGATTACCTGAAACGGAAAGTGTTCCTGTAAAAATTGCAAATGGCATCATTATTGACCCCAACAATGCACCCATTAATCCTGCTCGATCCATGGTAATCAGCATATTTTCAGATAGTTTCAATCTGTCATAAGGAAGAGAGAATGCAAACTGGAGACATAATATATTACAAATAACTGCTAAAGTTAAACTTCCTATTGTTATTTCGACAATAGCAGCATGAAAAGTAGCAGCACCAACCATCAATTAGCACCCTCATTAGGAGGATTATCCGAATCTATAACCCATTTATTTTCTATAGTATCCCACAACCACCCGGGATGATCGGGGTGCTTGACTAATCTCTTGTTAGCAACAATTGTTTCAGTAGAATTAGATTTTTGTTGATCTGATTTAACATTAGGTTTGAAAAAATATAATTGTAATGTTGTCATAAATCCTATTATTATTGTTGCAAAGGCTAATGACTGTAGTCTAGCCTCCAATAATGAGCCTTCAAATTCAACTTGAGAAGTTCCAACTGTTAGTAATGGTTGCTTTATCGAAAAGTTACCGTTAGATGTAATTACACTGTAGTGAATTACAGTATCGCCAAAAGTAGGAGGAATATCGACCGCCCAAATATCTTTTTCGATTAATGATACAGTTGCTGTGTTTTCAAACCATTCTCCTTCTAATTTCCATTTAACTTGAATTGAATCAGTATTTTTTGTCATTAAAATAATATTTGTTGAATCGCCTGGAGTTCTATATTCTGGTGCAACCCAATTTTCTGAGAAACCAGGAAGATTTGAGGGCGCTATTTGTACATCAATAGTTAATGGATCAGATACTCCAGTATATGCTAGATTATCAGAATTAGAGATATGCCCATGATTCATTTGGGCATAGAGGTTGTAATTGCCACCTTTATCAGGTGCAAATAGTATCCAAGTTAATGTCACTGAATTACTGGAAGAGACAGTGGTTTCTACATAGTTATTTATTCCCCCGTTTGGATCTTGAATGATGCTCCACCCATAATCAGAGAGATGGTCAGAATTACCATTTAATGAGCCCAATAGGAAAATACCAACAATCCTGTTACTTGATAGTGTCATATCACTAGCAGTTACGTGTACAGCTACAGCATTACTAGCATATACATTTTTTTGAACTTCTATAGTCAATACACCGTCAGAATCTGCTGAAAGAGAAGGGTCTCCATGGCATGAGCCTCCACAAGTAAAATCACGATTACTGTCACCATTTCCTCCGGGATTAGCCACTGAGAAAGTAGAGGAAGAAAGTAATGCAAAGATAATTACCATAATTGTTAATTTATACTTCAATATCTATTCCTCCTTACAAATAAATTAAGAACGATACTTGATATTCCCATAATCATCAATATGAAAGAAGAAATTATCGATAAAAAGGAATTTTCTGAATTATTATGGGGTTTAAAATCAGTTGTTGAAGAAGCATCAATAATTGCCACATTATCATCTGAAGAAACCCAAACTACTTCTTCTCCATTTGAATAAGTAGTTATAACATAATAAATTTCTGCACCTATTGGTACTTTCTCAGACCACGATGTATCATTTGTAATTCCGATTGGAATCAATCTTGTAGGAATGGGCTCTCCCCATTGAGGGATTGTGTCAAGAGGAGTAAGTCCAATTATAGAATCAATTGGACTGGTTGATCTGTAAATATTGAACGTTGTTGAAGGGCCCTCCCAAGACCATTGGATATCGATATTTAATCCATCGATATCTATAATTATATTATCAACTGTATTTATTGTGTCAATATTTATATTATTTTGAATAGTAGAAGATTGTCCTAAATCATCAATAACTGTGAGATAAATTTGATGTGAACCAGGCTCTAATAATACATCGATAATTTGACCTAATATTTCTTGGCCGTTTATTGTCCATATCGAAGAAACAATGGTGCCATCTATATCTGTAGATAGAGAGGAATCCAAAGAAGTCAGTGAACCGGGCACAAGTGAATCTGAGAGATCATTCATCGACGCCATAGGAGGCATATTTGATATTATTATTGAAGAATAAGACTCACTAAATAAACCAAAAGTATCAGAAGTTTTTACAATAACAGACCAGAATTGTCCAGGACTTAATAGATTTGAAGGTATATGTGTTTTGTTGTCTAATTCAGGCACATGGAATCCATTTCTTGACCAAGATATGGAAATACTAATTTGATCATTATCAATATCCCTATATCCAATTGTTAATGTTAAGTTTTCATTAGAGAAAATATCACTCTGATTTCCAATAATAATTCCTTCTATTGGGCCAATAACTCCTTTATCTCCATTTTCTAAAGAAATAGTTGATTCCAAAGGAGCAGCGTTAACAATAGTAATCGGAGAGCTAGTGAAAATCTCTCCAAAATCTTCTCCATCATTTGGCATTATTTGATATTGCCAGATTTGATTACGTTCAGTTGAAGAGGAGGGTATGGTCAATAAATCATCATAATCCGATATTAAAATTCCATTAACAAACCATATTATTCTACTATTAGACTCAAAATCTCCATCTGCATCATATTGATCCCAAGATATGGAGATATTATCTGCTGTAGTGAAATTTTCAGTAGAAGTTATTGATGAAATTACTACAGGAGGTGTATTTTCAATAATTATATTGTTTGAATGAAACCATTCAGACCATGCCAAACCATCATTAACTCTAACAGAAAAATTCCAAATGTCATTTTTTCCTGTAGAACTATTTGAAATTAAATTAAGATTATCTAGATTTGGCATATAAACCGTATTCCTATACCAATTAATTTCGGTATTTTGTAGCTCATCTTCGTCAGCATCGGAATAAACGATAAAGAATTGAAGATTATCAGTAGTAGTAAAATTAGAATTAATAAATTCTATATCAATTTCAGGTGGAGTGTTTGAACTACCAATTTGTATTAAATCACTCCATACTGTTTCGCCAAAATCTTCGCCATCATTTGGAGTAATGGATACTTGCCATGTGTCTCCATATCTAATCATTAAATTGGAAATATTAATTATATTGTCAATTTCATTCTGTCTTTCTCCATCTAGATACCAATAAATTTCTGTATCTTGTTCTAGATCATCATCTAAATCAAAATATTCATAATCCAAAAATAAATCATCGTCATCATTTGGATTTCCGGGAATTATATCAATATCCAATATAGTTGGAACCGAATTTGCTATCTCAATAGGACCTACTGAAACCTGATCGCCAAAGTCTATTCCATCATTTGGTGTGACCCAAGCTTCCCATGAATCTCCTTTTACAATTAGATTATTGGGTATTGATGTTAAATTATCTACTGAAGGAGTAGATAAATTATTCAATTTCCATCTAATTTCTGTATCTTGTTCTAAATCTCCATCGGCATCAAAAAAAGTATAGTTAATTGAAAGACCTGTGGATTTTGTAGGATTTAATACATTAAATGATAATGAAGAAGCTTCGGGTGGAGTATTTTCACTAACACTTTCCACAGAAGTAAAAGGAGATATAGTTCCCCAAGAATCACCAGAGGTACCTCCATTTCCATTGGCAGATAATACCGCTAATTCGAAAACAGCATTTCCAGAACCTGAAGAGGGAGATTCCCAATATAACCCCCAAGACCTGTAATTAGATGACGTATGTGTCGCTTGATTTCCTGCTGTATTTATTTGAACGCTTCCTATGCTAATTCCAGTAGAAAAAGTGCCTTGACTAACTTCTAGAGAAAATCCACCTTTAGTACCTGAAACTCCTCCTGTAAGGCCTATTTGAATAGAGTAAGTAGTAGAAGGAGTATATGATGAAGGGAAATTATGCGTTGGAGTTGTTGTTGTTGATGATGAAGAGTGACAACTACATCCATTGGATGACCCAAATTTACCATCTTCTTTAGCGATAACTGGAGTTGAAAAGGATAGTATCATCATTACCAATACAACCAAGGCCATGGCATTACGATGGTTCATATCATTGACGGAGTATGGAGTATAACATAATATATTGTAATTTTTGATTGTTTATCCGTTGAATATATGGGCAAGATTGCCTTGGGCATAACATGCCTGCAATAGAAACGGTAGCGATAATTGGATCGGGAAACATGGGATCAGGTATAGCACAAAAATCTGCACAGGAAAAATTCGACGTTCAAATGGTAGATAGAGAAGAAAAATGGGTAAATAGAGGGCAAGAAATAATCTCAAATTTATTAAATCAAGCTTTAGAAAGAAGAATATTTTCTAATGAACAAATTGACTCCATTAAATCGAGAATCGAAGGAGTCGTTGGAACGGAAAATATTAATCCAAATACAGATTTAGTTATTGAGGCTGTTTTTGAAGATTTTGAGATAAAAAGAGAAGTGTTTTCAATATTGGATAATGTTTGTGATGAAAATACAATACTCGCAAGTAATACTTCATCACTTTCAGTAAATGATTTGGCGAGAGCTACAAATAGACCAGATCGTTTTATTGGATTGCACTTTTTTTATCATCCGGCAAAAAATAGACTAATAGAAATAATTCCTGCTGAAACCACCTCTGAAGAAACCTTGCAAGCGGTAGAAATGTATTGTAAGGCGATGGGTAAAGTTGTAATTATATGCAAAGATAGACCTGGATTTGTGGTGAATAGATTTTTTGTTCCTTGGTTAAATGAGGCTTGTATATTATTAGAGGAGGGTGTAGCATCAACCGCTCAAATAGATTCGATAGCATGTAAAGCATTTGATATTGGGATGGGGCCATTTGCATTAATGAATTTGACAGGCCCATCCATAGCATTACACGCAACAGATTATCTGGCTGAGCAATTGGAAACACCTAGATATAAGGGTACATCTATTCTTAGAGAAATGGTTGCTAATAACAAAATATGGGAAATCGATGATAATACAGAATATGATGAATCTATGGAAAAAATAGTGAAGCAAAGGTTACTTGGGCAAGTTTTTACAGTGGCTGCTCAAATTGTAGATGAAGAAATTTGCTCCAAAGAAGATGTCGATAGAGGTGCTAAAGTAGGCCTAAGATGGAATAAGGGCCCGTTTGAGTTAGCTAACGAAATTGGAATTATTGAAGCATGCAGAATGGCTAAAGATTATTGTGGAATAGCAAATCTGAATATACCAAATATGTTAAAAATACAAAAAGAAATTGATGAACCATTTAATTTCTCATATGTCGATATTAATATTACTAAAGATGTAGCAACCATTATACTTAATCGTCCTGAAGCAATGAATGCTCTGAATATAGATTTAGTCAATGAATTAGGAGGAAAAATTGATGAATTAAATCTTAGAGATAATGTGAGTACCATCGTCATAGAAGGATCGGGTAAAGCATTTGTTGCTGGTGCGGATGTCAAATTTTTTGTAGATAAAATTAGAGACGATTCATTTCAAGAAATCTATGATTTCACAGCATTTGGCCATGAAGTATTATCTAAAATAGAGAATAGTCCAAAAATAACTATTGCGCTAACAACTGGGTTAACTTTGGGCGGAGGTTTGGAACTAGCTCTTTCTTGTGATTATAGGATTGGTACAAATAAAACTCAAATGCGTTTTCCAGAGACAAACATAGGAATTTATCCTGGCCTGGGAGGGACACAAAGAACTGTGAAAATATGTGGAGTAGAGATTGCTAGATATGCAGTTCTTGCAGGCAACTTCTTGAATGCAGAAACTGCAGAAGCATTTGGATTAATTACGCATCTTGTTGATCAAAATAATGTTACGAAGACAATTAGTGAAATAATGGCAAATGGGAAACCAAATAACAAATACAGAGGTCACCCAACAGATTATGAAAATAAAAATGTTATTTTTGCTAAATCTTTTTATTGTGATGATAATATGAAAGAAATACTTAATGGCAGCAAACCAAATAATACTTCAGGTTTAGAGGAAAGTATGATTTTAAGACAAATGAAATCAATATCTTATACTGCACCTATAGCACTTAAAACAGCTGCAAATTTATTAGAAATCGCCAATTCTGAGAATATAACGTTGATAGATGGATTATCTCAAGAATTAGAAAATCTGGAAAAAATATTCACAACTGCAGATGCACTTGAGGGACTTTCTGCTTTAATTGAAGGGAGAAGGCCTTCGTATACTAACTCTTGATCATCTTCTACTATGTTGCTTTGGCCAGACTGGGGCTCTATATTCTGCTATAGCAATAATAGCTAATTCTTTTATTCTACTTAATATCATTTTGAAGGCTCCTTAAATCTACTTTTATCAAATACTTCTTCCATCCATTTTTCCAAAAATTTGTCCATTTTTATCCACTCCTTATCCGGTGTTATTTCTACACTGAACTAGTAAGATACCATATATTAATTGAGCAGTATTCATGCACACATCGAGGTGTAATTTATACACTAGATGGTTGTGGAGTAACCTGATAGTATGACAAGAGAACCAATGAAAATTACAAACTCAGATTATGAATTAATTGGTGAGGCAATAATGGATGTTAAGAAAAGTGGTACAACAATAAGAAAAACCTTTGCTCCTTACAATGAAAATGGTGAGTATGATATTGTATGGGAAGTTGGTGCTGCGGTTGAAGCTTTTTCTAGTTTCAGTTCACGTTGGAGTATTGAGATTTTAGCGGCACTTTACATCGCTGGAGATCGTAGATTTAATGAAATGCGAAATTTATTGAAGGGAATAAGTAGCAGAACATTATCTGATAAATTAACTCATTGTGCTGAACTGGGTTTAGTAAATAGAATTGTAGATGAAGGTCCTCCAATACGAGTAAGATATCAATTGACTGAGCACGGAAGGAATGCTGGAAGACTATTGAGTCCACTTGTTGCTTACATGAAAATTCAACAAGGTAAAGTAATAATAGATAAGTAAGTCAAAACTGAGCATTGATGACTCAAGAGACCATGTATACTTAAAGGTCATAATGTAGGGTTTTATTTGTGGCTTTGCTAGAGCAGTGGCGTAAAACCTACCCCATAACTACTGATATTTTTACTGCAGTACTTGGTGGAACATTGGGGATTGGGGCAATAATGCCCTTTTTTGGCCCTCCAGTAATGCAAGGAACAATAATAGCACCTAGAGAGTCTTACGAACACCCATTAAGAAGCAGAATTATTTCTACACTTGTGAGATCTCCAGGAATACATTTTCGAGAATTACAACGACAATTGGATGCAGCAAATGGTACACTTAGGCATCATTTGAGAGTCTTGACAAATGAAAAATCTGTCACTATCATTTCAGTTAATGGAAGAACATGTTACTATGCAGGAGCGCCTGCACAGGTCGAAATACTGGAAGGAACAGGAGTTACAGACCAGTATAGGGCTGCTTCGATGTTGCCAGTAGGACTATCGGGAGTTCAGAAAAGTATAGTAAAACAATTATCAAATTCACCTGAACCAGCTTCTCAAGCACAACTTGCTAGGGACTTGGGTCGTTCACGTGCTTCTGTTCACTCAGCCATCACAGTACTTAGAAATAGAGGAATAATAAATGAAGGTGGGATATCTCTTGCCCCTCATATTGGTGCATTGCATCAGTCTTCTGTTGACTATCCATGGCTAGGAATTCGTCAAGAATTAGCCTAAATATTATTCAAAACATAGCCAATGCTCTTGAGCCATGTAATATTCGAGTACATTGTGATTAGACTGGACCTAGTGGAAAAGTCCATGCCAACAGGTAGTAAAAATCCAAATATTCTACTTGGTTGGATTTTAGATTCTTTAGGATTAGTAAAGAGAAAAATAGAATCATGGGGGGATGAAGAAGAATTTGGAGCATTACACCGAATAATGTCTGAAGCATTATTATTAGAACCTTTAAAGGGATGGGATATCAAAACACTAGGAGATGTTTGTGGGTTATCCCAAACCGGGATGCATCATCAAATGTTAAAATTAAGAGAAGCCGGATTGGTATCTTCAGAAAATAATGGAAGATGGCATATTTATGTCCTTAGAGGAGGGTCGATTACTTCTGCTGTAAATTTAATGGCAGTTCAAGCAAAGGAGATTATTGAATTAAGATTATTAGAATTAAACAGTCATATTAAACACTCCGATAAAAGAATGGAAATACCAGGTGAGACAATTGAGGATAATTTTAAAATTAAGATATCTGAACCTTCTGCAACAAAGGATAATGAAAGTAGGTTTGATGCTTTGTTAGATGATTTAGGTTTAAACGGAGATAGAGCAAAAGATACTGATGATTTAGCAAAAAAAGTTTTCATAGAATTGGCAAATAGTAGTAATCCGATTACAATCCTCTCTCTTTCAGACAAATTTTCGGAGTCCAGATCTAGAATTAAAAGAACAGTTGATAGATTTCGAAATTCAAATATTGTTGAGAGAGTCCCAATGCTAGATCGGATAGCCCAAGATATTTACATTGGCATGACAAGACAATATGATGCTAGAGGAGAAGAATGGCTCTTTACAAGAGGAGGGTTTGGAAGAATAAACGAGAGTATTGCAACAGAATTAGTTAATGGGATAAAAAATAATAATTTAGACAGTGACATAGTTCAAGAATTGTTATTGCCTTTGTCAATTGAAAAACAGAAAATATTACTGAATACATTAGGAGGTAGAATGCCTTATGGATATAGAATCAAAGGGTGTAATGGAGAAGATGTGAGAGAGAATGTTATGAGAAGTGTGGATAGAACATTTCTTAGACTAAAAACAGTTGCAGAAAGACTTGATAAATCGATTAATACGGTTGATTAAGCTTTTAATTCTTCATAAACAAGGTTTTCCAGATAATTAGTCACTCTATTTCCTAATTCTTCTTGTGTTTTTACAGAGTGAAGTTTTACACGCATCGCTGAGGCCCCAGACAATCCTTTAGTGAATGAAATAGCATGTCTCTTAATATTCTTATTAACTTTATTTCCATAAACTTCTTTACTAATCTCAAGATATCTGTTCCAACACCATAATCTTGCTAATGCAGGATTATCTTCTTTCCATGGAGGTGGCGATTTATTCCAACCCAAGTCTCTTTTTATCTCATAGAAAATATTTGGCATACCTATAGCACCTCTACCAATCATTAATCCGGCTGATTTAGTAGTATTCATACATAATTTTGCAGACTTAGAATCTACTATATCGCCATTTGCGATTACTGGGATCTCTACTCCATCAACGATTTCCCTTATCTGTTCCCAATCTGCGTATCCCGAATATCTTTGCTTTAGAGTCCTACCATGAACGCAAATTCGATGTATTCCTTCTTTCTCAAGTCTTTGAGCAACTTCAAGAGCAGTGTTTGGGCCAGTTCCAGTTCCTAATCTTACTTTAACAGAAATAGGTACTTCAGCAACATCTAAACATGCCCTAACCATTTTTACAATCCTGTCCGGGTCTCTAAGTAATGCTGCACCTGCATCATTGCGACATACTTTAGGTGCTGGACAACCAAAATTTATATCAATTATATCAGCCTTTTTTTGTAATAATTTAACTGTTTTTACCATTTCTTCGGTTACTCCTCCAAATATCTGAGGTATGAATGGATCTTCGAGTGAATGGCTTTCTACTTTTAGCCATGAATGAGAAGCGTGTCTTGATAATCCAGCGGCTGCAGTAAATTCTGTTACAGTAAAATCGGCACCACACTCACGAGCAAGAATTCTATATGCTAAATCTGAAACTCCAGCCATGGGTGCAAGAAAAAGAGGGACTGATTCACTCGTCATCAATTGCCGGATTAATAACACCTCTATGAGGACGTCGGAGTCTTAGAAAGTAGATTCCCAATCTTCTACATCTTGAGAACGTTCCCAATCAGCATCTGTAATAGTTCCTCTAATTTTTAGTGCCTCACGAGATAATAGCCAAAATATTAGAGCTAAAGATCTGCGTCCTTTGTTATTAGCAGGAAGAGCAATATCAACATTCCTCAATTTATTATTAGCATCACAAATTGCTACAACAGGTAAACCCGAGTTTACTGCTTCATTAAGTGCTTGTGAATCTGCTGCTGGGTCAGTAACTATAATCAACTCAGGTTCCATGTATGTACGTAATCGTGAGTTAGTAAGAGTTCCTGGAATAAAACGTCCCACTATATGCTTAGAACCAATAGATTGAGCAAACATGCGAGCAGGTCTTTGCCCATATTGACGTGCACTAACAACAAGAATTCTGTCTGCATCATAATTTGAAATAAATTTTGCAACAGTTCTAATTCTAGCATCTGTTTGATTTAAATCAATTAAATGTAATCCGGCTGCATCTTGACGTTCGGTGTCAAGAAATCTTTTCATATCGGCTGATTTTTGATTTGTACCTATATGTACAGCATGTTGTTCATATGTCTCAAATGGAACTAATGGGGCCATGCTTTCATCCATAATCAAACCTCAGTAGCGCGGCCACCTGCCTTCTATTCATAAGCGCTACGCATGATGTGAAATATCTAACTCTTTAAATCAGAGACAAAAGTACATTCTCCAACATCATCCATTTCTGGAAAACGAACACATGGTTTTGTGATTGTAGCATAAACTTCGAAATGATCATGGAATGATAATTGATCTACTGGAGCAGTTATTCCATAACCTCTAGCCTCAACAACTAAGTCCCATTCTCCTAAAATAAAATCACTTTTTCCAAATGTAAATCTTTCTAATGGATAGTCTTGTGTGGCTCTAGCCTCCCAAAAAGGAGAGGAGATATCCCTTGTCCCTGGTTGCCACAATTTAACATCAACATATCTTACCTCATTTGTTTCATTTCCTATCAAATCTTCGATATATGTTGAGTATGGGAATTGTGCACGAAATTCAATAACAAGTTTAGAAATAGTTTCATCAAATAGAATTGTAGTTTCATTTGAGTATAGTATAGTATTGACAGATGTTGATGAGTCAAAAGTATAATCCCAACCAAATCTATCTTCCTTCTCAATTAATACCGGCTCTTCACGCATATCCTCTATCATTTCACGTTGCATTGCTAGGCTAAGGCAGCCGCTAGTTGTAATACAAACTAGCATAATTGCAACTAGTGTTTGAACTGAACCAGTGTGTCTCATTATTTATCGGATAGTGTCGTATAATTTCAAACCACGCATCATTAGTGCCTCTCGGTACTCATAGGGAACGTCAATACCAATTGGCTCAGCAAACCCTTTTGTCGTCATTGAGGCGCATTAAGCCAAAAAGTCATCAGAGATAAACTTACTAACAAAGTATGTTGTAATAAGTATCGATATTAATATACGCTAGTTAGTTATTCTTCTTCTATTGCACGTGGTTTATGGACTTCTCGGAAAACTACTACTCCAACACCTAGGCTTTCTCGAATTGTTTGAACCAAGGAGAATTTAGCATATGGCCAATTTTGATCATAAGATATTTCTTCCGGTAAAGTTACTGTTAAGTCATCACCTTCAAATTCTACTTCAAAATCTTCACGACCAGTATTCATTTTTAGTAAAGTTTCAACTTGTTCATTGCGATCTTCAACTACTTTTGTTATTTTGTAATCATACCTTAGTGTGGCTCCTGCTAATGGATGATTGTAATCGATTCTTGCCCTTCCTGCACTTAGAAATTGAAGAATACCAGTTCTTCCACCGATTTCTACAGGACCGCCTATGTGCAAGGTGTTTGGGTCACGCACGCTCTTTAGCAAAACATTTTGAGAGATTGTTTCAATTAAACTCTGATCACGTTCTCCGTACGCATCTATAGCTTCAATATCAAAATTGTAATCAGTATCTGCTTCAGCATCTTCTAAATGTGTTTCAAAACCTTTGATTAAGCGACCTGAACCTACAATAGTAATCATTGGTACATAAGTACGATTTTCATCAAACACATCATGTTCTTTCGCAACTTCTTCTCTAGTAGTCTCGATTAATTTCTCTGTATTTGCATTAAATAAGTCATAATCAATATGAATAATTGAACCTTGTTCCATTCTATTGCCTCCACGGACGACTCGGCGACTTGCTTACCCTTTTTCATTCAAACGGTTTGAAATGTATAATCAATTATGATTATTTATCAGATTTATTCCGGCCAATACTGTCTGAATACAGGGAAAAAAGGCTTCCAAGCATGATTATTGACCATCCTAACCAAACCAAGTGGCTTCCGGGGAGAGAATGGATAGTAACTCTAACTCTGTCTACTTCTTCTGATTGTCCAAATGTCATCCATTCAAGGAGTTCTTGAGATTGGTAGAAATCCAATATCACTATAGTATCTCCATAAATTGTAGAAAATCTATCTACTTCAGATCTTGGAGAAACAGAATTCTCGGATGTGAACCTCAACATACCAGGAGATACTTCTGCTATCTTTTCACCATCTTCCATAACATTTATGATTATTCCAATATAACCATCACCGATTGAATATGGATATTTATCATCATCAGCACTAAATCTCTCTACATCAGTTAGAATAAACTCATATCCATTATGTTCTATTGGCTCATCTTTTACTAAAGTTACCAGATGTGAGGGATCTGTCCTATCGACCATGGTTGTTGTTAAAACATGCCCAATCAAAAGTAGTAATATTCCAAAGTGAGCTAAATGGGATCCCAATAGCCTTAATTTTCGATTTGAGGTTGCTGTAGAATATAATTGTTTAATTGTAGGAGGTATTGCAAATATTAACCACGTTAAAATAAATAATCCCAAAGAACCTCTAGAAATACCTGGAGTTACACTTAATTCTGGATCTCCGGGGAGATATATTTGATCTGAAATATACGCTAAAAATATGGATAGTAAAAGAGTAGTTAAGATTAGTATATTGCCACTACGAGAGTTGACAGAATTGCCCCAAGCATAAAGTGTAAGCCCTATTGCAAGTAAAGCGATTAGTGGAGCTCCATAAAATTCATGCGCTAAGATATTGCTACCTTCAATTTCTACAGTCAAAAGTATCCAAGTTAGTAAAAGGAAAGTTGCACCCCCATACCAAGGAATATTTCTTGCCATTCTAGTTCTTTCTGTGGTTTTTTTGAAGGGTTTTAATAAAACTGAAAAATCCTCTTCATCTGATAAAAACCAGGGGATTAAAAATGGAATCATACCAAAAAATGCTTGGTAAGTATTAGCAGACCAAGACCAATTTGAATAAAGCATCAATATAATTCCTGCAATTATCCATTGAAAGGCAGGTTTCTTAGATGACGAATGGAGAGTCAGGAATAGTAAAGAAGTTCCTACCACCAAAACTGAGCTTGCACCAATGTTTATTGAAACTAATATGAAAGTAATCAGTAGAGCCCAAGAAAGGATTTTATTCTCCTGAAAGAATGAAGGGTTGCCTTCAGAAGATAAGATATTCTTTTGTTCTCTAAAGAGATGGAAAATAGAAAATATACCCAAAACTACCAAGGCAATAAGGTAAGTTAGTATTTCCAAACCAATAGGACTGAAATCTGAAATATTTATTATTCTTAGATAAGGATCTTGAGAAAGTGTTGATTCTTCATTCCCAACAAATGCATGCACTGATGACCATACTCCATTAGCACGAGTAACCAATGTTGCATGTAGTGTAAGCATTCCAGTGATTAAAGCCAATGCAGGTAAAGAAGACATGTCAGTTGATGAATTATTTTTTGCTCTTGTATGAATTATTAATAGCAGAGTTAACCAAGGCAATAAAGAACCAGTTTCTACGGGATCCCATGCCCAATAACCTCCCCAATCTAGAACTGTGTAAGCCCAAAGGCCCCCTAGGCCTATTCCCAATGTACCAACAAAAAATCCAGCACGAGCCCAGGGTATTAGATTAGAATGGATAGTTTCGTTGGGAAATTTCTGAATAATCCCAGAAAGCGCAATGCTTGCAACGGCAATACATAATGAATAATATCCAAATACAATTGGTGGATGAATTACCATAAGGTTGGTTTGTAATAGAGGGTTTAATTCGCCATCTATTCCCTGATATGGAGAGAATGGGTTTAACAACCAAGATACAAACAATAAATATAAAATCCAAGAATGTAAAATACGTAATAATAAATTATCGTATTCGTGAAATATTGATATTAACCATGTGACTGTAGCCATTAGAAATACCCAAAGTAGTAACGGACCTGCACGCCCTCCCCACACTGCTGAAATACGATAAAAAATAGGTAGATTAGAGCCTCCATATTCGGAAACTAAACTCAAAGATTGGATATCAAATAAGAATGCATAAACCAGTAAGAAGAATGGAGATATCTGGAATAAAAATGTTATATTGTTTTGTTTTGAAGTATTTTTCTTAGTATTAAAAATATTATAGGCAGAAATTACTGCTGCTAGAAAAATAGAAATCTGACCTAAAAAAGGAAGGATTGAATCACCAGCCATAATACTTAGCACGGGAGTAACCAAACGACAGCATAGCTGGAATTATACGTTTAACATATAATTTTGGCCTACGTAGTAATATTTTCAAACAGACCAATAATTTTCCGTGTGGGCCCATATTACTCATTTCATCTGGAAAACACTGAGCCATTAATGACATGTCATCATCTGACAAATTAAATAGTGCTGATTTACCACTTAATATCTTATCATATGGGGGAAATTCTTTTTTCCATAATCGTGAGTATTCGGCTAAAGAATCCGCATTTAAATTCCCAGAAGAAATTGCTTTGGCAGCTGTTTTTGCAGCAAATACTGCAGATTTTAATGCTAGATGAGATCCTCCTTCGAAAAGAGGAGATGTAAAGCCAGCCGCATCACCAATCAACATTAAGCCGTCTGCATGAGTGTTTTCATGTGGTCCAGAAATTGGTATCGTACCTCCAAAAGCAGGATTTCCTTTTGTTTTCCAAGAAGGAGAGATTTGCTCTAAATCTTTGAAGTGGGTGTCTTTGATAAAATCATCAAGTGATTTCTTTGTTTGGGATTTGTTTTCAGTAACTAATCCAACATTAGCTCTTCCATCGCTTTTTGGAATCATCCAGACATATCCTTTCTCAACATATTTTGGCCATATGTAAAAATCAAGATAGTCGTCGGTTGGAACTTCTAACATCTCATACTGCATACCTGCAATAACATGTGGACGAGGATTTAATTTCAATATCTTTGAAGATACTCCAGCGACTCCAGATGCATCAATAACTATTTTTGCTTCTATAGGGAAATTTGCACCTTTACCATCACATCTCCATCCAATGAATTTGTCTCCATCATACATTTTTTCCATAGAATTTATTTTGTGACCGAGACATAATTCGGCTCCTTTTGAAATTGCTTCATCACAAATCCAACGTTCAAATAGGTGCTTCTCCAATACATATCCTTCTTCTGTTAGCTTTTTCTCGGTACCATCTGGAAAAATTACACGGATGCCATGTACTCGTTTACTTATCACATGAGGAGGTAATTCTAATTCTAGGTTAGCACAAGCAACATCGGATATACATTCTCCGCAATGTACAGGGGTTCCGATTTCATCATGATCTTCAATGAGGATAGTGGAAAGACCTGCTCGCGCGCTATGTAATGCAGCATTTCCGCCACCTGGGCCTGCACCTATTACTAAGACATCGTACATCATAGTGTCTCTCTTCATGGTCATGCGAGTAGGTTGGTATCAAAGAATCTCTCGGTCAAAAGTCCATGGAGGAAAGCGAACCTTCATCATTCTTAGAGAACTTCGAAGGTACATGAAGTGGGGTAATTTGACTGAGTATGTTCGCGCATTAGAGGAGAAAGACGAATTACTCAGAATAAGTGAACCTGTGGATCTAAAATTTGAAGCTGGTTGTATAGCTGATTACTTGGTAAAGAAAGGAGGACCTGCAGTAATATTTGATCAACCAAGGCTTGCAGATGGGACTATCAGTAGATATCCCCTTGCAATGAATTTGTATGGAACTAGAGAAAGAACAAATATGGCACTTGGAGTTACAAAACCGAGAGAAATAGGTGATAGGATGGTAGCACTAATGAAGCCAGATATTGGAGCGATATTAAAAGCACCTTGGAAGGGAATAAATTTAGCATTAGAAGGGATGTCTATGGCTCCTAGAAAAATAAAAAAAGGCTCTTGTCAACAAGTAATAATTGAAAATCCAGATATGACAAAATTACCAATACCAACCACTTGGCCTTTAGATGGAGGGCCATTTATGACTTTACCACTAGTAGTTACTAAAGATCCCAACACAGGAATTCATAATATGGGAATGTATAGAAGTCAAGTCTTTGGACCAAAAGAAGTTGGATTACATTGGCAAGCACATAAACATGGAGCAGACCATGCTAAAGAATTTGGAGATAGGATGCCAGTTGCAATTTGCCTAGGAGGACCTCCGGAAGTTATGTTTAGTGCTATTTCACCACTTCCTGACAATTTATCAGAATACGAATTCGCCGGCCTACTGGGTAAAAAGAGGTTAAAGATTGTAAAATGTAAGACTAATGATTTATGGGTTCCCGCTGAATGTGATGTCGTAATTGAAGGGTATATGATTACAGGAGAAACTAAGTTAGAAGGTCCCTTTGGCGATCATTTTGGCCATTATTCACTATCTGACCAATACCCAATAATGCATATTACAAAAATAACACATAGAAAAGACCCTATCATTCCAATGACTATTGTTGGCGTCCCTCCAATGGAAGATGGATATCTTGGAGAAGCAATAGGAGATGCTTTTAGACCTGTACTCCAATTTCAACATAGAGATGTAATAGACCTATTTCTACCACTTGAGACCGGTTTTCATAATCTTGCAATTGTCTCTTCAAAACAACGCTATCCCAGACAAGCAAGAAAAACTGCACTAGGCCTATTAGGAGCAGGTCAAATGATGTTCTTGAAAGTGATAATATGTGTTGATGCAGAACATCCAGTTAAAGATCTTGAAGTTTTACTGAATGTCTTAGAAAAAAATGTTGATATTCCTAATGATTTAGTATTTCTTGAAGGGATGGTGGCTGATGCATTAGAACATGCTTCTCCTGAAGAGAATATACATACTAAATTACTTATAGATGCTACAAGTAATGGAAAAATGGCAAATGAAGATAATGATAAAGATATTTCTAAATCTATTGAAATATCTGCTTCAGCAGTTGAAGGAGTTATCGAGTCGAGGATGCTGAGACCAAGTATGATGGTCATAACCACCAATATTGAAGGGGGCCCAAAACCAGAAGAAAGTATGGAAGAAGAAAATGAAGAATTGGCTTGGCTACAAAGAGAAAAAATTGCTAAAATATGTGAATCTATTTGGAATCTAGAAGGAGCTAATAATCTAAAATGGCTATTCATAACTGATGATGATATCAATTTGAGAAATAAAGATTGGAAAAGAAAGCTATTATGGCAATTATTCTGTAGATTTGATGTATCTAGAGATATTCACTTTGATGATACAAAGGAACGATTAGCATGGGATGCTACTGCTCCCATACCCTCTCAAGAAGGTGATATTCCAGTCAGAAGATGGCCGGCAGTAACACTTCATAATTCAGAAACAATTGAAAAGGTTGAAGAAGTCATGAAGGAAATGGGATATTAATGGGATTTAAAGAAATACTTGAGTTTGTGAAAATTGAACATACTTTATTTTCATTGCCTTTTGTGTTTATTGGATATATCATTGCTACCAATCAATTTATGCATGATCTTCCTAATGGAGAATGGTTGAGAATAGATATATTGTGGATTCTTATCGCTGCAGTAGGTGCTCGTGGTCTTGCAATGGCTCTAAATCGTATTATTGATCGTGAAATTGATGCTGTAAACCCACGTACTGCAACACGTCACCTGGCATCGGGTTCAATGGCGATAAATACTGCATGGATTTTAGTGATAATTTTTCTCGGGATGTTATTATTCGGTGCGTGGCAACTTAATGAAGTTGCTTTAATGATGGCTTGGCTTCCTGTTCTAGTTTTCATTATTTATCCCTACACAAAGCGCTACACTTGGCTTTGTCATCTCTGGCTTGGCTTATGCCTTTCTCTAGCACCATCTGGGGCATGGGTAGCAGTTGCTGCAGATGTTCATGGGTGGGAAGCGATAACTGGCCTACATGATGGATACACGAATTTCCTTTGGTATCCAACAATTTTCTTCATTTCTTTAGGTGTTGCTATTTGGATTGCTGTTTTTGATATTAATTATGCCTTAATGGACATGGAATATGATATTAAAAATGGGATTTATTCATTTCCGTCTAAATTTGGAGAAGCCGTCACAACTAGAACTTCAGTACAACTAACTCTTCTTTGGTTTTTGTGCTTTGCTTTATCTAATCCTATGGACGAAATGTGGTTTCTAGTCGGAGCAGGTTTAACGTCTATTCTCAATATTCTTGTAATAATTCTCCAAAATAGACTGGAAAATTTTCAGAAAGTTCTTTTTCGAGTATCAATTCTTACAGGATGGGTGCTTTTAGCGGCCATTATGATGATTGAACCAACAACTGATGGATTGACAGATTGAGGTTTTGAAATGTTTGTTCTACGTTCAGAATATGATACTGCTGGAGACCAACAGCAAGCCATTGATATGCTAGTTGAACAAATTAATGCTGGAAAAGAACGTTGTATTTTAGTAGGCGTCACTGGTTCTGGGAAAACATTTGCAATGGCGAATATAATCAAAAGACTACAAATTCCAACGCTTATCCTATCACATAACAAAACATTAGCAAGGCAATTATGGCAAGAAATGTCGGAGCTTTTTCCTGAAAATGCAGTTGAATATTTTGTAAGTTATTATGATTATTATCAACCGGAAGCCTATATACCAGGTAGAGATTTATTTATTGACAAAGAACTACAAATGAATGAAAGGATCGAGCAAGAGCGATTTTCAACAGTAGCATCTCTTGTTTCAAGGCCGGATGTAATTGCGGTTGGATCTGTGTCAATAATATATGGTTTGAATCCTCCAGAAGTATTTGAGCAGAATCATCTAAGAATATATGTTGGACAAATATGCGACCCTAGAGACATAGTACGAGAATTAGTGAATTTACAGTATCGAAGAATAAACGGAGAAATTACGAGAGGAGATATAAGATTACGTGGAGAAGTATTAGATATTTGGATGCCTAGTAGAGATGACCCATTGCGTATTAAATTTAATTGGGAAGGTATTGATAGTATACAAGTTTGTGAATCTGTATCGTGGGAGAAATTAGATGAAATTGAAGAAGCATGGATTCATCCTAGAGAATTCTATATGACAGATGAAGAAAAATTTACAGAGGCACTAAAGGATATTGAAGAAGAAATGGAAAATAGGAAAAAATATTTTAATTCTAAAGATATGGAATTAGAAAGTCATCGTATCGAACAGCGTACACTTTTTGATTTAGAAATGCTATCGGAAGTCGGATCATGTAAAGGTGTTGAAAATTATTCACTACACTTTGATGGGAGAAAACCGGGGCAAAGGGCATACTGTCTATTGGATTTCTTTGCAAAAAATGCTGAAAAATTTCATAGTGGAGCAGAAAACTATCTTGTAATAATGGATGAGTCACATGTTACATTACCACAAGTTGGTGGCATGTATGGAGGAGATTATTCGAGAAAAAAGAATTTGATTGATCATGGATTCAGGTTACCATCTGCCTTTGATAATAGACCACTTAGGATAGAAGAATTTCAAGAACTGATTCCAAAGATGCTCTATGTAAGCGCTACACCTGGTGAGAGAGAATTGAGGCATTTAGCAGAAGTAAATAAACAAAAAATACCAGATGGTTTACTTCATGTTAGAAGTAATGGAGGAGGAGGTAATGCAGATCTTAAAAAACCCAAAGTTAAGCAAACAATGGGAAATATATTGAAAGAAGTGAATGAAATAGCCAGAATGGAAATAAGACCTACTGGATTATTAGATCCAAGAATAGAAGTTAGGCCCACAGAAGGACAAGTGCAAGACTTGCTAAGTTTGATAAATGAAAGAATTGCATCAAATGAACGAGTTTTGGTTACAGTTTTGACAATAAAATTCGCAGAAGAAGTTTCAGAATATCTACAGAAAATGGGCATAAAAGCACATTATCTGCACAGTGAAATTGATACTTTAGAAAGAACAGAGATAATTAAAGCACTAAGAATTGGTCATATTGATGTAATTGTAGGAATAAATTTACTAAGAGAGGGTTTAGATATTCCAGAAGTATCACTAGTTGCAATTTTTGATGCAGATAAACAGGGATTTCTAAGAAATGAACGTTCCCTCTTACAAACAATTGGAAGGGCATCTAGAAACGAAAACGGATTTGTAATTCTTTATGCAGATACTATTTCTCCGTCAATGGAAGCAGCAATAAATCAAACTATTTCAAGAAGAAGTCGACAAATAAGATACAATGAAAGAAATGATATAATTCCAAAAACAATTTCTAAAAATATACCTACCATGGGAGTGGAAATTGAAGATTTGATATCTGGTGTTGCAGGAAAAGGAGAAAAAGGAGGGAAAAGATTAGTCAAGAAATTATCTAGAAAGAAAGGCGTGGAAAAATTAACGAAAAAATTTAATCTAGGTGCAGGATTATGGAATTCTTCAGATTCAGTTCTTGATAATATTTCACAACCGTTAGATTTGGGACAAGAAAATCTTAGAATTTATGAAAGTGATATAGAACAAAATAATCTAATCATAAAATTAAGAAAGGAAATGCATCAAGCTGCAGAAAGATTGGATTTTGAAAGAGCCGCGGCTATTAGAGATAGGATATATCAGATTGAAAATGCGACGGATTGAAGTTAAGATGTCTTGTCGCTCTAATCGTGCCCAAATATAGTAAGGACGATTTTGATGTTCCCGTTAAAGACTATGACTTTGCAAAAATGAATGATGTTACTGCACTAATTGATCAAATGAAAGATGCTGGAGGATTTACAGCAAGTAAATTAGCAAGAGGAAGAGATATATTAAGAAATGCTCTATCAAAATCAGAAGATAAAGATGTGTTAAATTGGTTATCTTTTCCAGCCTGTTTGTGTGCCACTGGAACTAGAGGTTTTTTCTTAGAAGCGATAAAAAATAAAAAATTCAATGTAATAATAACAACCTGTGGGACTTTGGATCATGATATTGCAAGAACGTATGAAGATTATTTTCATGGCGATTTTAATTTGGATGATGTAGCATTGGGAGATGAGGGTTTGAATAGATTAGGCAATGTTATTATCCCAAATGAATGCTATGGAGAGATCCTAGAGGATATCATAATCCCATGGTTAGATGAAATAGAAACAGAGAGAAAGGAAATAAGCCCTGATAATCCATGGTTGGGATTTGGATCTGTTGAACTTTGTTGGGCAATGGGAGAAAGAATAAATGATGAGAATTCATTATTGTACTGGGCTGCAAAGAATAGGATCCCAATAGTTATTCCAGGATTATCTGATGGTGCGATAGGAGCACAACTATTTATGCATAGGCAGAAGAATCCTAATTTTATGATTGATTTTTTAGCCGATGAACAAGTTCTATCAGACCTTACATGGACTGCAAAAGAAAGTCATGCGCTAATGATAGGAGGAGGAATTTCGAAACATCATGTAATATGGTGGAATCAATACAGAGGAGGTTTGGATTCTGCTGTAGGAATTACTACTGCGCCAGAATATGATGGTTCTTTATCCGGTGCGAGACTACGAGAAGCAATTTCTTGGGGCAAGATTAGACCGGAAGCACCACATGTAGTAATTGAAGGAGATGCTAGTCTAATACTACCAATTTTAGGTGCGGATTTATTCAAATAATGGTAAAAAATAGATTACAACCCAATAGTAATGGCTAATAATGGCACTATGCTGCGATGGGTTATGTCCGTTAGCGATATGGTACAAGGAATGATTGATGAATTGACTGCAGTAATGACAGATGCTGGAAAGCATGATGGCGGAAACTCCGCTGCTGGAACACGTGTAAGAAAGGCTATGCAAGCTGTAAAAGGCTCTGCACAAGCAGTACGCCTACAAGTACAAGGCGACAAGAACTCTCGTTAATTAATTTCTTAACTAAGAAAAAAAGTTCAGAATGGATTCAAAGATTTTGTGCAAGCAATTCCATGAGTCCTGTACGCAAAGGCGTGAGGGGATGCCAGCCATCTCCTCCCGCCCTTAACAATTCTTTATTGAGAAGATTTAAATCCGGTCTTTCTCTTAAATATCCTCTATTTTCTTTTACTGGATTAGGTATCTTAGATAGAGACTCTATGGTATGAGAATAATTAATCGAATTAGTATATCTTGACCATAACATCTCTAATTCTTCAAAAACTGAATCATTAGACCATGCTCGTCTTCCACAAAGATGTAAATGGCCCTTAATATCATTAAATACGTTAGATAATAATAATGATATTATTGCTTCAACTGCATCCCTTATATGAACCCAATAATAGACCTCTTCGGTATCGAGAGTTGGTTGAGTGTTATTCTTGACATGTTCTAACCATTCATAGATTATATTTGAACCCCATTTATTTTTACCCTCTGGTATCAATAAATCATAGATTGAAATTATTATTCTAGACCTTTTATGAGTAGTTAATCCAGATACTATTAGTATATCTGTATCATCATCTGCATCTATTCCAATTTTTATGGTATTCTCAGATGGATTATCAACTATTAGGACTCCTGCTCTTGTAAGTCTATCTTTTAATGCGAGATAAAAATAATCTTTTTCTCCATATATACTAACTTCTATGGTCATTTTACCACTTAGGCTAATATTGGTTCAACAGTATCTAGTTGAGAAAAATGAATTAGAGCATCTTTAAGGATTGATATTATTAGATCTATTTCTGCTGAAGTTAAACCAAAATGTGGTGTGAATCGGATAGCATTTTCTCCTCCATGAATTATTCCTAAACCATTACAACGACACCACTCTTCAACTAAGCCTGGTCCAACAACTGTAAATCGTGTTGGATCAAGTTCAGCACTTAGTAACAAACCAGTTCCCTGTACTTTTGTAATACAACCAGGTAATTCTTCTGAAAGTGCATTTAATTTTTCTAAGAATTCTATTCCTCTGTCAACAATATTATTTCTCAATTGTGGAGTAATATTATCCAATACTGCAACAGCCGTCTCTAAAGCCCTAGGATTTGTGGTCATTGTATTACCATAAATTCCAACAGCATACAAATTAGCAGCCCTTTCACTTAAGCCAACCACAGATAATGGATATTGTCCTGCATTAAGGGCTTTTGACCATGTTTCCATATCAGGAGATTCACAATCCTCAAATCCTACATAATCAACTATACTTAAGCAGCCCTGTCCTCGTAGGCCAGCCTGTATCGAATCGACTAATAACAATGTATCATTTTCATTGCATAACCTACGTGCTTCATCATAAAACTCTCTAGTAATGCATAATCCGGGATTTCCTTCACCCATTACAGGTTCGATAGCCATTAATTCTATGTAGTCTCCATTTTTATTAGCTTCAGAGAAAGCGTCCTGAAGTCCTGATATATCATTTGGGTTAACAAGAATAAGATTGTCTCTATCACGAAAACTAGCAAGTTTAGAGTCATATTTAGCTTTGCAAGAGTCTGATATCTGGGCTGGTCGGTCAGTACGACCGTGGAATCCCTGAGTTAATGCTAATAACTTTGTATTTTTACCTTCATGACGCCCTCCCGGAGATGTCATATTGTAGGAATTGACATCAGATATCCTAAGGGAAATTGTTACCGATTCAGAACCACTATTTAGGCAAACAAATTTTTTGAAGGGACAATGGCCTCTTTTGTGCCCAACTTCTTGTTTTAGGTTATCTGATAATCTTTTGTGACTGAAAGAAGGAGTCATGATATTAGCCATAACCCAATTTTCTTTCATAGTAGATATTACTGTTTCAGGACCGTGGCCCATACCAAGCATCCCATAACCTCCGTTATCATGTAAAACTGCACCATGGGATGTAATAATCCAAGGGCCTCGTGCTGAAATAGCAACATAAGGGTTGATTGTGTCTTTGGAATAAAAATTAACATAATCATCCTGTAATAATGAAATCAAATCAACTTCATCCATATCTAAAATTTCTTTACCAAAATCGCTTAATAGTTTATCTTGGTTAGAGGTTGCTTCATCTATCGCTTGACAAAGTGAGTGATCTATTTCACTAAATTTTGAGATTAATGAATCACTTAAACCAGTAGTTTGAGACTTCCCTGATTTATTCCTAATCTCTTGAAGTTGAACTAGAACCGATGTCATCGACCTTACGAGAAGAGGTGATGTTCATCAATCTATTCAGTAAATAATCTCTTTTCATAAAATGTTGAATGCTGAATTAATGAAATAATGATAAATTCTGATAATCACTCAAATAATTAAAGTGAAATTGATTTTTCAATTGGAAAATTCGATTTAAAAAAAAAATTTATATTGAATTATTAATATGATTCATGGAATATATATAAGTGCCGTTCTTACCTTGGCTTGCCTGAGGAAGATGCCGGGGATGCACAAACACCTTTCAGAGGAAATAAAATGAATGATGAATATAGAATACAAGAATTGATACAAAGAGAAGTATATGTTGGTGATAAATTAGTTGGAATTATTACTGGAGAAAGATTTCATCCAAGTGATGATTATGTAAAATCAATGCGATTACAAGTCGTTGATAATATTGCCAATGAATACATGAGGAAGCCAGCTGAATATGCTCCTCTTTCAAAGGAATTAGTACATAGTATACGTTCTGACGGCGGCGTAAAATTGTCAAAATCAATGAGAGAATTGCAAAGAAGATGGAGGAATACTATAAGAATTGATGAAAAATTGTATGCACCAGATGAATTACGTGACAGAGCAGTATTAGACAATGATGGAGCAGATATTGGTAATGTCATTGGTTTAGTAAAGCTAAAGCGTACATACAAAGGACTAGTGGTTAAACCTCATTTCAGAATGAAAACTAAATATGATCTACCAGAAACAATAATTGTTCCAGTAGGGCAATTGTCTAGAACAACAGCAAGATTAGATGAAATAATACTAAAATGTTCAGCTAAAAGACTAACTACATTACCTAGTTATTTGAAATTGAATAGTGATGAAGTGTCTTTCGATAATGAGTGAGTAATTAGAGTAGTGTTCAAAAACAATACTCATCTCGCGGAACTACACAGGGACGTGTAGCTTAGTCTGGCTGGAGCACCCGGCTGATAACCGGGAGGTCGCAAGTTCAAATCTTGTCATGTCCACCAAAAACAAGTTTGTGTCAATCGGCATAATCATGAACAACCTACTCTTCGAGTGGAATAATATGCCAGTGGTTAGTGGCTCGAGTGAACAAAATGTTGCTAATTCACTTTCGGAAATAATGAAAATGGAATATATCAAATTAGAAGACAGAAAATTCCCTGATGGTGAGGGATATGTGAGAGTCCCTGGAGAAGAAATAGACAAAATTAGATCCGAACCAGTAATATTAGTTTCAAATACTTATCCTGATTCAAATATTCTAAAAACAATTTTGCTGTTAAAGGCAATTGGAGATGTTAGAAAGGGTGATTTATCTAATCTAAAAGGTGAAGAACCACAAAAATTGGCTGATGTAGGAAAAGGAATAATACTTGCAATACCTTATTATGGTTATTCCAGACAGGATAAGAGGTTTTCAAAGGGAGAAGTTGTTTCTGCAAGAGTAATCGCCAATATTATGTCAAATTATTGTGATGGGATGGTAATACTAGATCTTCATGAGAAGAAAGTTATGGATGGATTAGATTTTCCGATTATTTTTGTCAGTTCAATGGCAGAAATAGCAGATAAGTTAGAAAAAGAAGTTTCTCCTGATTTCATACTGAGTCCAGATAAAGGGGCGATAAGTCGGGCAACGAAAGTTGCTAATTTAATAGGATGTGAATTTTCATATCTGGAAAAAAAGAGAATAGATGCACATACTATTGAACATACGCCAAAGGATTTGGATGTTTCAAATAAGATTGTAGCAATAGTTGATGATATGATTAGTACTGGAGGTACTATATGTAGAGCAAGTGATGCTTTGCGGCGTCAGGGTGCTTTGGAAGTACATGCCGCATGTACTCATGGATTGTTTACAGGAGGAGCTATTTCGAAACTTGCAAATCATGTAGATGGAGTTCATAGTACAGATTCACTATCCAACCCCAGAGGGTTAGTTTCCTGTGCTCCTGCACTTTCTAGAGGCGTTAAACAACTATTAGAGATGTTTTAGATATATTATTTCCAATGCGTTGCGTTTATATCAGCCATGTCGTGCGCCGACTTACCTACATGAGGAGATTATCTAATGAGTGTACACATATCTTTTGAAACCCCCCAAGACATACAAGAGTCAGTCTATGAAATGGTGAAGTCCATTGGTAAAAATGAACGAGGTCGTCTAAAAAAGGGTGCTAATGAAGTTACTAAAGCTGCAGAGAGAGGTACTGCTCTCATGATAGTAATGGCAGAAAATGTTAGTCCTGGCGAATTATTGGCCCATATACCAATGATTTGTAAAGAAAAAGAGATACCATATATCTATGTTGCCGATCAAACATATCTTGCTGAAGCTGCTGGAATGAGTACTGGAACAAAAACAGCTGCAGTAGCAATAATGACTATGGAAAAAGATGCTAAAGATAGGTTTGATGAGATAAAGGGCCACTTTGAAACGTTATCAAACTAAATTTAACTTAGGAGAGATGAAATATGGCAAAAGAAGCATGGCCTGCAGAAGTTGTTGAAATTGTAGGAAGAACCGGTATGACTGGTGAAGCAACTCAAGTGAAAGTAAGAGTCAATGACTCAAATAATCCAAGAGACATTGGGAGAATTATAGCTAGAAATGTAGTTGGCCCAATAAGAGTAGGGGACATATTGATGCTCAGAGACACAGGAAGAGAAGCTCGTCGCTTAGGAACCAGGTAGGTGTTTTAATGCCGGAAAGAAGAATTTGTAGCTTCAGTCATGAAGAAATAGAACCTGGTACAGGAATGATGTTTGTCCGAAGAGATGGTTCAGTATTGTGGTTCAAGGATAGTAAAGCAAGGAAAAATTCACTTAAACTAAAACGTAATCCTAGAAGAATGAAATGGACCCAACGCTACGAAAAGGGCGGAATTAAATAATCAATAATTTATTTTATTAAAAATAAAGTCTTACTGAGCTGTAATTCTATATTCTACTCTGACTCTATCATTTTCATCTATTGGAAATTGGTCAGGCGGTGCCGTATCTCCACAATCTGTATTATCTATTACTGTAACATAGGTTCCTGGATTAACATTTACTTCGATGTTCGTATTTGATGTATTAGGATCACTGAGTGAGAGGTGATAATTGAATGCCTCACAATCTGGATGGTAGGCATTGTAATTGGTCTCTGACATAGTATAGAGGTCAATATTTGGTCCTTCCAATAAATTTAGTGTTATTCTAATAGTTTGGACACTATCAATAGTCCAAGTTAACTTCTGATGCCCATCTTCATTTATGAAGATAGTATCACCAAAAAGTTCTCTTTCAGGATTTATAGTATCCTCTACATTAGATAGACATCCGGATGTCAGAATTACAGTAGTAAGTAGAATCGCCAAGCTTCGCATATAGCTACGAGATAGTAATAATAAATCAATAATTCGGCTCTTTGGGCGTGAGAAGTACCAAGTTGTACTTTGCGTTGAAATAGGGGGGGTTTGTCGGGCAGAATATGGAAAGCATGCAGACCACTTACATTATGATAAAACCGGACGGAGTTCAAAGGGGTTTAGTTGGCGAAATAATTACTCGTTTTGAAAATAAAGGATTGAGGTTAGTAGGTTTAAGGCAGTTAATTCCTTCTAATGAAATTGCAGAGGCTCATTATGCTGTACATAAAGAACGACCATTCTATTCTGGATTGATTGAATTTATAACATCAGGACCTGTTGTTGCTATGGCATGGACAGGTGTTGAAGCAATTTCCGTAGCAAGGAACATTATTGGCCCTACAAATGGCAGAGAGGCATCACCGGGAACGATACGTGGTGATTTTGCTATGGACATCGGACACAATATAATTCATGGCTCAGATGGTGAAGAAACTGCTGAATTTGAATTAGGATTGTGGTTTCCAAATGGCCTTTCGGAATGGCAAAGAGATGCTGAGTCCCAAATATATGAATGAACATCTATAATGAGTGGGAATTATGAAGGTGATTAGGTGGAAAAAAGTAGACAGCCAATCATTGCAATATTAGGTCATGTAGATCATGGTAAAACCTCGTTATTAGACCATGTTAGATCATTGGGCAGTGAATCAAGATCGTCTGTCATGGATAGAGAAGCGGGGGGAATAACACAACACATAGGTGCTACAGAAGTCCCAGCAAAAATACTCAATGATTTGTGTGCACCTCTTCTAGGAGGAAAAACATTTGATTCACCTGGATTATTGTTCATAGACACCCCGGGACATCAGTCGTTCTCTGCATTACGTTCTCGAGGAGGTGCGCTAGCTGATATAGCAATACTCATAGTCGATATTTCAGAAGGATGTAAGCCACAAACAATAGAATCTTTGCGTATTCTAAAAGATTCTAAGACACCTTTTGTATTAGCAGCAAATAAAGTTGACCGGATACATGGTTGGCATTCTGAAAAAAATAGGGCCATGGCATTCTCAATAAGAGATCAAACGAAAGACGCGTTAGGACTCTTTGAAGAAAAATACTGGAAACTTGTGGGGCAACTAGCTGAACATGATTTCAATGTAGAACGATATGATAAAGTTAAAGATTTCACAAAAGAAATTGCTCTTGTACCAATATCGGCTAGAGAAGGAGAGGGAATTCAAGATTTATTGTCAGTAGTAATAGGTTTAGCGGAACGTTATTTATCCGATAAATTATCAGATATCGAAGGATCGGGTGAAGGAACGGTTCTAGAAGTTAAAGAAGAAAGAGGTTTGGGGAGGACATTAGATATCATTTTACACAGAGGGTCAATAAAAAAAGGAGATGAAATAGTATTAGTCACAAATGAAGGAGGTGTCTCTACACGAGTAAAAGGGATGTTTAGTCCACGAGGAATGAGTGAGATGAGAGATGCAGGAAATAGATGGGATGATGCAGATATTGTTAATGCTGCAGCCGGTTTAAAAATTAGTGCGGTCAACTTAGAAGGAGTACTAGCAGGAACTACAATAAGAGTTGTAAATAATGATATAGAAAGGAATATTGCAATAAAAGAGGCAGATAGGGAGTCAGAATTATCTATCGAATTAAGTGAAGAGGGCGTTTGTATAAAATCTGATACTGTCGGAGGACTTGAGGCTTTAGCAAAAGAATTACAAAATATTGGAGTCCCTATTCGCAGTGCCACTATAGGAAAAGTTAGTCGAAAAGATGTAAGAAGTGTAGAAACGTCCCATGATCCTTTTCACAGAGTAATAATGGCATTTAGTACGGATATACTTATTGATGCGCAAACTGAAATAGACAAATCAGAAAATAGTGTTAAGTATATCAGTTCGGATATAATTTACAGAATTTTAGAAGAGTATGAAGAATGGTTAGAAATTAGGAAAAAGGAGATAGAGGAAGAAAATCGCGAAGATGTTGTATATCCTGGTAGGATAAGATTACTTCCTGACCATACATTCAGAGCATCTAAACCAGCAGTTGTGGGCGTAAGAGTTCTTGGAGGAAAAATACATATCGGACAAAGGCTACTAAAAGATGGTAAAAGGATTGGTAGAATAAAATCGATAAGATCTGGGCAGGATAGTATGAAGCAATCTGAGCAGGGATCAGAGGTTGCAATTTCAATTGAAGGAGTGACTGTTGGAAGGCAAATAGAGGAAGGAGATGAGTTATTGGTTGATGTGCCAGAGTCTCATGCAAGAAAGTTGACAAAAATGGATTTAACATCTGTTGAAGAGGAAATTTTAGATGAATTAATGCTTATTCATCGTAAAGATAATCATTTTTGGGGGAGATAAATTATGATGAAACAGAAGTTCATAAACACCGAAGACTCAAGTAGTGAATAAAGTGGGCTTATATTATTGGTGATGTGGCAATGACTATGGGGAATAATAGTAATCCTAAATCTAGAGAACTGATAAATACAGTTTCACAGATATCGAATTCATTAATGAACGAAGTTTCAAAAGTCATTATTGGTAAACAAGAAAATCTTCGTAGGATTGCAGTTGGTATTCTTTCCAATGGAAATATCTTGATAGAAGATGTTCCTGGTACAGCAAAAACTTTGATGGCAAATACATTTGCTACAGCGTTAGGATGTAAGTTTAAGAGAGTACAATTTACTCCAGATTTGCTACCTGCTGACATTATGGGGACCTATATGTATGATCAACAAGCTGGCGAATTCAAACTAAGACCTGGTCCCCTTTTTACAAATATTCTTCTAGCGGATGAGATAAATCGTGCACCCCCTAAAACCCAAGCAGCTCTTTTGGAAGCAATGGAAGAGAAGCAAGTTACTATTGAAGGAATTACTCATAAATTACCTGCTCCTTTCGTTACTATGGCTACCCAGAATCCGATTGAGCAAGAAGGGACATACCCATTGCCAGAAGCACAAATGGATCGTTTCTTGATGAAAATGAGTATGGGATATCCAAATCGTCAAGAAGAAAAAGCAATACTCCAGAGAAGAAAATTGCGTGGAAAGGATGATCACGAAACAGATAAAATTACTTCACCGAATAAAGTAGTAGCAATGCAAAAAGCATTGGAGACTGTTCATGTAGATCCTGCCATTATGTCATATATCGTTGAATTAGTTTGGAGAACTAGAGAAGACCATAGAATAATTACAGGGGCATCTCCTCGTGCTAGTCAATCTCTATTCAAAACTTGTAGAGCCTCGGCTGCTATTGATGGTAGAGATTATGTGATACCAGATGATATAAAGAATATAGCACTTCAAGTCGTAAGCCATAGAATAGTACTCAAACCTGAATCAAAAATTAGAGGCGTTACTGGACAACATGTGATGAGGAAAATTTTAGGTGAAGTTGTTGTTCCTGTAATACAGTAATTGGACAATACAATTAACCGACTACCTAGTAGGCTCAATGTGGCTGTTGTCGTTGCCTGTGTAAACCACAAAGGAGGTTGCGGTAAAACTACAACTGCAGTTAATCTAGCTGTATCTTTGGCTAATGGGAATAATAGTTTAGAAATTAATCCAAGAAAGGTACTATTGATAGATTTGGATCCTAAAGGAAATGTAGCAACTACATTCGGCTTAGATAAAAAAAATATTGGATTGACCATGAATGAATTATTTAAAGGTGAGATAGAAGGATCAGGGATAGATTTCACAGACTATCTCATTGGACCACAAAAAATTACTAGAGCAATGAGAATTGCTTGGAAAAGCCATAATCCAGAAAGAAGTAGAGGTCCGCCAAAGAATATTGAAGTAAATAACATATGGTTACTACCTGCTGATCTTGATTTATCAGGTATAGAAATAGATTTAGCAACTAGAATAGGAAGAGAAAATAGGTTAAAAATTGCTATTAGTAAGATTAAAGATGATTTTGATTTAATCATAATAGATACTCCTGCTTCACTCGGATTATTAACAATAAATGCATTATCGGCATCGGAATGGGTATTAATCCCCATTCAAGCAGAATTTTATGCATTGGAAGGAATGAGTCAACTAATGAATTCAATTAGAGACGTACAAAAAGCAGTTAATCCTAATCTGAAATTATTTGGGATACTCCTTACAATGGTTCAAACAAGAAGTAAGTTGTGTGAAACTGTTGCAGAACAGGCACGTAAGCATTTTGGAGAAAGGGTATTCAAAACACAAATTCAGCGCTCGATATCTATAGCGGAATCGCCGCTGGAAGGAGCACCTATTGTAATAACACAGAAGCCAACCGATTCTAATCAAGGCAGCAAATCTTATTGGTCATTAGCTAAGGAAGTAGATAATAGAATTAAGAAAATAATCAGTGGTTAATCTTCTGAAGAATGTGTTTCCAACATACTCTGTCGTGTATCAATTAATATTGATTCTAATTTAACTTTGATTTCAGATTCCAACGATTTAATTACTTCATTTATTTCTTTTTCAGAGAGTTTACTTCGTTTTGATAATTGTTCTTCCAATTTCGTCATTAATTCTAATTCTCTTTCTTTAACAAATACTGCTACTCTCTGTTCCATTTCCACTTCTTTCTCTAATGCTAATTCTTGTTTACGTAATGCTAGAGCAATATTCATAGTTTCTCTTTCGGAACGGAACCTACGGTCTAATTCTGCAAGAGCTGCTCGTTCTGATTCTTCTTCTAATTCTTTAATTCTAATATCGACATCAGAAATCATTTCCTTTTCTAATGATTTTTGTTCATTATTAATTTGTTTTTCTAATTCTGACTCACGCGCTCTGCGTACTTTGGAAAGTTTTTCTCTCATCTGAATCTCTTGATCTAATCTATATGCCTCTACCATTCTATGTACCTGAGATTCCATAGATTCCCGTAGATCCATCTCAACACGTCTTTCCATACGCTCAATATTTTGAGTTGCTTCTAATTCTAGTCTTTCACTCAAAAATGCTTTTCTTCTTGTAAATTCTATTTCCATTTCTTCTTTTAATCTAGATCTTACTTTAGAAGAATGTGCTTCAATTCTTCTATCTCTCTCGAGATCTAATTGTTCTCTCAATCTATTTTCTTCTCTTCTAAGGCGGTGCAACATTTCTTCTCGAAGTAACCTTTCTTCTCTCTCTAAAGCCTCTGATTCTAGTCTTTCTAATTCATCTTCTAATTCAGCCCTCAAGTCTGTTTCAATTTGTTGAATTTGGTCCTCAAAAAATATCTCATTAGCCTTTCTCATAGCCCCATGCATACCAGATAGTCTTTCTGACATCTCTGAAATTCTCATTCTTCTTTCTCTTCTTATCCCTGATCTTAATCTAGATTCTTCATCTAATCTATCTCTAGTTCTAGCAAGTGACTCCTTAGATGATGAAGATGAAAGTGTATGCTGTGCTCTAAGGGTTGCAAGTTCATCTAAAGCCTCATTATCGGCTTTTTCTGGCGTCTTGCTCTCACTCACGGATACCCATCCCCACATCTACGAAACTTTTGTGATATTTGAGTACGCAGGATGAAATTAATCAGATAGTAGTGTTTTTGCTATGTTAAATACATCTAGAGGTTTTAGAATGTGACATTGAATGAAGTTTGACATGCAGGACAATCTAACTCCCTTGTGCCTGGTCTTGGCCTAATTCTAAGTTGCCTCTCACAACTAGGACATTCTATTTCCACTTTGATTATTTTCTGAGTTAATATAAAACTAGAAGAGCAGGCACTACAAGTCATATTAACAGGCCTTTCATCAGTTCCTGCAACTAAAACAGTATTGCAGGTTGGGCATGGTATTGATTCAGAAACTAAAGAATCAATCGTAGGTTGGTGAGTTATTCTACAAACAGCTGAACATATCTCACAAGTTACCTCTCCAAGTCCTTGAGGGAGCATGTGATTACAATTCGGGCATTCGGCCAAAGGAGGTGCATATTTTGACTCAACATAAGAAATATCAGACATCACGAGACCTCGGTTAGATCACTGGTAGAAGGGGGTGCACTAAAAAAACTTTGAAACAAAACAGTGAATGATTCAAGAATATCATTTCTCAAATCTTTGAATAAAGAAATTAAAGTTGAAAATCTCGAAATATCATTTCCTGAAACCAACATTCCATTTAAAATTATTAAAAATACACTTGCTTCATGCAGAGCTATCCCTGCAGCTAAATTGATTTGATAACCTAATAGAACTGTCGAAACCAAAATTGCTGTTATCAAAACAGAAATTGTAATATTTAGTAAAACTATATTTTTAGTTCTTTTTGCTAAATCAATTAATTTAATTATTGAGTGAGGGTTTTTTCCAGGAATAAGAATATCTGCCGCATCTAAATTTACCTGTTCACCACTTCCTATGGCAATTCCTAAATTTGCTACGGCTAATGCACCTGCATCATTGAATCCATCACCAGCCATTAATGTATTATTTCTACGAACTTTCTCTGAAACCAAAGTTGCTTTTCCTTCAGGATCTATACCTCCTCTGCATATATCTGGATTTAATCCTAATTTTTTTGCAAAAGATTCTACACTTTTTTGTTCATCTCCACTTAAAATTTCTATCTTGATATCTCTGTCTTGTAAATCTTGGATTAGTTCTTCAACTCCTTCTCTTGCTTGATCATGAGAAAAGGAGAAAACTGCAACTGCTTTTTTTTCTACGGCTAAAATGCTTATTCCATATCCCTTCTCTCTCATCTTTTCAACTGTATTTTGGATTGATTTAGGTATCTCAATACCAAAATCTACTAGCCAATCTAATCTGCCTATTATCACTGATTTGGAATTACTTTGTCCTGTTATTCCTGCTATACCGTCCTTTATTTCTGAGACTTTTGAAGCATTTAAATTTCTATCTTTAAGTTCCTTTAGAATACTAATGGCATATGGATGATTAGATTTATTTTCTAATCCTGATGCTAAACTTATTGCCTCATCATCATTAAAACTTCTAATTGTGTATATCTCTTTCAAAGTAGACTTTCCTGTAGTAAGTGTTCCTGTTTTGTCGAACAGTGCTAGATCTATTTCAGCGGCAATTTCCAATACATCGCCCCCTCTAGCAACTAATCCTGATTTAGATGCTACAGAAAGTGCTGTTGCATGTGGAACTGGCGATGCAAGTAATAATGAGCAGGGGCAAGAAACAACCCATAATATCAAAGTATTGAATAAATTACCAGTGATAACTCCTATGATAGGAGCAACTATTAGAACAAAAGGAACCCATATAGAAGTAAATTTTTCAATTACTGTATGTCTTTTAGTGGGCATATCTCGATACTTTCTGACTAGTTCCATTAATCCTGAAAGTCTAGTTTCATTTCCTACAAATTGACATTTAACAAGGATAGGTCCACGTTTTAAAACTAAGCCAGCCTCAACGAAGTCACCTTCTTTGACAGTTACAGGCATTGGTTCTCCTGTAAGAGGGGTTTTGTCGATTTCTCCATTTCCTTCTATAATTATTCCATCAATGGGCATTATTTCACCAGATCTAATTTCTATGTTATCTCCAATATTTACTGCTTCAATAGGCATTAAACCATCGCCATGATCTTGGTTCACAGATAATAAAATATTTTTTGAAACCTTCGTCATTTTGGATTGTGATTGTGGAGTATTTGTATTAATTCTAGCATACTTTGGTATTCTATCAAAACCACCCTGCATTGCCTCTCTAGCCCTAATTAAAGCCCTATTCTCAAGATGAGCCGATAGTCCTACCAATCCAGAAACCATAAGAGCCTCGGGATATTCTCCTAATAGAAATGCACCAATTACAGCCAATGATGTTAATACCTGAAAACCCAGAATTCTGTTTTGTATACTTACAATTGCTTCTTGAAACATATAATAAGATGAGAGAGAAATTCCAATAAGCGAGATTGCAAAGATAATTAAATTTGGTGCTGCAGGTATTTGATTCAATAATACAATTAGTAGAAGAAATGGGATTGTTAGAACTGCACCAACTAATTGAAGGTGTTCTTTATCTAAGTAAGAATTATTATTCTTAATTAAGAAATAATTTTTACCGAATAAAATACCTAATTTCTTCTTCCTATTTGAGATAATTTTTGTATCAAACGTTTCTAAGAGTTGTAATTCTAATCTTTCAGATTTGACTCTAACTGACAATATACCAATTATATTAGAGATATAAGAAATTAATTTATTTCTACTTAATCCTGTTCTATATTCTATATCTGAAATATTTTGGCCAGATACAGAAAACCAATCAACATCTGCAGAGTGTCCTAATTTATCAAGAAGAGAGGCTATCTTAGATGTTGTACCTCTAGCAACATCAAGAGATATGTTTACTCGTCCTTCAGTTGCTGAAACATTACAATCTTCGATACCAGACAATCTTCGAATGGCTTTGGATGCTTTCATGGCACAATCTGGACAATCCATCCCACGTATATTCCAGTCAAAATTGTAAACACCATCTAATGCCAATAATGAAGAATCATCTAAATCCACAGGATTAGAAATCTTTTCTTTATTTGAATGTGTAATTTTTTTTATCTTAGAGAATTGATTTACAATATCATTTTTAATATTAAATATTGGTTTATTTGGGGAATCTGCTGATTCTGAAGATTGAAATTCATCGTCTTCTAGGATTAAAAAATCCTCGCCTTCCTCCTCCATAGTCATGGGAAAAGGATGGTATGTTTGAAGGTGATGAATAGAAGATTTTTAGCGGTGGTATCTTGATAGGTTATGTTCTCGGAGAGTTATGAAAGAGTTCCCCCGAGATAGAAAGTGGGAAATGGTAGTTTTTGATATAGATGGGACACTAATGGATTTTGAGGGTTTTGACCCTAAAATGATTCCTTTAATTCGTAGATTAGAAGAGTTGGGAATATTAGTTTCCTTGGCATCAGGTAGAACTCTTCCCAATATTACTCCAATAATGCAGTCTTTAGCTTTATCTGGGTTCATTGTGGCTGAGAATGGTGGAATAGTATGGGACAGTGTAGAGGGGCATGAAATTAAAGTTTTAGCAGATGGTTCTAGATCTAGAGAAGCAGCAAAATGGCTTGCCACTAAAATTGAAGGATTTGATGAAAAAGGGATAGAGTCCAATCGTTGGAGA
>CEUA01033128.1_pt1 | contig 40504 bp, 47 predicted proteins | sample 361541 | NCBI WGS metagenome assembly CEUA01 (sample SAMEA2623079, study PRJEB7988) | marine metagenome | isolation source: saline water (ENVO:00002010), including
GGGTGTAGTTCAAGGGTAGAACCTCAGCCTTCCAAGCTGATGATGGCGGTTCGAGTCCGCTCACCCGCTCCATTATTAAGGTATGATTTTTTAGTTTTTTTGTTAATTTAGAGATTGAGTAAGGTAAGTAAAAGGTGGTAGGCGGGATAATGTTCCTGCCCACATAGCTCAGAGGTAGAGCACTTCCTTGGTAAGGAAGAGGTCACCGGTTCAATTCCGGTTGTGGGCTCCATTTCGGCCCCCATGTACGATGAAGTATTTAAGGTAATTATAAATTTTTAGAAAGTATTTTTGAGAGGTATAAATATAATGTCCAAAGAAAAATTTGAGCGAACAAAACCCCATGTAAACGTTGGAACAATAGGCCATGTCGACCATGGAAAAACTACTTTAACTGCAGCTTTGACGAAATGTATGGCAGATAAACATGGTGGAGATACTATTGCATTTGATCAAATTGATAAAGCTCCAGAGGAGAAAGCTAGAGGTATAACGATTGCTACTGCTCATGTTGAATATGAGAGCGATTCTCGTCATTATGCTCATGTTGACTGCCCTGGACATGCTGATTATGTTAAGAACATGATTACTGGTGCCGCTCAGATGGACGGCGCTATTTTAGTTTGTTCTGCAGCAGATGGCCCAATGCCTCAAACAAGAGAGCATATTCTATTATCTCGGCAGGTCGGGGTTCCTTATATAGTTGTTTTCTTAAATAAAGCAGATATGGTTGACGACGAGGAACTGCTTGAGTTAGTTGAAATGGAAGTTAGGGATCTACTATCTATGTATGAATTTCCTGGAGATGACACACCAATTATAACTGGCAGTGCCTTGAAAGCTTTAGAAGGTGACACATCTGATATTGGCGCACCAGCAATTGAAAAATTAGTTGCTGCCCTTGATGATCATATACCAATACCTGAGAGGCCAGTAGATGGTGATTTCCTCATGCCTATAGAAGATGTTTTTTCTATTTCTGGTCGAGGAACGGTTGTTACTGGGCGTATTGAGAGAGGTGTAGTAAAAGTTAATGAAGAAATAGAAATTGTTGGTATAAAAGATACAGCTACTACAACTTGTACTGGTGTTGAGATGTTTAGAAAACTCCTTGATGAAGGACAGGCAGGAGATAATGTAGGTGTTCTTTTAAGAGGAACTGATAGAGAAGAAGTAGAGAGAGGTCAAGTTCTGGCAAAACCAGGATCTATTACTCCACATACGAAGTTTGAAGCCGAAGTTTATATTTTGACTAAAGAGGAAGGTGGAAGACATACTCCTTTTTTCAAGGGATATAGGCCACAATTCTACTTTAGAACTACAGATGTAACTGGAGCTGTAGAGCTTCCAGAAAAGACAGAAATGGTTATGCCTGGCGATAATATTAAGATGAAAGTTGAATTAATAGCCCCTATTGCTATGGAAGATGGCTTGAGATTTGCCATTAGAGAAGGCGGCAGGACTGTTGGCGCTGGCGTTGTTGCAAAAATTATAGAATAGAGAATTTTATATCTAGGATTATTAGAGTCAGATAGAGGCCAGTAGCTCAATTGGCAGAGCGGCGGTCTCCAAAACCGCAGGTTGGGGGTTCGATTCCCTCCTGGCCTGCCAGCTTTAGCTAGCAATGTGTCTCTGAGTCTGACGATATAATTGATTTAGAAGATGGATACTAAACAAATTGGTCAAAACAATCTGCTAGAAATATTTAAGCTCTCTGGAGTTTTGGGTATTTTTATTGCTGGAGTTGTAGGTTTTTATTATTTCGATTCAGATTTGTATAGCGCTATTGTTTTATTAGCCTCTTTTGTTTTAGGGATTGTAATTCTTTTTCAAACAGAAAGAGGGCAGGTTTTAAAGTCTTTTATCTTGGGTTCCAGAGTTGAACTAAGAAAGGTAGTTTGGCCAACTCGTGAAGAAACAATTCAAACTACGATTATGGTTTTAATATTTGCAATGATTATGGGTGTATTTTTTTGGTTGCTAGATATGTTTTTATTATGGCTAACAAGGTTTCTAACGGGCCAAGGAGTTTAGAATTTTGTCACTTCAGTGGTATGTAATTCATGCTTATTCTAATTATGAGTATAAGGTTAGAGATGCTCTTATTGAGAGAATCAAGCGCTTTGGCCTTGAGGATAAATTTGGTGAAGTGTTGGTGCCTACTGAGGAAGTAGTTGAAATGAAAGAGGGGCAAAAAAGGAAGAGTGACCGCAAATTTTTTCCAGGATATGTTCTAGTACAGATGGAGATGAATGAGGATACATGGCATGTTGTAAAAGAAGTCCCAAAAGTTTTGGGATTTGTTGGAGGTACTGCTGACCAACCAGCTCCTATCAGTGATAAAGAAGCTGCAAATATACTTAATAGGGTTCAAGAAGGAGTTGATAAGCCAAGACCAAAGATTTTATTCGAGCAAGGAGAAGTTGTTAGGGTTAAAGAAGGACCGTTTAATGATTTCAACGGAATAGTAGAAAATGTTAATTATGAAAAGAGTAGAGTAAGAGTGGCAGTTCAAATTTTAGGCAGATCTACTCCAGTAGAGCTAGAATTTTCTCAGGTAGAAAAAGCGTAATAGCTCAATATTAGGATTATAAAAATGGCAAAGAAAATTGATTCATATATAAAACTTCAAATACCTGCTGGTCAGGCTAATCCTAGCCCTCCGGTGGGACCGGCATTAGGGCAACATGGGTTAAATATAATGGACTTCTGCAAGGCATTTAATGAGGCAACAAAGACAGTTGAGCAAGGGTTACCGATACCTGTTGTAATTACAGTTTTTTCTGATAAAAGTTTTGATTTTATAACCAAAACTCCACCAGCTTCAGTTTTATTAAAAAAAGCTGCAGGCATAAAGAAAGGCAGTGGCACACCTAATACTGAGAAAGTAGGAAGTGTAACGAGGCAACAGTTAGAAGATATCGTAAAGCTTAAAGATCCTGATCTTAATGCTGTAGATATAGACGCCGCAGTTAAAATTATAGAAGGTAGCGCCAGAAGTATGGGCATAGAGGTAAAGTAAGATTTATGGCTAAAAATACAAAAAAAAATAAATTGATCAAAGAAAAGGTGCAGGCTGATCAAGACTATCCTTTAGACGAAGCTCTTAATTTAGTCAAAGAATTTGCGGTGGCTAAATTTCCTGAGTCTATAGATGTTGCAGTAAAGCTTGGAATAGATGTAAAAAAATCTGAGCAGATGGTAAGAGGGGCTACCATACTGCCTAATGGCACAGGTAAGAATGTAACAGTTGCAGTTTTTGCTCAGGGAGAGCAGGCTGATGCAGCTAAAAATGCAGGAGCCGAACACGTTGGCATGGACGAACTAGCAGAACAAATAAAAAAAGGTGACTTAGAGTTTGATATTGTAATTGCAAGCCCTGATGCAATGAAAGTAGTTGGGAAATTAGGACAGGTTTTAGGACCGAAAGGACTTATGCCTAATCCTAAAGTAGGAACGGTTGCTCAAGACGTAGCTCAAGCGGTTACTAATGCAAAAGGTGGGCAAGTAAGATATAGAACTGATAAGTCTGGAATAGTTCATTGCAGAATAGGGTCAAATAGTTTTGAGGTAGGAGCATTGAGGGAAAATTTAAATGCTCTATTAGCTGCTTTGAAAAAGGCTAAGCCTTCTTCCTCAAAGGGCGTTTACATGAAGAAAATTAGTATTTCTTCGACCATGGGACCTGGTATTAATATTGATCAGGCGTCATTACAAATTTAGTTTTATTAGAGCTGTTTTTTAGTTTACTAATCTACAGCAAAAATAAAAGGGTGGTCAGTTAATTTTTCTGACTTTTATCGAAGACCGTAGGCCCTGATTGGGTTAATTGTTAATACAGCCTACGTAGATGATGTAATCTTAATTGGTTTTATCTGATAGGGAAGACATTATCGTAAGTTTACAAGAGTTTTTTAATAATAAAAAACTATTGTAATTTTAGGAAAATAGAAAACTTGTAATAATTATTTATTAAAAGTTAAGTTTTTTCTATTAGGAGTGAAGTATGGCATTAGATCGGCAAAAAAAAGAAGCTTTAGTTGCTGAAGTTAGTGAAATAGCATCTTCTGCTCAAACTAGTGTAGCTGCAGAGTATAGAGGTCTGACAGTTGCAGAAATGACTGAGCTTAGATCAGAAGCTAGAAAAATAGGAGTTTATATTAAAGTTATTAAAAATACTTTAGCTAAGCTAGCTGTTAAAGGTACTAATTTCGAATGCATGCAGGAAACTTTTAAGGGACCCTTATTATTAGCTTTTTCTAATGAAGATCCTGGAGCAGCTGCTCGAGTTATTAAGGGATTTTCTAAGGACCATGAAAATTTAGTACCTGTTTCTATATCTTTCGGTGGTGAACTTCTTGAGATAGAAGATTTAAATCGTTTGGCATCTTTACCAAATTTAGATGGAGCAAGATCTATGTTAGTAGGCGTTTTGGGAGCACCAATTTCTCAATTAGTGAGAATTTTTTCGGAGCCTCCAGCAAAAACTTTAAGGGTTATACATTCATACAGTCAAAAACAATCTTAAAATTCAAGGAAATTTTAGGATTTTATTAATAGGGAGTAAAAATAATGGCATTATCAAATGAAGAATTAATTGAAGAGTTAAGTAATAAATCAATTATTGAGGTAGTTGATTTAGTAAAGTCTTTAGAAGAAAAATGGGGTGTATCTGCAGCTGCGCCAGTTGCTGTAGCGGCTCCTTCAGGCGCTGGTGGAGAAGCAGGTGCTGCAGAAGAGCAAACTGAATTCACCGTTACTATGAAAGCTTTTGGAGATAATAAGGTAGCTGCAATTAAAGCTATAAGGACAATAACTGGTTTGGGTCTTAAGGAAGCTAAGGATCTAGTTGAAGGATCTCCAAGCCCTGTTAAAGAAGGCGTGACTAAAGATGAATCAGAAGAAATTAAAAAGCAACTAGAGGAAGCTGGTGCAACAGTAGAAATTACTTAATTTTTGTCTTCCCTTATGGAATGTAAAACAAAACTAAGTATCTTAAATTATCCTGAACTTGTTTGTTTAGGATATCCTTTATTTTTTAGCTTGAGGTATTAATTAATGGCATATTCATTTACTGAAAAAAAGCGAATTAGAAAAACCTTTGGACACCTTCCAACTGTTTTAGATGTTCCTTATTTGCTCTCAACCCAAATAAGTTCTTATTCTAGTTTTTTACAAAAAGATATTCCTATTGAAGATAGAGAAGATTCTGGTTTGGAAGCCGCTTTTAGAAGTGTTTTTCCTATAACAAGTTACTCAGGAACAGCTGCTCTAGAATATGTTTCTTATAACTTGGAAGAACCAACTTTTGATGTTAAAGAGTGTCAAGTTAGAGGATTGACTTATGCTTCCCCACTAAGAGTCAAGGTCAGACTAATTATTTATGATAAAGAAAATATAAATAGCAAAAATAAAGATGTAAAAGTTAAGGATATTAGAGAGCAGGAAGTTTATTTAGGTGAAATACCTCTGATGACCACTAATGGTACTTTTGTGATTAATGGTACTGATAGAGTTATAGTATCTCAGCTCCATAGATCTCCTGGTGTATTTTATGATCACGACAAAGGGAAATCTCATTCATCTGGTAAACTTTTATTTTCAGCTAGAGTTATCCCCTATAGAGGCTCATGGTTAGATTTTGAATTTGATGCAAAAGATTGTATTTTTGTAAGGATAGATAGAAGAAGAAAATTACCTGTTAGCATATTTTTAAGAGCATTAGAATATACAAATCAGGAAATACTAAGTTTATTTTTTGATAATGATAAATATTCTTTGTCTAAAAAAGAATTTAAACTTCTTAGAGACGATCCTGAAAGATTTAGGGGGCAAACATTAAATTTTGATTTAAAAGTTGGTAGAAAGAAGATTTTAGATAGCGGGCGTCGAGTAACTTCTCGGCATATAAACGAACTTAAGAAGCTAAAGGTAAAGGAATATAAGTTAGAGAAAGAGGCAATAGTAGGCTCTATTCTAGCCCATGATATTATTAATAAAGAAACAGGTGAGTTGATTGCTTCATCTAATGATGAAATAAATATAGAGCTTCTAGACCATTTGATTGAGAATGGCATTACAGAAATAGAAACACTTTTTATAAATGATCTTGATAGGGGTCCTTATATATCAAATACATTGCGTGTTGATAGTACTCAGACTAGAGAAGAAGCGCTTGTAGAAATTTATAGAATGATGAGGCCTGGAGAACCCCCAACAAAAGAAGCAGCTGATAATTTGTTTCAAAACTTATTTTTTAATCCTGATAGATATGATCTTTCAGAAGTTGGAAGGATGAAGTTCGATCGAAGAGTTGGGAGAACTAATTCATCTTCAAATGAAACCATACTATCTAAAGAGGACATTCTTAGCGCTTTAAAGACTCTTATCAATATTCGTAATGGTAATGGAAGTGTTGACGATATAGATCATTTAGGTAACAGGAGGGTTAGAAGCGTTGGTGAAATGACTGAAAATGCTTTTAGAGTTGGTCTAGTAAGAGTTGAAAGAGCAGTAAAGGAAAGATTAGCTTTGGCTGAGGCTGAAGGCCTTATGCCGCAAGAGATGATTAATGCAAAACCTGTTTCAGCTGCAGTAAAAGAATTTTTTGGTTCGAGTCAATTATCGCAGTTTATGGATCAAAATAATCCTTTATCTGAGATAACTCATAAAAGAAGGATTTCTGCTCTTGGTCCAGGCGGCCTAACAAGAGAAAGGGCGGGGTTTGAGGTGCGAGATGTCCACCCAACTCATTATGGAAGAGTTTGCCCTATTGAGACTCCTGAAGGACCAAATATTGGTCTGATAAATTCTTTATCAGTTTATGCTCGAACAAATGATTTGGGATTTCTTGAGACCCCTTATAGAAAAGTAGTAAATGGAAAGGTCACAAATAAGATAGACTATCTAAGCGCGATTGATGAGGGGCAGTATGTTATAGCTCAAGCAAATGCTTCATTATCACCAAAGGGAGATTTTGTTGAGCAATTAATTTCTTCACGCCATAGGAATGAATTCTCTTTGATGCCAGCCGATCAAATTAATTATATGGATGTGTCCCCCAAGCAAACAGTCTCAGTTGCTGCTTCTTTAATCCCTTTTTTAGAGCATGATGATGCTAATAGAGCTTTAATGGGATCAAATATGCAACGCCAAGCAGTTCCAACATTACGATCTGATACGCCTTTGGTTGGTACTGGAATGGAGAGAGTTGTAGCGGTTGATTCCGGTGTAAATGTAGTTGCCAAGAGAGGTGGAATTGTAGATAAAGTAGATGCTTCCAGAATAGTTATAAGAGTTAATGATGATGAGGCAACATCTGGTGAATCTGGGGTTGATATTTATAACTTAACAAAATATACCCGCTCAAATCAAAATACTTGTATTAATCAACGACCTCTAGTCAAAGCAGGTGATTTAATTAGTAAGCATGATGTGTTAGCGGATGGACCATCTACTTCAATTGGTGAGCTAAGTTTAGGTCAGAATATGCTAGTTGCTTTTATGCCTTGGAATGGATATAACTTCGAAGACTCTATTCTTGTTTCTGAAGCAATTGTTAAGGAGGATAGATTTACAAGCATCCATATTGAAGAATTAACATGTATTGCTAGAGACACAAAGCTAGGCTCTGAAGAGGTTACAGCTGATATCCCTAATGTTGGAGAAAGTGCATTAGCAAGCTTAGATGAGTCAGGTATATCTTTTATTGGAGCTGAAGTGAAAGGGGGAGATATATTGGTAGGAAAAGTTACCCCAAAAGGCGAGACTCAACTCACTCCAGAAGAAAAGCTTTTAAGAGCAATTTTTGGAGAAAAGGCTTCTGATGTAAAAGATACTTCTCTTAGAGTTCCTCCTGGTATAACGGGATCAGTGATCGATGTAAGAGTTTTTACAAGAGATGGTGTAGAAAAAGACGATAGATCTTCTCAAATTGAAAAGATTGAAGTAGAGGCAATTAGAAAAGATCTGGATGACCAAAGTAGAATTATTGAAGAGGATATTTATCAAAGAATCAATTCATTACTTCTAAATAAGATTGCATTAGGTGGACCTGAAGGACTAAAGTCAGGAACGAAAATTACAAAAATATATTTAGATAGCATTCCAAATAAAAAGAAATTAGAAGTAAGACTAAAGAATGATGATTTAAATAAGAAGCTTGAATCATTATCCAAAAGTTTGATGTTATTGAAAGATAGATTTGAGAGCCTATATAAAGAAAAAGAGAAAAAGATTGTTGATCCAGATGATCTTGCTCCAGGAGTGCTAAAGATGGTCAAAGTATATTTGGCTGTTAAGCGTAGAATTCAACCTGGTGATAAAATGGCTGGTAGACATGGCAATAAAGGAGTGATCTCTAAAGTTGTTCCCGTAGAGGATATGCCTTTTATGGAAGATGGCACCCCTGTTGATGTTGTTTTGAATCCTTTAGGTGTTCCTTCTAGGATGAATGTTGGGCAAGTTTTAGAGACTCATCTTGGGTGGGCCGCAAAAGGTTTAGGGAGAAAGATAGAGACGCTAATTAAAAAAGAGAGTAAGAGTGAACTAAAAATCTTTCTAAATGAGATTTACAACAAATCTGGAGGTCAAAAGGAAAATATAGGTAGCCTAACAGATGAAGAGCTAATTGAATTGGGAAACAACTTAAGCAATGGTGTACCAATGGCAACTCCGGTATTTGATGGAGCTAGTGAGGAAGAAATTAAAAGACTTTTAAAATTAGCAGATTTGCCAGAATCCGGACAAACAACTTTATATGACGGAAGAACTGGCCAGGCATTTGATAGACCTGTAACAGTTGGCTACATGTATATGCTTAAATTAAACCATTTGGTAGATGACAAAATGCATGCTAGATCTACTGGACCATATAGTCTAGTCACTCAACAACCTTTAGGTGGTAAGGCTCAGTTTGGCGGACAAAGATTTGGTGAGATGGAGGTTTGGGCGCTAGAGGCATATGGTGCATCATATACTCTTCAAGAAATGCTTACAGTTAAATCAGATGATGTTCATGGCCGAACTAAAATGTATAAGAATATTGTTGATGGATCTCAGGATATTCAACCTGGTATGCCAGAATCATTTAATGTTCTAGTTAAAGAAATACGCTCTTTAGGTATTAACATTGAGTTAGAACAGTCCGTTGAAGATTAAATTTTCTATAGATATTAAAATATAGCAAGGTGATTATATATGAAAGATTTACTAAAACTTTTTAAACAACAATCTCCGCTAGAGGAGTTCGACGCCATAAGGATAGGTCTTGCTTCTCCAGAAATGATCAGATCTTGGTCATTTGGTGAGGTAAAGAAGCCAGAAACAATCAACTATAGAACTTTTAAGCCAGAAAGAGATGGTTTATTTTGTGCAAAGATATTTGGCCCAGTAAAGGACTATGAATGTCTTTGCGGAAAATATAAAAGACTAAAACATAGAGGTGTGGTTTGTGAAAAGTGTGGAGTAGAAGTAACTCAGACTAAGGTTCGAAGAGAGAGAATGGGCCATATTGAATTAGCAAGTCCAGTTGCTCATATTTGGTTTTTAAAATCATTGCCTTCCCGAATTGGTTTAATTATTGATATGACTTTAAGGGAAATAGAAAGAATTCTTTATTTTGAAGCTTTTGTTGTTGTTGAGCCAGGCATGACTCCCCTCGAGAAAGGACAACTCTTAAATGAAGAAGCATACCTAGAGGCATTAGAGGAATATGGAGATGAATTTGAGGCTAAAATGGGAGCAGAGGCAATATATGACCTTCTGACTTCTATGGATTTACAGACAGAAGCTGCATCAGTTAGAGAGGATATATCTAGTACAAATTCAGAAACAAAAATTAAGAGACTTTCTAAGAGGCTTAAAATAATAGAATCTTTTTTAGATTCAAAAAATAAACCAGGATGGCTAGTATTGAATGTTTTGCCTGTTCTGCCTCCAGACTTAAGACCTCTAGTGCCTCTTGATGGTGGAAGGTTTGCTACTTCAGATTTGAATGATCTTTATAGAAGAGTAATAAATAGAAATAATAGATTACGTCGTCTATTGGAATTGAATGCCCCTGATATTATCGTTAGAAATGAAAAGCGAATGCTTCAAGAATCAGTAGATGCTCTTTTAGATAATGGAAGAAGGGGTCGTGCAATTACAGGAACGAATAGAAGACCTTTGAAGTCTTTAGCAGATATGATTAAAGGAAAGCAAGGAAGGTTTAGACAGAACTTGCTTGGTAAGAGGGTAGACTATTCTGGTCGTTCAGTAATAGTAGTAGGCCCTACCCTAAGGCTATACCAGTGTGGATTACCTAAAAAATTGGCTCTTGAACTATTCAAGCCATTTATTTTTTCGAAGCTTCAGTTGAGAGGAGAAATAACTACAATTAAGGCAGCAAAGAGAGTAGTTGAAAAAGAAGGACCAGAAGTTTGGGATATTCTTGAAGATGTTATTCGAGAGCACCCAGTTTTATTAAATCGAGCCCCTACTTTGCATAGGCTAGGTATTCAAGCTTTTGAGCCCGTTTTAATTGAAGGTAAGGCGATTCAGCTTCATCCTTTAGTTTGTACTGCATTTAATGCAGACTTTGATGGAGATCAAATGGCGGTGCATGTTCCACTTTCTCTGGATGCACAATTAGAAGCAAGGGCTTTGATGATGTCTAGCAATAATATTCTTTCCCCTGCTAATGGAGAACCAATTATTGTTCCATCTCAAGATGTTGTTTTAGGGCTGTATTACATGACGCGTGAAAAAATTAATGCAAAGGGCGAAGGCATGATTTTTTCTGATACGAAAGAGGTTCATAGGGCATATGAGAATTTTTGTGTAGACCTTCATGCAATTATTAAGTTGAGGATACATGATCTGAGTTCTGTTGAGGATGAATCTGAAATAAAAAATAAAATAGTAGAGACAACTGTAGGTAGGGCTCTTCTATATGAAATTCTTCCCAAGGGACTTTCTTTTGATTTAATAAATAGATCAATGAATAAAAAGGCTATTTCGAATGTTATTAATGTTTGTTATAGACAACTAGGAATCAAGAGTACAGTTGTTTTTGCCGATCAGCTTATGTATACAGGCTTTAGTTATGCAACAAAAGCTGGCTCTTCCTTTGGTGTTGAAGATATGGTGGTTCCTGATCAGAAAGAAGGAATTCTTAATGATGCAGAATCTCAAGTTAAGGATATACAAGAGCAGTTTTTATCTGGTCTAGTAACTGATGGAGAAAGATATAATAAAGTTGTTGATATCTGGTCTAGAACTAATGATCAAGTTGCTAAAGCAATGATGGAAAAACTATCAACTGAACAGGTTAAGGACTCTAAAGACGAAGAAGTTAGTCAGGAATCATTTAATTCTGTTTATATGATGGCTGATTCAGGAGCAAGGGGATCAGCTGCACAAATTAGGCAATTAGCTGGTATGAGAGGCTTAATGGCTAAACCTGATGGATCAATTATTGAGACACCAATTACAGCGAATTTTAGGGAAGGTTTAAATGTCTTACAGTACTTTATTTCAACCCATGGTGCTAGAAAAGGTCTTGCTGATACAGCATTAAAAACAGCAAACTCAGGTTATTTAACTCGTCGATTAGTCGATGTAGCACAAGATTTAGTGGTTTCAAGTTTCGATTGTGGAACTAGTGAAGGCCTTCTTATGAAGCCTTTAGTAGAAGAAGGAGATATTGTAGAGCCATTAAGAGAAAAGGTGCTAGGTAGAGTTGCAGCAATAGACATTATGAAGCCTGGAACTACTGAAGTATTGGTTGAGGCTGGAATTTTATTGGATGAGCAAGAAGCTGATAAGTTAGACAATAATTCTGTTGACCAAGTTATTGTTAGGTCTGCAATAACTTGTACTATGCGCCATGGTGTTTGTGCTCTATGTTATGGAAGGGATCTTGGAAGAGGCGATTTAGTAAACAAGGGTGAAGCTGTTGGTGTTATAGCAGCACAGTCAATCGGTGAGCCAGGAACTCAATTAACTATGAGGACTTTCCATATAGGTGGCGCAGCTTCTAGGACAGCAGCTAAAAATAATATTGAAATAAAAAATACAGGAAATATAAAAATTGAAAATTTAAAAACTGTAGTCCATGAGAAAGATAAGCATCTAGTTTCTACTTCAAGATCAGGAGAAATATGTGTTTTAGATGATTTTGGAGCAGAGAGAGAAAGATATAAGCTGCCATACGGAGCTATACTTTCAGTTAAGGATGGAGATAAGGTAGCTGCAGGACAAATAATTGCTTCGTGGGACCCACATACTCATCCAATTATTTCTGAAGTAAGTGGTTACATTGAATTTGATGATTTTATTGACGGTGTAACTGTTACTTCTCAGTTAGATGAAGTAACAGGTATAACAAGCACTGTAGTACTTGACTCATCAAAAAGAAGCTTAGGTTCTGATTATAGGCCTACTGCAAGGCTACTAGACAAAAAAGGTAATGCTATCTTTTTTCCTAATACAGATATTCCTGCTTCGTATTCTTTATCAGCTGGTGCTATTGTAAGTAAAGAAAGTAAATCTAAAGTTGTTGTGGGGGATGTTTTAGCGAGGCTGCCTCAAGAAACATCTAAGACAAGAGATATAACAGGTGGACTTCCAAGAGTGGCAGATTTGTTTGAGGCGAGAAAGCCAAAAGAACCAGCCATACTTGCAGAAGAGACAGGTACAGCAAGCTTTGGTAAAGAGACTAAAGGTAAGAGAAGGTTAGTTATCACCAAGGAAGATGGTGAGAAGTCTGAATTATTAATTCCAAAGTTTAGGTATTTAAATATTTTTGAGGGCGAGAGTGTTAATAAGGGTGAAGTGATAGCTGATGGAGAGCCCAATCCTCATGATATATTAAGATTACAAGGAGTAGAAAGTTTAGCGGATTACCTTATTCATGAGGTTCAAGAAGTTTATAGATTACAAGGTGTAAAAATTAATGATAAGCATATAGAAGTAATTATTAGGCAGATGCTTAGGAAGGTTGAAATTACTGATCCAGGAGATAGTAAGTATCTAAAAGGTGATCAGTTAGAGAAATCAAGGGCGTTAGAGGATAATTCTAAAATAGAATCTAGAGGTAAAAATTCAGCGGAATTTGTCCCTATTCTTCTTGGTATAACTAGAGCCTCTTTAGCTACAGAGTCGTTTATTTCTGCTGCTTCTTTCCAGGAAACTACAAGAGTTTTAACAGAAGCTGCTGTTAAAGGCATCAAGGATGATCTTAGAGGCCTAAAAGAAAACGTGATTGTAGGTAGGCTAATTCCTGCAGGTACTGGATTTGCTCATCATGAAGAATTTATCAAAAGCGATGAAGAAATACTAGCTGAAGAGCTTAAAGAGCTTGATTCTGATAATCAGGACCAGGATCAGAAAAGTAATGAAGAAATACTAGCTGAAGAGCTTAAAGGACTTGATTCTGATAATCAGGACCAGGATCAGAATGATATTTCTTCCGAGAAAGTGCAGGTGTTACCTGGAGAGGATGAAGCAGCAGGAGCAGAAGAGAATGACTAAAAATATTAAGTTTTTGAATAATTTAGTTGACAGCCTATTGCTATCACCAATAGAATTCCGCGCTTACCCTATTTTTTTACTTTTATACTAATAAGGCTTATGGCTACAACAAATCAATTAGTTAAAAAACCGAGATCATATAGAAGAGCAAAAACTAATGTTCCTGCTCTATCATCTTCTCCTCAAAAAAGAGGTGTGTGTACTCGTGTTTATACTACTACGCCAAAAAAACCTAATTCTGCAATGAGGAAAGTAGCAAGAGTTCGACTTACTAACGGCTTTGAAGTTACAAGTTACATAGGTGGAGAAGGGCATAATCTTCAGGAGCACTCTGTTGTTCTGATTCGTGGAGGGAGAGTAAAAGACCTTCCTGGAGTAAGATACCATATAGTTAGAGGAACTCTTGATTGTTCAGGAATTGATGATAGAAGAAATGGTAGATCAAAATATGGATCTAAGAGACCAAAAAAATAAATTAAATATAATCTATAAATAAGAAATAATAATGTCTAGAAGAAACCAAGCACCAAAAAGAATAGTCTTACCTGACCCAAAGTATAACAATGAAAGGTTAGCGAAGTTCATTAATATGTTAATGCAAAGTGGCAAAAAATCAGTTGCAGAAAAAATTGTTTATGATGCAATAAAAAGCATGGCTAGCAAGTTGGATAAAGACGAAGAATTTGTGCTTGAAGTAATTGTTCAGGCTCTTGATAATATCAAGCCTTCAGTTGAAGTAAAATCTAGGAGGGTTGGCGGAGCAACTTACCAGGTTCCAGTTGAAGTAAAGCCAGTTAGAAGAGATACTCTCGCCATGAGATGGATTATTGATGCTGCTAGAAAGCGGTCAGAAAAGAATATGTCACTTCGTTTAGCGAATGAGCTATTAGATGCTTCAGAAAATAAGGGTACTGCTGTAAAGAAAAGAGAAGATACACATAAGATGGCTGAAGCCAATAAAGCTTTTGCTCATTATCGCTGGTAGTAGATTAAAGGATAAGGAAGTGGCTAGAAAAACACCAATTGAAAGATACAGAAATATTGGCATCATGGCTCATATAGATGCTGGTAAAACTACTACTACTGAGAGAGTGCTTTTCTATACCGGTGTTTCTCATAAGATTGGTGAAGTTCATGATGGCGCTGCTGTAATGGACTGGATGGAGCAGGAACAGGAGAGGGGTATAACAATCACTTCTGCGGCGACGACATGCTTTTGGAAAGGCATGGATCAATCTTTACCAGAACATAGAATAAATATTATTGATACTCCTGGCCATGTTGATTTCACGATTGAAGTTGAAAGGAGCCTGAAAGTTCTTGATGGAGCTGTTGCAGTGTTCTGTGCTGTAGGTGGAGTTGAACCACAATCTGAAACTGTATGGAGGCAAGCAAACAAATATAGTGTTCCGAGAATTGCTTTTGTTAATAAAATGGATAGAGCTGGTGCAGATTTTTTACGTGTAGTATCACACATAGAGCAAAGATTAAATGCTATACCCATAGTTATGCAGTTGCCCATAGGCGCTGAGGATAATTTTGAGGGAGTAATTGATTTAGTAAAAATGAAATCTATTGCTTGGGACGATGGGAATCAAGGCATTAAATATACAGAAGAAGAAATTCCAGAGTCTATGAAGCAGGATGCGGATAAGTGGCATGAAAAACTGTTAGAGTCTGCTGCTGAAGGTGATGAGAGTTTATTAGATAAGTATTTAGAAGAAGGATCACTTAGTGAAAAGGATATAAAAAAAGGTATAAGAGCAAGGTGCTTATCTGGAGAGGTAACACCAGTTCTTTGTGGATCAGCTTTTAAAAATAAAGGTGTTCAGGCTGTATTGGATGCAGTTATAGATTATTTACCTTCACCTCCTGAGAGACCAGCAATTAAAGGCATCTTAAGTGATGACTCAGAAGGAGAGAGGGATTCATCAGATGATTCTCCATTTGCTTCTTTGGCATTTAAAATTGCCACAGATCCTTTTGTTGGAAACCTTACTTTTTTTAGAGTTTACTCAGGCGTTCTTTCATCTGGTGATTTTGTTTATAACCCTATAAAAGATAAAAAAGAAAGAATTGGAAGAATTCTTCAGATGCACTCTAATGATAGAGAAGAGATTAAAGAGGTTCGAGCTGGTGATATTGCTGCAGCTGTAGGTTTGAAAGATGTTACTACTGGAGATAGTTTAGTTGACCCAAACAATAGTATTGTTCTAGAAAGAATGGAATTTCCAGAGCCAGTTATTTCTGTAGCTGTTGAACCTAAAACAAAAGCTGATCAAGAAAAAATGGGTATTGCTTTAAGCAAGTTATCGAAAGAAGACCCATCTTTTAGAGTTAAGACAGATGAAGAGACGGCGCAAACAATTATTTCTGGAATGGGCGAATTACATCTAGAGATAATTGTTGATAGGATGAAAAGAGAATTTGGAGTTGAGGCAAATGTTGGTAAGCCTCAAGTCGCATATAGGGAAACAATACGATCTTCAGTAGAGCAAGAGGGTAAATTTGTTAGACAGAGTGGTGGTCGTGGTCAATATGGACATGTTTGGCTTAGAATAGAGCCTTTGCCTCCAGGTTCAGGCTATGAATTCTTAAATGAGATTGTTGGGGGTGTAGTCCCCAGAGAATATATTTCTGCTGTTGATAAGGGAATACAAGAACAAATGTCCAATGGAGTAATAGCTGGATATCCAGTAGTTGACTGTCGTGTAGCACTCTACGATGGATCATACCATGATGTTGACTCAAGCGAAGTTGCATTTAAAATTGCTGCTTCAATGTCTTTTAAGGATGGAGCTGCTAAAGCTAAGCCAGTTCTTTTAGAGCCCGTTATGAGTGTTGAAGTAGTTACTCCAGAGGATTATATGGGAGATGTTAATGGAGATCTAAGCAGAAGGAGGGGAGTATTGCAGGGTTTAGAAGATTCCCCATCTGGAAAAATAATAAAAGCTGAAGTTCCTCTTGCAGAGATGTTTGGGTATGCTACAGACCTCAGATCTATGAGCCAAGGTAGGGCAACATATACTATGGAATTTGATAAGTATAACCATGTTCCAAGCAATGTTGCTGACTCAGTAATCAAAGATAGAACATAATATGATCAACATTAAAAGGAAAGTAAATGTCTAACCAGAATATAAGAATTCGATTAAAAGCATTTGATCATAGGTTAATAGATCGGTCTGCTTCTGAAATTGTAGAAACAGCTAAGAGAACAGGTGCAACGGTTAGAGGACCAGTTCCACTTCCTACAAAGATAGAAAGATATACAATTCTTATTTCACCGCATGTAAATAAAGACGCTCGAGACCAGTATGAATTACTTACTCACAAGCGGCTAATGGATATTTTAGATCCAACTGATAAGACTGTTGACGCACTAATGAGGCTAGAGCTTCCTGCTGGTGTTGATGTTCAAATTAAGTTAAATTAAAGATTTGACCATATAAATCATTATGTTAGAATTGTCTGCTTGTCTCTAGGATAAGTAGTCTAGAGTAGATTATTGAGAATTTTTGGTTGCTTATCAGGAGAGGCTACTCTCCCTGCTAAGCTTTATTTGCCAGATCATATATTTGAGCTGGCTGAAGCACTGAGACAGAAGTAGTCATGAATTAGCTTAGTGCGGATATGAGGGAAAAATAAATGCCTATCGGTCTAGTGGGTCGCAAATGCGGTATGACCCGAATTTTTACTGAAGCAGGGGAATCTATTCCAGTTACTGTTATAGAGGCTTTGCCTAATCGCGTAAGCCAAGTGAAAACTAATAAGTCTGATGGCTATGATGCGATTCAGGTAACTTTTGGAGAAAAAAAGCCTAGCAAATTATCAAAATCTAATCTGGGACATTTTAATAAGTCAGGGGTTGAGCCTGGTGTAGGCTTGTGTGAATTTAGATTAGATCCTAGTGATGAAAAAGAAATCACTCTTGGTTCAGATATAAAAGTAGATATATTTGAAGATGTTAAAAAAATAAGCGTTACAGGGACTTCAAAAGGAAAAGGTTTTGCAGGCGGAGTTAAAAGGCATAATTTTAAAACTCAAGATGCTACACATGGAAATTCTTTAGCACATAGAGCTCCTGGATCCATTGGTCAGAACCAAACCCCAGGAAGGGTTTTTAAGGGAAAGAAAATGGCCGGTCAAATGGGCAATGTACGTCGAACAATTTCAAATTTAGAAGTTATTAAAATTGATAAAGATAAAAATTTGCTATTGATTAAAGGCGGTGTCCCAGGAGCCCCAGGCGGTTATTTGCTAGTTAGACCTAAAGGGAAAATATAGTGAAACTTTCTATAGAAGGAACTAAAGAGACAAAATTTGAGTTGAATGATTCAATTTTCGGTATTCCTTATAATGAACCTCTTATTCACCAAGTAGTAACATCATATTTATCTACCTCTCGTTCTGGCACTAAGGCTCAGAAAACTAGAGCAGAAGTTAGAGGTGGGGGCGCCAAACCTTGGGCTCAAAAAGGCACAGGAAGGGCAAGAGCAGGTACAATTAGGAGCCCTATTTTTACTGGGGGAGGTAAAATTTTCGCAGCTAAGCCAAGAAGTTTTGCAAAAAAAGTTAATAAAAAAATGTATCGTAGTGCTATGAAATCAGCTATTTCAGAGCTTATTAGACAAGATAGGTTGATGATTGTTAAAAAATTTGATGTATCTGAACCAAAAACAAAAATACTAAGAAAGAAATTAGAAGCATTAAACTTATCTAATGTTTTAATTGTTACTGAAGGCTTAGATGAAAACCTTTCTCTTGCTTCAAGGAATCTAATTAGTGTGAATGTTTTAGAAGTTCATTCAGTTGATCTTGTTAGTTTAATTGGTCACAAGAAAGTTATTATGACATTAGCCTCTATAAAGCTTTTAGAGGAGAGACTGTCATGACTTCAGCAATTAGAAAAGAGCATTTATATAAAATCATTGATGTTCCTCATATTTCAGAAAAAGCCTCTTTCATTTCTGAGAAAAGCAATCAGGTTGTTTTTAAGGTAAGAACAGATGCTACGAAGAAAGATATTAAAGAAGCAGTTGAGATGTACTTTGAGGTTAAAGTTGAAAATGTGACTGTTATGAATATGAAAGGTAAGGAAAGAAGACATGGGCAAACTAAAGGTAGGCTTAAGTCTTGGAAGAAGGCATATGTAAAGCTTTCTAAGGATGACAATATTGATTTTAGTTCTAGTGCATAATTTTATTTTTATTGAGTGAAACAATGGCTTTAAGAAAATCTAAACCAACATCTCCAGGCTCACGTTTTGTAGTAAGGCCGATAAGGGATGATCTACATAAAGGTAAGCCTTATTCTCCTTTAGTAAAATCCACATCAAGCACTGGTGGAAGAAATAGTAGTGGGAGAATAACTACTAGACATAAAGGGGGTGGACACAAACGCCATCTTAGAGTAGTTGATTTTAAGAGAAATAAGGATGGTATATCTGGAAAGATAGAGCGTATAGAGTATGACCCTAATAGGAGCGCTAATTTAGCTCTTGTGCTTTATGAAGATGGAGAGAGAAGATATATAATCGCTCCAAAAAACTTAAAGAGTGGAGATAAGGTTCAGTCTGGTCCAGAGTCTTCTATCAAGCCCGGCAATTGCTTACCCCTAAAGAATATTCCCGTTGGTAGTCTTATTCATTGTATAGAGATGAAGCCTGGAAAGGGCGCTCAACTAGTTAGAAGTGCAGGTGGATCAGCACAGTTAGTTGCTAGGGAGGGTAGTTATGTAACGATAAGACTTAAATCAGGAGAGATGAGAAAGATTCATTTTTCTTGTAGAGCAACTGTTGGTGAAGTAGGAAATTATGAACACAACTTAATTAAGATTGGCAAAGCTGGAGCAAATAGATGGAGGGGCATTCGCCCAACTGTTAGAGGGGTAGCAATGAATCCCATTGATCATCCTCATGGAGGAGGAGAGGGGAGAACTTCCGGAGGCAGACATCCTGTGTCGCCATGGGGGTTGCCAACTAAAGGGTTTAAGACTAGGAGTAACAAAAGAACAAATAACATGATTGTAAGAAATAGAAGTAAGAGGAAATAGGAAAATTTTATGCCAAGATCACTTAAAAAAGGACCATTTGTAGATAATCACCTTATGATAAAGATTGATAAGGCTGTAGCAAATAATGATAGGAAGCCTATAAAAACCTGGTCAAGGCGATCTATGGTTGTCCCAGAAATGGTTGGATTGACTATATCTATCCATAACGGAAGACAGCATGTCCCTATACTAATTTCAGAAAATATGGTTGGACATAAATTAGGAGAGTTTGCAATAACTAGGACATTTAAGGGCCACTCTGGTGACAGGAAGGCTAAGTAGCTTTTGAGAGATATTTATGGAAACTAGAGCAACCTTAAGATACGCCAGAATTTCACCACAGAAATGTAGATTAGTTGCAGATCAGATAAGGGGCAAGTCAGTATCACATGCACTTAATGTTCTTAAGTTTAGTACAAAAAAAGCATCGGATATTGTTTTGAAAATTTTAGAGTCAGCAATAGCAAATGCAGAAAATAATGATGGAGCTGATATTGATGATTTAAGAGTTTCATCAGTGATGGTAGGAGATGCTCCTTCTTTCACAAGATTTAGGGCTCGTGCTAAAGGGCGAGGCAATCAAATAATTAAACGTAATAGCCATATTACGGTTAAAGTTTCTAGTAAGGAATAGTTATGGGACAAAAAGTACATCCAGTAGGAATTAGATTAGGAATAACCAAAGATTGGTCTTCTAAATGGTATGCTACATCAAAAGATTTCCCTACTTTTGTTTATCAAGACTATCAGATTAGAGAATTTCTTAAAGAACAATTAAAAGACGCATCTGTAAGTCGGATACAAATTGATAGACCAGCTAATAAAGCGAATATAACTATTTATACAGCCAGACCAGGTATAGTTATAGGAAAAAAAGGTGAAGATATAGAGAAACTTCGTATTCAAGTAGCAAAGTTTCTAGGTATGGTTTTGCCAGATGTCAGATTAAATATAGCTGAGATAAGGAAGCCAGAGGCCGATGCTCAGCTAGTAGCTGAAGGAATAGCCCAGCAGCTTGAAAAGCGTATTCAATATAGAAGGGCTATGAAGAGAGCTGTTACAAACACGATGAGAATTGGAGCTGGAGGAATAAAGGTTAGAGTTTCAGGTAGGCTTAATGGTGCTGAAATTGCTAGGTCAGAATGGTATAGAGAAGGAAGAGTTCCTCTTCATACATTTAGGGCAAACATAGATTATGGTTTAGCCGAAGCTCAAACAACCTATGGAATTATTGGTGTTAAAGTTTGGATTTTTACTGGTGAAGTATTTGATTCTTCTGATGTAGAGACAAATGTAGGTAAGATTTCAAGTGATCTTAAGGCTGAATAAAGATGTTACAACCTAAACGAACAAAATATAGAAAACAGCATAAAGGAAGAAATAGAGGCCTTGCTCAAAGAGCTAATAGTGTAGATTTTGGTGAGTATGGACTTAAGGCTCTTGCTAGAGGAAGGCTGACATCTCGTCAGATTGAATCAGCTAGAAGAGCAATGACTAGACATATTAAAAGAGGAGGAAAAATTTGGATAAGGGTTTTTCCTGATAAGCCGATAACAAAGAAACCCTTAGAGGTAAGACAAGGTAAAGGTAAGGGTAATGTAGAATATTGGGTAGCATTAGTGCAGCCAGGCAGCGTTCTTTATGAAATGTCAGGTGTAGAAGAGGAGGTAGCAAGAGAAGCGTTTGATCTTGCAGCTTCTAAGCTACCAGTGGAGACAACTTTTGTTGTAAGGCAAGCTTCATAATGAAAACTAATGAAATAAGAGATATGGATGATGTAAAGCTAGAAAACGAGTTGCTTAAATTAAGAAAGGAGCAGTTTGATCTTAGAGTGCACTCTGCATCTGGTCAGGGAGTTAAACCAAACCTTTTTGGACAAATAAGAAAAGATATAGCTAGGATTAAAACTATTCAATCAGAACGTAAAAATTTGTTGGAAGATAATAAGGATTAGTTAGATGTTAGAGAAAGAAACTACTGAAAGTATTTCTACTGGAGCAGAAGTTGCAGATAAGAAAGTATCACCTAAAACTATCATCGGAAAGGTAGTTAGTAGTTCTTTGGATAAAGGCGTGCTAGTTGAAATGGAGAGGCTAATAAAACATCCGGTTTATAGTAAATTTATCAAAAGAACAACAAAAATTTTGGTTCATGATCCTGATAACTCATGCAATGTTGGGGATTTTATTTCTATTAGAGAAATCAAGCCAGTTTCTAAAAGAAAATCTTGGCAGGTTGTAGAAGTTTTAAACTAGGCAGTGCTGATTATTTTAATGGAAGGTTTTTTATTATGATACAAACAGAAACAATATTAAATGCTGCTGATAATAGTGGAGCCAAAAAGGTTATGTGTATAAAAGTCTTAGGAGGCTCAAAAAGAAGATACGCGTCTATAGGAGATGTTATAAAAGTAGCTGTTAAAGAAGCTATACCCAGAGGAAAGGTCAAGAAGGGAGAGATTTATAACGCAGTAGTTGTGAGAACTAGTTTTGGTGTTCGCAGGTCTGATGGATCTTTGATTCGTTTTGATAATAATGCAGCAGTATTGCTTAATCCTCGTCTTGAGCCAGTAGGAACAAGGATTTTTGGACCCGTAACACGTGAGTTAAGGACTAATAAGTTTATGAAAATTATTTCTTTAGCTCCAGAAGTTTTATAGGGCTAGCTATGAATAGAATAAGACAAGGTGATGATGTGGTAGTTATAGCTGGAAAGGATAAAGGCCAGCGTGGACAAGTTATTAAGGTATTAGATGATAGGGTAGTTGTTGAAGGTATTAATATTGTGAAAAAACATCAAAAGCCAAATCCAAATGCTGGAGTAGCAGGAGGAATTATTGAGAAAGAAATGTCAATCGATATTTCTAATATAATGTTACATAACCCTTCTACTGATAAGCCAGATAGAATTGGTATTCGCTCTTTAGCGGATGGAAAAAAAGTTCGTTTTTTTAAATCTAATGATGAAGTTCTGGATAATTAGATGGCAAGATTAAAAGATTATTATTATAAAGAAGCAGTACCTATGCTTATGGAAAAATTAAGCGTAAAGAACCCTATGGCCGTTCCAAAAATAAATAAGATTACTTTGAATATGGGAGTAGGAGCGGCGATATCTGACAGGAAAGCTCTAGAGCAAGCATCAAATGAATTGAAATTGATAACAGGTAGGCAGCCTATTTTGTGTAAGGCACGTATCAGCGTAGCTACATTTAAATTGAGAGCAGGTTTTCCTATAGGTTGTAAAGTAACATTGAGACGAGAAATCATGTATGAATTTTTAGATCGACTTATTAATATAACAATTCCAAGATTTAGAGATTTTAGAGGGCTTAGTCCAAAGTCTTTTGATGGCTATGGTAACTACAATCTTGGAGTTAAGGAGCAGATTGTATTTCCTGAAATTGATTTTGATAAAGTTAGCTCAATGAGAGGGCTTGATATTGCTATTACAACTTCTGCTAGGAATGATGATGAAGGAAGGATGCTTCTAGATGCGTTCCAATTTCCAATTAAGAATCAATAGGGGCAAGATATGGCAAAAAAATCAATGATTGAAAGAGAGATAAAGAGAGCAGAATTAGCAAAAAAATATTCTACCAAGAGAGCTGAATATAAAAAGGTTATAGTAGATACAAGTGCAACTGATGAGGAAAAACATATTGCACAGGTAAAATTACAATCTTTGCCAAGGGATTCAAGCCCAAGCAGGCAAAGAAATAGATGCTCTATAACTGGAAGGCCTCATGGCTATACAAGAAAATTTGGTCTGGCTAGGAACAAGCTTAGAGAAGGTACTATGAAAGGTGAAATACCAGGATTATCTAAGGCCAGCTGGTAATTAAAAGGAGATTTATTTAATGAGTATGACTGATCCTATTTCTGATATGTTAACAAGAATTAGAAACGGACAAAGAGCAAGAAAGCTTTCTGTAAGCATGCCTTCTTCTACTATTAAGGTAGCTATTGCTAATGTTTTGGAGAAAGAAGGCTATATAGATGGAATAAAAGTAGATGATTCTTCCAATAAATCTATTTTGGAAGTGATCCTTAGATATCATAATGGTGAACCAGTGATTGAAAAAATTCAAAGAGCTAGTAGGCCCGGATTAAGATTTTTTTCTAATGTTTCTGATTTACCAAGTGTTCAAGGTGGTCTTGGAGTAGCTATTATATCAACCTCAAGAGGAGTTATGAGCGATAAAGAAGCTAGAAATAGCGGTCATGGCGGAGAAGTTTTATGTTTTGTTTCTTAAGGATAACGATTCATGTCTAGATTAGCTAAAACTCCTATAGTTGTTAGAGATGGTGTTGAGGTTAGCTCAAGTGGCACTATCATAAGCTTGAAAGGTCCAAAAGGCTCTCTGTCTATGGATTATCATCCAGAGTTGAACATTATGATAGAAGATAATCAAATAAGGATTGATCGAAAAAATGATACAAAATTTGCTAGAGCAATATCAGGAACAACAGCGGTACTGATTAAGAATATGATTGTAGGGGTAACAGAAGGCTATGAAAAAAAATTAACACTTGTGGGAGTTGGTTATAGAGCAAGTGCTCAAGGAAATAAAGTAAATTTAAGTTTAGGTTTTTCACATCCAGTAGTTTATGAAGTGCCTAAAGACATTACAATAGAAACCCCTTCACAGACTGAAATAATAGTAAAAGGCATTGATAGGCAAAAAGTTGGTCAAGCTGCAGCAGAAATTAGAGCATATAGACCACCTGAGCCCTATAAAGGAAAAGGTGTTAGGTATGCTGATGAACAGATTATTCTTAAAGAAGTTAAGAAGCAGTAGGTTATATTTATGAATAAAAAAGAGATGAGAAAAAGAAGAGCTAGGAAAACAAGAGCTAGAATAAGAGAGCTAGATATTTTTTCTTTGTCTGTTCATAGAACACCTAGGCATATCTATGCCCAAGTTATTTCATCAGATGGTCAAAGTGTTATTACTACTGCATCAACAATTAGTAAAGAGATTAAGAAGGATTTATCTTCAACTTCTAACAAGGAGGCAGCAGCTTTAGTAGGTAAGTTAATAGCTGAAAAGAGTAAATCTAAGGGCATAGAAAAAGTTGCTTTTGATAGGTCAGGATTTAAGTATCATGGTCGAGTTAAAGCTCTAGCAGAGGCTGCAAGGGAAGCAGGCTTAAATTTTTAGTTTTATTTGGGGTTAATAATTCATGGCAAAAACAGAGGAATTTCAAGAAAAGCTTGTCTCAGTTAATAGAGTCTCAAAGGTTGTTAAGGGAGGAAGACAGTTTGGCTTTACAGCCTTGACAGTTGTAGGCGATGGTGAAGGTAAGATTGGCTACGGATATGGTAAAGCAAGAGAATTACCTTTAGCTATTCAGAAGGCAATGCAGTCTGCTAGAAAAGCTGTCCAAACCGTTAGCTTGAAAGAATCTACATTACAGTACAACTTAAGAGGCAGACATGGAGCAACTTATGTTTTTATGAAGCCTGCTTCTGAGGGAACAGGAATCATTGCTGGTGGAGCAATGAGAGCAGTTTTTGAATGTGCTGGAGTAAAAAATGTTTTAGCAAAAAGCTATGGATCGCGAAACCCAATTAATGTCGTTAAAGCTACTGTTGATGCCTTAATGAAAATGAGGTCACCAAAAGAGATAGCAGAGAAACGTCAGAAATCAATTAAAGAGATTATTGGATGATTTTTTTATATGGATAATAAAGAAAAAAAATTAAAAGTAACTTTAGTTAAAAGAAAATATGGCAGGACTCCTGGCCATTTAGAATGTCTTTTAGGCTTAGGATTAAAAAAAATTCATCAGTCTGTTCAAGTTCAAGATACACCTGAAAATAGGGGAATGATAAATAAGGTTTCATATCTATTACAGGTAGAGGATATTTAGATGAGGTTAAATACATTAAAACCAGCAGCTAGAAGTAGAAAGAAATCTAAGAGAGTTGGGAGAGGTATTTCTGCTGGGCAAGGGAAGACGGCGGGAAGAGGAATGAAAGGACAGCGTTCTCGATCTGGCGGTTTTCATAAGGTTGGATTTGAAGGTGGACAAATGCCCTTGCAGAGACGGCTTCCAAAGATAGGGTTTCATTCAAGAGATGCATATTTAAAGGAAGAGGTAAGATTGCATGAGCTATCTTTAGTAAAAGAAGAAAATATCAATCTAGAAAGCCTTAAGAAGGCAAAAATTATTTCAGGATATACGAAAGAAGTGAAAATAATATTATCTGGTAAATTAGATAAAATAGTAAAAATAAATAAAGAAATTAAGGTTACTTCAGGAGCAAAAAAAGCAATTGAAGAGCTTGGTGGAAGCATAGAGCTGGAGTCAAAAGATGGCTAATTCGAATCCAGCTACCATTTTAGGAGACGCATCAAGATTTAGCGAACTTCGCCAGAGGATATTCTTTCTTCTTGGGGCTCTTATTGTGTATCGAATTGGAACTTTCATCCCCGTTCCTGGCATTGATCCACTTGCATTAGAGCAGTTCTTTGAGCAGCAGTCCGGAACAATATTGAGCATGTTTAATATGTTTTCTGGAGGAGCTTTATCAAGGCTTTCAATATTTGCTTTAGGGATAATGCCCTATATTTCGGCTTCAATTATAATGCAAATGGCTACTCATGTTGTTCCTAGTTTAGGTCAATTGAGAAAGGAAGGAGAGTCGGGAAGAAAAAAAATTACACAATACACAAGATATGGAACAGTTATCCTATCTTCTTTTCAGTCTATGGCAGCTGCTACTGCGTTACAAAATCAAAGTGTAGTGATAAACCCTGGTACAGGTTTTGTATTAACAGCTGCAGTTACGCTTGTAACAGGAACTATGTTTTTGATGTGGTTAGGTGAACAGATCACAGAAAGAGGTATTGGAAATGGGATTTCAATGATTATATTGGCTAGTATAATTTCAGGGCTGCCATCTGCTATAGGAGGAACTCTAGAGCTAGTTAGTACTGGAGGAATGAATCAAGCTATGCCTTTTATTTTAGGTATTTTGTTACTTGGGGTCACATCGTTTGTTGTTTATATGGAGAGAGCTCAGAGAAGAATTACAGTTAATTATGCTAAGCGACAACAAGGTAGAAGAATGTACGCTGGACAGACTTCTCATTTACCATTTAAGATAAATATGTCAGGTGTAATTCCACCTATTTTTGCATCCAGTCTTATTCTTTTTCCTGCTACTATTGCTAGCTGGTTCGGCACTAGCCAGTCAGTATCTTGGTTACAATTAGTTGCTGCTAGATTATCACCTGGGCAGCCTCTTTATATTGCAATTTATGCTGGTTTAATTATGTTCTTTTGTTTCTTTTATACTGCCTTAGTTTTTAACGCTAAAGAAACTGCTGATAATTTGAAAAAATCAGGTGCTTTTATTCCAGGAGTAAGGCCTGGTCAACAAACTGCAGAATATATTGATAAAGTTTTAACTAAATTAACCTTTTGGGGAGCTATTTATATAACGGCTGTTTGTTTGCTGCCAGAATTTATGATTTTAAATTTCAATATTCCATTTTATTTTGGTGGAACTTCTTTATTAATAATAGTTGTTGTAACAATGGATTTTATGTCACAGCTCCAGGCCCATATGATGAGTCACCAATATGATGGGTTGCTTAAAAAGGCGAATCTTCATGGTGTTAGATAATTTTTGGATAAGTTATGAAAGTTAGAGCTTCAGTTAAAAAAATGTGCAGGCATTGTAAAGTAATTCGTCGAAATGGTGTTTTAAGAGTTATATGCAACGTTGAAAAAAGGCATAAGCAAAGACAAGGATGAGGTAAATATAATGGCACGAATTGCAGGTATTAATATTTCTGAAAACAAACATGTATCTATAGCATTAACAGATATCTTTGGTGTTGGAATTAACAGAGCCCGTTTAGCATGCAAAATGGCAGAAGTTGATCCTACTATTAAAGTTAAGGATTTGAGTGAAGGAGAAGTTTCTAAGCTCAGAGATGTTATTGCTAAGTTTCCTGTTGAGGGTGACCTTAGAAGAGAGACTGCAATGAATATTAAAAGATTACTTGATCTAGGTTGTTATAGAGGTATCAGACATAGAAGAGGATTGCCTCTGAATGGACAGAGAACCAAAACCAATGCAAGAACAAGGAAAGGTCCAAAAAGGCCAGTTAGAAAATAGTTTTTTAAGGAGAGAATATGGCTCAACAGCCTACAAAGGTAAAGAAAAAAAGTAATCGTCATGTTGTAGATGCGGTAGCTCACATACATGCTTCGTTTAATAATACGATTATCACTATTTCAGATCGTCAAGGCAACGTTCTTTCATGGGCAACAGCTGGAGGATGCGGTTTTAGAGGCTCTAGAAAAAGTACACCTTTTGCAGCTCAAGTTGCATCAGAGAAAGCAGGAAATGCTGCTAAAGACTACGGAGTGAAGAATCTGGAAGTTAGGGTTAAGGGCCCAGGCCCTGGGAGAGAGTCAGCAGTAAGAGCATTGAGTATAGCTGGCTTTAAGGTTACAAAAATAGATGATGTTACACCAATTCCACATAATGGATGTCGTCCTTCAAAAAGACGTCGTGTATAACAAAGGGATATAGCAATATGGCAAGATATACTGGTCCAAAGAGTAAACTTTCTAGAAGGGAGGGCACCGACTTATTTCTTAAGAGCGGTATTAGGCCTCTAGAGTCAAAATGTAAGATAGATGTTCCTCCTGGCGGTCAAGGAAAGAGAAGAGGTAGGCTATCCGATTATGGACTGCAGCTTCGCGAGAAACAAAAACTAAGAAGAATGTATGGCGTCTTGGAGAGACCTTTTAGGAACTATTACAAGAAAGCAGCTAAAGGCACAGGATCAACAGGTGAAAATCTTTTGAAGATGCTTGAGGCTCGTCTAGATAATGTAGTGTATAGAATGGGTTTTGCTTGTACTAGAGCGGAGGCACGCCAGTTAGTAAGCCATAAAGGGATTAAGGTTAATTCAGATATTGTCAATATTCCTTCTTATCAGCTTAAAGCTGGTGACAAAATATCAATAAGAGATCGGGCTAAAAGTCAGATGAGAATAAAAGCTGCAATGGATATAGCTTCTCAAGTAGGTATGCCAGATTGGGTTGAAGTGAATGATAAGAAAATGGAGGGTACTTTGAGATCCCTACCGGAGAGAGAAGAAATTCTCCCTGATATCAATGAGAATTTAGTTGTTGAACTTTATTCTAAGTAAATAAAAAAAGGAAGACAAAATGGAGCAATTAGCAAATGAGTTTTTAAGACCTAAGGGAGTTAAGGTTCAGTCTATTGAAGAAAATCACGCGAAGGTTGTTATAGAACCTTTCGAGAGAGGTTTTGGTCATACGTTAGGCAATGCGTTAAGGAGAGTTCTTTTATCTTCTTTACCAGGAGCTGCGATTGTAGAAGTTGAGATTGAAGGAGCACTTCATGAATATACTACTATTCAAGGAGTTAACGAGGATCTAGTCGATATACTTTTAAATCTAAAAGAAGTTGCTATAAAAATGGATACTAAAAAAACTGTAGATTTGAAGCTTAGCAAGAAAGGTCCTGGAAAAGTCACAGCTGGTGATATCATATGTGATCATGATTTAGAGATAATGAATCCTGATCTTGTAATTGCCAATCTTACAGAAGAGGGTGAGATTAATGCTATTTTAAAGATTGATCATGGTAGAGGATATAGGCCAGCAATTAATCAGCTTTCTGATGAAAATGTCCAACAAACAGGTAGGCTTCAGCTTGATGCAACTTTTAGCCCAATTAAGAAAGTAACCTATAATGTTGAAAGTGCAAGAGTTGAACAAAGAACAGATCTTGATAAATTAATAGTGGAGCTAGAAACTAACGGTACTATTGATCCAGAAGATGCAATAAGAAGGGCTGGAAGTATATTAAAAGGCCAACTGGATGTTTTTGTTGATCTTGAAACTGAAGATGAGTCAAGTTTAGAAGAAGAAGCGGTATTTATTGAGCCAGCATTGCTTAGACCAGTTGATGAATTAGAGTTGACTGTTAGATCAGCTAACTGTTTAAAAGCAGAGCAGATAAATTATATAGGTGATCTTGTCCAACGAACTGAAGTTGAATTACTAAGAACACCAAACTTGGGTAAGAAGTCATTAACTGAAATTAAAGAAGTTCTTGCTAAGCATGGTTTAACTTTAGGCATGATACTAGAGAATTGGCCTCCAGCTGATCTGGTTAAAGAAACCATTATTGCTCCCCCGCTTTCTTTATAGTGATATTTGGAGTAGATATAGATGCGTCATAGAAAATCTGGAAGAAGGCTCGGTAGAGATTCATCACATAGAAAGGCTATGTATCGAAATATGGTGTCCTCACTTATTGAGCATGAAACAATAAAAACTACTTTGCCAAAAGCCAAAGAGCTAAGGAAAGTAATAGAGCCCTTAATTACTTTAGCAAAACAAGATGGAGCTTCAAGACGAAGACTAGTTTTTTCAAGAGTAAGAGATAAAAAAGCAGTAGGAAAACTATTTGGAGAATTAGGCCCAAGATATAAAGATAGACCAGGAGGTTATCTTAGGATTTTAAAAACTGGTTTTAGATCTGGTGATTCTGCACCTATGGCTTTAGTCCAGCTGTTAGATCAGCCAGAGGATTCGACGACATAGAAAAATTTCTTGCAACTGGAAGTAACGGAATGGCTGCTACTAGCCACCCCTTGGCAACTGATGTTGCTATCAATATTCTAAAAAAATCAGGTACTGCTGTAGACGCAGCTATTGCAGCTAATGCAATACTTGGATTAATGGAGCCAACTGGAGCTGGTATAGGTGGGGATCTTTTTGCAATAATTTGGGAAGCTAAATCATCAAAATTACATGGCCTAAATGCTAGCGGAAGATCTCCAAAATCACTTACTTTAGATAAAATCTTATCTTTTGGGTTAGAGAAAATGCCTTCTTGCGGTTTTCTGCCGATAACAGTTCCTGGTGCTGTTGATGGCTGGTTTTCTTTACATGATAAGTTTGGAAAACTTGATTTTTTTGAATTATTAGAACCCTCAATATCATACGCTAATAATGGTTTTTATTTAACAAGAGTAATTGCTGAGGAATGGAAGATAGAAGCCCAAAGGCTTGGTAAGTACCCTGGATTTCAGTCTATCTATGCCCCAAATGGCAATATTCCTAAATCTGGAGAGTTATTTAAAAATCCTATGTTAGCAAAAACTTATGAGTTAATAGCTCAGAATGGAAGAGATGAATTTTATGGTGGGATGATAGCAGATAAAATAGATCGATTTATGAGTGATAATGGCGGCTACCTGAGAAAAGAAGATTTATTAAGTCATTCTTCAGATTGGGTTGAGCCAGTTTCCTCAAATTATAAAGGTTATGATATATGGGAATTACCACCAAATAGCCAAGGGTTAGCAGTTTTACAGATGCTGAATATGTTAGAAGATATTGATTTAAATAGTTTATCGTGGGGATCAGCTGATCATATTCATCTTTTAGTTGAAGCTAAAAAAATTGCTTTCGAAGATAGGTCTTATTATTACTCAGATCCAGAATTTTCTAATATTCCCATTACAGAGCTTATATCTAAGGATTATGCAAAAGAAAGAAAAAAATTAATTAATTTTCATAAAGCATCTACTATGCTTAGTTATGGAGATCCAGAGGAGTTATCAAAAGGAGATACAGTGTACTTAACAGTCGCAGATAGTGCGGGTAACATGATTTCCCTAATACAGAGTAATTTTAGAGGAATGGGTTCTGGGATTATTTTAGAGGATTTAGGATTTGTTTTTCATAATAGGGGGGAGCTATTTAATTTAGATACTAGACATAGAAATGCTTATTCACCTTCAAAAAGACCATTTCATACTATTATTCCAGCATTTGTTACTAAGAATAATCAACCTTATATGAGTTTTGGTGTGATGGGTGCTGATATGCAGCCTCAAGGACAGGTTCAAGTGCTTACTAATCATCTAGATTTTGGAATGGATATACAAGCAGCTGGCGATATGCCAAGATTTCGTCATGAAGGCTCTAGTAGCCCAACTGGAGCTACTATGACTGATGGAGGGAGAATATTTCTGGAACCTGGTTTTGAAATAGCAGATTTAGATAGCCTTAAAAGTATGGGGCATAAGTTAGCTTTAAAAGAAAGAGGAGGCCCATTGTTTGGTGGTTATCAAGCAATACTTTTGGATCAAAATAAAAAAATGTACTATGGAGCTTCTGAATCTAGAAAAGATGGCTTTGCAAAAGGGTATTAAGGAATGAATGATATAGTTTTAACAGGAATTACAACTACAGGGGTGCCACATTTAGGCAACTATGTAGGCGCAATTAAACCTTCTATTGAAGCAAGTAGAAAGACCGATGTAGAAAGTTTTTTTCTTATTGCTGATTACCATTCCTTAGTTAAGAGTAAAGAAACTGAAAAAATCACTGACTCTACTCTTCAGATTGCTGCTAGCTGGTTAGCAGTTGGCCTTAGGTCTGATAGTATATTTTATCGTCAGTCTGATATTCCAGAGATAATGGAGCTTAATTGGATACTATCTTGCTTTACAGCTAAGGGGTTAATGAATAGAGCTCATGCATATAAATCAAGAATATCTGAAAATCAAGACTTAGATAATAAAGATATTGATAAGGGAATTAATATGGGCCTATATTGTTATCCAATATTAATGGCTGCAGATATTTTAACTTTCAATGCTAATAAAATACCTGTAGGTAAGGATCAGTTACAGCATATTGAAATGGCTAGAGATATAGCTAACAGATTTAATCATAATTACGGTGAAATATTTAATATACCTGAAGCTATTGTAGGAGATACTAATGCAATTATTCCTGGGCTTGATGGTAGAAAAATGTCTAAAAGTTATAATAACACAATACCCATTTTTATTGATGAGAAGGATTTAAAAAAAATTATAATGAAAATTAAAACAGACTCCAAAGAACCAGGTGAACCTAAGGATCCATCATCTAGTACCCTTTTTTCTATTTTTAAATCTTTTTCTGATAAAAAAGCAGAAGAAGAGTATAGAAAAAATCTTATCGATGGTATTTCATGGGGAGAAGCAAAAAATATTTTGTTTGAACATCTCAATAGCCATCTTAAAGATTATAGAAAAGAATATAATAAAATTATTCAAGATAGATCATATATTGAAAAAATCTTAATGGAAGGATCAGTGAAGGCTAGAGAATTTAGTGTAAAAAATATAAAAAAGATAAGATCTGCAATAGGAATAAGAAGTTTATCCTGAAAAAATTAAATTATTTTTTTTAGATATTTTCCGGTATATGATTTCTTATTAAGCATAATATGATCAGGCGTTCCATAAGCCACTACTTCTCCTCCTTCATTTCCACCTTCAGGTCCTAGATCAATAATCCAATCAGCTGTTTTTATTACTTCTAAATTATGTTCGATTATTACTATAGTATTTCCTTTATCTCTTAGCTTGTATAAAACCTTAAGAAGTTGTGATATATCATGCATATGAAGACCTGTTGTTGGCTCATCTAGTAGGTATAAAGTTGAACCTGTATCTCTTTTAGATAGTTCTTTAGCTAATTTTATTCTTTGGGCCTCACCACCAGATAGTGTGGTAGCATTTTGTCCTAGTTTTATATAATTAAGCCCAACAGCTGTTAAAGTATCTAGGCGTTTATAGACTTGAGGAATATTTTTAAAAAAAACTAATGCATCTTCTACTGTTAGATCTAAAACTTCATATATATTTTTCCCCTTATAAAGAATTTCTAGAGTTTCTCGATTGTATCTTTTTCCTTCACAAGCATCACAGGAAACATAAATATTTGGGAGGAAGTGCATCTCTACTTTAATGACTCCATCTCCTTGACAGCCCTCGCATCTTCCACCTTTTACATTAAAGCTAAATCTTCCAGGCTTATAACCTCTAGATCTAGATTCTTTAGTTAGAGAGAATAGCTCTCTAATTTGTGTAAATAGACCAGTATATGTAGCAGGATTAGATCTTGGTGTTCTACCTATAGGACTTTGGCTAATATCAATAACTTTTTGTATTTTATCAAGACCATAAATTTTTTTATAAGGCGCAACATTATAGTTAGATTTATTAACTTTATTTGAAGCTATTTTATAGAGAGTTTCATTTATTAAAGTACTTTTTCCAGATCCTGATACTCCCGTTATGCATGTTATTAATCCTATAGGAAAAGCTACATCAATATTTTTTAGGTTATTGCCATTTGCTCCTTTAATTTCTATTAATTGATTATTATCATATTGATTATTACTTGAAGGCTTCTCTATTTTTAGCTTGCCAGATATATATTTTCCTGTAAGTGATTTATTACTTTGTTTTATATTTTTAGTATTACCAATAGCTACAACTTCACCCCCGTGGACACCTGCTCCAGGACCTATATCTATAACGAAATCAGCTGATAGAATTGTTTCCATATCATGCTCTACAATAAGAATACTATTTCCTAAATCTCTAAGCTTAAAGAGTGTTTCTAGTAGTTTTCTATGGTCTCTTGGATGAAGGCCTATTGAAGGCTCATCTAGAATATACATCACTCCAACAAGACCAGAACCGACTTGACTAGCTAATCTAATTCTTTGAGCCTCACCTCCTGATAAAGTTTCAGCACTTCTATTTAATGTTAAGTATCCTAGACCAACATCTGATAGAAAACTTAGCCTATCTTTGATCTCTTTTATTATTTTTTCAGCTATAATTTTTCTCCACCCTATAATTTTTAGGTTATTAAAGAAATCTATTGCTTGGGATATTGATAAAGAAGTTACATTAGAGATAATCATATTTTTTATGTAAACGCTTCTAGCAGATTCATTTAATCTAGTCCCTTCACACGAATTACATAGATTAGTATTTTGATACTTAGATAGCTCTTCTCTGACTCTAAATGATTCTGTTTCTTTATATCTTCTTACCATATTTGGAATTACTCCTTCAAAAATATGTCTTTTTTTAATATTTTCACCACTTTCTGAAGAGTAAGTAAATTCTATAATTTCATCATTACTTCCATATAAAATAATATCTTTTATTTTTTTTGAGATTATTTTATAAGGTTTCTCAATATCAAAGGAGTAATGCTTAGCTAGAGAATTAAATAGGTCGAAAGCATAAGAATTATTTTTATCCCACCCTCTTATCGCTCCTCCAGCAATAGAAATATCTGGATTACTAACAACGAGATTTGGATCAAAGAAACTACTAACACCAAGACCATCACAATTTATACAGGCACCAGAAGGACTATTAAAAGAAAATAGTCTAGGCTCAAGTTCAGCTATGCTAAATTCGCAAAGAGGACATGAAAACTTATTTGAAAAAATAAATTCCTTATCCTCTTTTTTTTCAGAAACTATTACTTTTGCTACACCCTTAGACAATTCTAATGCTGTCTCAAATGATTCAGCTAGCCTTAATTTAATTTCTTTTTTTATTTTTAACCTATCTACTATTACTTCTATAGTATGTTTTTGATGAAGCTGTAGTTTAGGAGCAGACTCAAGATCTATAATCTGGCCATTTATTCTTGCTCTTATAAATCCTTTTACTATTAATTCAGAAATTATATTTTCATGTTCTCCTTTTTTTCTATTAACTATAGGAGCCAATAGGAGTATTTCAGAGTTATTTTTAAATTTTAAAACTGAATCTACCATCTCTGATATATTTTGTGCTTGTAGCTTTATTTTTTTATGATTAGGGCAATGCGGTATTCCGGCTCGAGCAAAAAGCAATCTAAGATAGTCATATATTTCAGTTATTGTTCCAACTGTTGATCTAGGATTATGAGAGGTTGATTTTTGTTCAATTGAGATAGCTGGCGATAGGCCTTCTATATGGTCAACATCTGGCTTATCCATAACAGATAGGAATTGCCTAGCATAAGTCGAGAGTGATTCTACATACCGCCTTTGACCTTCAGCATATAGAGTATCAAAAGCGAGGGATGATTTTCCTGAGCCTGATAGGCCTGTTATTACAACAAGTTTATTTCTAGGAAGTGTGACATCAATATTCTTTAAATTATGCGTTCTAGCACCCTTTACACATATTTGATTTTTTATTTGGGAATTCTTCATATTTAATTGTAAATTTATGTGCCTTTAATTAAGCTAAAGCGTACAATTATATATCAATTAATGGATTTAATAATGATTTTAAAATAGGGAGATTTCATGGCTAGAGGCATAAATAAAGTAATACTAGTTGGTACTCTTGGTGCGGATCCTAAAACCTCCGCTATGCCAAGTGGGAGCTCTGTTACAAATGTGAGCATAGCAACTAATGAATCATGGAAAGATAAAGAAACAGGTGAACAGCAAGATAGGACTGAGTGGCATAGAATTGCTTTTTTTAATAGATTGGCTGAAATAGCTGCTGAGTACTTAAAAAAGGGTTCACAAATATATATTGAAGGAAAACTGAGGACAAGGAAATGGCAAGATAAAGATGGTAATGATAGATGGACCACAGAAATTATTGCTAATGAACTTCAAATGTTAGGAGGTAGATCTGCAAGTATTGGAGATGTACCTGAAGAGCAAACTAATCAGAGTGAAGAAAATTCTTCACCATCGAGCTCTTCAGAAGATTTTAATGATGATATCCCTTTCTAGCATATGACTAAAAGCTCTGTATATATAAAAACTTTTGGTTGCCAGATGAATACATATGATTCTGATAAGATGAATGATATTTTGAAGGAAAGTCTCGAGATTGAAAAAACTGATAGACCTGAAGATGCAGACATTTTAATTCTTAATACTTGCTCTATCAGAGAGAAAGCTCAAGAGAAAGTATTTCATCAGTTAGGAAGGTGGAGATCTCAAAAAGAGATAAATCCTAAAACTATTATAGGTGTTGGCGGATGTGTTGCCAGTCAAGAAGGTAAAGCTATTTTAAAAAGAGCACCTTATGTCGATTTAGTTTTTGGCCCACAAACCCTTCATCGTCTTCCACAAATGATAAAAAAAATTAGATCAGGCTATTCTAATGTTGTTGATGTTAGTTTTCCTTCTATGGAGAAATTTGATCAGATTCCTGAGCCCAATAAAAGCCCTAGTTCAGCATTTTTAACAATTATGGAGGGTTGCAGTAAATACTGTACTTATTGTATTGTTCCTTTTACTCGTGGAGAAGAGGTAAGCAGACCTTTCAATGATATATTATCTGAAGCAAATAGATTAGCAGAAATAGGCGTAAAAGAGATAAACTTACTTGGTCAGAATGTAAATGCATACCGTGACTATAATTCTGATAAAAAACTTGTAGACTTGTCATCATTAATAAAAATGATTGCGAAGATTGATGGTATTGAGAGATTAAGGTTTACTACTTCCCATCCAGTGCAATTTAGAAATAGTCTTATTGATACTTATGGCGAAGTTTTGGAACTTGCAAACCATCTTCATTTACCCATACAGAGCGGCTCTGATCGTATTTTAAAACTTATGAAAAGAGGACATACAGTTTCAGGTTATAAATCAAAAATTGCAAGATTAAGACAAGTGAGACCAAATATTTCTATTTCTTCCGATTTTATTGTAGGTTTCCCTGGAGAAGATGACTATGACTTTAATCAGACTATGGGCTTGGTTGAAGAAATAGGATTTGATCATTCATATAGTTTTGTATATAGCCCAAGACCCGGAACTCCAGCATCTGATATTAATGATACAGTTCCAAAAGAGATTAAGCATGCTCGGTTAAAAATTTTACAGGATTTAATTAATTCTCAGGCTAAAGAAATAAGTGAAAATATGATTGGCTCTACACAAACTATTTTAGTAGAAAAGGTTTCAAAAAAATCAGATAAAGAATTATCTGGAAGAACAGAAAACAATAGATGGGTTAATTTTCAAGGAAATCATAGCCTTATAGGAAGCTTTGTCGATGTTCTAATTGTTGAATCTCTTCCTAACTGCTTAAGAGGAAGGGTTGTCTTGGATTCTAGTAAATCTGTAGCTTAACTAAATATTTAAATGTGAAGCCTATTTCTTTTAATCTAGAATTACATGATCATCAGCATATGTTAAATCTATGCGGTGAGTTAGACAAAAATCTAGATCTAATAAAAAAACAACTTAATATAGAAATTAGGTATAGAGGTAATAATTTCTATATTATTGGTGATGAAAAAGATGCCATAACTGGAAAAAGAGTTTTAGAGTCTCTCTTTTTTTTATCCCAAAAAGAAGTATTAGGTATAGAGCAGGTACATATGACAATACAAGAGCATAAAAATAAGAATTATGAAGAGAATGTGGCTCAACACAAGCAGATTGCTTTTCATACCAGAAGGAGAGAGGTTAATTTAAGAGGCTATAATCAGAGATTATATGGCTCTGCCTTGAGAGAGAAAGATTTAGTTTTTGGTATCGGTCCAGCTGGTACCGGTAAAACTTATCTAGCTGTTGCAGCAGGAGTGGAGGCGTTAGAATCAGATTTAGTAAGACGCCTTATTTTGGTTAGACCTGCTGTCGAAGCAGGAGAAAAATTAGGCTTTCTGCCAGGAGACATGACTCAAAAAATAGATCCTTATCTGAGGCCCATTTATGATGCTTTATATGAGATGTTAGGCTTTGAGCATACCTCACGTTTGATTGATAAGAATGTTATTGAAATTGCCCCCCTAGCTTTCATGAGAGGGAGAACGTTAAATGAATCATATGTAATTTTGGATGAGGCTCAAAACACTACCAAAGAGCAAATGAAAATGTTTTTAACTAGAATGGGATACGGCTCTAGGACAGTAGTTACTGGTGATGTAACGCAAATTGATCTAGCCCCTGGTAAAGACTCAGGTCTAAAAAATGCTATTGATATTATGACTGATATAGAGGAAGTAGATTTTATTCATTTTACTGAAAATGATGTTGTTAGGCATCCATTAGTAAGAAAAATTTTAAAAGCTTACTCAGGGTTAGAAAAAAATAAATAATATAAGTTATTTTTATGAATAGTAGAAATTTTCAAATTATATTGCAGGGCCATTCTTCGTCTAGCCATATTCCGAGTGAAAGCAAGATAAGGTCCTGGACAAATCATATTTCTAATCAGTGTTTAAATAAATCGGTGACTATTAGGATAGTTGATGAATTAGAATCAAAAGAAATAAATATGCGCTTTAGAAATATTGATAAGCCGACAAATATTTTAGCATTTCCTTCTAGTGACTTACCTTACATAGAGCTAGATGAGCCTTTATCTTTAGGAGATTTGGTTGTTTGTGCTCCATTATTAGAGAAAGAAGCATTAGAACAAGAAAAAGAACTAGAATCTCATTGGGCCCATATTCTAATTCATGGTATCTTGCACTTAATTGGCTATAATCATGAGGATTCGTCAGCAGCGAATATAATGGAAGACTTAGAGATACAGGTTTTAAAAAAAATAGGCATTAGTAACCCTTATTTATAATTCTTTTAATGGAAAGATATGTTTAAAAGTAATAAAAATATTGATTTAAGAAAAAAATTATTTTCTTGGTTTAGAGAAACTATTGAAAGTAAGAATGATATTATAACTTTACTTGATGATTCTAGAAAAAGAGATCTATTAGATATTGATGAGTACAGAATGATCAAGGGAGTTCTTCAAGTATCAGAGAAGCATGTTGGAGATATTATGATCCCTAGGTCTCATATGGTAGTTCTAGAATTAGATGATGAGCCTAAAAACTTATTAGAAAAGATTATAGATTCAGGACATTCAAGATTTCCCGTAATTGGCGAAGATAGAGACGAGATAGTCGGTATTTTTCTTGCCAAGGATATTCTTAAAAATTTCAAAAAAAATGATGATCTAAAAAATATTAATATTAGTGATTTATTAAGGCCAGCTATATTCATCCCTGAAAGCAAAAGACTAGATACTCTTTTATCTCAATTTAGAGCAAGCCGTAATCATATGGCAATTGTTGTTGATGAATATGGTGGAGTATCGGGCCTAGCAACTATTGAAGATGTTTTAGAACAAATAGTTGGAGATATTGATGATGAATATGACTCTAAGGAAGACGAAAACATTTTTGATAACGGTAATGGAAGTTACATAGTGAAAGCCCTTACGCGTATAGAAGACTTTAATGATTATTTTAAATCCTCATTAGAGGAAGAAGATTATGATACGGTCGGTGGTTTGATAGTTAATAACTTAGGTAGATTACCCAATTTAGGAGAACTTATTAATTATAGAGGTTTTAATTTTAAGGTTATTAAATCTGATAAAAGAAGAGTATCAATATTAGAAGTTAGTTTACAAAAAAAATAAATAATAAAAAATGAAGGCTTCTTTATATTATAAATATAGATATATTATAGCAGCAATTGCCGGATTAACCCTCCCTTTTTCATTCGCTCCATTTAATTTTTTCTGGATGGCACCAATTAGCTTATCAGTTCTATTTTTATTATGGAAAAAATGCCCATCTAAAGAATCTTTCAAGATAGGATTTATTTTCGGGTTTTTTAGTTTTTCTATTGGTTTATATTGGATTTATATTAGTATCCATAGTTTTGGAGGGGTTAATGAATTTCTGAGCATTTCCCTTCTATTTTTTTTAATTAGCTATTTATCTTCATATATAGGTATTATAGGCTGGCTCTCCACTAATTTTTTTAAAGCGAGTTATTTAAATTTTTTCATATTTATAATTCCATCTACTTGGACTTTAGTTGAGTGGTTAAGAGGCTGGTTATTTTCAGGTTTTGGCTGGTTATCAGTTGGTTATAGTCAAGCTAATTCTTGGTTAATGAATTTCGCCCCAGTCGGGGGTCTCCACTTTATGAGTTTTTTTATACTTATAATATCTGGTTGTCTGGCCACTATAATAATAGGAGTAAATAGGCAGAAGATTATATCTGTTGGTGTTTGTATTTCTATCTTCTTAATAGCTTTTTTATTAGAAGGATTTCAATGGACTAAAGAGAATAA
>CEUA01036237.1_pt1 | contig 40404 bp, 42 predicted proteins | sample 361541 | NCBI WGS metagenome assembly CEUA01 (sample SAMEA2623079, study PRJEB7988) | marine metagenome | isolation source: saline water (ENVO:00002010), including
TCCCATAAATGGAATACCAGAAAGTGTTAATGCAGCAGAACATGCAATCAAAGCAACGATATCAGCATCATTCTCCGTATCATAGCTTATCACGGTCGCAATAACTTGCGTTTCACACTTAAATCCATCTGCAAATAATGGTCTAATAGGTCTATCTATTAAACGAGAAACTAAAGTCTCTTTTTCTGAGGGTCTGCCTTCTCTTTTAAAAAACCCACCAGGTATTTTCCCGGCTGCATATGCTTTTTCTTGGTAATTTACAGTTAAAGGAAAAAAGTCTAAATCCTTTCTTTCCTCTCTATCAGCAACAACTGTAGCTAATACAGAAGTTCCTCCATATGTAGCAATAACAGATCCGTGAGCCTGTCTTGCAACCCTTCCTGTTTCGATTGTTAATTTCTTACCACCCCATTCTATAACTTCATTTTGTATATCAAACATTTCTTTTCCTATATCAGTCTTTTAGGTAGACTTATAACCTGAACAATAAATACTGAATATTATTATCTTCTTAGACCTAATCTTTTTCTTAAGTCTTCATAACGAGCTTCATCTTTGGATTTAACATAATCTAATAGTTTTCTCCTTAGATTAACCATCTTCAACAAACCTTGCCTAGAATGATTATCTTTTTTGTGATCTTTAAAATGCTCTGTAAGATTTTTAATTCTTTCAGTTAAAACCGCTACTTGTACTTCTGGTGAACCAGTGTCACCTTCTTTAGTAGCAAATTCTTTTACTATTTCATCTTTTCTATTTGAATCTATCGACATCAAATACTCCTTAATTAAAAAATTTCTTCAGAAAAAACTTTCTTAGGTTTGAAAGAATTTTCACAAATATCGGCAAGTCCAATAGGTCTACCATTATTTAATAATATAACCTTACTTCCCAAACTAGAACTTGAAGACAAATCATAATCAAAAATAATTTGGCCTTGTTGGAATTTCTCCGCCTCTTTATCTCCAATTTGTAAGGCCGGGATGTCGTCCAGCACTTTACTTAAAGGAGTAAGTAGGTTTACACCAACCGTTCCAGCTGGCGCACTATGCACTAAATTAACTATGGTTTCTAGTGAAAAAGTATTTTCAATTGAAAATGGCCCAACTTCAAGCCTTTCAAGGGTATTTACTGTCCCTAAGACACCTAATTTATGACAAATATCTCTTGCAAGCGCTCTAATATAGAAACCCTTACCACAAGTTATAATAAATTCTGATGATATATTATCTTTATGATTGATAAGAGAAATATCATGAATTTTAACTCTTTTCTTTTGAAGGGTAAAATGCTCCTGATTCCTAGCTAAATTATATGCCCTTTTACCATTAACCTTTATAGCAGAAAATTTTGGAGGCCTTTGAAGAATATCTCCATCAAATTTTTTAATCACATCTATTATATCATTTTTTGAGGGCCTTAAATCAGATTGATCAACAACTTCTCCCTCAAGATCATGGCTTGAAGTCTTAGTCCCCCAAAGAATTGAGAATTTATATTTTTTTTTGGATGAAACTAAATAAGGTATTGTTTTTGTTGCTGCTCCAAATGCTATCGGCAAGACCCCTGAAGCAAGAGGATCAAGCGTTCCGGCAAACCCAATCTTTTTTAATAAAAATTTCTTCTTAATTATCTTTAAAGCTGAAAATGAAGTAATTTGCTTCGGTTTATATATAGACACCCAACCACCAGAAAAGCTTTTATCATTTTCTATATTTATTTGATTAAGATTTAATATCATCCATAACCTTTTTGGAGGATAATATTTTTTCTATCCTTTCTCTTTCATTTATAGATTCATCAAAGCAAAAAGAGATTTCTGGCACATATTTTAATTGTACCTTTTCCGCAATTTTTTTCCTTATAACTTTCTTTACTAAATTAAATTCAGAAAGAAATTTATCTATTTGTTGTAAATCTTGAGGAATAAACATAAACCTTGCATTCCTAAGGTCTGGAGATATATCTACATATGTTATTGTAAGTATACTTTCATCTAAAAAATGGCTTTTGCTCTCTCCTCTTATAAGAATTTCATTCAACGCGCTTCTAAGAATTTCCTGGACTCTTTGTTGTCTCTGAGAGTTAATTTTTTTATGGAATAAATTTTTTTTATTCATTTTAATGATTATTAATCTATTTTCTTTTTTATCTCTAAAACTTCATAACATTCAATTCTATCATTAGCTTTTATATCTTCATTATTATCAAATGCTATACCACATTCTTGACCAGATTGGACCTCTTTAGCATCATCTTTAAATCTTTTAAGTTCAGAAATCTTACCATCATAAACAACTATATCATCACGAATTAGTCTTGCGTTTTCACCCCTTTTAACAGTACCGTCCGAAACAAGACAGCCTGCTATATTGCCAGTTTTAGATATTTTAAAGACCTCTAATACTTCTGCATTTCCTATAATAGTTTCTTTAATTTCAGGATCTAATTTTCCTTCTAAAATACCTTTCATTTCATCTAAAAGATCATAAATAATTGAATGATATGTTATATTAATATCTGATTTATCAGCCAGTTCCTTAGCTTGAGAATTTGCTCTAACATTAAATCCAAAAACTATAGAATTAGATGTTTCAGCTAACGAAATATCACTTTCAGATATAGCTCCGACTCCAGAGTGAACAATTCTACATGAAATTTCTTCATTACCTATTTTTAATAGTCCGTCTTTAATTGCTTCAGCAGAACCATGTACATCAGCCTTAATTATTACAGATAACTCTTTCTTAACATCGTCTTTAATTTTTGATAACATTTGTTCAATATTTGATTGCGGTACATTGGGTGTTAATTTCTTATTTTGCCTTTCTCGATATTCAGAAATTTCTCTTGCCCTCGATTCATTTTCTACAACTGAAAGAAAGTCACCTGCATTTGGAGTATTATTCAAACCCAGAACTTCAATAGGCTCCCCAGGATAACATTCCTTAACTTGTTCTCCCCTATCATTAATCAAGGATCTAACCTTTCCCCAATATTGACCAACGATAACTATATCACCCTTTTTTAATGTTCCTTTTTGAATAATTGTACTTACAACCGGCCCTCTACCTTTATCTAATTTAGATTCAATTACAAAACCTTCAGCAGGCCTATTAGGGTTAGCTTTCAAATCTAAAATTTCAGCTTGTAAATTTATAGCCTCTATTAAATTATCTATTCCTTCTTTTGTTTCGGCAGAAAGCTCAACACATTGAATTTCACCACCTAATTCTTCAACTATTAATTCGTATTCTAATAAATCATTCTTAGTTTTAGTAGGATTTGCTTCAGGTTTATCAATTTTATTAATCGCAATTATTATTGGAACACCAGCATCTTTAGAATGGTTAATAGCCTCAACAGTTTGTGGCATTACGCTATCATCGGCTGCAACAACCAAAATAACAATATCAGTTACTTTAGCTCCTCTTGCCCTCATTGAGGTAAATGCAGCATGTCCGGGTGTATCAATGAAAGTAATTTTGTTATTATTTGTATTTATTTGGTATGCGCCTATATGCTGAGTAATACCTCCAGCTTCAGAAGAGACTATACTAGTTTCTCTTATAGAATCTAATAAAGAAGTTTTTCCGTGATCAACATGACCCATTATTGTTACCACAGGTGATCTAGGTAATTTACTTTCATCTGAATCGTCATCATCAGAAATGCCTTGCTCTACATCAGCTTCAGAAACTCTTGTAACTTGATGACCAAATTCTTCAACTATTATTTCCGCAGTATCAGCATCAAGATAATCATTTATTTTTACCATAACACCCTGCTGCATAAGTGATTTTATAACATCAACACTTCTTTCAGCCATTCTATTGGATAATTCTTGAACGGTTATTGATTCTGGAATAACTACATTTCTTGAAATTTTTTCTTTTGGGGCATCAATATCAACTATTTTCTTCTTTGCTTTTTCTTGTCTTCTTCTTATTGACGCTAAAGATCTCTGTCTTTCGTCTTCATTCAAAGCCTCAGAAATTGTTAACTTTCCTTTTCTTCTTTTTTGTGGTTCTTTTCCTTTTTTTCTATCATCTTTATCTTTTTCTGATGATTTTAAATCTTTTTTCTTTGTTGATGGAATATGAGATTTTTTCTTTTGTGTTGAATCAAAATCATTCTGAGCCGGAAGGTCTTGAGCCTTTGCAATATCATCCTCTTTTTTCTTGGGCTTGTTCTTAGCTTCCTTGCTAGATTTCTTTGTATCAAAAACTTCTTTCTTCTTTCTATCATCTGCCTCCATTAGGGCTTTTTCCCTTGCAACTCTCTCTTTTAAGGTAAGATTACTTGTATCCTCACCTATATTTGTTGGCTCTTTAATTGTTCTTGAAGTGATTGAACTAGATCTAGTCTTAATATTCGGAGCGTTTGGTTTTCTAGTTTTAGAAATCTTTCCCCTCTTAGATTCTACAACAACTGTTGACACTCTTGACGCACCTCTCGCCCTCGAACCAATTTTATTCTTTGATGGGGTGGCACTAGCTTTCAAAGAAAGCGTTTTGTCATTTTTATCTTTTTTATCGTCTTCAGACATAATTTTTTCACTAGAAATAAATAAATAAATAAATAAATTTTTATATATTCAGTCTAAATATCCTCTTCTTTTGTATCATTAGATTCTAGATTATTATTTGATTCTTCCTTCTCTTCTTCAGAATCATCTAACACATCTTCTTCTAGCTCTTCTTCAACAACAATCCCAATCATTTTTCTTGCTTTCATAATTAGCTCATTTGCATAATCTTCGCCCAAATCAAAAGCTTCTAATATACCCTCTTCATGATTTTTCTCACCATCAATATATTCATTCCAACCTATAAGGTCATCCGTAGCGCAATAAGCAAAATCTTCAAGACTCTTTACATCATTCTCACCTAGCTTAATAATCATTTTCATATTTAATTCTTCTATATCTAAAATATCATCCTTAACACCAAGCTCTTTTCTTTTTTCTTCTAGTATTAAATTCTCTTTTTCTAAGTAATCATTTGCTCTAGCTTGTATTTCTTGAGCAGTATCATCATCAAATCCAGAAATATTTGTTATTTCACCAATTTCTACCATTGCAACTTCTTCAACTTCTGAAAACCCTTCTGTTACTAATAGCTGAGCTAAGAGTTCATCAACATCTAATGCTTTGATAAATAAATCTGTTCTCTCTTGGAATTCTCTTTGCCTTCTTTCAGATTCTTGATCTTCGGTAAGAATATCAATCTCCCAACCCGATAATTCTGAAGCCAGTCTAACATTCTGACCCCTTCTGCCTATCGCTAAAGATAGTTGGTCTTCAGGAACTACAACTTCCAATCTTTCATCTTCATCATATAAAACAACTTTCATAACTTCTGCAGGTTGTAGGGCTTTTACTACAAAATCGGCAATATTGTCTGTCCAAGACAAAATATCTATTTTTTCTCCTTGTAATTCGTTTACTACAGCCTGAACCCTACTACCGCGCATACCTACACAAGCTCCAACAGGGTCAATGCTATTATCTTTAGAAATAACTGCAATTTTTGCTCTACTTCCTGGATCTCTAGCAACACCAATAATATCTATAATTCCATCGTAAATTTCAGGAACTTCTTGAGCAAAAAGATTTGCCATAAAATCTGAATGAGTCCTCGATAAGAAAATTTGGGGCCCCCTTATTTCTCTTCTGACTTCATAGATATATGCCCTTACTCTATCACCCGGTCTATATGCCTCCCGAGGTAGCAATTGGTCCCTTTTGATAATTGCTTCAGCTCTACCAAGATCTACAACTACAGAGTTATATTCAACTCTCTTAACAACGCCACTAATTATTTCGCCAGTTCTGTCTTTAAATTCTTCGAAATGTCTCTCTCTTTCTGCATCACGCACTTTTTGAACTATAACTTGTTTTGCGCTTTGAGCGGCGACACGACCAAAATCAATTGGTGGCAGCTCTTCTTCAACTGCAGGACCATCAATAGAGGCTTCTGGGTCAAATTTCTTTGCATCCTCAAGTGTAATTTGACGAAAAGTATCTTCTACATTCTCAACAACATCTAATAATCTTAGAAGACGAATTGAGCCATTAGATTCATCAATATCAACTCTAATTTTATTTTCTGCTCCATATTTTGAAGCTGCAGCTTTTTCTATTGCTTCAGCCATAGCAGAAATTACAATTTCCTTTTCTATTGATTTTTCTTTTGCAACAGCTTCTGCAATTTGCAGTAATTCAAGTCTGTTAGCGCTAATTCCTTTAGTTGACATAAGATTTCCTTTCAATATCAATTAACATGTCTTGTTGGGCATGGGCGGTTTACCAGAAGCCCATGCTAATTTAATTTCTTTAACATCAGCTGGATTTAGATCATAATTACCAGATTCTGCTTTAGTTGTTTCATCTATAAAAATATTAATCTTATCTTTTGAATATCCAAGAAGTTTGGCATCAAATCTTCTAGGAAGATTCTCATGCCTAAATAATTTAACTTTTATATGGTTATTAGACCAAACTTGAAAATCGTTTTTTCTAGTAAGTGGTCTTTCTACTCCTGGAGAAGAAATCTCCAAAGAGTAATTTTCATTCATATTTGGCTCTTTTTCGAAATATTCTTGGATTAAGTTATTAACATTCTCGCAGTCATTTAATGTCATAGTATGATCACTATTTTCTGCAAATATTTGTATACGCCTTTCTTTACCCGAATTAATTATTAATCTAACAAGATTATAATTTGATTTCTCAAATATACTTAAAATCTTAGACACCATACTATCTTCGCCCTTAGGTGCCATTAAATGTTTAAAATTTTTGTCCAAAATAATTCTCTAAATAATAAAAAAAGCGGGAGATTATTAATCACCCACTTCGCAAATAAACCGAAATATGGGCTATATATTGCAAATTAATAAATAAAAATCAAGTATTTAAAAAATAGGGATATAATATTTGAATAAAATATTTTTAATTCATTTCAATTTTGTTAAATTTAAAATAATAGGGCTTCTTTTTTTCCTTTTTAGCTTTCTTTTCATATTTCGATTCCGAATAACGAAAAGTATTTATCTTACAATCAGAAGGTTTCTTTGCTGCCCAAATTAGATTCTCTTCTAAAAAAGTTCTTAGTCCCCATATTGCTAAATTTTGGTCATCGGTAAAAAAATAAATTTTTCCTCTATTCTTTAATAACCGTTTGAGATTCCTTATATTATCCTTCTGTATAAATCTTCTTTTCCAATGTTTTTTCTTAGGCCAAGGATCAGGGAACATAATTAATATTTCATCAAATAAATCCTTATCTGATATTTTAATAAAATTTTCTGCATTACCATAAAATAACCTTATATTTTTTAAATTATTTTTTTTTATATCTACTAGTAGTTGAGCTATACCTTTTTTATAATACTCAATGCCTACATATAAGGATTCTGGATTAGATTTCGCACTTTCTAAAATTGTCTTTCCAGTCCCAAAGCCAATTTCTAAAATTTTTTCCTTATAATTATCCATATTTCTTATATTTAAAAAGGATTCAATAGAAAGCTTTTTTTTATAAGATTCAAAAATTGATTTTTGGTTATAAGTTAGAGATCGATTTCTAGAATTAAAAATTTTATTATCTATTTTTTCTCTAAAGGAATTCATTCTTTAATTCTTCTGATAAATCAAGTTTTTCCCAACTGAAAGCTCCTTCTTTCGTTGGCTCTCTACCAAAATGGCCATAGGCAGATGTTTCTGAGTAAATAGGATTATTTAAACCTAATAGATCAATTATTCCTCTTGGAGATAGATTAATCCTATTTCGTATAAAATTTTCTACTTTCTCTAAATCAACTTTATCCGAATTATGAAGGTCAATATAAAGTGATAGTGGCTCCGTTATTCCAATTGCATAAGATAATTGAATAGTACACTTATCTGAAATACCTGAACTAACAATATTCTTAGCTAAATATCTTGATGCATAAGCCGCTGAACGATCAACTTTAGTAGGGTCCTTTCCTGAAAATGCACCGCCGCCATGTGGGGCTGCTCCGCCATATGTATCAACTATAATCTTTCTTCCAGTTAGCCCTGTATCTCCAACGGGTCCACCCACGACAAATTTCCCTGTAGGATTGGTTAACAGTTTGGTCTCGTCTCGATACCATTCATCGGGTAATATTTTTCGACATATTTTATCTAACTCAGTATTAATATATTCTTGAGAAGTGTTCACATGATGTTGAGTCGAAACAACAATAGAATCTATAAATGCAGGCTTATTATTTTCATAAAAAAGAGTTATTTGAGATTTTGAATCAGGAAGAATCCCATTAATTCTATTAGCGTGCCTCATTTCTGCAAGTTCTTTTAAAATATAATGTGAATATAATAATGTTGCGGGCATAAATTGGTCTGTTTCATTGCATGCATAACCAAACATAATTCCTTGATCTCCAGCTCCTTCAGAATTTCCTTCTTTGGCATCAACTCCAATTGCTATATCAGGTGATTGTTCATGAAGAAATACCTTAACATCTAAACTTTCCCAATTAAAATCACCAAAGTCATATCCGATATTCTTAATAACATCTCTTACAAGTATAATAATTTCATTTTCAGGTATTATTGTTCTAGAATTTATTTCACCTGATATTATTACTAAATTTGTCGTAACTAATGCTTCAACAGCTACCCTTGCATTTTTATCAATCGTTAAATAAGCATCTAAAATTGTATCCGATATTTTATCACATATTTTATCTGGATGACCTTCGGAAACGGATTCAGATGTAAAAAAGTAATTATTTTTAGATTCTTTCATTCTTTCTATTCATCTTAATTAATAATAAAACTAACACGGATAGCATCAATACACCAAAAAATAGAAAATCTCCAACTTTAGAGTAAAGAGTTTTTTTTGTTTTATTTGGTAATGATGAAACTATATATCCAGATTTATTTAAATTTATCTTTCTTATTACTCTTCCATAAGGATCTATAACCGCAGATATTCCTGTATTAGCTGCCCTCAATACTGGAACTCCCTGCTCAATAGCCCTAAATCGGGCTGAATTTAAATGTTGATAAGGACCTGAGCTGTTACCGAACCAAGCATCATTAGTTAAATTAATTATTGCATCAATATCACTATTATTAGGATTAATTTCTTCAGGAAAAATTATTTCATAGCAAATAACAGTCCTTGCAACGCCAATAGGCGTTTTAATTGCCTGAATATTATTACCTTTTTCAAATCCAGTATCTCCTGTAACAATTTTAAAAAAAGGAATTCTAGATAATATATTTTTAAAGGGCATATACTCGCCAAATGGTACTAAATGAATTTTATCATATATATCTTGAGTTCTTGAATTAGAGTCTATTAGTAAAGCTGAATTTCTATATGAACTATTATTGCGAGTTATATTTCCAACTAGGAGATATGAATTATTAGGAAGATTATCGAAAATATATTCTTTTATTTTATCATTATCTTCTAATAAAATAGGCAAAGCACTTTCTGGCCATATAACTAAATCAACTTTATCGTGGTTTGATAATTCTAAAAAATTTGAAATTGTTCCTAAAGGATCATCATTTTTTATTTTCTGTTCTTGCGATATATTAGGCTGAACAATTACAAATTTTTTTTCATCAATAAACTCGCTCTTATCTATATTAAAATACCCAAAAATGAATATCGCAGGCAATATACTGAATAATGAGATAGATAATAATATATTTCTTCTTTTATATAAAAATACTAAGAATTGAGAATGTATAATTAGTAAAAAAGTAGCCAGATATGGTCCTGTGAGAGAAAATATTTGCATTAAATTATCATCCACAGCTAAAGAATAAGAAAAATTATTCCAGGCAAATCCACTAAAAATATTACCCCTTAAATATTCTCCAAAAGATAAAGATATTGATAGGGATAAAAACCTCATAATTTTATTATTCCAAAATATAGCGGGAATTATTAAACTGGGTATTGTAAAGATTATCATAAGAATTGGCAGGCCAAATAAAGTTATATATTTAAAACCTTCTAACTCTTCCCTGTATTCAAAAGCTGATATTATCCACCAAAACCCAAAGAAATAATAAAAATATTGAAATGCTCCAATTAATAGAAATAGACAAATAAATCTTTGATATATTGTATTGCCCTTAACTGAGTATTCAAGATTAAGTAAGAGGGCGGGCAAAACTAAATAAATAACTAGGAAATTATCCCAAGGTGCTTGAGAAAGAACGAGAACTGCACCTAAAAAGGAAGATACTAAAAATGCCTTAAGCATAAATTAAAATCTGATAAGCCATACTAATCATTGCTTTCGTTATCTGCTTTTATTCTTAATCTTACTGTTTTAATCTTTCTTGAATCTGCATCAGTAATTTCAATTTCAAAACCAGATGGATGGGTTATAAGCTCTCCTCTTTGAGGCACTCTTCCAGCTAGAACAAAAACAAGTCCTCCAATAGTATGAATTTCTTCATCTATATCTTTAGTTATTAACGATTTTCCAACAATTTTATTTATTTCTTCTATTGATGTTCTTGCATAAGTATCTATATGATTCTCATATATTCTTATTCTATCCAAATCCTCTTCAAAAAGTTCATCTTCAATTTCACCAATAATCTCTTCTATCAAATCTTCAATAGTTACCAAACCATCAGTTCCTCCATATTCATCTATAACTAAAGCCATATGTATTCTTGAAGTTTGCATTCTAACCAATAAATCACGGGATTTCATTGACGGAGGAACAAAAAGAACTTCCCTAAGAAAGTTCTCAATTTTAAGTTCAGTAAAATTATCTTTAGAAAAGATACTTATAAGATCTTTCATATGAAGCATGCCAATTGGGTCGTCTAAATTATCCCTATATATAGGTATCCGAGAATGATTAGTTTCTGAAAAAAGCTTTAAGACTTCACTAATTTCAGAATCTTTTTCAACACCAATTATATCTGCTCTTGGCACCATGCAATCTTCAACTCTTGAAGAGCCAAATCCAATTACATTTTTTAGCATATCCTTTTCTTCAGCAGTAAAATTTCTAGAAGAATCATCAGGATTTTCTAGCATTTTATCAAATTCTTTAGATCTTGAAGAATTTAGTGATTTTAAAAAACTAAATTTAGAAAAAATATTTTTCATATTATAAATTATCTCCGTAAGGGTTAGATATACCAATCAAACTTAGTAACTCGGCCTCTTTTTTTTCCATAATTAAGGTATCATCATCATTTTCATGCATAAAACCTGTGAGATGTAAAAAACCATGAATAAACATATGGGCAAGATGGTCTTTAAAAGATTTTTTTTGCTCAAAACATTCAGTATTTATAGTTTCTTTAGCAATAACAATATCGCCAAGCATAGTTGTTTGAGACTCTTTTAACGAATCTTTTAAAGAAAATGATAATACATTTGTAGATTTATTTATACTTCTGTAACATTTATTAAGCTTTTTCATTTCTTTGTCATTAGTTAATAAAATACTTAACTCATAATTTTTTAGATCAAACATTTTATCTATAACAACCTCTGAAATATTCTTGATAAAATCAATATCCTCTCTTCCCCAATCATTTGTATAAGATATATAAACAGGATTAGTTGGTTTCATTGTTTTTTTACTAATTTAGAATACGCATTTACAATCTTATCAACCAATTTGTGCCTTACTATATCCTTGGGTAAGAAGTTTATTTTTTTTATTCCCTTTGATTTCGGAAGAATATTTAAGATTTCTTTTAAACCTGATGAGCTGCCTTTCGGAAGATCAATTTGCGTAATATCACCTAATATTACCATTTTAGAATTACGTCCCAATCTTGTTAAAAACATCTTCATTTGTATATTTGTTGTGTTCTGCGCCTCATCCAAAATAATAAAAGCGTCTTCTAAGGTTCTTCCTCTCATAAATGCTAAAGGAGCAATTTCAATTGTTCCAGATTCAATATAGTTTTCTAGCATCTTTTTTGGCATTAAATCATTTAATGCATCGTATAAAGGCCTTAAATAAGGATCAATTTTCTCCTTAATATCGCCTGGTAAAAATCCTAACCTTTCGCCAGCTTCTACTGCAGGTCTAGAAAGAATAATTCTTTTTACTGAATTATTAAACAAACTTTGTACTGCAGCTGCTACTGCAAGATAAGTCTTTCCAGTCCCAGCAGGGCCAATACCAAATACTAAATCATTACTATTAATAGCCTGCACAAATTTTTCTTGATTTTTTGATCTTGCAAAAATCTTTTTATTTTTTGTCTTAATAAGAAACTTATCCCTAAGTATTCTTTCATTATTAATAAAGGCATCAATATCTTTAATGCCAGTTTTATCCCCATTTTCTAATTCATTATATAATTCCATAATCTTGTCTGCAGCAATGAGACTTTGCTCTTTCTCTCCAGAAATTTCTAATATATTTCCTCTATACGAAATAGAAACTTCAAAATATTCTTCAAATTTTGCAAGATTTTGATCATGGTTTCCATATAGTTCTGCCAAAAAAGAATTCTTCTCGAATTCTATTATATGATTAGAATTATTTGTTTTACTCTTTAATTTATTTTGTTTCATTCTCAGTTTATTTCACCAAAAAGACTATTTTCTTTTACTTTGGTAATCTTAATATCAAGAATTTTACCAATATTAGATTCTTCTGACTGAAAATGGACAGACTGAAGGAATGGAGATCTTCCAGAATAAATTCCTTCAGAATTAATTTTTCTTTCAATTAACACTTTTAAAGTTTTATTCATAAATTTTTTATTATAATTAAACATATTTTTTTTAATCGTTTTTTGTAATTCAATTAATCGTCTTGATTTAACATCTTCCTTAATCTGGTTTTCCATTTCTGCCGCTGGAGTACCCGGTCGAGGAGAATATTTGAAGCTATAAGCATGAGCATATCCAATTCTATCAACTATCCTTTTTGTCATAATAAAATCTTCTTCTGTTTCCCCTGGAAAACCTACAATAAAATCACCTGAGATTGCGATATCAGGTTTTTCAATTTTTAATTGATCAATGATATCTATATATTCTGAAGTACTATAATTTCTGTTCATATTTTTAAGAACTCTATCAGATCCTGATTGTATCGGTAGATGCAAATATGGCTGAAGCTTCTCTATCTCGCTAAAACTTTTTATTAATTTTTCATTCATATCTCTTGGATGACTTGTGGTAAATCTAATTCTATCAATATCAAGTAATGATAATTTGTTAATTAAATCAGAAAAATCCATATCTTTTTCGTTTGAATTCTTTCCTGTCCAAGCATTAACATTTTGACCTAATAAAATTATCTCTTTAACTCCTGAAGAAATTAATTGCTTCGCTTCATCAATTATTTGTTCACAAGATCTCGATGTTTCAATGCCCCTTGTATAGGGAACAACACAAAAAGTACAAAATTTATCACAGCCTTCTTGAACGGATAAGAGGGCACTTACATTATTTCTATTTTTATCTGAAACTCTTTTTGGAAGAACATTAAACTTATCATTTATTGGAGGTTCAATATCAATAATCGCCTTTCTTTTTTTTATATTACTATTGTCAAAATTCTGAAGAATCTCAGGAAGGCGATGATATGTTAAAGGGCCAAAAACTAAGTCGATCATTGGCGCCCTTTTCACTAATTCTTTTCCTTCTGCTTGGGCAACACAACCAGCAACTGCAATTGTGGCATTATTCCCATTTTTTTTATTATTTTTTTTGATACGACCCAATTCAGAATATATTTTTTCAGTAGCTTTTTCTCTTATGTGACAAGTGTTAAGAATAATTAAATCAGCATTATCAGAATTTTCTAATGTCTTGTAATTAAGTGGTTCAAGCATTTCTTGCATTCTTTCACCATCATATATATTCATCTGGCAGCCAAAATTTTTAATGTATAAACCCTTTTGGGTGTTTTTATTAAGATTCATAATCTGATAACTTTACTGCTTTTTTCTTCCATATAACTCAAGTCTATGATCTATAAGTTCAAATCCTAATTCTTCAGCTATTTTCTTTTGCAATGCTTCAATTTCTTCATTTTGGAATTCAATTATTGTACCTTCTTCAATGTCTATAAGATGATCATGATGATCACATTCTTCAAAATTTTCATAGCGCGATCGGCCATCTCCAAATTCGTGTTTTATCAAAATACTATATTCTTCGAATAATCTAACTGTCCTATAAACAGTAGCAACAGATATATTTTTATCAATCTCAATGGCTCTTCGGTGTAATTCTTCAACATCGGGATGATCCTTAGAATTATCTAGAACTCTAGCTATAATTCTTCTTTGTTCTGTTAGCCTTAATCCTTTTTCTTCACATAAATTTTCTATACTCATCTTCATTCCTCAAATATGATATAAGCATTAATTATATAATTTTTGCAACAATAACCCATTTTCGTGTTTATTTTTCCCTCTATAATATTTATTTAATGTTTTTATGTAAATAAAACCTAATTTTTTATAAAAACTTACTGCTGGTTTATTAAGCTCATTAACCTCTAAAAAACATTTAGATATATTATTTTTTAAAAAAAACTCTTCTAGCTTATTAACTATTATTATTCCCATGCCTTTCTTTCTATAATGAACCAATACTCCTATAGATAAAATTTCTGCCTCTCCACTTAAATGACGGGAAAGACAAAACCCAATTGGCTTTAAGGAATCAAATAAAATAAACCCAGCCCCGCTACCTTTAAGAACTAAATGCCTTAATGCAGAATTAGTCCATTTTTCTTGATTTGTTTCATTTATAAGCATAACTAGAGTTTCAATATTTGATAGATTTAAATCCTGAAAATTTAACTTTTCTTTTTCATATACCATGATGAACTTACTTTTTCTGCCGATGGATCGGAAAAATAATTAATCTTCTTAAATCTATTAACTTTGTCTGATTTTGATAATATTTCTGATGCTATAATTATTGATAATTCTTCAAAAGTTCTATTAAAAATTTCATATTTGTTACCTAATCCATATTCATTATGCAATGAACTCTTAGATATAATAAATTTATCTGGAGAAAATTTATTCTCTATATCCGTCTTATTTATTTTCTCTATTCCAGTAAGATTTTTACCTTTCCCACAAAATGCCTGTATAAAAAATTCATTCCCTCGAGAAGGCAAAAGAGCAATTATTTCTTTTCTCTTTAATAGTTTTTTATCATCGAAAAACGATAAAAATTCTAAAGATGAAAGAGAATAAACTGGCTTATTAATGCCTTTTGCCAGACCTAAGGCGAAGGAAATTCCAACCCTTATACTTGTAAAATTACCAGGTCCATTTGTAACCATTAAACAACTAATATCGTCTATGCTTTTATTTGATTTATTAAGCACTTCTTTGACTACAGATGCAATTGTCTCTGACTGTCTAAGCTTGGAATTATTTGATGATTTGAAACAATTTTTTTCATGATCAACTACAGTCGCTATACTTAAACCAAAATTAGTATCTATAAATAGAATACTCATTTAAAGGATTTTGCAAACTTCATCAAAGTCAAAGCGAGGAGATCTATCAAAAAGTTTATCGCTATCTCCATACCCAATATTACAAATAAAATTAGATTTATGAGTTGAATCAGAAAAAAACTCTTTATCAACTCCATCATTATCAAATCCAGACATTGGCCCACAATCTAAACCTAATATTCTTGCAGATATTATAAAATATGCCCCTTGCAAAGAGCTATTTCTAAAAGCAGTTGTTTCAGCAAATTCTTCTGACCAAGAAAACCATTCTTTTGCCTCAGGATTGTGAGGAAATAATTTAGGAATAAATTCATAAAACTCCTTATCATAAGCTATAATAGCATTAACTGGCGCAGCCATTGTCTTTTCAAGATTCGATTCAATTAGAAAATTGGATAATCTTTTTTTTGCTTCTTTAGATTTAATGAATATAATTCTTGCAGGAGAGCAATTAGCACTTGTTGGTCCCCATTTCATAAGATCATAAAGCTCATATAATAATTGATCTGGTACATCCTTATTTAACCAATCATTATGCGATCTTGCGTTAACAAAAATATCTTTACTTTCGTTATTTTTAATCATTTTGTAATGGCACTACACTCTCAACCTCAGGAACAAAATGTTTTAGAAGGTTTTCTACACCATTTTTTAGTGTCATTTCAGATGCTGGACATCCATCACATGACCCCTGCATAGTAATATAAACGATGCCATCTTGAAATTTGTTAAAAATAATATCACCACCATCTCGCGCTACTGCGGGACGAACTTTTTCTTCAATAATATCATTAATCTTAATAGAAATTTCATCATTTAATTCAGGATTAATATCTATTTTAACACCATCTTCTATAATAGGTTGATCTGATAAATAATGATTAACTATCTTTGAAAGGATTTCAGTTTTCTTATTTTCCCATTTTTGCCCTTTAAGAGTCACTGTTAAAAAGTCTGACGCCAAGTATACGCTTTCAACACCATCAATGGAAAATAGAGAAACAGCTAAAGGAGAAACTTGTGCAGCTTCTGAATCTTTGAAATATTTTGAAGATTCTGAGCCTAAAACTTCTTCACCAGGAATAAATTTTAATGTTTCAGGGTTCGGTGTTTCTTCAGTTTGTATAAACATCTTTTACCTCATTTATTTTATACCAATTAATTTATCTATCGATTTATCATTAATATTATCTTGTATTACTACAACTGGAACAGAAAATCCAGATTTTGTATAACTTCAGCCTATTCACCAGTTAAATCGCCTTTACCATCTTAGGCAATAACAGCTAAAAATTCCCGACAATTAATTCTCCTCAATAAATTAACCTAACCCAACAATTGATTTGATTTGATTTAGAATAGGATCTGATTTCTCTTTAGCCTTGATCCTTCCTTTATCAAGAATATCGGTTATATATTTTCTCTCTTTCTTAAGTTTAATAAATTCTTCGCGAATTGGTTCAATTTGATTTACCACAATATCTCCTAATTCTTTCTTAAATTCTGAAAGAGGCTTTCCTCCAAATTTATTTATAACAGCCACAACTTCTTCTTTTGAAAACGCTGAATAAATATTTATTAAATTACTAACTTCTGGTCTGCTTTCTAAATCACTTACTTGTTCTGGCATAGGGAGAGGATCTGTCTTAGCTTTAGATATTTTTTTGGCAATTAGGTCATTATTGTCTAGAAGTTCAATTCTAGTCATCTCTGAGCTATCTGATTTAGACATTTTTTTAAGTCCATCTCTAAGAGACATAACTCTAGAAGCGACGGGGAGTATCATAGGTTCAGGCAAAGGGAAAAAGTTTTCACCTCCAAAATTCTTAAAGTCATTATTAAACTTTTGAGCTATATCACGTGTAATTTCTAAATGTTGTTTTTGGTCATCGCCAACAGGCACCAAATTAGCGTGGTAAAGAAGTATATCTGAAGCCATAAGATTTGGATAAACATACAAACCAGCAGAAACTTTTTCTCTATTCTTTCCAGCCTTTTCCTTAAACTGAGTCATTCTATTCAACCAGCCTATTCGCGATATACAATTTAATATCCAGGCTAATTCTGAATGAGCAGGACTATGTGATTGAACAAAAATTGTAGATTTATTTGGGTCAATTCCGGAAGCTATATATAGCGCAGCAACATCAATTATATTATTATTTAAAACATTTGGGTCCTGCCAAACTGTAATAGCATGAAGGTCAACAATACAAAAAATAGAATCGTATTCATCTTGAAAATTAACAAAATTGCTTATTGCCCCAAGATAATTTCCTATATGGAGTGATCCAGAAGGTTGTACCCCTGAAAATACCCTATCTTTATTTCCAACAGACATTAATAAACCAAATTTTAAAAGTTCTTAATAAAAGTCTTTATATCATCTTTCGTATAAACACCTATCAAAAACAGAATAGAAAAATAAATCAGAATACCAATTAAAACTAAAATAAAGAGTGAAATAACTGGGAATAAAAATATAAACTTATCGTGAAAATAGAAAATAAATATCCCCATAAAACTTGAACTGATTAGAATCTTTGCTAAGTCAATAACTAAACCTCTATTGAATTGAAATAATAATATTTCCTTTAATTTAAAATAAAATATTAATGCATGTATCCATGACGCAATAGAAGTTGCATAACCAATTCCAATAATGCCAAAATATATAAACATTGGAATAGATAATAAAATATTTATAGAAATTGCGATAAGACTATAAAATAATGGATTCCTAGTATCAGACATTGAATAAAATATAGATGAAAAAATTCTTATTAAAACAAATGCCGGTAACCCAAAAGAAAAACCAATAAGAGTATTAGAAACTATTCCGACCTCATAACTACCAAAAACGCCGTATTCATATATTACGCTAACAATTAAGTTAGACAACACTATTAAACCTATTGAGGCGGGTATTATTAAAACTAAAGCAAATTTAAGAGTATTTCTTAATATATTTTTTAATTCATCCTTTTGATTATCTAAATTTAATGATGCTAAGTAAGGTAAAATAACCGCACCAATAGAAATTCCTATTAATGCCAAAGGAAATTGATAAAGCCTTTCAGCATAATAAAGTATTGAAATTCCTCCCTCTTTAAAAGACGCAATAAAACCTGAAATCAAAATATTAAATTGTATTGCTAAACCAGAAATTGTTTGTGGTTTTGCAAGGTTAGAAAATTTATTGATAGATTCATTTTTCTTTGGCTTCCTAAAATTCAGGGAAAAACCTCTCTTTGATAGGAGAAAGAAAATCATAACAAAATGAATAATACCTGAAAAAGATACAGCAAAGGAAAGTAAGAAGCCCCTATTAACTAAGTCAGATACTGGTATTAGAAGTGCTCCTATAAGGAATAGATTTAAAAAAATTGGCGTAAGGGAAGTAGCAAAAAACCTACCCCTGCTATTTATTATCGCTGAACCAAGAGAGCTTAGAGAAATAAAAATGATATAAGGTAAAGTAATTCTTGAATAACTTATGGCTAATTCAAGTTTTGTTAAGTTTTGATTGAACCCACCTGCCAAAATATAAATTACCAACGGCATTAAAATTTGAACAAAAATAGTCAAAAGAGTTATAGAAATAATCATATAATATAAAATATCTTCAGAAAATCTTATAGAATTCCTCTTACTAATAAAAAACTCTTTTGAAAAAATAGGAATAAAAGATGCTGAAAATGCCCCTTCAGCAGTAATTCTTCTAAAAATATTAGGTAACCTTAAAGCAATAAAGAATGCATCTGCAACATAGCTTATACCTATTAATCTGCTAAAAAGCATGTCTCTTATCAATCCTAAAATTCTGCTTACGGTTGTAAAGAAACTAACTATAAAGATATTACGTGATGGATTTTCTTTTTTAGACATTATCAGTAATTATAATTGATTTTGTAAGTTCTTCCTTAATTGAATTTATCTTTTTTCTTGAAAAGACTTTCTCGCCATTTTGAGAAAGCACATAAAAAACATCAGTAGCTCTCTCGCCAAAAGTGGCAATATGTGCACTTCGAATATTTATATTCATATCAGATAGAGATTTTGTTAAATTATACAATAGACCTGGACGATCTTTCCCGCTTACCTCAATTACTGAAAATCTATCTGATAATGCATTATCTATTTCAACATAAGGCGCTACATCAAATGCTATTACCCTTTTGTCTAATTTATAATTTATTTTAATACTAGGTATATTTTTATCTGTAATAAATTCTAAAATTCTTTCTTTTAATCTTATTAGCCTGCTCTCATCAGTAATCTTTTTACCAAAAGTATCTTGGACCCATAAAATATCTAGAACTGAATTATCTTTATTAGAAAAGATCCTCGCATCAACTATACTTATTCCTAAATCAAGACATCCTGCAGATATTCTTTGAAACAGCCTTGGTTTATCTTTCGTAAATATTGTGAGGATAGTGGATGAAACTTGATCATTATTATAAACATCAATGATTTCTTTCTCTTTATTTTTGAGTCCTTGACTCAAATAAATTAAGTTTCTTTTTTGAATATCTTCTGGAACAGATAACCAGTAGCTATCATCTAAATTATCAATTAATGATTGCTTTAACTTAGTATTAAGATTTGGAAGTGCTTTATGAACTTCATCCTTAATTAAAATAACTTTATTCTTTCTCTCTTGTTCTGAAAAGTTTCCTGTTAATGCTAAATAAGTTTCGTCATATAAATTCTTTAATAACTCACCCTTCCAATCATTCCAGACTCCTGGCCCCACAGCCCTTATATCTGCTACAGTTAAAAATAATAATAATTTAAGTCTTTTTGTTGTTTGTATAATTTCAGCAAAATCCTTAATTGTGACAGGATCTTGGATATCTCTTCTTTGAGCAAAATCACTCATTTTAAGATGATCAAGAACTAACCAACTTATCGTTTCTTCTTCCTTTTCAGATAAACAAAGCCTCTTGGCCATTTTCTTTACAACCTTTTTTCCTTCCTCTGAGTGATCGCCTTCTCTTCCTTTTGCTATATCATGAAAGAAAATTGCTAAAATAAGAATTCTCTTTTCCTCATCATTCAAGACTAAATTATTTAAAATTTGGTATCCTTTATTTTTTGCAAAAAAGATTTTATTTAATTCTCCTACAGCCTTTATTAGGTGCTCATCGGCAGTATAATGGTGATACATATTGAATTGCATTAACCCAACTATTTGCCCAAAATCAGGGATGAATTTTCCCAAAACTCCAGCCTCATTCATAGATCTTAATGTGGTTTCGGCATTAGAATTAGCTAATAAATCTATAAATAATTTATTTGTTTTAATATTATTTCGTAACCTGTGGTCAATAAGCCTAAGTGATTTTCGTATTACTCTTATTGCATTAGGGTGAGCAGACAGATTATTTTTACCCATCAAAAAAAAGAATAATATAATTTTATGTGGATCTTTTTTAAAAACATTATTGTTAGTAATGTTCAATCTTCCTTTAGTAACAAAAAAACCAATCCCACTACCAGAAGAAATTAATTTTGAAGGTAATTCAAGAATTTTTCTGAATAAAGAAATTGGAACAAAACTTACCCTGTGCTTTTCTTCAAGAATATGACATACAGATCTAGTAAGGTCGCCCACTTCCTTAGCTACAAGAAAATAATGCTTCATAAACCTTTCTACTGGCTTTAATCCTTTTCTTTCTAAATATCCTAATTTACCGGCCATATTAACTTGAGCATTAAAATTAATTGTGTCATTTGAGCTCTTTTCTAAAAAATGAAGCTGGCATCGCACATGCCATAAAAAATTTTCACATCTTCTAAAAATTGCGGCCTCTTCATTAGAAAGTATATCTTTTTTAACCATTTGGGATGGCCTAGCAGCTTCATAACAAAAATTCGTCATCCATGATAAACTCTCAAGATCCCTTAAGCCCCCTTTGCTATTTTTAATATTAGGCTCAACTAAATATCTTGATTGCCCTTCTTTAATATGCCTACTTTCTCTTTCTTCAAGTTTAATCTTGATGAAATCATTTGAAGATCTTTTAGAAATACTTTGCCTAAAACTTTTTTCAAAAACTGTTGCAACTTCCTCATCACCACAAATAAATCTAGCATCAAGAAGTGAGGTTGTTATCGTTTGGTCTTGAAAGGAAAGAGATATACACTCATTTATATTTCTTGTTGCATGCCCAATCTTCAATCCTAAGTCCCAAAGAAAATACAAAAGATTTTCTGTTATTGTTTCTGACCATGCAGTTTTTTTAAAAGGCATTAAGAAAAGTAAATCAATATCTGAATCAGGAGCAATTTTCCCTCTACCATATCCTCCAGTAGCTAAAATCGCTATTTTTTCAAAATCAGTTTTATTTTGAGAACTATCACTTGAAGACGATAAATACTCAAAATAACTTTTTATAATAAAATCATATAAGTAAGAAATCTGCTCAGCACATTCTGATCCTTTGTATTCTCCATTTTCAAGCCTTAACCTTGCTAATTCAAGAGAGCTATTAATAATATCTTTAGTCTGATTAACAACATTCTTATAAATATCTCTATTTTCTCTAATATTTGCATTAGAAAAAGAAGATAAAAATGTGTTTGATTTCTTATCTATTAAGTCATCTATTAATTTATCCATTTCTTCTTATAGAGCTAAAAGATTAAATCATAAACACGAATAAAAACTATATTTGTAAAATTAGGATTTATTAAAAGAAAACACTTAAATTAGTAATTAAAATTTATATACTGGTATTTTTTTATTATTTTATTATAAAATTCTTGACTTATTTATTATTTTTCTATAGTTATCGCATTTCATATTATTTTTATAAGGTAAAAATATGGTTAATGATGATAATAATTCTGAAGAAAGCTATGATGAAAAAGAAGCTTTAAAATTTCATGCTGAAGGAAAGCCGGGAAAAATTGCTATTTCAGCAACTAAACCTATGGAAACTCAGACAGACTTGTCATTGGCATATTCTCCTGGTGTCGCAGCTCCTGTAATAGCTATAAGTGAAAAACCTGAATCTGTTTATGACTATACATCTAAGGGAAACTTAGTTGCAGTTATTTCTAACGGTTCCGCTATACTTGGCCTTGGTAACTTAGGGCCTTTAGCGGCAAAGCCAGTTATGGAAGGTAAGGCTGTTTTATTCAAAAGATTTGCAGATGTGGATGCTATTGATATTGAGGTTGATACACAAGATGCATCAGCATTTTCTTCAACAGTTGAAAATATTGGACAAAGTTTTGGAGGTATAAATTTAGAGGATATAAGTGCACCAGATTGTTTTATAATTGAAAGTGAATTAAGAGAAAAATTAGATATTCCCGTTTTTCATGATGACCAACACGGTACAGCAATAATTTCAACAGCTGGAATAATAAATGCTTTAGATTTAACGGGAAAAGAAATTGATAAGGTAAAAGTGGTAGTTAACGGTGCTGGGGCAGCTGGCATAGCATGCCTTGAATTATTAAAATCAATGGGATTGCCCCATGATAATGCTATTTTATGCGACTCTAAAGGACCTATATATATTGGGCGTGAAGAAAACACGAATCAATGGAAGGCTGCGCACGCAATAGAAACAGATGCCAGAACATTAGGAGAGGCAATTAAGGGAGCTGATATTTTTCTCGGCCTTTCAGTAAAAGACGCCCTTACAAAAGATATGCTTAAAGCAATGAATGATAAACCTATAATATTTGCAATGGCTAATCCGGATCCAGAGATAGACCCTAAATTAGCTAAAGAAATTAGACCAGATTGTATAATAGCCACTGGAAGATCTGATTACCCTAACCAAGTTAATAATGTTCTTGGTTTTCCTTATATTTTCAGAGGCGCTTTAGATGTTAGAGCAAAAACAATAAATGATGATATGAAAATTGCTTGTGCCGAAGCTTTAGCAAAACTAGCTAGAGAGGATGTTCCTGATGAAGTTGCTGCAGCTTATTCAGGGATTAGGCCTAGATATGGACCAGATTATATAATTCCAGCTCCTTTTGACCCAAGATTAATAAGAGATATTCCTCCTGCTGTTGCGCAAGCTGCAATGGATTCGGGAGTTGCAAGAATACCAGTTGTTGATCAAGATATTTATAAAAATAAACTCTCGGCAAGACTTGATCCAGCTGCAGATGTAATGCAGCCAATCTTTCAAAAGGCAAAAAGATTAATGAAAAAAGTTATCTTTGCAGAAGGTGAGGAGGAAAGAGTAATTAGGGCTGCACTTAATTTCCGTGAGCTCGGGTTAGGGGTTCCTGTTTTAATTGGACGTGAAGAAAAAATTGAGAAAACCCTATCTGACATAGGGCAACAGCTTCAATCCGGTATTGAAATAATTAATTCTGAAATTTCTGAAAGATCCAGTGAATATGTTGATTATCTTTATTCAAGACTTCAAAGAAAAGGTTTTTCTACAAGAGATTGCTTAAGAATGGTTAATAATGATAGAAATATTTTCTCTGCATGTATGTTATCCCTTGGCGATGCAGATGCAATGGTGACAGGGACTACAAGAAACTATTCTTTAGCATTAGAAGATATAAGAAAAGTTCTTGACCCTGCAGAGGGTAAAAGAATAGTTGGTATATCGGTGATTATTTCCGAAGGAAGAACTGTACTTGTTGGAGATACAAATGTTCACGACATGCCTAGTGCTGAAGAAATAGCTGACATTACGCAAGCAGGGGCAGATCTTGCAGTAAAACTAGGTCTTGATCCTCATGTAGCGCTTCTAGCTTATTCATCATTTGGCTATCCTGAAGGAGAAAGATCAACTTTTATGCGCGAAGCAGTAGATATTTTAGATAATAGAAATGTTGATTTTGAATATGATGGTGAGATGGCAGCAGATGTAGCGCTTAATCCAGAAGCAATGAAATTTTATCCATTTTGTAGACTAACTGAACCTGCAAATGTACTTATAATGCCAGCTATTCATTCTGCATCTATATCAACTAAGATGCTTCAAGAACTTGGAGGGTCTACTTTGGTTGGACCTTTATTGGTTGGAGTATCTAAACCAGTTCAAATTGCTAGAAGAGGTTGTACTGTTTCTGAATTGGTAAATCTTGCCTCTATAGCTGCATGTGACCTAGGGAATTAGTATTACAATTGATCCCAAAACATTTTTGCTATATCAGAGCCGCCAAGTTCTTTAATTTGTCTTATTCCTGTAGGACATGTAACATTTATTTCTGTTAAATATTTACCGATAACATCAATGCCCACGAAATAAAGATCTAAATCTAATAATACTTTCTTTAATCGCGTACAAATCTCTTTGTCACTTTCTGACAAATCTGAAAGAACAGGCTGTCCTCCAACACCAAGATTTGACCTAAAATCGCCTTCTGGAGGTATTCTGTTAAGGCAACCTACCGGCTCGCCCTTAAGAAGAACAATTCTCTTATCGCCATCTTTTACTATTGGTAAAAAAGTTTGTGCCATAATAGGCTCAATGCCTTTAGCTAAATAACTACTAAGGCTCTCATTAAATTTACTTTCTTTAGAGTCTAAACGGATTATTCCGTCACCTCCTTTACCAAACAAAGGCTTTAAAACAATTGTATTATGTGCTTCAGCGAAAGTAATAATCTCTTGGATATTTCTTGAAATAATTGTCGGGGGCATAAGATCATGAAAATGAGTTACCAAAAGTTTTTCTGGTGAATTTCTGACACTTTTAGGATTATTTATTATACGCACCTTATCATTTAAATGTTCAAGGAGATGTGTGTATGTTATATAGCTCATATCAAAAGGTGGTTCTTGTCTCATTAAAATAATATCAAAGTTATTAAGATCTTCGATATAAGGTTTACCTAGTTTAAAATGGTTACCGACCTGATCTCGAAGTTCCATTTCTTCACAAATAGCCTGTATGCGACCATCAACAAAAGCCATATTGTCGGGTAAATATTGAAAAATTTTATATCCTCTATTCTGCGCCTCTAAACATAAGCCAAGAGTAGTGTCTCCAGATATATCAAGTTTACTAACATGATCCATTTGAACAGCTATTTTCATTTATTGATCCTTATCTTTCATACTAATAATTTTATTATAAATAGTTTTCTTTGGAATACCTGTATTATCAGAAATTTTTTTTGCTAAAATAGCTGGTGAATATTCTTCATTATAGCCCCGAATAATCTCTTCAATATTAAAATCTGGTATTCCTTTATCTTTATCAGCATATATTACTAAAGATACCTCACCCTTTAATTCGCTTTCTTTAATTAGATTTATTATCTCAGTAACTCTACCTGTGATAATTTCTTCAAACTTTTTTGTCATTTCTCTACAAATAGATATATTTCTATCGCCTAAGATTCTATGAATATCTTCCAAAGTTTTATTAATCTTTTTTGTTGATTCAAAAATAATAATGCTCGTTTTTAAAGGATTAATGTCATTTAATATTTGCTCTCTAGATTTATTTTTTGTAGGTAAAAATCCTAGAAAATAAAAACTGTCTGTAGGTGCCCCAGATAAAGTGAGGGCTGTTATTGGCGCAGAAACACCTGGACTTGCCGAAACATATAAACCCTCCTTTTTTGCTAAAGTGATTAATTTATAACCGGGGTCAGAAATTAAAGGGGTCCCGGCATCAGAAACAATTCCTATGCTTTTGCTATTTTTAATCTTATCTATAATTTTAGGTCTAATCTTTTCTCCATTATGATCGTGATAAACACTCAAAGTTTTTTTAATTTTATAAATTGATAAGATTTTACGAGTTACTCTTGTATCTTCACAGTAAATTTCATCGACATCTTCAAGTGTTTCAATTGCCCTAATAGTGATATCTTTTGAATTACCAATTGGTAAAGATATAATATAAATACCAGGTTTTAATTTCTCTCTACCTGTCATTAAGTAACTCCGACTTTAGAAGATTAAAGGCTTCTGCTCTATGAGAAATAGAATGCTTAAAGTCTGTGTCCATTTCGCCAAATGTAAGCTCATGCCCATCAGGAACAAATATAGGATCATAACCAAATCCATTTTTTCCTTTTGGCGGAAATGATAAACTCCCATAAACATTTCCTTCATAAATCCTGTGATCTCCATTTGGCCAAACTATAGCTAACGAGCATGTGAAATTAGCTTTTGAGTTATCAATTCCTAGTTTATCAAGATTATTTTTTACAAGATCCATTGCTTTAGAAAAATCTCTATCCTCTCCCGCCCATCTAGCAGAATAAATTCCGGGGTCCCCATTAAGGGCATCTACACAAAGACCAGAATCATCTGACAAAGAAATATAACCAGTGGATAACATTGTTTCCTTAGCTTTAATCAAAGCGTTTTCAGAAAAGGTATTGCCATTCTCTTCTGGTTCGGGAATATTAAAATCTATTGAGGAAGCAAGATCAATATCATACCCTACAAACAAATCACGAAATTCTGAAATTTTACCTAGATTGTGACTTGCAATAATAATTTTTTCACCAAAAATTTTTAATGACATAATTAGAGAATTATCTAAATAATTCCTTCTGCTTATCGATTATCTCTTTAACCCCATCTTTGGCTAATGACATTAGATCTAAAAAAATCTTTTCTGAAAAAGGCAATTGCTCTGCAGTAGCTTGAATTTCAATTATTCTGCCTTTATCTGTCATAACAAAATTTGAATCTGCCGCTGCTCCCGAATCTTCCTTATAATCAAGATCTAAAATTGCTTTTTCTTTGTATATCCCACAAGAAACTGCCCCTACAAAATCTCTTATAGGGTCTTTTTTTATCTCACGTGATTTTATTAGAAAATCAACCGATTGCTTCAGGGCAACGAAGGCTCCTGAAATAGAAGCAGTACGCGTACCTCCATCAGCCTGTATTACATCACAATCAATACTTATTTGATTTTCTCCTAACATAGATAAATCTGTTACAGCCCTTAAAGATCTTCCAATCAATCTTTGAATTTCTTGAGTTCTTCCAGATTGTTTTCCAATCGAAGACTCTCGCCTCATTCTTTCACCAGTTGATCTAGGAAGCATCCCATATTCAGCGGTAATCCAACCAGAACCTGAATTTCTTAGCCAAGGCGGTACTCTATTCTCAATTGATGCGGTGCATAAAACATGTGTATCACCAAATTTAACCAAACAAGATCCTTCTGCATGTTTAGATACATTAAGTTCAAAAGAAAATTCTCTCATTTCATTTGGTTTTCTTTGTGATGGCCTCATATTAATGCTCTTCATTTATTAAAAGGGGTTGAAATTAAACTTTTGTAACATACATATCTATTGTTGTTACTATAAAAAATAAATAGTATTAAGCGGTTTCATTATTTGGAGAAAACAAGTGGAAGAAGAAAAATATAACCAAGAAAATGGTGAGTTAGATCAGAAGAATAGTGTTTTAGAAAATAATGAAAATGAGGCCCAGGAAGATTCCAATGAAGATAATAAAAATATTAAGGATTTAAGCCCTGAAGATAAAATTAAAGAGTTGGAAGATAAACTTCTTCGTACTGTTGCTGAGATGGATAATATTAGGAAAAGATCTGACAAAGAAAGGTCTGAAGCCTACAAAATAGGGGCATCAATTTTTATCAAAGAGATGCTTCCTATAACTGACAACCTTAAAAGGGCCTTGAGTTCATTTACTAATGATAAAAATTCTGATTCTGATGGTTTTATAGATGGAATTAATGCAATTTTACGTGACTTTGAATTACTACTTGAAAAAACTGGAGTAGAGACCATTAATCCTGAAGGAGAAAAATTTGATCCTAATTTTCATGAAGCTATGTTTGAAATTCCTTCTGAAGAGGCAAACCCAGGAATAATACTTGAAGTAATTGAGCAGGGTTATATCCTTGAAAAAAGACTTTTACGCCCCGCAAAAGTTGGTGTTGCATCAAAAAAAGTTTAATAAATCAAAATTAAGCCCTTGTAATCAAAAAATTAATGCCCATATCAGTTTCATTAATTATTTCTTCGATCTTTAAGGAGGTTTAGATATGGGAAGAGTTATAGGAATTGATTTAGGAACAACCAATAGTTGTGTTTCCATTATGGATGGGACGCAGCCAAAAGTGATCGAAAACTCTGAAGGTGCTAGAACTACACCTTCTATGGTTTCTTTTGATGAAGAAAATACTCGCTTAATTGGCCAACCCGCAAAACGTCAGGCTGTGACAAACCCAGAAAACACTCTCTTTGCTATTAAGAGATTAATTGGCAGGCCTTTTAATGATCCCGCAACTAAAAAAGATATTGAAATGGTTCCTTTTACAATAACCAAAGGTAAGAATGGTGATGCATATGTGAAGGCTATTGATGAGGAATATTCTCCCGCTCAGATTTCAGCCTTCATTTTACAAAAGATGAAGGAGACAGCTGAGGATTATCTTGGAGAAAAAGTTGAACAAGCAGTTATAACTGTTCCGGCTTATTTTAATGATGCACAAAGACAGGCAACTAAAGATGCAGGGAAAATTGCAGGATTAGAAGTTCTAAGAATTATCAACGAACCAACAGCTGCAGCGCTTTCCTATGGGCTAGAAAAGAAAGAAGGTAAAATGATTGCTGTTTATGACCTTGGTGGAGGAACTTTTGATATATCAGTACTCGAAATCGGGGATGGTGTATTTGAAGTTAAATCGACAAATGGTGATACTTTTTTAGGTGGTGAAGATTTTGATACTGTTTTGGTAAATTATCTGGCTGATGAATTTAAAAAGGATAACAGTGTTGACCTTAGAAACGACAAGCTTGCGCTTCAAAGATTGAAGGAGGCTGCTGAAAAAGCAAAAATTGAATTGTCTTCGGCATCTCAGACAGAAGTTAATCTTCCTTTTATAACGGCAGATCAAAGTGGGCCTAAACACTTAACTCTAAAATTAACTAGAGCGAAATTGGAAAGTTTAGTCGAGGATCTTGTTCAAAAAACAATCTCACCTTGTAAAGAGGCTCTTAAGGATGCTGGAATTAAAGCTGCAGAAATAGATGAAATTGTTTTAGTTGGCGGACAAACTAGAATGCCTAAAATAAGGGAAACAGTTAAAGAATTTTTTGGAAAAGAGCCAAACATGTCTGTCAATCCCGATGAAGTTGTCGCAATGGGGGCTGCAATTCAAGCTGGGGTTCTTCAGGGTGATGTTAAAGATGTCTTGTTATTGGATGTAACGCCACTTTCACTTGGAATTGAAACTCTTGGCGGTGTGTTTACTAGGTTAATAGATAAAAACACCACTATACCTACAAAAAAATCTCAAGTATTTTCAACCGCAGAAGATAACCAATCTGCAGTTACAATAAGGGTCTTCCAGGGCGAAAGAGAAATGGCGTCGGATAATAAACTTCTTGGTTCTTTTAATCTTGAAGGCATTGCTCCTGCTCCAAGAGGAATACCTCAAATTGATGTCGCTTTTGATATTGATGCAAATGGGATAGTTGCGGTTTCAGCAACAGATAAGGCAACGGGGAAAGAACAAAAAATTACAATTGAAGCTTCCGGCGGTCTAAGTGATGACGAAATTGAAACAATGATAAAAGAGGCTGAATCAAATGCCGAAGAAGATAAACAGAAGAGAGAATTGGTTGAGGCAAAAAACCAAGGGGAAGCCTTAATACATTCTGCAGAAAAAGGAGTGGAAGATGCCGGTGATAAACTTTCTGAAGATGAAAAAGGCGCTGTTGAGAGCGCAATTTCAGAATTAAAAGAAGTTATTGATAGTGATGATTTAACTGTAATTCAAGAAAAGAGTGCAGCATTGTCACAAGAGGCTATGAAAATTGGTGAAAAACTTTATCAGCAAGAACAAGAAAGTGGGGCACAAGATGATGTTTCTGAAGCGGCAGAAGATGGCCCTAAAGAAGATGTTGTTGACGCAGATTACGAAGAAGTTAAAGAAGATAAAGAAGAAGCATCAAACTAATAGTAGTTTAGGATGTCAAAAAGAGATTATTATGAAGTGCTAGGCGTTCAAAAAAACGCTTCGGATAGCGAAATAAAGAAAGCTTTCAGGAATCTTGCAAAAGATAACCATCCAGACAAGAATCCAAATGATCAAGCGGCTGAGACCCGATTTAAAGAAATAAATGAAGCTTACGAAACCTTAAAAAACCCTCAAAGTCGTTCAGCCTATGACCAATTCGGACATGCAGCATCAGAGGGTGGAATGGGTGGTGGTGGATTTGGTGGCTTCAATACAAATTTTTCTGGATCAATGTCAGATATTTTTGAAGATTTATTTGGTGAATTTACTGGAAGAAGAGGATCAGGACAATCGCAAGCTCAAAGACAAACTAGAGGTTCGGATTTACGCGCAGAAATGAATATTTCTCTTAAAGATGCTTACTTTGGCACCTCTAGAGATTTAAATATTGATGCAAATCAATCTTGTGAAGGTTGCAATGGTACAGGTGCATCAAAGAGTTCAGATAGAGCAACATGCGGAAATTGTGGGGGCTCAGGAAAAGTTAGAACTCAACAGGGGTTTTTTACTCTTGAACGTACTTGTGTTTCTTGCTCAGGAAAAGGTTCAATAATTAAAAATCCTTGTCAGCCCTGCAGGGGTACTGGCCGAGTTAGAAAGAAAAGAAAATTATCAGTAAATATTCCTCAAGGTGTTGATGATGGAACAAGAATTAGATTAGGCGGTGAAGGAGAGGCAGGTGAAAACGGAGGTCCAGCAGGTGATCTTTATGTTTTTATTTCCATAGAACCTAATGATTTTTTTAAAAGGAAAGATTCGGATCTTTTATGTGAAGTTCCTATAGATTTTATATCTGCATCACTTGGGGGTGATATTGATGTGCCTTCACCAGATGGAAAAAAACTTAGAATAACAGTTCCAGAAGGCTGCCAAAATCAAAGACAATTTAGATTAAAAGGAAAGGGTATGCCTGTTCTGCAATCAAAAAGATATGGTGATTTATTTGTTGAAATTCATGTTGAAATTCCTAAAAATTTAAACAAGAAACAGAAGGCGTTGCTAAAGGAATTCCAAAATGAAACCTCAGAAAATACCAGCCCTGCTTCAGAAAGTTATATTGCAAAACTAAAAAATCTATTTAGCGGTTAATAATTAAGGTTTTTTATGTATAAATCTTTTTTTCCTTTTTGGATAACAGGATTTACAAATTTTACACTCTAGCCCCCAACAAGACCTTGCCGTACAAAATTGTCTTCCCCAGTAAATCATTTGCAAATGAAGCTTGCCCCATTTAGCCTCGGGAAAAGAATTTTTAAGGTCTTTTTCAGTTTGTAAAACATTTTTTCCTTTTGTAAGGCCCCAACGCTGAGACAGCCTATGAATATGTGTATCAACTGGAAAAGCCGGTATTCCAAAAGCTTGGTTGGATACAACAGATGCAGTTTTATGGCCAACACCTGGTAACTCCTCAAGCTTTTCAAGGTCTTTGGGAACCCTTCCTTTGTAATTTCTTATTAATATCTTTGATAGACCCAAAATTGCTTTCGATTTTTGGGGGCCCAATCCACAAGGTTTAATTATTTTATATATCTCCTTTTCAGATAAATTTATGATTTTTTTTGGAGTATCTGCTTTAGAGAAAAGGATTGGTGTAACTTTATTTACTCTCTCGTCTGTACATTGTGCAGATAATAAGACGGCAATTAATAAAGTAAAAGGATCTTTGTGGTTAAGGGGTACTGGCGTCGTTTTATATTGCTTATTAAGTATATTAGAAATTACTTTTATTCTTTGAGATTTATTCATGCTCTAGAGAAAAGGTTTCTTTGGAAACATTAAAATTATAAACAATAGGTTTTCCAGTTCCAATTTCCCTTTTTAAAATTTCACCAGGAGATAATTTCTCAATATGCATTATTAATGCCCTTAATGAGTTCCCATGTGCACTTATTAAAATATTTTTATCTTCTTTTAACTTAGTTAAAATTTCAGACTGATAATAAGGTATTACCCTATCAGCTGTATCTTTTAGGCTTTCACCATTTGGAGGTTGGATATCAAAAGATCTCCTCCATGTGTGAACCTGATCATCGCCCCACTTTTTTCTTGCATCATCTTTATTAAGGCCTGTTAAATCACCATAATCTCTTTCATTTAAATCTTTAGCCCTGATTAAATCAAAATTTATAACACCCATAGCATTAATAATAATTTCTGCTGTCAAAATCGCTCTGTCTAAAACTGAGGTATAGAAATAATCATAAGTTATATTTAATTCTGAAAGAATAGAGCCTGCATATTTTGCCTCCTCCTTTCCTTTGATGGTTAGGCCAGGATTTTCCCAACCAGTAAATAAATTTTTTTCATTCCACTCGCTCTGACCATGTCTTACTAATGATAAAACTGACAAGTTGATCTCCTTAAAACCCTAAAACATCAATCATTGAGAAGAGTCCTGGGCCTTGGTCTACACCCCATTCTGCAGCTCTTAAGGCTCCTTTTGAAAAAATATTTCTATTTTCTGCTATATGCGAAAGAGCTATTCTTTCATTATTTCCGCCAAATACCACTGAATGATCTCCTACAACGCCTTCCTGTCTATAAGATGTAAAACCAATCGTTCCTTTTTTTCTTGAAATGTTTTTATTTTTTGAGGTTAAGTCTATATTTTCAGTAATATCTATTGGATCTGAAATTTCTTTAACTTCTTTTAATTCAACATTCCTTCCTTCTGCAATTGAAGAGCCTATATCCAGAGCCGTTCCTGATGGATGATCTTTTTTTTCTTTATGATGCACTTCATTAATCTCGATATCCCAATTATTATCTATTAGTTCTGATGTTTTTTTTGCAATCCCCAAAAGGATGTTCACACCAAGACTCATATTCCCAGATTTTATAATTGTTGCATGCCTTGCTGCGGCCCTAATAAGGTCTTCTTGATTATCATCAAATCCTGTAGTTCCAATTACATGAGCTATTCTTGATTGAGCGCTAAGCTCAATTGCAGATAATGTAGAATCGATTGAACTAAAATCTATTAATGCATCAGATTTAACAACTGCATCCAATAATTCATCGCTTATCATCAAACTTTTTGACTCAACTTTGGCAACTTCATGAGCATCTTTCCCAAGAAATTCAGAGTTTTTATCTTCAATTGCGCCAACTAACTCAAACTTTTCTGAAGCTGATATTTCTCTTACCAATTGACGCCCCATTCTTCCGGCTGCTCCAATAACTGTAATTTTAATTTGCTCTGCCATTTCTTATATTATCATAATTAATTATTTCTCAAGAGTAATTCTTCTACTATATGATCTTCATTTTTACTCATAATCATTGTTGCAAGATTTCGTGTGGGTAGAATATTATCATTTAAGTTTTTTAAATTTATTTTTTCCCAAACGCTATTAGCAATTTCTTTTGTTTCGGCCTCACTAAATGATGCAAAACGATTAAAAAAAGATTTCTCATCTTTTAAGGCCTTGTGTCTTAATTCCAAAAATCTTTCAATGTACCATTGTCTTATAATTTGTTCTTCAGCATCTATATAAATAAGAAAATCAAATAAATTGTCTTTAGCTTTTTCGTCTATAAAAAGATTAACCCCTTCAATAATAAGAATATCTGGTAACGAAATTAATTTTTTTTCGTTTTCTAAAATATCATATATCTCGTGTGAGTAAACTGGTGCCTCTACACGATTTGTTCCGGACCTTATTGCCGAAATAAATTCATAAAATAATTCTTTATTATAGCTCTCAGGAAAACCTTTTTTTTCCATTAAGCCTTTCTTTTCTAAAACAGAATTTGAAAATAAGAATCCATCTGTTGTAATAAGCTCTACTGATTTAAAGCCAAATGAAGAAAGCTTTGGAATAATAAATTGTAAAATTTTTGAAAAGGTTGATTTTCCAACGGAAACTGATCCTGTTACACCTATTATTATAGGAAATTTTTTATTGTTATTCTTTAGTTTTTCGTTATTTGGTGTTTTTTGATCAACTATATTTCTTAATATGTGACCTGTTAATTGAAGGTAAATATTTTTTACCTTTTTAAAATTAATTTTATCTTTTACTTTTATTAACGAATTAATTTCTTCTTGATTAATGCTTATTGCTTCTATATCTGCATCCGATAAAATCTTATAGGATAAAATACTCTTATAATGATCATCTTTTTCATTAGTCATAATTTTAATTTATTTTTTACGTTCAACTAATTCTTGAAATACATCTTGAGGATCAACATCAGTTAATTTTAACAACAATAGCCAGTGATAAATAAGGTCTGCACTTTCATTTATAACTTCCTTTTTTGTCTCCGCAAGAGAAGCTATAATTAATTCAGAGGCCTCCTCACCTAATTTTTGTGAGGCCCTTTTAATTCCCTCCTGAAGTGTCTTATATGTATAAGAATTTGGGTCTGCTGAGGTTTCTCTCTCATTAATTATTTCCCACAATTCATTTATAATCTTTGTGTTATCAGTCATTAAATTAAAGCCTTACATTTATATTGTTTGCCGTCATTTCTTCTTTAACTTCTTTTATAGTAATTTCACCAAAATGAAAAATGGAAGCAGCAAGTAATGCACTTGCACCGCCAATTTTCACTCCATCAATAATATCTTGAATGTTTCCTACTCCGCCAGAAGCAATTACTGGAATATCTAGATTAGAAGTTATTAATTTTAATAATTCAAGATCATATCCTGTTTTGGTCCCATCTCTATCCATGGATGTTAATAAGATTTCACCTGCCCCAAGTTCAGCTGCCTTTAATGAAAAGTTAACCACTTTAAGACCGGTTGGCTCTCTTCCACCGTGAGTAAAAATTTTCCAATCATCATCAGTTTTCTTTACATCAATTGCTACAACTATACATTGGCTTCCAAATGTCTCACTTGCTTCTTTAATAAAGTCTGGATTCTTAATTGCTGAAGTATTAATAGATACCTTATCTGCTCCAGATTGTAGAAGCATCTTAATATCATTTATATTTCTAACTCCTCCACCAACAGTTAATGGCATGAAACATTTTTCTGCAGTTTTTTTTACAATATCCAATAATATTGGCCTCTTTTCATGACTTGCGGTTATATCCAGGAAGCAAAGCTCATCTGCTCCTGCATCATCGTAAGCTTTTGCAGCTTCGACTGGATCACCTGCATCAACAAGGTTAACAAAATTTATTCCTTTAACAACTCGTCCATCCTTAACATCTAGGCATGGGATAATTCTTGTTTTAAGCATTTTGATCACCAAAAATATTTAGGGCCTCATTAATATCTATTTCTCCATTATAAATTGCTCGTCCACATATAGCTCCTTCGATACCTTTGTTTTCTAAGGTTTTGATCTTTATAATATCTTTAATATTTGATACCCCGCCTGAAATTATTATTGGAATATTTGATTTTTCAGCAATTTCTTGAGTTAGCTCTATATTAGGGCCGCCCATCATTCCGTCTTTATTAATGTCTGTTAAAATAATTCCTCCGACACCTAAATCAGATCCGGCTTTTATTAAATCAACAACTTTCATATCAGATTTTTTTGTCCAACCTTCAATTCTTACTTCATTTTTTAATACATCTACACCTAACCAGATTTTTTCTGAGTATCTTTTTATTGCAGAGTCCAAGAATGTCATATTCTCTATGGCTGCAGTCCCTATAATTGCTCTGTCTATTCCGAGATTAAATAATTGATCTATCTTGTTTATCGACCTTAACCCTCCGCCAAATTGTATATTAAGATTTGTACTTATTTTTATTTCTTTTAGAATCACATCATTCTCTGAAAAGCCATCCTTTGCCGCATCCAAATCAACAATGTGTAACCATTTACAGCCCGCGTCCTCAAATGATTTAGCTTGTCTTACCGGATTCTTATTAAAAACAGTTTTCTTTTGAAAATTTCCTTTTTCAAGTCTTACGCATTCTTTATTTATTAAATCTATAGCTGGATAAAATTTCATGGCTTCCACAGTAAAAATTTCTTTAAAAATTCTATCCCATTTTTTTGGCTTTTCTCAGGATGAAACTGTGTCCCTAAAATATTTTCTTTAATAAGAATTGAAGGAAAGGGACTATCATAACTTGTTTCGGCCAAAATATTTTCATTATTTTTCGCTTTAAAATAATAAGAGTGAACAAAGTAAAAATCTTTTTTGTTAAGAATAGAAAAATAATCTTCATCTTTTCCAAATTTTATCTCGTTCCAACCCATGTGGGGTATTTTAAGATTCTTATTTTTAGGTTTTAAATTTACAACTTCTCCAGGAATCCATCCCAATCCCTTAACTTCTTCATTTTCATATCCTTTATCCGCCATAATTTGAAGTCCTACACATATACCTAAAATAGGCGCTTCTTTCTTAAAAACCTTTTCAATAATGCTTTCTTTTAATCCTGGAATTGAATTAAGTTTCTTATAACATGAGGAAAAAGCTCCAACACCAGGCAACACAATCCTGTCTGCCTTTAAAATGGCTTCTGGATCTTGAGTTATGCTAATCCTACCATTTAATTTGCTTTCTCTTAAAGCAAGCTCAAGTGCTTTTGAAGCAGAGTGAACATTTCCTGACTCATAATTAATTATAGCAACATCTATATTGCTCATATTTTAGCTTCCAAGGCTTCCTTTACTAGAAGGAATCCTTCCTAACTCTCTTGGATCAATAGAAAGGGCGTCCCTTAAACATCTAGCTAAACCTTTATAGCAAGACTCCGCAATATGATGATTATTCTCTCCATAAATATTTTCTATGTGAGTTGTTGCGCCTAGATTTTGCGTAAAGGCGGCAAACCATTCGTGGAAAAGCTCGGTATCCATTTCTCCTAAAAGTGGTTTAGAAAACTTAACATCCCAATGAAGGTGAGGCCTCTTAGATACATCTATTGAAATTCTAGTAAGAGTTTCATCCATAGGCATATTTATATTACCAAACCTTTTAATTCCTGAAAAATCTCCTAAAGCCTCAGCAATAGCTAAACCAAGAACTATACCGGTATCTTCAACAGTATGATGTTGATCAACATGTAAATCGCCTTTCGCTTTAAGCTTAATATCAATCAATGAATGCCTTGAAAAGCTTTCAAGCATATGATCTAAAAAACCAATACCAGTTTCTATTTCAGAAATTCCAGATCCATCAATATCCACCTCACAAGAAATTTGTGTTTCCTTAGTATCTCTTTCTATGCTTCCTATTCTGTTATCTTTTTTACTAGTCATAAACTATCCTATAGTTTCTTTTTTTCTCAAATGCAAAACAATTGCTCCATCTCCGCCCATTTTCCTGTGCGCGTTCGAATAACCTATAATATACCTAAAGGTGCTCTCTTCATGTAAAAAATCAATTATTGTCTTTTTAATAACTCCTGAACCCTTTCCGGTTATAACATTAATATATCGATATCCCATATTAACACTTTGCATAATAAACTTTTCAATTTCATCCCTTGCCTCAAACCTATTGAGCCCATGTAAATCTATTTCGGCATCAAGAATGATATTTTTTTTTGCTAGCTTTCTTATCTTACCTTTTGGAAGTTCATTAGGTTTCGGAAATTTTTTACTAATGTTAGTAAATTTTTTTGCTGAATTAGAGCTCTTTGCTGATCGTGCCCATACCAGCAAATCATCTTTAGTAAGTTTTTTCATTCTTAACCATCAGATTGGGTAGAGGTGAGCTGCCATGAGAGCCCTTTATCTCTTAGAGACTTTTTAAATGTCCATTGATCTATAACAGATATAGGATTGTCTTTATTTCCATCTACTAATTCTTGATTTTCGTCTAAGACAAAAGTTATTAACCTTGTATAAAACTCCACTGTTATTAAGGCATTTTTTCTTTCAATTGTAGCATCAATAATTTCTGCCTTATCAAAGGCAATTAATTCATTTGTTAATTTATGCTTTTTTTTGTTTCTTCCGGATAATGCCTCGTTAAAGCCCTTATATACTTCTTTACTAATAATGCTTTTTATCTTTTTTAAGTTGTCATCTGCATAATTCTTTAAAATTATTTCATACGCATTGCACGCCCCATCAATAAAAATCTTTTGGTCAAAGGAGCTAAGATTGTTTTCTAAATAAAATAGAACATCTTCTTTATTTTTTGGTTTATTGATCTTTTTTGAATTAGAAAGTTTTTCTATATCTTGCCTGATTTGCCCTGAATACTTCTTATTAGATAAAGGTTCTTCATTTCCTGTTCTTTTACCTAATGTCATTCTAAGACGAATAAATCCAAAAATAGCTATCAAAAGCAATATTACATTTAATGGATCAAATGGATTTCCCATAAAAAACCTCCTAATCGAGATAGCATTATACTATAATAGATAATATTAGAATGGAAAATTTATATGTTTTACTTTTTATTTCTTTTTATAATAGGTTTACCCGTCTTAGAAATATGGATTCTAATAAAGTTAGGCGGCATATTTGGTCTTTGGGGAACCCTTCTTTTAGTAATTGGTACAGCCATATTTGGTCTTTTTCATCTTAGAGTTCAGGGATTTGGCTTAATCTTTAATTTACAAAAAAAATTACTATCGGGTCAAAGACCTGTAGCGGAGTTAGTAGAAGGATTCGGCCTTATAATAAGTGGATTTTTTTTTATAATACCTGGGGCAATTACAGATTTGGTTGGTTTAATATTCCTAATACCACACAGCAGAAGGTTTTTTCTTAAAATTATTATTAGCTATATTATTGATAGACTTAGAGAAAAAGGTCATTAATTAATTTTTATAGTTTCCCCATATTGGAGTTTTTGACATAGAAGATAATAGTTTTTTGTGCTTTTCTTTTTCTTCATCATTTACACCATAGGAATTATCGTTGGAAGTTTTGTTTTTTAAAACTTCTTTTAAGACTTCACCTTCCTTTTCTTTTTTTTCTTCGGGATTTAATAGCAGACCCGGTTCTTTGCCCCCAAGAAGCTCTAGATAAACTTCTGCCAAAATTCTTGAATCAAGCAAAGCGCCATGAAGCTCTCTATCAAAGTTATTAATATCAAATCTCCTACAAAGAGCATCTAGGCTATTTTGAGCGCCTGGAAATTTTTCTCTCGCAATTTTAAGTGTGTCTATAGCTTGGCTAATGCTTATTTTAGTTAGCCCCGCTTTATCTAGTTCTGAGTTTAAAAATCCAATATCAAATTCTGCATTATGAATAATCAATGGGCTATCAGATATAAAATTTAAAAATTCATCAGCAACATCTTTAAAAAAAGGCTGGTCCTTAAGAAAATCATTAGTTAGTCCGTGAACCTCTTCTGCGCTAGGATCCATTAATTTTTCTGGGTTAAGGTATGCTTGATAGGTTTCGCCAGTAGGAACATGGTTAATCAACTCAACACACCCAATTTCAACAACCCTGTCGCCATTTGATGGGCTTAGGCCAGTTGTTTCAGTATCTAAAACTACTTCTCTCATTTAGTTCTTAATTTTCTTTAAAATTTTTATAACTTGTAATTTAGCATCTTCAATACTAACTGAAGTGTCCACCACAAAATCTGCTTTTTCCTTTTTTATATCATTTGGTATTTGTTCGGCAATAATCTTTTCTAACTTCTCTTTTGTCATGTTTGGCCGGGATAAAACTCTTTCTTCTTGAATGTCTGCGGGGGCATCAACAACTACAACAATATCAACAAATTTTTCTCCTCCCGTCTCAAACAGTAACGGAATATCAAGCACTACAGCTGGCGAATCAACATTTTCTTCAAAAAATATCTCCCTGTCTTCACCAACAAGCGGATGAATGACGCTTTCCAAAACTCTTATTTTCTCTACATTACCTAAAACTTCGGCACTTAAGGATTCTCTATTAACAGATCCATCTGAATTAATTGAATCAGGAAATACTTCTTTTATCTTTTCTGCGCCCTTTTGGCCGGGCTCGTAAAGCTTATGAACAACATCATCAGCATTGTAAATTGGGAAACCTAATTCAGAAAATATTTTTCCTGTCTCTGTTTT
>CEUA01026914.1_pt1 | contig 39767 bp, 38 predicted proteins | sample 361541 | NCBI WGS metagenome assembly CEUA01 (sample SAMEA2623079, study PRJEB7988) | marine metagenome | isolation source: saline water (ENVO:00002010), including
GAATAATCTATAATAAGTCGCTTCACTTATGTGTGTTCCTTTTACATTAGGGAAATTGTAGTTATTTAAACTAACTTTTTTAACTTTAATTTTGTTTAACATTTTATGTTGAGTTATCTTTTCAGGTAAATTATTAGCATTATCTAAATCTTTATGCATTATATAAATATTTATCTTCTCAGACACATTTTCTAACAATGAATATATTGAACAAGTTCCGGGTATGTTGTAGTTAGAATCAAAACAATATAAAAAATTATTCATTTTATTATTTTTCTAGAAAAAGTCTTTTTTGTCTATTTAAAAGAATCTTATTAAATGACTCTTTCCACCAATTTTCATTTTCTTCATACCAAATAACAGTTTCCTGTAATTGGCTATCAAAATCTGTATCGGGCTCCCAACCAAGATTTTCTATTTTTTCAAGGCTTACAGCATATCTAAAATCATGGCCTGGTCTATCCTCCACAAAAGAAAGCCTGTCTTCATCAAGATTCATAACATTAAGAAGTTTCTTTGAAATTTCTAAATTATTAAAATAATTTCCTGAGCCAATATTGTATGCTTCATTATTTAACCCACTTAAATAAATACTCTCTATTGCTGAGCATGTATCTTGAACAAATAACCAATGTCTAACATGTTTTCCATTTCCATAGATCTCAATATTTCCACCTGATTTTAAATTTGCGATACTAAATGGAATTAATTTTTCGGGTTGCTGATATATACCAAAATTATTAGCTGGTCTTACAATTTTTACGTCTAAACCAAATGTAGTAGAAAATGCTTTAACTATATGCTCTGCTCCTGCTTTTGATGCTGAATAAGGAGAAGATGGAATAAATTTGTCAGCCTCTTTTGAATAATCAGATTCTTTGCTTCCGTAAACCTCATCTGTGGAAATGTGTATAAATGACTTTGTATCGTTCTCTATTGCAAACTGTAACAATCTCGAGACACCAAGAACATTGGAGTTAATAAATATGTCAGGATTATAAATCGATGTATCTACATGTGTTTCTGCAGCAAAATTAAAAATTGCATCTAAATTTTTAACCTGTAATGACTCTATCTCTTTAATTTCATTAATGTCAGATTTAACAAAGTGTATTTCATTTTCTATTTTTGAGTTAGATTCTGAAAATGGTGTGGTAAGTTTATCAATTCCATAAATTAAAATTTCATTATCGTATTTCTTTTTAAGGTAACTGATAAAGTTGTAACCAATAAAACCGTAGCAACCAGTTACTAATACTTTCATTCACTTAATAATAGTGAAATTTATTTATCAGTTTAAAATTAATTTTAAATTATCAGAATATTCAGAATCTCTTACTGAATCTAAGTAATTTTCTAAATCATTAATTGATATCCATTCATTCCGATAAGCTATTTCATGGGGTGAGCAAATTAATAATCCTTGCCTTTCTTGAATGGTCTTAACAAATGATGAACAATTATAAAAGGAATCTACAGTGCCCATATCAAACCAAGCTGTTCCTCTGCCTAATTCATAGGTACTAATTCTATTTAATCCATATTTAGAATATATATCAAGAATCTCCGTTTCTCCTCTATTAGATTTTTTTATATTCTTGAAATGATCTTTAAATTCAGAGTCAAATAGATACAAACCTATAACTGCACTATTTGAAATTAAGTCTTTTGGTTTTTCTACTAACTGGCTTAAATTACCACTAGAGTCTTTTACAGCAACACCAAAATTTTCAGGATTTTTTACAAATTGTGTAAACATTCCAATGCTCTTACTGTTGTAAATAGTTTCTTTTAATGAATTAAAAAAATCACTACCAAAAATAAAGTTATCTCCTAGAGCAACTAAAAATTTTTCATTTTTTATATTCTCTAAAGCGACATTAATTGCGTCAGGGATTCCATCTGGATTGTCTTGAAGTGAGTAAGATATATCAATACCAAACTCTTCACCATCTCCAAGAAGTGATTTGAAACTCTCTAGATCATAGGAATTACATACGATAGTAATCTCTCTTATTCCAGCCAGCATAAGGATTGCTAGTGAATAATAAATCATTGGTTTGTCGTAGATTGGAAGTAAGTGTTTATTAGCAACCTTTGTGTTTGGATAAAGTCTTGTGCCTCTTCCTCCTGCTAAAAGTACTCCGCTTAAAATATTCATAATTTAAGATTATCAAATGAAGCAAAATAAGAAGAACATAAATTATTTTATTCTCTTGTGTAAAAGCAAGCTTTACAAGGGCTTGTAGTTTAAGCCAGGGTCAAGATCATAGTACAAAAGAGGTTCTGAAAAATAATAACATTCTGTGTGGGTAAGTAGGCCCAACCAGCAGTCCCAATCTGACCAAAGCTTTTTTGACTGTATGTCTCTAAAATTTCCTATTTTATTTAATAAAGCCCTTTCAACAACAACACTTGAAGTAATAATACAGTTATGAATTTTTATAAACTTAGAGCTCCATACTTCAGGAAAATTAAAATTAAAGCAAAGGCTATTTCCAAATTCTTTTTTTAAAGAAGATTTTTTGTATATGTTTGAAATTTCATCAAACATTAATTCTTGGTTATATAATTTGTTATTTTTATTTTTTTCATAAGCTCCTTTATTTGCGATAGCTTCGGAACAGGTCATTTTATATTCTGATGATTCAAGTTTTTCTATTTGCGTTTCAAGCTTATTTGGCAACCAATAATCATCATCATCTAAAAAAGCAATGTACTTTGAGTTTGATTTCTCAATTCCATAATTTCTTATGCTGTCTGAAAAATATCCATTTTCTTGAACAGAATTTTTTTCTAGAGAAACAACTTCAACTTTTTCATCAAATTTATGTTCTTTATACCTACTATCAGTTGATGCATCGTTGACAATAATAATTTCATAATTTTGTAAGGTCTGATTTTTTACACTATCTAAAGCATTTAATAGATTATCAAACCTATCAAAAGAAGGAATTACTACAGTAACTAAAGGTTCTACCACAATTCAATATTACATAAATTTTTTAAAATTCAATTAAAAATTTTTTTATTCTGAACAATGGAATTTAATAATAAATAAGTCTTATTTTTTATAAGCGTTACTAAAAAAATTGCTTGAATCAACAACAATTTCTCCTTCTTCCATAGTGCAATTTAAATCAACCCAACACCTATCTCCGCTCTCAGGCTTGACCCACAAGATTTTTGATATATCATTATCTGTTTGAATCCCGACCCTTGGGTCCGAAAGTGCAACATTTTTATTTTCTATAAAATTTATATAAGAATTTATTCTTGGCAATAAGCCGACTGAAAATAAAAATATTGTATAAAGAAAATATTTACTAATTGAGAAACGAAGCTCACTACTTGTAAATCCAAGGAATAATACAAAGGTGCATAATATTCCTATTGTGTATCTTGGTATAGGACCAAAAAATATCAAGTAAGTCATTGAAATAATTAAATAAGATATAGGTATAAAAATAAAATTGTCTCTTAAATTAGAATTTTTAAATAAAAATATTTTTATTAATAAAATTATTAATAATGATATTAAAAAATTCAAATAAACAGATCTGTAATAATCTGAAAAAACAGCAAAAGCTTCTGAATAGAAAAAATCTCTAAACCAAGTAAAAAAATTTAAATTAGTATCTAAAAAATACTCCATATAAGCAAAACTTGTGGATGTAGTGTATTCCTCAACTCTTTCTGTAGAGCCTGGAATATACCAATCAAAATTATTTTTACATGTCAATGAAAGTGGGAAAATTAAACACCCAGTAGTTAAATAATTTTTTAATAACCAAATCAAGGAAAACAAAAATAAAGGGGTTTGATATATAATTAATTTTTTAATCTTAAATATATTTTTTTTCAAAATAAAAATAATTAATAAAAAATATAAGTAGAAAATATAAACACCACTAACTTTAAGTTGAATAATAAAGAGTGAAATTAAAGAAATGGATACTAAATCTAGAATTTCTAATTTATCTTTTTTAAATTGATAAACAATTAAAAAACTAAGGACTGCTAAAAGTATTGCTACTGGTATGTCCTGCTTCCCGACTTCTTGTATATATATAAATCCATTTCTCCCTCCCTGAAAGCCAAAGTTATCAAGAATTGAAAAAAATAATAGTAAAATCGATCCATGTCTTAAGAAATTAATTTTTGAAGTAAATACTTGGAAGTAAATAAAAGAGTAAAAAAAATGTATGAATATTAAAGATAGAAAATGAAGAAATATAAAAGATCCCTCAAGCCATAGAATTGAAGATAAATATTCATATATAGAGGACATTCCAAATGGCCAAAATATATTAACAAACCCAATAATTAGGTTTGATTCACGTAGCCAATTTTGATTATTTAAATGGTAGTAAGCAGCGTCATAATGAAAATTTATATCAGATGAACTAATTAGTAAGACCGCTGGAATAAATACAAAATATATAAAATTATCCATTGAGATTTTATTTTTGATTTTTATTTTTAAATTAATTTCAAAAACATTAGGAGCTAAAAGTAAAAGCAACAGAACTATAATCCCATTACTTTTTAATGGAATGAAGAAATTAAAAAATATTAATAAATTACCTAGAAATAATGCACCCAGGATAGGGTAAAAAATATTTGTCTTTGTTTCTAATAAATAATTTGGGGGCCTGAAATTCTTTAAAAATAGCTTTCCTAGAATCATGATTAGAGACCGTCCAGCAAAATATAGATAAATATAAAAAAGTAAATACTTTAAATAAATGGTTAGTGAAAAAACAATTAAATCAATCATAAGTCTGACTTTCTATTGATAATTAAGTTAACAAAATAAATTACAAACAAATATATAAATAATAACTTAAACCAGGAAAATTTTATTGAGTCAGAAACTAAGTTTGATATATCAGAAGTTATTTCTGTAAAGTTGCTAAAAACTGATATAGGGTCAACAAAGATATTTAATAATTTGATGATTAATACTCCCAAGAAAGAAGTAAATAATATATGCATATATGAATTTAAACTAAACAAAGCATCGAATAGCCCGGCTAAATAAGTTGGATTTGCATATCGTGTATTCATTCCAAAACTATTTGTTAAATAATCGTTAGATAAAGAAGTGGCTTGAGAAGTTTCAAAAAACAAATACAAAATGAATCCAATTATAGAAAAACCATACAAATAATTTTTAAAAATGTTATGTCTATGTAGTAAGTGAAAATATAAAATTATATTTATTGGAATTAAAACAAAGAGGTATCTATACCCATAAGAAAAGCCTGTGTTTTGTGTAACTATAACTGACATGAAAGGTATTGAATATAAGATTAACAAAGAAAAAGAAAGCAGATATTTTTTATCAAGAAATGACAAAAGTACAAAAAAGAAAGATAAAAACAATATTGGTGCAAAGAAAAAAAGACCGAACTCTTGACTAAAAAATATTATTCTTAAACTGTCAAAAAGAAAAATAATATTCTCTAGAAACATACTTGTATCAAAAAACCTTGAATAGTTCTCTGAAAAACTATTTTCGATAGATAAAAGAATCGGGGCCTGATTTAAGGTATAAATACCATACAAATATTTTGTATGAAGCAAAAATAACACTAAGCCTAGTAAAGCTCCTGAAAGAAAAGTTGTTCTGGTGTATAAATTTTTAATTGAAATCTTTCTAATTAAGTAAACAATCATTGGTATCATAAAAAACAAATAATTTATCCACCTTATAGTTAAGAAAAAGAACATCAAGAAGCCAAGGAAGAATTGTATATACTTTAATTTTGAATTACCTTTTTCTTCTAATGATTTTGAAGTTAAATAGATTAAAAAAGATGTAGCAAAAAATTCATATATGTGACTCATACTAAATCTATCAAAAGAATAATACGAAACACCCGTTCCTAATATAGCTACTAACAACAAATATTTATTAAATCTTATTTCTAAAGAGTTCAGTGAATATTGAATCAATATTATTGACATAAAAAGATAAAAGATAGGGGAAATGGAGTACATAAAATAAACTAGGCTAATCAAACCATCATTATTTAATATCTTTTGAAAAATATTTCCAAGAAAAACAAACGGTGATGCTAAAAGTCCTGAACCAATTGGATGAAAGGGTACGATTTTTTTTACTTCTTTATTTAAGAACCTGTTTTCAATACCTTCCATTTGATTTGAAAAATCTAGATCATAGTCTAAACCAATGGTTGCTGCACTGTAATAATATTCAGCATCATCAACCTCTAATCCGTAAGGTATTTCTTCAAATCGGTAATCAATTTTTAGCAAGGAAAAAATAACAGCTAATATAACAAAAAAATATATATTCTTTATTTTCATATTTAATCTTTAGATTTAATCATATTACTAAGTAAAGCACTAAGATTACTTAAAAAGAAAAAATCTTTGATAAGTTCAAATGATAGAGAAAATACAAATTGTTACACCTGTTTATAATGAAGAAAAAAATATATATAAGACTATAAAAAATTTCTTTAGTGAATATGAAAATAGTGATTTTCAAATCTCATTTATTATCTCTGAAGATGGATCTACAGATAATTCAATCAACATTATTAATGAATTAAAAAAAACATACGAAATAAAATTAATAAGCAGTCCTGAAAGAAAAAATTATACTGATGCTGTTCTAATTGGACTAAGAGATACAAATTCAAATATTATATCTTTTGTTGATTCAGATGGGCAATATGATCCAAAAGATTTAAAAAGATTATATGAGAAGTTAAAACCAGGAAGAATTGTAATAGGATACAGACACCCAAGGGTCGATAATTTATTTAGATTATTTATTTCAGGATCTTTTAAAAAACTTTATGAAATTTTATTAAAAATAAAACTAAATGATCCATCATGTGGTTACTTTATGGCTTATAGAGAAGACATAGAGTCGATTTTTAACAAGGATAATGTTGGTTTGATAAAAGAAGGTTTTTGGTGGGAATTTTATGCTTGGTGTATTGAAAAAAATATAGAAATAGTTGAGATTCCAATCAAGCATTTCAATAGGGATTACGGCAACACCGTCGTCTTTAAACTTAACAGAATTCCAAAAATTGCATATAGAAATATATTGGGTTTATTTAAATTAAGAAGATTGCTAAAAAAATCTAATTAAGTTTTGTATACAGTGAATCTTGAAATCCAAGAGAATATACTTTAAAATTTTTTACTAATTTATATTTATGCTTTTCTAGAAAATTATGAATATCTATTGGGTCGTAATCTAAATAATTACCTTTTTTATGTTTTTCTATTACAATATTTTTAATCTTCTCTGTTTTAAGGGTTTCCTCTGCTCCTTTAAGAACTTCAAGCTCAAAACCTTCTGTATCAATTTTTACTAAATCAATCTGTTCAGTTACGTTAATTAGATAAGAATCTAAAGTCCTTATTTCATAATTTTTACTTAAATAATATGAGCTGTCTTTTGTTGAACTAAACAAAATATTTTTAATTTTATTTTTAAATAGTTTCTCGTTAGGTTCAGCAAAAGTGTTGGTTACATTATATTTGTTTATCTTCAATTCTCTATTTTCATTACTTGAGCCAAGCCCTATATTATGTGCAACAACTCTATTATCATTTATTTTTTTAATTTTTTCAAAAGACTCTTCATAAGGCTCAAATAGAATCATTTGATTAAATTTAATATTATATTTATTCATTGATTTATATAGCTGGCCCTCATGAGCTCCAATATCAACAATATGATTCATTTCATTTGGTAAATATTTCAAAATTCTCTTATTTTGAATATTTACCAAAAACAAATCAACAAGTAATTCAAATATATAGCCAAACATACTTTCCTGATGCTTGAATCTGTTTAATTCTTAGTTATAAAATTAAAGAGATTCTCCCTCTTCTATCATTATCCCATCTATTTTTAATCCAGATTTTCTAAACTTATCTAAATAAAATTCTATTTTATTAGGGTGCCCCCACCTTGAAGGGGAAACTAAACAAAGGTTAAATTTACTAAGTACGTCTGTAGTTTCATCATTTAATTTAAAGTCATCATAAGTATCTATCCAAACCCATTTTACTTTTCCAATAAAATTTCTAATTGTTTCAATTCCTTCAAACCTAGAGAATCTTAAACTTAATTTATCACCATGTTCTTTATGATTTTGTAAAATATAGGGGAATTCGACATCAAGTAAAAAATAATTTGAAATATTTTTCTTATTTAATTTAGTTATCACTTCGTCCTCTATTCCAGATTCTTTTATATTTGCTACAAGTAAATTGTGACTATATAAACTAATATAATCGTTAAAATCATATCCCTTTTCCCCAAACTCATGAGTTAAAATTAATTTGTCTTTAAAACCTCTTATGTCTATTTCAACACCATAATCATTAGGTATTTGTTTTAACTCATCAGCAGTATTTACTCTGTGAATTATTTTTATCATGATAGAATATTTTAGTGAATGTTAGTAACAAAAGCTTAACTAAATTTACGAATTACACATTCCTATTTTTTTCAGTTGCTTTATTTCTCTTTTATATTCTTAATAATTTGAAATCAAATATATATGAAGTTTTATTTATTGATGAAAGAATGCTTATTGATGACATTTATAATGTTTGGCTTCTTGAAGACCTCTATAATCGCTTCTCAAGCATTTCAAATCAAACAATAAAAAATATATTAATTATATTTATAGAGTTAGCATATGGTGGTGATTTAAGGTATGGAAGACTCTGGTCAAATGTTTTTACAATATTAGTTGGCCCAACAATTTTTATAAGTGATACCGTAGTAATAATTTTTTCAAGAATTCTAAATTCTTTATTATTTTTCACAGGAGCATATTACCTTTCAAGAAACCTGGTAGATAAAAAATACCTATGGATAAGTGTCTTCACAATATACTCTCTTCCTGCGGTTGAATATTTTCATAGAATTCCAAAACCAGATACATTATTAATTTTATTTGTTGCAATTAGCTTAAAGTATTTAACAGATCAGAGATATTATCATTCTATTTTCTTTTTAGCAATTGCAAGCTTTATAAAGGTTAATACTTTTATTATTTTCTTTTTTATTTGGATTTACATCTTTTTTAAATCAAATGAAGATAAAGTACGTTTAGTTTTAAAAACTTTTTTTCTTTCTATGTTCTCTCTATTTATTGTTAATCCAATACTTTTAATTCCTCCTTTAAGTTTTGGAGGCATACAGTTGCCTAATTTTTACAAAATATATTTTAATTGGCTAACAACTCAGAGTTCTAATGGAGATGAAATTGTTTTTAGTTTTTTGAATTTTACTGCTTGGCTTGAAACATTATCTGATTTTTATAATTTTCCAAATAAATATTTGTTTGCTTTAATCTTCTCAATAATTATTACGTTTATTTTTAAAGCCATACTTCAATCGTCTGATGATTTATCAAAATATTTACTTTTTATTTTTTGTTTTTATATCTTCTTCTACTTCTTCTTTATAGAAAGACAATATACTCATTATCTACACTTACCTTTTTCTTTATTGCTTATAGCTTTTTGGAGAACGTTCAAAAAAAGTAATAATTTACCTGCAATAATTTTAGTTTTGATAGTTGGAACGACTGGAAATTTTACAAATATAAATAAATTTCTAAGTGATACTACTTTCAATGCAAATACTCGATACGGCTACACTTCTGTTGCTACAGTAAATGATGCTGAAATACTAATTACAAAGATAATAAAAGAAATAAAATTAGTTTACAAAGCTAACCCAAGTCTTGATAAAAATTTAGTTTATTGGCACCCTGATTTATTTACTCCAAGGAATCGAGTAACTTATAATGACACATTTTTTGTAAGAGAATATTGGGGAAATAAAGATTCTGTTGAATCAGCAATTAAGGAAGCTGATATTTATGTAACGTATACTAACTATCAAGTATCTGACTCTATAACTAAATTAAAGGTTGAAAACTTCTATTTATATTATTTTAAAAATCTTAATAATTAAATATTTCATCAATAGAAATGTCTAGACTAGTATTGTTAATACCATCTTTAGGTAATAATTCAGATAAATCATTGTTTATTAAATAACTTTCAGCGTGGTATTCATCTATCCAATAATCAAGATCATTTTTAAAACTATCTCCTAAAGCAAATATTTTATATCCGTTTTCATAATATTTATTTACTGATGGTTTAACAAAATTAAAAAATTGCTCACTTGGTTTTTCAAACCCAGCTTCTTCAGAAGTAATGACTGCATCAAAAATATCAATTCCCCACTCGCTAATCTTTCTTAGTTGTATATTTAAATTTTGATTTGTAAAAAGAAAATAGACGTTGTCTTTATTTTTTTCTTTTTTTAATCTCTCAATTGCTTTTTTTTGCAATTTAGCATTTTTTATAAATTCCTTCCAATATATATTTTCTATGTTATTTATTTCATTAAGACTTAATTTATTTGAGAACATTTTCTTAAAATAAATTAATTTTGAATGTTTTGATGGACTCATAGGAATCTCTTCTTGTGTTTGTAATTTTGCTTTTTCATATGAAATCTTAAATTCTTCAAAAGATTCAAAGATTTCTTGATATTCATAGGATTTTTCCAATCCAATACTATGACTATGGTCATAAGAGTAAAAAGTATTATCCAAATCAAGAATTAGTAAACGTTTCATAATTTATTTTCAAATTTTTTATTTAATAAAAACAGAATAATGGCTAATTTAAAAACCAATTCAGCATTTTCATAATTCATTAAATTATCAATATCAAATTTTTTACTTTTAAGATTGTGGATATCCTTTGTAAAGGTATTAAAAAATTCTTCAGATTTATTTTTACTGATATCTAATTGAAAATTTACATAGTCTTCATTTGTATTTGATGGTTGAGTAGTCATATCTTGAATTTGATCAATCAGAATCTTAAACTCAAAAAAGTATTGGCTTTTCAAAAAAATATCAAAACAAACTTTGTCTTCATCTCTTAATACTGTTGTAATATTTATATCTGAAGATGTCTGTTGAGGGAGTATATATTTTGAAAAATCTTCTCTTCTTTTTTTTATTTCTTTATTAATTTCTCGTTTAGTTTTTTTTCTTTCTAAATCACGATTTAATTTTGCTTCATCTTTAATTTTTTCTTCTACGTCTAAAAAAACATTTAAATCAAACCTTTTATTTAAATCATTAAAATACAACGAATGTAGTCCTTCAATAATTAAAAAGTCTTTTATTCTTTTTTTATTGGTTGAATCAAATTTCCCAGTTAAATGGTTGTAATTTTGTATTAATTGAGTTTCACCATTAATCAAACTTAATATGGTTTTTTTAAATTCAAGTAAATTATTCATTCTTGGATTTAAATGGGTATTTGTTTCCCAAGCAGGATCATTTCTTTCATACTTGTGAAAACTATCTAATTCAACTTTATCAACAAACTTACTTCCAAAAAACTGTTCCAAAATATTAGAAAAAGTTGTTTTTCCTGTTGCTGAATCACCAGCAATAGAAATTATTATCGGTGATGATTTAATTTTGAAGTAAATATTCTTGTTTAAAATTTGTATCGAATAGTAAAGAATAATTATGCTAGTTGAGTAGATTAGAAAATCAAAAATTCCCATATAGCTTTGATCTATGCTTATATATTCATTTTCTTGGTTTGAAATAACCAGTAAAGAGAAGAATGACATAATTAGTATTTTGACTTTATATTCAAATGAAAAAAATAAAATTAGAAAGGCTGGGAATGACCATAACAACCATCCAATATTTGAAAGATTTGTTATATATATTGGAAAAGTCATAAAGCCAGTAAAAATACAAACCCCAATAAAATCTAATCTATGAATATTTTTCCAATACATAAAAATCGTAAAACTTAAAAAAACTAATATAAATAAAAGACTGTTGCTCAATATATTTGAAGAATCACTAACAACTGAGAATCCTTTATTTATTCCATAAAGAATGGTGTCTCTGTAGTTTAAATCAATTAAAAATTGGAAATTAAATAACGTAGTTAAAACAACTGTATAAGTTGCTGTGTTCAAAACCTCACTTGATGTTTCATCAAACTTAAGAAAATATAAAAGCACAATTGGAAGTAGTATTATAAATATAATTTTTGAACTAAATGATAATATCAAAAACATTATCGAATAGTTTTTATTTTTTTCTTTTAAAAAGTATAAAGAAATCATAAAAAATGTAAGTGGTATGAAATCTAACTGTCCTAAAATTCCAATTGAATAAATAAGAAGAGGATTAAGAATAAGAATTAAGTATAAATTCTTGTCAGAAATTTTAAATATCTCTTTTAATGTAAATATAAGTATCAATTCAAAAACTAAATAACTTAAATTGACAAAAGAAATATTGAATAAATTGGAAATGAAATAAAACGGAAGTAAAACAAAGTACATTAAGTTGCTGTATGGAAAAGAAAGATAAGACTTATCCAGAAACTCTATTCCATCATATGGATTCAAACAACTAAAAAAATCTCTACATTGACTAAAAAAACTTATATACCTAGTTGCCTCCAAATTTGGAGTAAAATTTAATAAAATTAGATATTTAACCAACAATAAACTAATTAAAAAATATTTCTTATCTAGCATGTGTATAAGTATTATAAATTAGCATTACATACAATGGAAAGTTTTATTAATTATTCAGAAAAGGTTGGGAATAACTTCCTTTTATGCCAAGGCCCTGGTGGTAATACAAGCATAAAAATAGAAAACAAAGTACTAATCAAAAAGTCAGGATATTTATTAAGTGACTCAAAAAATAAAAATATATTTAAAAAAGTAGCACTTAAAGATATAAAAGATTTTTATGAAAAAATAAATGATGAAAAAAAATTTGATAAAGAACTTTCTATAGAGACACCCTTACATGTTTTATTGAATTCTAAATACATCTTTCATTATCACAGTATCGCTTCAATTTTAATTTCTGCAATTTATGATAAAAAAACTCTAAATAATAAATTAATAAAGAACAAAATTTTACCTATAAAATATATAAGACCTGGGGTCGAGTTAGCAAATGAAATAACAAAAAGTAATGAAAATTATAATTTTGAATCTTTTTTTCTCTACAACCATGGAATTGTTATCGAAGATAATAATGTAAAAAATCTATATAAAAAAATATTATTTACCGAAAATATTTTTTCAAAATTAATTGACTACAAGAAGCTTAAATCTGTAGCAAGAGAGGTTTTAAGTTTAGAAATTAAAAATAATAGAATTAGAAATATTTATTCAAATATAGAATATAAAAAATTTAAAAACAAATTTTTGTTTCCTGATCATCCAGTATTTTTTCCAGATTCATTTAAATATGATGCTAACTACATTTATTTAAATAAAGATTTAAATTCGGTAGAATTAATTTACTTTAAGACACTTCTTGTTCTTTATATTCTCATAGATAGCAATAAGATAGAAAATTATATAAAAAAAGAAACGGGAAGGGAACTCAGAACCTCTGAAGATGAACAATTAAGAATACGGCTTAACAAATGAAAATAATTATACCAATGACTGGAAAAAGCAAAAGATTTAAGGAAGCTGGTATTTCCTTAGCCAAGCAATTTCTGCCAATAAATGGAAAAACAATGATTGAACACACACTGGATATGTTTCCAAACGAGCAAGATATCAATTTTATTGTTAGCAACGATGATTATCAAAATAAAGATTTAGAAAAATATTTTAAAATACTTTCAAAACATAAGATAGTAAAGATTGATTATCAAACTACAGGCCCTGGGGGAGCTGTGTTGGAATCTAAATTGCTTGAAACTAATGACCCTGTCCTAATAAACTATTGTGATTTTTCAAATATCTGGGACTGGGAAGAATTTAAAAACTTTGCAAAACTAGATAATCCAGATGGTATTATTCCAGCTTACGTTGGACTTCACCCTCATAGTATATATGGCAATAACTATGCATTTCTAAAGTTAGAAGAAAACAAAGTTATAGGGATTCAAGAAAAAAGTCCTTTCACTGAAGATAAAATAAACGAATATGCATCATCTGGATCTTATTATTTTAAAACAGGTTTATTAGCAAAAAAATATATCGAAAAAAGCTTTGAGAAAAAACAATTCACTAATAATGAAATATACATAAGCACTCCTTATCAGGAGATGATTAATGACAGGTTAGATATTAAAACTTATGAAATTAGTCATTTTTTCCAATGGGGCACTCCAGAAGATTATGCAGAATTTATTTATGGCTTAGAAGAGGTTGCAAATATTGATTCTAAAAATAAGATTGATATAAATAATATAAATCTTTTAATACCGGCTGCAGGAGAAAGCAGAAGATTTCGAAATGAAAATTATAAAAAATCAAAAATTTATTTAGATGTTAATGGCTTGTCTATGATTCAAAGCATTATAAATAGCTTTAAAAAAGAAATCTCAATAAAAATCTTAATCCAAGAAAAAGATTTTTCTCAAAAAGAATTTAATCAAAAAAAGGAAGATGTTATTAAAATTTCAAATAAAACTGATGGTCAAGCAGACAGTGCTTTAAAATTAATTGAAAAAGTTGATAATAACAACCCCCTTCTTATTCATTCATCAGACTGCATATTAGATAAGAATATAAAAATTGAAATTCAAAATTTTGATATTATCGTTTTTACCAAAAGTGGGTACCGAAGAGCTTTTGAAGAATATAAAAATTATGGTTGGATAAATTCAAATAAAGATGAAATAATAAGCTTGTCAATTAAGTCAAGTCCTAGATCTAAGAACTCTAATGTGATAATTGGCACTTTCCTATTTAAAAATAAAGAAATCTATAAAGAACTTTATACCGAAACAAAAAAACAAAAAACTACTGGAGAAATACACATTGATCATTTAATAGAGACAGCTTTAGAAAAAGGCTTAAAAGTTAAAGAAGTTTCATCTAACAAATCAGTAATGCTTGGGGTTCCTGTTGAATATAAACTATTTAATTACATGAAACACGTCTATTATTACTTAAAAAACAAATGAACTTTTTAACAATAGTTATACCTTGTTACAATGAAAGAGAATCACTGCCTCTTCTTGTAGAAAAGTTGAATGATTTATCCGAGAAAATAAAATTTATAATTGTTGATAACGGCTCTACAGATGATTCAAGAAAGTATTTAAAAAATATTGAAAGTGGCTTTAATAATATTGATACATACTTTATTGAAGAGAACAAAGGCTACGGCCATGGTGTTTTTAAAGGTTTAGAGTCTATTCAAAATTCACAATATATCGGATGGATACATGGAGATCTACAATTTGATTTTGAAGGTTTGAAAAATACAATTAAATTTTTTGAAAATAGTAATCCAAGTGATTTAATTTTTTATAAAGGTATAAGAATAGGAAGAAGTAGATTTGATAGGTTCTTTTCTTATTTTATGGGAATTTTAGCTAGTTTGATTTTAGGAAATAGATTTTATGAAATAAATGCTCAACCTACAATATTTAATAAGCAATTAATGCAGGTGGTTACAAACCCGCCAAATGATTTTAGATTTGATACTTATATGTATTGGTTGGCATTAAATAACCAATATTCCCTTAAAAGAGATTCTTTTAGCTTCCCTCCAAGAAAATATGGTGCATCAAAGTGGGATTTTGGTATTACCTCAAAGTTAAAGTTTTCATATAATTTATGTAAATATTTTTTTGAATTAAGGAAATTAAATTAATTTTCAAGTTCCACTATTTTGAAAAACTTGCCCTGAGTAACAATATATTTTTCAGAATTTGCTGAACAAGTAATGCTTGCCCAGCATTGATCGCCTTCTTTTGGAGCAAAACTTTCGTTAAGTTCAATTAATTCTGGTTTTGGTATTTCATAATTTGGATGACTTAAAAAATCAAACTTTTTATAACTATCTATTCTTATAAATGAAATAACAGCAAAGATAAACAATACATAAACAATTGATGTTGGGAATACAAATCTTGGAACTTTCCAAAATCCAATTAAAGCAATTAACAAAATTTGTAAAGTCATTAAATACCTAGGATCAGGACCATAGGTTAAATAAAAGAAGAGGGTTAAAACAACAAAAAACTTTATGGTTATATCAAGATCTTTAACTTTTGTTGATTTTTCTTTTGAAAATAAGACAAAACTAATTAATAAATATGAAATTATAAAATTTAAAATAATTGACTTATTTAAATCATTGGATATATAGTTAATAATCCAATTGATAATTGAGTCTCCAAAATTATAAGAAATACTATACCCAACTGAAATATCTTCAATAACTTGTATATAATCTTTGTTGACCCAACTAAGTTTATCAAAGCACGAAATAGTTAAGGGAAAAATTATACAACCAGTAGTTAGTACTGATTTAAGAATCCAAATAAATCCAAAAATAATAGGTACTAATGTTGAGTTTATATATTTTTTCTTTAATATTTTTCTTCTTGCTAGATAAGCAATATAAAAAACATAAAAAACAAATATCATCACACCACTTACTTTTAATTGATAAATAAATAAAGCTAAAAGAGAAATTATAAATATATCTAATGAGGTATGATTATGATTTCTTATATTGTAAATAATCATAATTACTGTTAATAGAAATAAAACAGAGATAGCAATATCTTGTTTCCCAATACCTTGAAAATAAATTAAACCATTTCTACCACCAAGATAACCAAAATTATCCAAAATAGAAAATAACAATAATGCTATTCCAATATTTTTTAATACGTTTGATTCACTTTTAAAAATTAATTTAAAAATAAAATTAAAAAAGAAGCCTGCAAACAAAACATTCAAAAAATGTAATATAACAAAGGTATTATCAAACCAAAAAAAACTTGATATATATTCATATATTGACCCAACACCATAAGGTCCATAAATATTAGAAATACCAAGTATTATATTATTTTCTCTTATAAGGTGCTGGTTGTTTAGATGATAGAGCCCAGCATCATAGTGATAAGAAATATTATATGAGGAAACTAAGAGAATTAAGTATACAGGCAAATTTATAACCAACTTTTTATAAATATCTACACTAGGTGGATATTTATAACTAAAAAATATTAATAAAAATATAAAAAATGATAAAAAAGTTTTTAATGGCGAAAAAAAATTTAGAATAACTAAATAATTTCCAAGTACAATTAATCCAACTATTTGATAAAGAAACTCTATATCTAAATTAAGAATCTTATGATTATCAATTTTCTTGTCTCTCTTAAATAAAAGCAAGAAAGACCTACCAAGAAAAAATAGAGATACATAGAAAATAATAAATTTTATTACTAAAAATATATAATTGTTAGACAAATAATCCATTTATAATTCAATTCTTCTTTTTACCATTATATAAATTTAGATAAGACTTATTGAAATTAAAAAAAGTATTAGAATATTTTAAATTATGATAAAAAATTTTCTCCGTATTGTTTTATTATTTTCTTTAAATTATTCCGTACTTTTTTTTAGTGATAATGCTAACGTTTATCAATTATTTTTAGATTTGAATAGTATTAATTTAGTTAGCGAATTTAATGAAACACTAAACTTTATAATCATTTCTATTTCTGTTCCTTTACTAACATTGTTCTTAATCTTTTTCTTTAAACCATTTATTGAAATTTATCTATTACATTTTTTAAAATTTAATTTTTATTTTTTAATTAACTTATTGTCGACTTCTACTGTATATATAATCTTAAGAATTTATGGATACGACAGACTGTATATGCTTCTATATTTATTTTTGTCATCATTAATTCTTTACAAAACAGAACAAATAAAAATCTAAGAATCTTTTATAAATACATCAATCTCTACATACGGGTCATAATAATATTCTCTATTTAGATTATTTAAATATTTTTCAGTATTTAGTTGATAGTAATTCTTTTTATAATCTGTAACTTCACAATTAAAAAATTCCGAACCTACTTCTGTTGGGTATCCTTCAATAATTGCCTGTGGGGTACAAATAATAACATCTGGTTCAAGTTCAATGTAATAACTTAAATGAGAATTCTCATTTGACTTAAGTAATTTTGTTTCTATTAAAGCTTCAACGATATATTCTTCAAAATTATTGTAAGGATGAATTATATATGAAGTATTTGGTTTTCCAAGATAATATAAAAGCAAAACGTGATCAACTGCTAAAACATCATAATCTTTATCATCAAAAAGTGAGTCGATCTCTTTAGCTAATTGATTTAAAGGATAATTTTGAAGTGTAGAGCTTGTTGATTTTAAGTTATTTATGGTTGGGATTAGTGAAGCAGAAAATATTTGAATTAAAGAAATTAGTATTAATGAATATACAAGGATAGTAATTTTATTAATTTTTATAATTCCTATAAATATTGAGAGAAAGGCAATCGTGTAAAATAAATGGTGCTGATAGTTATGACCCGCAATAACGTATATCAAGAAACCAAGAATCAAATAAAGAATACTGCTAAAAAAATATGAATTTTCAGTTAATTTATCTTTAAAAAGGTTTATCAAAAAAATAATTCCTATTGATATTATCGAATAATATAAAAATTCATTGTATTGAAAATATCTCCTTAACCAAACAATTAGTTCATACAAGTCAAATTGTCCAGATCCGACATAGCCAAAAGGTATTTTTACATAATTTGTAAAATAAACAATTAACAAATTATTAATTAAATAAACAAAAATAAATAAGATATGTGGAATTAAAAATCCAAAAATAATTGAAATATAGCTTCTTATATTTTCTTTTAGCCCTTTTTTTCTGTAAACAATAACAAACAGGGCAAGTAAAAATATACCTGAAGCTTGATTCACTAATGAAGACAATGATATTAATAAGCTGCTAAAAAATATAATCTTGTTACTTAGCTCATACTTAGTAATTAAATAATATTGAAAAACTATGAATACCAAACAATAGATTTCTGACAATTCCGTAACATACCAAACATGACTTGTAACACTAATAAAAAATGCGGCTGAAAAAAATGAAGTTATTAAATTGCTTGATTTAATAAGAGCAATTTGAAAAATCAACAAAGAAATTGTGTATAACAATAAGTCGTTGAGTAACTTGAATATAACAAAATTTTTCAATGACAAATATGATAAAAATTTGTACATGTATATAAATAAAGGCCCCTTCGATTCCCACTGGTTTTCAAAAGGAAGTTCTGAGAATCCAACATTTTGTGAAGCAACTAAATAGGAAGGAACATCTATCGAAATAGTTTCAAAATTCAAATAAGGATTTTGGACAACTATTAATAAAATTAAAAGTAGTCCAGAAATTGTGTACTTCCTTTGATTTGATAATATATTTATTTCTAATTTTTCATTTTTACTTATTAAATAAATACTTAGGAAATAGGCTAAGAAGATCGAAGATTTAATCCTTATTGAATCAAAGCTAGAAAAGTTAAGTAGTATTAAAAAAATTAAACCAATTAAAATATATAAATTTTCTTTACTTAAATTATTTTTTATATTAACCACATCAAATTATGAATCTAATTTTAATAACATTAATCAAAATTTATAGGATTTTATTTGTTAAAAAAAGAATTAATTTCTTCACCAATATGAATTTGGTCTTTTTCTTTAATGTGTTCGCCAAGCGGTATATATAAGCCATTATTTCCTAGCATCTCTGAAACAACTAATTCTTTCACATTTTTAAACTTTTCTGGCAGTGCATCTTGTAAATGCAGGGGCCAAAAAAACTTTCTAGTTTGTATTCCTTTATCTAATAAATAAGAAGCCAAATCATCGCGAGATTTATTTTTAATTACAATACCATAAACCCAATAGTGATTTTTTGATCCAAGGTTTTCAGTTAGCGGAATTTCAAGATTTTCATTATTATTTAAGACTTTATTATAAATCTCTCCTTGTTTCATTTTTTTATTAATTGTTTTTGTAATATTTTCTATTTGTGAAATACCTAAAGCAGCCTGTAAGCCTCCCAGCCTGTAATTCCAATAAAAGTTTTGATGTTGAAATCTTCTAGATGGATTAAAATCAAGATTTCTCATACTTAAGGCTTTTTCATAATAATCTGTATCATTAATTAGCAAGGCTCCACCTTCACCTGTAGTCATATGTTTATTTGCATAAAAACTTAAGGTTGCGATGTCCCCAAAACTTCCACAAAGTTTCCCATCTACTTCTTGGCCATGAGCTTCTGCAGCATCTTCAATTAAATACAAATTATTATCATCACAAAAATTTCTAATTAGAGGTGCTTCAGCAGTAAGTCCATATGTATGAACCATTAATACTGCCTTAGTATTGTCAGTGAATACATCTTTTACATTTTTTAATGTCATATTCCACGAATTTCTATCTACATCGCAAAATATTGGTTTTGCTTTACTTCGTATAACTGCTGATAAGCAAGAAATTATTGTAAAGCTTGGTAGAATTACTTCATCTTCTTCTGTTAAATTTAACAATTGAAAAGCAAGATCTATAGCAACACTACCGTTAGAAACAGCTACCGCTTTTTTGGAATTGAATTTTTCTGCAAGCTTGTTTTCAAAATTGTTAATTATTGGGCTTGTTCCAGATATATCTTTTTTATTCATAGCGCTTAATACGCTTAACTTGTCTTTAAAGCTTAATGAAGGTTTAAAGACTGGAATAAATTTAGAATCTTGTTTTGTCTTGTCCTTCAATGTATGGTCCTTGTTTAACTTCAATAAAATTAGAATCTTCCTCTACCTTTATTTCATGTCCACCATCAAATAAAGCAACCATATCACCTGACTCTAAAGTAATATCTTCAACTTTATTTAAATCTAAATCATAAATAGTTATTAGCATTTTTCCTTCTTGAAGTACTAGAACTTCATTAGTTGAATGTATTTTTCTTTCTTGTTTTTGGTGATAATGTCTTTCTATGACTGTATCTTTTTCTAAATTAAAAGTGCCCAACTGAAATTCGGAAGAATCATCCGTATGGAAATCTTTCTCTTCTTTACTCGTTCCTTTTTTAATCACAATTGCCAATAAGTTTTGACTTCTGTCATAAATTTTCATTCTTTAAACCTTTTCGTAAAGCAGCATAAATGTAGGGTACACCGCGAATCATAAACTTAATAATACCAGAACCTGTTTTTGAATAGCCATGCATTCTGGTTTCACAAATATAACCCACCTCTTCAATTTCAATATTTTTATTAATTAAACTACCTATTAAATAAATAAAATATTCGCCATAATCTTTATTAATAAAAACTTCATCATCAATATGTTCTTTATTTAAGACTATAAAACCACTGGTTAAGTCTGTTAGTTTTGATCGAAATAAAACTGATAAGAATTTATTAATAATAATTGAAAGAATCATTCCAAAAACTGAGTCATTAGAGTCTTTAACATTTCTTATAGACGAGATAATAGATTGATTTTTAACATCTTTTACTCCCTTGTACCCCCCACCTTCAATAAACCTAGACCCTATAATTACTTTTTCTCTATTTGTGTATGAGAAATATTTTTTTAACAACTTATCCATTGCAACTACCGGCATTGAGCCATCTGCGTCTAACCACATAACATTTGAAAATTTAGAAGAATGTATTCCATCTAAAATTGATAAAGGCAAAGATTTAGGACTGCTCCGAATAATTATTCTTATAGATTTATTATTTTTATTTAAGTTATGAAGTAATTCTTTAGTATTATCAGTTGAGCCATCATCAACTACGATTATTTCATAATCAATCTTTAATTCACCCTCTAATAAATGTGCAATTTCTGGAATTAGTTTTTTTAAATTTTCTTCTTCATTAAGAGTTGGTAGAATTACTGATAAACCTTTTTCTTCTGTCATAATTATTAACCTTTTTTTGTGAGTATAACCATAAATAATGTACCAAAGTAGTTATTGAACAGCTTTGAAATTAATTCTTCAATATATGTAGCTAGCTTATGGCTAAAGGATGCTAGAAAAATACTAAAGTTCATAAACTTTAGGACTTCTGATTCAAAGTTTATAAAGGTTGTATTTAATTTTTTTAATGAAGAAGTGTTGAATTTATTAATATGTTCATTGCTATAGTCAATATTTCCAAATCTGTTTAAAAATTTTTCAAGAATTATCATAAAACCTCCAAAATTTGGAGTTGTTAATAATATTCTCCCACCAACTACCAAACATTTTTCTAATTCAGTGATAAGTTGTATTATTTCATTATCATTTAAAAACTCAATAAGACCAAGAATTGTAATTATTTCGTACTCGTTATGATGTTGTTGAAGTTGAAAATTATCCAAACTATAAAAATTTCCTTTTTCGCCATATTGTTTCTTAGCATAGAAAATTTGATTATCTGATATATCAACACCTGTAGAATTTGCTTTAGAAAATAACCCAATAAGAGTACCTGGCCCACATGCATAATCTAGATGATTCGTGTTTCTTTTTATATAGTTGGAAGTCTTATTAAGAGTTGTTATGTGCCAAAAAGACTGTATACCTCTTTTTCTATTTAATCCTTTTTTGACTATTTTATCGTAATAACCAACTTCAAGATCTTCATTCCAAAATTCATTCATTTAGAAACAACTTCTTACTAATCTAATTATATTAAACATATATGTTAGTACTCTAATTAATAATCATGGGAGATAATAAATACTTAAAAGTCAGTGCTGCAATACCTACTTATAACTCTTCAAAGTATCTTAATAGCTGTATCAATTCATTAAAGAAATCTAAATTCATAGATGAAATTATTATTCATGATGACCATTCTGATGAAGATGACTATGAAAAAATAATAAAGATAGTTAATAAATATAAAAATACTGTAAATATAGAAATACATAGAAACTCAAAAAATATTGGAGCTTTTAAAAATAAATTTGAAAATATTAAAAAGTGTAAAAATAAAATAGTATATCAAATTGACTCAGACAATTTAGCATCTTCTAATTTAGATAAAGTATTTAATTTTATAAATAAAGAAAATAATCCTAATATATTATATTTACCATCTCGAATTTATCAGTTTAGAGAATATCCAAAAAGTGCAAAGTTTCTTAGTATATTAAATAAAAAGTTTAAAGTAATTTATACCAATGAAGATTTTGTTTTTGATAAAGATATTTTTAAGCAAGCAATTAGCCAAGATAAAAAATTTACAATAAATAAAAATATCAACTGGATATTAAATTCTGGAAATTTCATCACACATAAAAATTCCTATATTGCAACTTTTGAAGATGAAGTTAATAGTAAAAAGAGATACCCTATGGACGCTGTAGCTATCTCTTTTTTTTGGATTAAATATGGTGGAAAAATTAAAACTCTCAAAGAACTTGAACATTTTCATAGAAAAAGACAAGACAGTGTTTCTTTTGTTGAAGATGATGGTTCTTATGAGTCTTTACAGTACTTTAGAAATAAATTTATAGAAATTTGAAGCTAAGGATTAATGGGATGTTCCCAGGTTGGTGAAATTAAGCCTTCTTTTAACAATGTGTATTCTTTCTTTGCTTCGTTTATGTCATACTCAACCATCAGCTTGACTAATTCTTTAAATGTTACTTTTGGTTTCCAATTTAATTTATTTTCAACTTTTTTTGGATCGCCTAATAAATATTCAACTTCGTTAGGTCTAAGATATTTTTCAGATGTCTCGATATAATCTTGATGATTTAATTCAACATAACTAAAAGCTTGTTCGGCAAACTCCTCTACGGAATGCGTTTCACCAGTAGCAACTACCCAATCGTCTGCTTCATCATGTTGTAAGATTTTCCACATTGCCTCAACATAATCTCCAGCAAAACCCCAGTCTCTATAAGAATTAAGGTTTCCCAAAGTGAGTTTGCTTTGTATACCAACAGATATTCTGCCTACAGCTTTTGAAATTTTTCTAGTTACGAAAGTTTCGCCTCTTCTTGGAGATTCATGATTAAACAAAATTCCATTTGCTGCAAACATATCATAAGACTCTCTGTAAACTTTTGATATTTCATAAGCAAACAGTTTTGCTGCAGCATAGGGGCTTTTTGGATCAAATTTTGATTCTTCATTTAGAGCCTCCTTGATGGAACCTCCATACATTTCTGATGAAGAAGCTTGATAAAATTTAATATCTTTATTTGTATTCCTTATTGACTCTAGAAGAGAGAGTGGGCCAATAGTGCTTGTTTGTGTTGTGAATACTGGGTTTTGAAAAGAAACAGCTACATGAGATTGGGCAGCTAAGTTATATACCTCATCAGGGTTGACTCTTGATATTAAATTAGTTAACGAGGAAGAATCTAATAAGTCAGAATAATATAAGAAAAATTTCTCGCCTTGATGCATAGAGATTAAATGATCTATTTTCGCTGTATTTATTGATGAAGACCTTCGAATTGTTCCATGAACCTCATAGCCTTTGTCCAATAAGTATTCAGCTAAATATGAACCGTCTTGCCCGTTTATACCTGTGATAAAAGCTTTCATAAATTCCTAATTTTAATAAATAAAATAATACCTATTCATTAATTTAACATTTATATACTAGTTGTTAACTAAAATATTTATAATATTGAATAAAAAAAAGCTAAGAGTATATTTCACAGATTTTTGGGTTAATTTTAATCTTACGGATAACTATTTTTACCATCTTTTAAGTCAAAAATATACATTGGAAATTGATTCTAATAATCCTGAAATTCTATTTCATTCTGTAGATTACTCAGGCGAAGAAGGCCATAAAAAATATGATAACGGATTTACTAAGAAAATATTTTTTACTGGTGAAAATATTGAACCTAACTTAAACGAAACTCATTACTCTTTTTCTTTTTCAGAAAGTTTAGGATCAAAAAATTACAGATTGCCTTTATGGGTACTGTTTATAAATTGGTTCAATGTCAATAATAATATAAATGAAAGGGACCCCTCCTATTTAATTTCACTAGAGAGTCTTACTAAAAAAAGATCAAAAAATATTATTTTAAAGCCCTACTTTTGTTCTTTTATAGCCTCAAAGCCTAAAGGTGAAAGGGTCAACTTTGTTCCAAAGTTAGATAGTGAAAAAAAAGTTCATAGTCTAGGCAGGCTTTATTCCAACTCTTATATGAAAATACATGGAAGAGGCGATCATAAAAATAAAATAAATTATATGAAAATGTTTAAATTTAATATATCTTTTGAAAATGAAATATCACCTGGTTATGTAACTGAAAAAATATTTCATTCCTTGTGTGCTAATTCAATACCTATCTATTGGGGAGATAAAAAGGTAAAAGATGATTTTAATGAAGATGCTTTTCTATACTATGGAGACTTCAGGGATAGTGAATCACTTATTCAAGAAATTATAAATATCAACAATAAAAAAGAGGTTTTATTGGATTACTTAAATCAACCAATATTTAAAAATAATAAAATACCAGATTTTTGTTTACCCGAAAATATATTAGATTTCCTAAGTGAAGTTATTGAAAAATGAATAAAAATTATAAAATTTATATCATACACTATTCAAAACTTGTTGATAGGAAAAAATATATTGAATCATTGTTTAAAAATTTAAATATTGAATATGAATATATTGAATCTTTTGACAAAGAAGAGCTTACTGAGGAAAATATTTCAAATTTTTATGATAATAATGAGAAAATTCATAATGAAAAAATAAAACTTTGGGGTAAGAGATCAAAAGATTATTATAAACTTACAAGCCCAGAAATATCAGTATCAATAAAACATCTCGAAGCTTTAAAAAAGATTGAAAATAATGAATACGAATTTGGAATAATATTGGAAGATGATGTAATTCCTGAATACAAAAATTTTAAATTAGAAATTGAAAATTTAATTAAATCTTATAAAAAATGGGACGTTTTATTTGTAGGAGAAGGGATGGGTAAAAGTTATAGAAATAGCAAAATAGGAATTAGAAGACTGTTACCTTTTAAGAAAATATTTAAGATGGAACATCCTGCCACAAACTGTTTAGAAGCATATATTATAAAAAAAAGTTCAGTAAATAAAATACTGGAAGATCTAATACCTATTAATTTAGTTATAGATTGGGAGCTTGCGCATCAATTCTTTATAAAGAATTTAAATATATATTGGTCAAAAAAAATTCTTTTTAATCAAGGTTCTAAAAATAATATTTATAGATCTGAGTTAAGAGAATGAAAAATAATAAAGTTAGATTTATCACTTATGGGAGTAATAACTTTAACCTCCAAAAAAAACATATAACTAATTTGGCATTAAAAAGTAATTATTTTGATAGTTCTTTTGCATATGGCCCTGAACATTTAAACAAAGAATTTGTTAGAGAATATAAAGAAATTCTTAATAAAGAAAAAGGTGGGGGATTTTGGATATGGAAACATCAAATAATTAAACAAGAAATTTCAAACCTTAAAGACGGGGACATACTAGTTTATTCAGATGCTGGTTCGTCAATAAATTTAAATGCTAGAAAAAGATTTGATGAATATATTGAAATGCTGAATTCTTCTGAATATTCAATGTTGAGGTTTAGATTAAATGAAATTGAAAAGTATTGGACTACAAAAGAAATATTTGATTATTTTAAAATTAAATTAGATTCAGAGCACGCAAATTCTGAACAATTTTTAGCTGGGCATTTATTTATAAAAAATAATAAGAATTTAAAAGAACAATTGAAGATATTTGATAACCTCTTATCTCAGGATAGATATCTAATAACTGACGCTTATGATGAAAATCAAATAGATGATTTTATTGAGAATAGGCATGATCAAAGCATTTTTAGCTTAATAAGCAAAATTTATGGCTGTGTAAGTGTTGGTAATGAAGTCTGGTTTAAAGACTCTCCAGAAGAACAATACAATTATCCTTTTCTTGCAGTTCAGCAAAGTAAATATACAATTTGGCAAAAAATTAAGTTCTATTTAAATCAAAAGAAACATTTAAATTCTTCGATTTTTTTTGGAAAGAAATTATATATTTATCAAAAACCATCTTTAGTTAGTAGAGTTTTATTTAAGCTAAAAAAATAAAGATAATATAGTAATGAAGATGAATTTAGTTAGTGTTAATTCAAAATTCCCAAAATTAGCATTAGTAACTTTTACTAGTGCAGGATATATTAATTTAACTCAAAATCTCTGCAGCTCTATGAATGCTAATAAAGTTGATTATGAATTAAATATTTTTTGTCTTGATGAAAAATCGCTTAACCATAATTTTGGAATTTCTTCAAATAATATAGATTTTACTAAATCAAATATTAACGATGCACCGGAAGATGAGATAGCAGATTTTTATTCAGACCAATTCATCGACATGATGTACAGAAAATTTGAAATAATTTCTTTAAGTCTATCAAAATTTGAAAAAGTCCTTTATATAGACGGAGATATCGTCATTAAGAAAGATTTTTTAAATGTCTTACTTAATAAATTTAAAAATAAAGACATTGTTTTCCAAGATGACAGAAGGCCCTCTAAACCAAATGTTGTCAATGTCTGTGCAGGATTTATGTTGATAAGGGCTAATAGTAAAATGAAAGCTTTTTTTGATATTAAAGATATCCCCAAGCGTCTATTTCATAGCTACAAAACACACGACCAAACGTATATAAATAAAAATAAAAGTAAATTTAATTACTCAATATTGCCTTTAGACGACTTTCCTAATGGTCCAAGATTTTATAACAATTTTGATAATTTAGATCCTTACTTGATACATTTTAATTATTTATCTGGCGAGAAAAAAATTGATACTATGAAAAAACATTCTGAATGGTATCTTTAATTTTCTAATTTATTAACTTCTATTTCTTTATCTAATATCAAACTAGTAACATTTTCTTCATTCAAATATTTCCTAGAGTACCCCTCTTCAACTCTGTACTTATGGTGAATAACTTTTTTACTTTTAACCATTTCTGGATTTAGATGTTCATTTAAATATAAATCCGTATAATAAAAGTTTTCAAGTTTGTTTGACAATAAAGCTGCGGCTATTGGAAATGTTCCTGCCCCAGAGGTTGCCAAATTTTTTGCACTATACAAGGTGTTAAAATCATCCTCCATAGAAAGGGATTGGAAATGTACATTTTTCATTCCTTTTAATTCTTTACATATTGGATTTAACATATCATGGCTTGTTACTACTAACGTTTTTTTAAATTCTTTAATAACCTGCAAATAAAAATTTATAGGATTTTGATAATAGTCGTTAATAGGAACCGAGAATACGTCGCCACTCCTAATATGAATAACTAGGGTGTCATCATCAATGTTTTTATCTTTCAAAAATTTTATATTTTTTGCAATATTTTCTTTGAAGACATTTTCTATATTATTTTTAATATATTGATTATCAATATCTTGATTTGGAAAATCTTTTTTTTCTGAAAAATAAAAAAATCTGTAATGTTTCTTAAACATAGAGAAATAATTATTAATTTCACTATTAATAACAGAAAAATTATTAACTAACTCATGGTCGGGAGAATAGAAATTTCCTTTCTTTTTGTTGCTGTAGAGAATGCCTATTCCTATCTGTTGAAGATTGTTTCCAAATCTTGAAAAGTAATAACTAATAGTAAAATTATTAAAAATTGCAATTCTATTCAATATAGACAGTATTCTTACTCTATATTTTTTGTAAAATTTCATAAGCTACCTATATATTAACTATCTATTTTATTGTTAATTCTAACTATTATATTTTTATGCAATCAATATCAATATTTACAACAATGACAAATCCGGATGAGAGAAATGACCCATGGAAAGAATCTTTAAATTGTTATGAATCATTTGCAGATGAGGTAATAGTAGTTGGGCAAGATTGGCCAAAAGAATTTGATTGGGGGGTTTTTAATAAAATTTACCAAGGTGGCTTTGATAAATGTGAAACAGACTGGGTTATCAGAATGGATTTAGATTATTTCATACATGAAAATGATTTTGAAAAATTAAAATTTTATATAGAAAAATATAAAGACTCCCCTGCAATTGTAATGCCTCAATATCAATTTTTTACTCCTGAAAGATATCAGCTGAAAACAAAACTATGTTTAGTTTTAAATAAGAAAATGTTCCCAAATATTAAATTGAACGGAGGTACAGATAAAATGCTAGCAACATTAGATGGTAACCTTCTAACATATAAAAATGTCCCTCAAGTAAAGATTCCAATTTGGCAATATGACTCTATGTTCCGAACAAAAAATATTATTGGAGAAGACAGGGCTAGATTTGCAAGGGCTTGGAAAAGAACTTTTGGAAATTATGGAGACAGAGGTGGAGATAATCCTGATATAGCTTTTGATGCTTGGTTTGATATGGTAAAAATCAGATATTCAAAGCATCTTTTTAGAAAAAAAATTAACAATCACCCAAGGTTCATAAAGGAAAAATTAAAAGATTTAAACAGTCAACAATTTGGATTTAGTGCTTTCGGTTTAAAAAACAATACTCAATTTAATTACTTCGAATTCCCAAGAGAACTAAAGAAAAAATATTTTTAAAAGTTTTCAAATATATTCTTAATATTTCTTTCCATAGCCTCAAATGATAAATTTTGTAAAACAAATTTTGCAGGTTCATATTTTCCATTAATTGTATGTTCTTTAAAACTATTGAAATATTTATCAATATGATTCAACTCAGTGATTTTTACTCCGCAATTTTCATCCCAATATGGAACTGTTGTTCCTTCAAATTTTTCTCCCTCATAATAATTACTAATTGAATCAAAAACTAGTAACGGTAAATTCACAGACATCATTTCATTAATTGCAATTCCTTGACTCTCAGTCCTTCCTAAGATTATTCCGTAATTTGATTTTTTTGCTAAATCAATCATTTTCTTATTTTTATATTTTCCATTTTTAAAAACTATGTATTTTATATTTTTTTCATTTAAATAATTTAGTAAATATGTGATATCAGTATGACTTCTCCCCTTAAAATAAACTAAGCATTCATTTGTGATGACACTTTTGTTCATAGCATAATGATTTATATTTTTTTCAGAACTAACACCAACTGGTAAAATTACTATTTTTTTTGGATTTATTTTACCTTTTGATATCCTTAACATTGTTTCTTTAGCTGGCAAAGAAGCAGCTACAATTTTTAAATTATTTTTATGATTTGCTAATTCAACAAGATTTAAAAAATCATTATTGTTGTATAGTGGACCAACAATTACTTTATTCTTTTCGTTTTCTATAGCTTCCAAAACTAAATTATGAATGCTCGAATCAAAATTACAAAAATAGTAATTACTATGTTTGTGTAAATTAAATTCAACATTTTCTACATTGGCAAAGGATTTAATAATATTATTTACTAATTTTTGCGGACCTGATTTAATTAAGTTATCGTTTACTGGCTTATTTGAGTTATAAAAAGAACGGTAGTAAGAATTTAATATTGATGATTGAGAAAAAGGCTTATTAAACAACTTTCGTTGCTTTAACCAGTAATTAGGATCATAAAATATATTTAAATTTAACAATTTATTCAACTTAAAATAAGGATAATGTTTAAATTACTTTATTGTTTTGAAAGTTTAAATGATGTTTAAAAACAATAATCTTTATATTACGAGCAATGATTTCTCTAAATTTTCTGATTTGATATATTCAGATAGAGAGAAACTAGAAAATCAGAGTTTTAATCAAGATACTGAAATTATTGATATCTCAACAGACCCTCAATTTAAATGCATAACATACAAAAAATTAAGCTTTGAGATAACAAGTGGAGATATAGTATTTTGTAATTCAAATCAACTTGATAACTTTTTTTATCATCTTAAAAAATATGAAAAGATAAAAAATTTAACACTCATAACTCATCAAACAGATAAATTAATTTCAAAAAAAGACTTTGAAAAAAGACCACAATCTATTTCAAAGTGGTATGGGGTAAATATAGGTCATAAAGATCCCTCTCTTTTGCCAATACCTATTGGTATAGCTAGTGACTTTTCATTAAAAAATTTAAATGCGAAAGACTTTCCTGAATTTAACAAAAATAATTATTATAAAGATGAAATTAAAATGTATTTAAATTTTAAAATTAATACAAATTTTAACGAAAGAAACTTGCTTTATAAACAATTTGAGGGAGAGTCGTGGGTGGATATTGATCCAGCAGATTTAAACAAAGAAATATATTTAAATAAACTTAAAAATTCAAGCTTTGTTTTATGTCCTTGGGGCAATGGAATTGATACCCATAGATTTTGGGAAGCTTTATATTCTGGTTCTATTCCAATTACAAAAAAACATATAACTTATGAAACCGCTACTGACTTACCTGTTCTATTTGTTGATGATTACAAAGATATTAATTTTGAATTGCTTTCAAACTTTATGAAAAACTTAGATGTAGAAAAATATAACTTTGAAAAATTAACAAAAAATTACTGGAATGAAACAATTTCTAATACTAATAAAAACTTAGATCATATAAAAATAAGAGAAACAAAATATGAAACTAATTTATTTAGACTTAAAAGAAACAGCCTAAGAATTCTTAATTCATATATAAAAAGATATAAAACTTTTATTAATAAAGTAAGAAGAAAATTAGCTAGTTAGGGTTTTAAAACTTTCCAATTACTTGTTGGTAGTTTTATTAATTCTGAAATCATACTTATTGCCCATATTAAAAGAACGGTACCATGAATGTCTGGTGTATTTTCACCTTTTGATATGTTTACACCATAATATGAAGTTTGTGACATGTTAACAAAATATGAAAACCCTCCTTCATTCCTAAAAAAATGTTTTTCAATTTTTTCTAAAACGTTCTTAAAATATTCTTTTATTTCTTCATTTTTATAATTAGTTATTTTTGAACACATATATAGAACGTAAACTGCGTCAACAATATCGCAACCTTCTTCATGAGGTTCGATACTTAAACAAGTATCAATTAATTTTTCAGGAAAAGGGACACTTTCATTTATCCAATCCAGACCAGTAATCACTTTCATAGCACCATTGATCAACTCTTTTTCATTGGGTTGTCTTCCCCTAAAAAAAGCACCTGTTTCACTGTCTACAATTGAATGAGCAAACTGTTTTAATTCTTCAATAGAGGCACTTGCACTAAACGATTCTTTATTTTGAATGGATGCAAATACACACATTGCAGCAAACTGTGCTCCGGCGTCCCAAGGTTTCGACCAGTCTAAATTGTTAAGATACTTAAAAATATCTTCTGGGCTTTGATACTGGTTTTCATATTGCTTCTCACTTTTTAAGCCAACCTGGTGTAGTGTAGACATGGCTTGCTTAGATTCAGCTTTAATATAATTTTTTAATTTTTCCTCTTTTAATTGATACTTATTTTTTTTAAATAAATTGAAGAATTTTTTAATCATATTTTTTATTTCAGATAGATAAGAACCATTCATATAAGCCTGTAAGTAATTCCTATCTACGTACGAATTAGAAGGAAAGTTTTGAATTGAGTCTTGAAAAGAATTAATATAAACTCCCCACTCTTCTCTTTCCTCCTTTGTTAATGCCTCCCAATTACCAGTGATGTAATAGATTTTAAGTGCATAACAACTCATGCCTAAATCTAATTTTTCTCCATCTTTTGTTAAACCTTTTTTTACTGGATAAAAACTAAACTGATTTTTTTTGAGTGAAGACATAAAATCTAATAGATTAGATTCAATATCTTTTAACCATCTATATTCCATACAATTTTTACTTTGATTACTATATCTATTCTAGAATTATTCTTGTTTAAGAAATGTTAATAAACTAATGAGTTAACTTTTGTAAACAAATACAATCTTAATGGAAAGCAAACTAATGAATTTTAATGAATAAGCTAAAAGTTATAATCTTTGGATCGAATGGACTAGTAGGTAGTTCTTTGACAAGAATATTGAAAGAATCTGACAAAGTAGAATATTTATACCCGTCAACAAGAGATGATACAGACCTTGAAAGCCCCGATTCCATAAAAAAAACAATTAATGAAAACAGTCCTGATTACGTGATAAACTGTGCAGCCAAAGTTGGGGGCATCCATGCTAATAACACATATCGAACTGACTTTTTAATTGACAACTTAAAGATAAATCTTAATTTATTTGAGGTTCTTAAAGGTTTTAAAAATGTAAATATTATCAATTTAGGTAGTAGTTGTATCTACCCATTAAATGCCAAAGATCCAATAAGTGAATCTTCTCTTATGGAAGGAAAACTCGAACCAACTAATTCACCATATGCTATCGCAAAGATAGCTTCAATTGAGTTAGGTAGGGAAATTGCGAATGAGTTTGGAAATAATGTTTTAAACTTAATGCCTACAAATCTTTATGGACCTAATGATAATTTTAGTGAAATGAATAGCCATGTAATTCCTGGATTAATCTACAGAATGCACAAAGCAAGTGTTGATGAAGATAAAGAATTCAAGATATGGGGAAGCGGTAAACCTCTTAGGGAGTTTATGCATGTTGATGATTTGTCATATTGTATTGAATTTCTTTTAGGAAAAGAAGTTGAAACTGATTTAATCAATGTTGGAACTGGAGAAGAAATTTCAATTTTAAATTTAGCGAAACTTATTAAAGATACAATAGGATTTAAAGGTGATATAACAACTAACATGAGTATGCCAGATGGTAATCCTAGAAAACTACTAGATTCAACTTTAATAAATAACTTAGGATGGAAAAGTTCTATTGATTTAAAAACTGGAATGGAACAGACTTATAAGTGGTTTAAAGAAAATAATTTATAGTTCTTTTGTCTTATGATAACTAATTAAAAAGTAGTATAAAAAAGGAAACTGTATGCTTTCCATAGTTGTGTCAAAAGCAGAAACTAAAAATAACGGAATTAAGTAAATTAAGATATTTTCTTTCAAACTTATTATTAATTTATATTGAAATAGGAAATAAATTATTGCACCAAATATCCCCATTCTTCCTAATAGAGTAAATAAATGATTATGCACATTTTCATTTAAGCCATCCCTGCCTAGCCTTCCTGGCGAATTAGGGTCTTTCATAACTTCAAAGATTTCGTTAAAGCCAAATCCAAAAATCATTTTTCCTTTTTTTATTTGATCTTTAGTTAAGTCGCTCCAGATATCTAGACGCCAATCTAACGTATTGTCTTTTGAGCAAAGTCTTTCTTCGCAGAAGTAAAAACCCAAAAATTGATTTGTATTTTTTCTTTCAACTACTTCTGCTACTGAATCTTGAATAACAATTATCGGTTCAGCAGTATTCCTCTCGATTTCCGGTAGAGCTGCTAATCGAATTGCTGATAAAACGAAGACTGCTAAGGCGACTAAAAATACTAGTAAATATTTTTTCATGTCTACCCTAATTAAACTTCGAAAAGATAAGTTAATTGAAATTAGAAGTAAACAAGAAGAGAAAAAAGAAGCTCTACTTAAAGTTAAAAATAAAGGCAACATTAAAAAACCTACTAAATTTACATAATATAAATAATTTTGATGATTAATAAACTTATCTTTTAATATAAACAAACAGAAAATAAAAGCCATAAGAACATCTGATCCTTTTATAAATTGAAATTTATCTCCATTGCGCTCAAAAAAATACATAATAAAATCTGGATAATTTCCTGAGTTAAAAATATAAATGATTAAAGGAGTAACAGCAAGGGCATAAAAGTGTAACTTAGAAAAATTTAAAACATTAAAGAAAAAGTAGCCCAAAAAAAGGTAGCCTATCATCCACAAATATGAAGAAGATTTATATGTATATTGAGAAAAAAATGATCCTCTAGTAAATAGAATAGTAAAAATAAATAGAGCAATTAATAGTAAGAAATTAACATGTGGGAAAAAATTAAAGTAATCCTTATCTAAAAAAGTAAAATATAAAAAGTAAAGAATAATTAGAAATAATCCAAATGCTACAACTAACTCACCAAGTCTAAATCCAAAAAACCTAAGACCGACAAAAGATCTAGTAAATATCATAATTAATATCGTTACAGCAAAAAGTAAATTGCTAAAAAAATTAATGGCTAAATTATTTTTTATATTTTTTAACATCGAAATCTAATTGAAAGTTTAATAAATTATAAAAAGTAAGCAAGTAAAGGAATTAGTATGAGGATAGTGAAGTCAAATAAATCATTAATTACTTATGTTTTTGGATTTGGAAGGTCTGACTTAATTTCATCAAATAAGGTATACGCTGATGAATTTTTCTATGGTTATCATAATTTTCTTAAAGAATATAAAGAAATTAAGTATATTGAATTCGAAACAAATGCGAAAAAAAGAATCTTTAATAAGTTCTTATTTTTTCTCTCAAAAGTTCTTAGGAAGATATCTAAATTATCATTTTTCTTTGAAAATATTTGTTCATATAAAAATTTTAAAATACTATTTCGTACTGAACATATAATTTTAACTAACGATAGAATTGGTCTGTCTGCATTGCCACTTCTTATAATTTACAAATTTCTACGAATAAATTCATCAACTGTCATTGTTATGGGCCTTCTTGCTAAAGATACAAACAATTTATTATCACATATTGTTCAAAGAACTTTACTTAATGTATTTTTCTTAACAGTAGATAATTTTATATTTCTTAGTAAAAGTGAATGCAACCAAGCTAAGGTTTCATATAAGAAATACAGAAAAAAATTTATATTTATCCCATTCTCTATTGATACTGAATTTTGGAAAGAAAATAGAAAAAATAATTCTAAAAAAAAGAAAAAAATTATTTTTGTTGGAAACGATGGCAGAAGAGAATATAAATTAGTTATACAAATAGCTAAAAGTCTTCCTGAGTATGAATTTTGCCTAATTACTTCTAATATAAAAAAAGATGAAATAGAAAGTACAAATGTAACTTTATATGAAGGACAATGGAACAAACAATTATTGACAGATGAAGAATTGAGAAATTTATACTCTGAAGTTGAACTGTCAATAATCCCAATAAAGAACTCTTATCAGCCATCTGGACAGAGTGTTGCTTTGCAATCAATGTCAATGGGAATCCCTGTTATGATTACTGACACTGTTGGCTTTTGGGATAAGGATATTTTTCAAAACAACGAAAATATCTTTTTTGTTCCTAAAAATAAATTAAATATATGGGTAGATGAAATAAATCGTGTAATAAATAATCAAAAACTAATGAGTGAGGTTTCAAATAAATCAAAAAATATCACAAATAATATATATAATTCGGAGAATTTTTATAATTCAATGAAAAAAGTCGTCCTTAAATAAAATCAGTATTTAATTTTTTAATTTTCTCTTAATTTTATAAATTTTTTTGTTTATATAACTCCCTGAATCAATGGTCCTAGATGAAAGAATCGAATTTTTATTATTTATCATTTTTTCAAATAAATCTAAAAAATTAGAACACATAATATCTGAACTAAATGGATAATTTGTCATTTTCTTTTCATAATGTAAATAATTTTTAATTACATAATCAATTTTATCTTCTAGATTAGAAAGGTTATATTCAACACCAAAATCTTTACAGTACTCAATTACACCCCCACTGTTTATAAACATGATCGGAAGACCACACTGTGCTCCTTCAATATGATGATTCCCAGAAGGCTCGTTTAAAGAACCTGTTAAATAAAGATGATTTTTCTTTATCTCATTCGATAACGCATCCCCAGAAAGAGGATTTATATGATTTGTGTTTTTGAATTTAAATTTATCCGGTAAATTACCAATATATGTAAAGTCGATTTTACTTTTCCAATATTCATCATTTAATAGCTGATCAATCTTTTCATAAACTGGAAAACCTTTGTTCCAGTTAGCTCCCCAGTGATGCGTCACAATTTTTAATTTTGAATTACCATCCCATACTGCTTTATTGTTACTATTAAAAAGTTCCTTATTTGCTCCAGCGAGTATTACATGATTATTTTTTTTATTTAATCCTTGTGCTAAATATAATTTTTTTAACCAGCTGCTAACAAAAACTGTGTAATCAGCGATTTCATTTGCCTGTATAAGATATTTATTAACAAAATTTGTGTCCTTTCTTTCATCACACTCATTTATTCTATGAACGACTAGGGCTCCTGAATTAATATAGTTAAGATAATTTTTAACATCCCAATGAGTAAATGCAGAGGACTCTGATGTTTTTCTTGGCTCAGTTATCAGGATTATATCTATATCATCATCATCTAAGTTGTTTACTACCTTATGACCTTTTAAAGTTAAATACGATCTTAAATTAATTGCAAATAAATTACCCCCGCCCCATGGACCTTCTTTAATATTTGTACCAATACTAATTTTCATAAATTTCCTTAAGTAAAGAATTAAACTTTTGAAATCCTTCAGGAATTAAGAATTGTTTGACGTTTCTATTAGCTACTTCTACATTTGGAACCGCATTTTTAAAATTAGACATATCAAAGATAGATGAATCATCAAGTATTTCTTTTGCTATTCCAACATCAGTAGAAATTATCGGTGTTCTTGTTAAAGCACACTCCAATATCGACTGAGGGCCTCCTTCATATCTAGAAGATACAATATAAAGATCTGTTATATTATAAAGTTCATTTATTTCATCAAAAGTAGCCATTTCGTAATATTTAAAATTAATTTTTTCTTTTTTTAATTTTTCAATAATATACTGTCTTCTTTTGCCAGTTAAGATTACAACTAAATTTTCTTCTTCTTTATTTAGGTGCTTTACTATCTCAAAAAATTGATCCGGACCTTTAGATAATTTTGGTGAAGTTAAATCATAACCTTCAGTATCTCTTTGAAATGAGCTTACATAATAAGATTCGGCTGATAAGTTGTATTTATTATATAAAGATTTTTTATTCTCAATTTGATACCAAAGATCTTGATTCGCCCAAAAAGGAATCACGGTTATTTTTTTTGTGGTTATTTTTTTTACTTGTTCATATGTTGAGTTTGAAATAACATGATAATGATCTATATACTTATCTCTATCTTGAAATTTTAAAAGTTCTTTTTCATCAAACTTATCTTCATCAATATGATGGATAGTACATAAAACTTTATTCTTTTTTAAAATATTGGTTGGAATTTTTTTCCAAGTCCATGGTGCAATAATCCAAATAATTTTTTCCCCGAAAAAAGAATACCTACTTTGCTTAAAATTGTATCTATTCCATTCATCTACAAACCTGTCAACTACCCAGTCTTCCTTAGGTCTATTAATAAATAGTTTCATTAATTTACCTTCGGATCAATATTTTTTTTGACACAATCTGCATAATACTTTTGTTCAGTTTTTTTATTTTGAGAAATATTATTTTCAATATTTAAATTGTAAAGTGGTTCTTTTAAAACTCTATACTTATAGCGTTTACTCAGCAAATCATTCATAAGTTTATAATCTTGAGAGTAATAAAACTTTTCGTTGTAAAATCCAACTTCCTCAAAAATATTTTTCTTTATTAAAAGTGTTCCATGAATAAAAGGGTTTTTAAATTTCATAACTAATCGTTTTGGTAAGTAATATGTAAAACCAGGTCTATTTTTATTTTCAGGATAAGTTAAGGCTCTCGTTGAACAAAAATCTAAATCAAGCCTTTCCATTAAAGTTATTTGTTTCTTAATTCTATTCAACTGACTAACATCATCAGCATCTTGACGTGCAATGTATTCTCCTTTTGTTTGTGAAATTAAAAAGTTTAAAGATTTTGTTAATCCTAAATTAATTTTATTTTGAAAAACATTTATGTTTTTATACTCTTTTATTTTCTGATATGTATTATCCGTAGAGCCGTCATCTATAATTAAAAACTCTAAATTTTTGTAAGATTGATTTAATATACTATTAATTGACTCCTTAATTGTGGCTTCTGCGTTATAAACACTCATTATTACAGAAACTAATTTATTATTGGTCATTTAATATCATGTTAAAATTATCAATGAATTTTTCTTCATTTAACAAATTAATAATATAATCTTTATTTTCATTCCCTGTTTGTCTTGATAAATCTCCGTCTTCTAGAATTTTTAATTTTTCTTTTAAGTCTAAATAATCAAACTGTTTATATGAATACTTATAATCTGTTGGGAAAAATTCTCTAATTCCACCAGTTTCAGGAAAGATAGAAGGGATTCCTATTGAAGATGCTTCGCAAAGTAAAGTAGGTTGCCCTTCGTAAAGCCTTGTAGCGGTTACAACGGCTTTAGATTTAGATATTAATTCCATCACTTCAACATTTTTTAGTATCCCCTCAAAGTTTATATTTTCTTGATTTTTATATTTGTTTTTCAAAACTTGAAGCAAAGGACCATCGCCAACTATTTTAAGATTTACTTCTTTAAAATCTGCATCAATAAATACTTCTATCAATTCCTTAACACCTTTTTCTTTTGAAATTCTCCCAGCGTATATAAAATAATTTTCTTCTTTTTGTTCTGAAGTATGAATCTCTAAATTTAATGGATTCGGATGAACATATATTTTTGATTTAAAATTACCTAAGCTCTCTATAAATTTTTTGTGGAAATCAGTAAGTACAAGAATTTTTAAATCCGAATTTTTTAAAATCTTTATATATTTTTTCCCATAAAGAATTACAAAAAAAGATTTAATAAATGATTCTTGAAAATATTTATTTAAAAATTGAAATTTTTTTTGGGTATACCCACATGCAAGACAAAGTTTTTCGCCGCTTAAATGAGAGGAGCTCAAAAAATGCTGAGTACAAAAATATCTAAAATTATGTAATTTAACAATAGTAGGGATCCCTAC
>CEUA01069100.1_pt1 | contig 39546 bp, 40 predicted proteins | sample 361541 | NCBI WGS metagenome assembly CEUA01 (sample SAMEA2623079, study PRJEB7988) | marine metagenome | isolation source: saline water (ENVO:00002010), including
TTATCTGAGTTAATATCATTAGCATGTATGCTCAAATTTGATCCAAAATCTCTGGCCATTTTTAGCCTATAATCTGATATGTCTGTGGAAAGAACATTCAGACCCTTAAGTTTTGCGAGAATAATATGGCATAAGCCTGATATACCAGAGCCTAGGATTAAAACAGTGTCATTTTTCTTTAAGTGCATCATATTTTGTCCAGCAACCGCACAAGCCATAGGTTCTATCATTGCTGCTTCGTTATAAGACATATTACTAGGGAGGATAAATGTTCCATATTTAATATTTTCTTCAGGAATCCTAATATATTCGGAGAACCCCCCAGGATAAAAGTTTCCTTTATGTAGAGATATACATGCTGAATGTTTCTTATTATTGCAGTAGTAGCAATCAAAACATGGAACATGATGTGATACGAAGACTCTATCTCCAACCTTAAAATCTTTTACTTTTTTACCAATTTCATAAATGGTTCCACTCATTTCATGGCCTAGCACTTTAGGAGCAGATTTTTTTCGATACCATTCCATTACATCTGTGCCACAAATACCACAGGCCATCATTTTCACAAGAATCTCACAATCATTAATTGTTGGTCTTTGTATGTGTTTAATTCTTATATCTGAATTACTATGATATTCAGCAACCTTCGTCTGTTTGTTATGATTAGTGCTTGTGCTCATTAATTACTTATTATATATATCAAGAGCCTCTTCAGCTGAAACTCCATCATGCACAATTGAGCTAATAGCATTCATCATAGAGACAGGCTTCTCACTTTGAAAAATATTTCTTCCCATATCTACTCCAGATGCTCCAGATTTTATTGCATTTTCTGTCATTATTAATGCATCTTGCTCACTTATTTTCTTTCCACCAGCCATAACAATAGGAACTGGACAACTTTCTACTACTTTATGGAAATCATCACAGTAGTATGTCTTTACTATTCTAGCTCCAATCTCTGAAGCTATTCTACAGGCAAGGCTCAAATAGCGAGCGTCTCTAGCCATTTCTCTACCAACAGCTGTAATTGCTAGAACAGGGATACCATATTTTTCTGCTTCATTTATTAATTTACCAAGGTTAGCAATAGTTCTATCTTCATTCTCAGCACCTACAAAAATTGACATTCCTATCCCTGATACATTGAGTCTTATAGCTTCTTCTATTGAAACAACAATATCCTCATTCGATAATTCTTGAAGAATACTAGGCCCTCCTGAAACTCTCAGGCATATAGAAGCATCCAATTTTTGATCAACGCAGTTCCTAAGTATGCCTCTCGTTATAAAAAGACAGTCAGCAAGAGGAGCGAGAGGTGAGATTGTATTCTGAATGTCTTCAAGGCCTGTAGTGGGTCCCTGAAAGTATCCATGGTCTACTGCCAACATAACTGTTCTTCCGGTATCAGGTCTAAAGATTCTTGATAACCTATTCTCCATTCCAAAATCCATATTATATTTCTCCTCTTATTTTCAATACTTAATTAAACAAGAATTTAAAGTATATCTTTTTTCTAAGTAATTCAATTCATGATGCAAATAACCGTTCAACATCTAGATATTACAAGTAAAAAAATATATCCAATTATATTGACATATATGTTGTTCATATTATGAACATTATGTATAATCGGGTCGTTCAAAAATGAACAAGGATAAAAAATTTAACAAACTATAGACGTCATTGTCTTGCGGTAGCTTTTGTCTAATCAAAATTCAGATTTCGAGTTCAAAGCATTAAAAATGCTCGAAGAGAACCCAAACCTTACTCAAAGAGAAATCTCTAAGGAGCTTGGTATTAGTTTAGGTAAAACACACTATATTCTCAAAGCACTTATTACTAGGGGGCTTTTAACTTTAGAAAGGTTCAAAACATCTGATAAAAAAATTGCTTACTTATATCTGTTAACACCAAAAGGAATTATTGAGAAGTCATCACTTGCTCAGGATTTCTTAGATAGAAAGCAAGAAGAGTTTGAAAGACTAAAATCCGAAATTGAAGAGATGACTCAAGAGTAACTATTTTCCTTCTGAGCTTATGATGAAAATTTTGATAACAGGTGGAGCAGGTTTTATAGGTTCCGCAGCTGTGAGAAACCTAGTTTCTAGGTCAGATTGCAAAGTTCTTTGCATAGATAAAATGACCTATGCTGCCACAGAGGATTCTATTGAAAGTGTTATGGGCAATGATTTATTTGACCTTGAAGTTTGTGATATCGCATCCGGTGAAAGGATTTCTAAGATTCTTCAAAAATTCCAACCAGATAAAATACTCCATTTAGCAGCTGAAACACATGTAGATCGGTCAATAGACAGTCCAGAACCATTTATCAGATCAAATATTATTGGCACATATGTCCTTTTGTCAGAAGCACTAAAATACTGGAAAACTATGACCAAAGAACAAAGAAGTTTATTTAGATTTCATCATGTTTCTACAGATGAGGTTTTTGGAGATCTAGAGCTTGATGACCCATCCTTCTCAGAAACCACCCCATATGACCCTAGTTCTCCTTATTCTGCTTCTAAGGCTAGTTCAGACCACCTTGTTAGATCTTGGTACAGAACTTATGGGCTTCCTATAGTTCTGACCAATTGTTCAAATAATTACGGACCATATCAATTTCCTGAGAAGCTTATACCTCTAGCTTTCTCTAAAGCTTTAGGCGGTATGGAAATACCGATATACGGAAAAGGGGATCAAATTAGAGATTGGCTTTATGTTGAAGATCATGTTGATGCTCTAATAACAGTAATGCTTAATGGCCAAATTGGTGAAAGCTATAATATTGGCGGCAACTGCGAAAAATCTAATTTAGAGGTAGTTAAGACTTTATGTAAAGTGCTAGACAAAATTGTCCAACGTCATCCTAATGGTATCAAGCAGTTTCAAGATCTTATTACATTTGTAGAAGATAGACCTGGGCATGATCAAAGGTATTCAATTAATTCTCAAAAGATACAGGAAGAACTAGGTTGGAAACCTACTGAGAATTTAGATTCTGGATTAGAGAAAACATTAAATTGGTATTATCACAACCAAGAGTGGTTAAGAAAAATTCACAACAAAAAATATGATGGATCAAGAATAGGTTTATAGGAAAAATGAAGGGAATAATTTTAGCAGGAGGTAGGGCAACAAGACTTTTCCCTGTAACAAATGTAATGTCAAAACAGCTCTTACCTATTTATAACAAACCCATGATCTTTTACCCTCTTAGTACTCTAATGATGGCAGGTATTAGAGAGATTTTAATCATTTCTACACCTTCATATATAGATCTTTTTAAAGATTTATTAGGAGATGGAGAAAATCTAGGTATTTCAATTGAATATCTTATCCAAGAAAAGCCAGTAGGAATAGCTGATGCATTTATATTGGGAGAAGATTTTATCGATGAGCAACCATGCTCACTTATTTTAGGAGATAATTTATTTTTCGGTAGCACGTTCCACAAGTCTCTTGAAAAGGCAAATACTCATACTGAAGGAGCATTAATATTTGCATATCATGTTGAATCCCCGGAAGCTTATGGTGTGGTTGAATTTGACGAAAGATCAATAGCAATCTCCATTGAAGAAAAACCCAAGAAGCCAAAGTCAAATTTTGCAGTTACAGGCTTATATTTTTATGACAAAAATGTAGTAGAAATTGCAAAGAGCCTTTCACCATCCTCGAGAGGAGAAATAGAAATAACGGATCTTAATAATTTCTATTTGGGAGAAGGGGCATTGAATGTGTCTATTTTAAATACAGGAACAACTTGGTTAGACACAGGCACCCATGATTCACTAATTGAAGCATCAACCTTTGTAAGAACGATGGAAAAAAGACAAGGCATGCTAATTGGTTCTCCAGAGGTAATAGCTATAAAGAAGGGTTGGACTGATAAGAAAAAGGTCGAAAATATTTTATCTGTTTTTCCTGAATCAAGCTCTTATAAGTCTTATATTATGAGACTTTTTGAGGAAAATTAATAATGGAAGTTAAAAAAACAAATATTCTAGGCGTACTTGTAATTAAGCCTAAAATTCATTCTGATACAAGGGGTTTTTTTACTGAAACTTTTTCTACTAAGAGGTATGCCAAAGTTGGTATCAATCAAACTTTTGTTCAAGATAATTTATCACATTCAAGTAAGAATGTTGTCAGGGGTTTGCATTATCAAATTGAGCAACCTCAAGGCAAACTTGTCAGAGTTACTAGAGGTAGAGTATTTGATGTGGCACTAGATATTAGATTAAATTCTCCAACATTTGGATCATACTTCTCAACTATAATAGATGATTCAGATTTTTCTCAGCTATATCTTCCCCCTGGAATTGCACATGGTTTCTGTGTTTTAAGTGACTGTGCTGACTTTCAATATAAATGTACAGATTATTATGCGGCAGGAGATGAAGGAGGGGTATTATGGAATGATGCAGATCTTAATATTGATTGGCCATTAAAAGATCCAATTGTTTCAAAACAAGATCAAAGATTCAGAAAGTTAGCAGATATACCTAAAAATCTTTTACCTAAATTTTAAAACTCATTCATTTATCAAATGAATACAAAAAAGACAGATTTCTTAATAATTGGAGCTGGCATAATTGGTATAAATCTTGCTTTATCCCTGAGAGCAAAATATAAAGCTTCTTCAATAACAATAATCGAGAAGGAGAAGAAACCAGCTTTACATGCTAGCGGACGAAACAGTGGAGTTCTCCATTCTGGTTTTTATTATACTCCAGACAGTATAAAAGCTGCTTTCTGCAGAGATGGAAATAAATATTTAACTGAATACTGTCTTCAGAGAAAGTTACCTATAAATCAATGCGGCAAGGTTGTTGTAGCAAAGAATGAAGATGATCTTGAAGGTTTAGATATACTTTTAGAAAGAGGAAGAAAGAATAATGTAGAGTTAATTGAGATTGACCAAAAACAAACCAAAGAAATAGATCCAAATGTTTCAACTTTCAAAAGAGCGATATTTTCTCCAAATACATCAACAGTTGATCCCAAATTAGTTGTTAACTCTCTAATTGATCAACTAAAAGAAAAAAGAATAGTATTAATCACTGATAATGCCTATGTTAAATCAGAAGGTAATTTAATATATACATCTAGGGGTAGGATAGAGGCAGGGTTTGTAATTAATTCTGCTGGGCTATATGCAGATAAAATAGCATTAGATTTTGGATTTTCTGATAATTATAGGATCTTACCTTTCAAGGGTATCTATTTATATACCAATCATGAAAGATTTAACCTTAAAACATGTGTCTATCCAGTCCCAGACCTAAAAAATCCTTTTCTTGGAGTTCATCTAACTGTAGATGTGAATGGGAGAACGAAAATTGGTCCTACAGCAATGCCTGCATTTTGGAGAGAGCAGTATTCAGGATTTAAGAATTTTGTTTTTTCTGAGTCATTGGAAATTATTTTTAGGGAGATTAGTTTGTTTTTTAATAATCATTTTAACTTTAGGAGCCTCGCTTTAGATGAGTTGAAAAAACAATCAAAGAGAAGAATGATAAAAGATATAAAATCTATGGCTCCCAGTCTTGGTCTGGAGAAATTAAGTCACTGGGGTAATCCTGGCATAAGAGCTCAATTGGTAAATATTTTAGACAAGAAACTAGAGATGGATTTTATATTTGAAGGCGATAGAAAATCATTCCATATTCTAAATGCTGTTTCTCCAGCATTTACATGTTCTAAACCATTTGCAGATCATGTTGTTAGTCAGATAGAGCATAACTTATCTTGAAATAGATTAAATTTACAATGAAGATTCTATTAACAGGTTCAAACGGACAAGTTGGAACAGAAATAATTAAAATTTCCAAACAATTAAAGTTTGATCTTATTTCAATGGACAAAGCTCAACTTAATATTATTGATTACGCTCTACTGGAAAGAAAAATAATAAAACACAAGCCCGAAGTAATAATCAATGCTGCAGCATATACTAATGTTGAAAAAGCCGAAGATCAGAAAGTGCTTGCAGAAGGCACTAATTCTCATGCTGTAACAAATTTGGCACAAATTTGTAAGAATTACTCCATACTCTTGATACATATTTCTACGGACTATGTTTTTAATGGCCAAAAAAAATCAGATTATCTGGAAACAGATGATACTGATCCTATTAATACTTATGGTAAAACAAAGTTATTGGGCGAGGATGCAATAAGATCTCTCCTAGAGAAGTATATTATAATTAGGACCAGTTGGATCTTTGGCATTCATGGAGATAATTTTGTTAAAAACATTATTAAGATGGCAAGAAAAGAGAAAGAACTTAGAGTAATTAATGACCAATGGGGTTCCCCCACTTCTTCAAAATCAATTGCTAAGGCTATTTCTAAAATAATTCAAGATTATTCTAAGAATAAAGAGATCAATGCCGGGACTTACCATTTTTCTGGAACTCCAGCAACGAATTGGTATAAATTCGCAAAACAAATTTGTGACCTAGCATATAAGAAGGGAGTTATAGATCATTTACCTAGAATACAACCCGTACCAAGTAGCACATTTAAAACAATAGCAAATAGACCCCTTAATTCCTGCTTGAATTCTGAAAAGATACATAAAAATTTTGGTATAAAGCAAGGCAATTGGAATAACGATCTTGATGAAATGATCGATTCATTTTAAAAAATGCAGCTATCAACTAATAATTCTTTCCAATCAATAAATCGCCTCTGGGTAATTCTTGATAGAGGTTGGAAATTTAAAATTGGGCTTTTGGTTTTCTTTATGTTTGTTTCTGGTTTTGCAGAAATAATTACTCTAGGTTCTGTAGTTCCCTTTTTAGCTGTCCTTGTTGATCCAGAACAAATATTTGATGTACCTTTTTTGAATAGAATATTGACAGCCATTGGTATTTCGGAACAAAGGGAGCTGGTTACTTTTTTCTCTTTGTGTTTTAGTATAGCTATTTTGACTTCATCGGTTCTAAGGTTAGCTATAACCAAATTAAATCTGAAATGGTGTTACGAGTTAATTTCTGATTTATCAATAAGAGCATTTGAAAGAACTGTTTATCAGTCATATCTTCATCATACTTCATTCAATAGTAGTGAATTTGTAAGCGCTATTACAGTTAAGGTTTCTACTCTTCAAACTGGTTTAATCCTGCCCTGCATAGCAACAATCCAAGTATCAATTTTAATTATTTCTCTAATAAGCGCTCTTATTTTCATACTTCCTCTATCAAATGTCCTATTGATCTCATTATTTGCGATAATATATGCATTGCTGACTTTCGTTCTAAGGTCAATATATAGAAAAAACTCCCAAGTTATTGCTTCTGTACAAGTCTCTGCTATTAAGGTTCTTCAAGAATCTCTAGCTGGGATTAGAGATATAATTTTGGGTAACCTTTTTGAGCAAGCAATTAAAAAATATTCTATGGCAAGAGTGCCTTTAGATAATTATTCTGGAAAAAATGCTTTTATGATTCAAGCTCCTAGATTCTTAGTTGAGGCAATGGGTATGCTACTTATTGTCTTTTTGGTATTTTATAATTTCATATCGTCAAATGATCTTTCAACAGTATTACCTACCTTGGGAGCTTTGGCTCTTGGAGCACAAAGATTACTTCCATATCTTCAACAACTTTATTCCTCCATCTCAACAATATATAGCAGTAGCCAATCTGTAATCGATTCTTTGGAGATTCTAGAACAGCCAATGAGAGTGAGAGAATTATTTCAAGCAGAAAAAAAGGATATAAAATTTAAGGAGTGTCTTGACTTAAATAACGTTTCATTTTCTTACGATGAGAAGAATAATTTTGCTATAAAGGATTTTAGTCTAAAGATTCTAAAAGGCTCAAAAGTCGGAATCATTGGATCTACCGGAAGTGGAAAGAGCACAATTATGGATCTGATGATGGGCCTAATTACTCCTCAAAGTGGTTCAATCTCAATTGATAATCATCTGCTAGATGAAACAGAAATAAAAGATTGGCAAAGGGAGATTTTTCATGTTCCTCAAAATATCATTTTATTGGACGCTTCTATAAAGGAAAATATCGCATTGGGCCAAGATATAGATGAAATATCTTTGGATAGAGTCAAAAGTTCTGCAGAGAAGGCAGGACTTGATGATTTCATTAAGTCATTACCTAGTGGTTTTGAATCAATAGTTGGGGAAAGAGGCGCTAAATTATCTGGGGGGCAAAGACAGAGAATCGCAATAGCTAGAGCACTATATAAAGGAGGCTCAATATTATTTCTCGACGAAGCAACTAACGCTTTAGACATGGAAACCGAGAGTAATATTATGGGGGTGCTTGATAATCTTCTTGATCAGCTGACAGTTGTTATAATAGCTCACAATTTAGGTACTGTTAAAAATTGTGACGAGATAATTATCGTTTCAAATGGGAGCATAGTTGAAAGAGGCGCATTTGATTCGGTTTCAAACAGTGATCACTTTAAGGCTTTATCTGGCAATTTAGTTTAAGCTTTTAATAGAATAGATATGAATCTTTTAAGCTTCTTAAAATCCTATTCGATGAGAATAAAACTCAGGCTCATGAGGTATATTTCATTAGCTCTTCTGTATTTATACTCAATCATTCTTATTTCTAAAAAAAAGGATATATTGAAACATCAAGAGAATCTAATCTTGGTGTGTAGGTTCGATTTTTATGGAAAAAATAAAGATTTTCAATCTTCTGATTATTTTTATATAGATAATTATTTTGAAGAAACGGGCCTTAATTTTACAACCTTTTTTTGGGACAATCCTGAAAGGAACTTCGTAGACATTCCCTTCCTCAGTGGAGTACTAAAACAAAAGCCTAGTCAAATAGTTATGATGGGCTATAACCCTAGATCTATATATTGTCCTCATTTATTAACTTTGAAATTAGCTAAAAAATTCTTAGATACAAAAATATTCTCTATCTGGGGCGATACTGGAAATAAGCAATTTATAAAAGAAAACATAGATATTTTTTATAGCGGAGTCTTTGATAAACATATCTGTATAGACAACCCAACATTAGATTTAGAGCTCGGGCTAGTGGATCATGATGAAAAAAAGAAATTTATTCCTAAGATGTTTACACCAGAATCCGAAAAGATCTACTTTCCTTCTGAATGCAAAGATATTGAGGTAGCATTTTTAGGTCAAATTTCTTCTTACAGAGATTATAGAGGCGATTATATAGATTATGCTTCAGATAAATTACAGGAATATAAAACATATTTTTCAACAAAAGATCGGGTCAATCAAATAAACCATTCCGATTACGCTAATATAATTAATAGATCTAAAATTGGCTTAAACTTTTCTAGAAGTGTAAACATAGATCAGCTTAAAGGAAGGGTTTTACACACAATGCTTTCTGGAGCGTTACTTCTTGAAACAAAAAACACTCAAACCGATCTCTTGTTTGAGGATGGCAAAGAATATGTTTCCTTTACCTCTAAAGAAGAGATGATAGATAAAATAAAGTTCTACTTGAGAAATGATAAAATGAGGGAAGAAATTGCAAAGAATGGAAGAGAAAAAGTATTACATAATTATTCCAGAAAAGCATTCTGGGATAAGGTTTTAAAAGATAGTAATTCCATCAATTTAGAAAATGCATAATTCATTAGAAACACAAACATCGCACTTAAAGAATTTCGTAAGTCCTATGATAATTATTTCAATTAAACAAAGGTTAAAAAAATGAAAAAGGCTTTCATTACAGGTGCAACAGGGCAGGATGGATCATACCTAGCAGAATTTCTTTTGCAGAAAGGCTATGAAGTTCATGCCACAATAAGAAGGTCATCTATTTTTAATACTCAAAGAATTGACCATCTTTTAACAGAAAAAAATTTCTATACACATTGGGGTGACTTATCAGATTCGAGTAACCTTAATCGGCTTTTAAAAGAAATTGAACCTAACGAAGTTTATAATCTTGGTGCACAATCTCATGTAGGAGTATCATTTGAAGTCCCAGAATATACAGCAGAAGTTGATGGAATTGGGACTATTAGATTATTGGATTCAATTAGAGATTCAGAGATAGATTGCAGGTTCTACCAAGCATCCACTTCAGAACTGTTTGGAGGAATTCCTGGTTCTGAGCCCCAAAATGAGAAAACACCTTTTTATCCTAAATCTCCTTATGGAGCAGCTAAATTATATGCTTATTGGGTAACAGTTAATTACAGGGAATCTTACGGATTATATGCTTGTAATGGCATCTTATTTAATCATGAGTCGCCCAGAAGAGGAGAAAACTTTGTCACAAAAAAAATAACTAAAGCAGTTGCACAGATACATATGGGCAAACAAGATGTGCTTAAGTTAGGAAATATTGACTCAGTTAGAGACTGGGGCCACGCGAAAGATTATGTAGAGGCACAATGGCTTATGCTTCAACAGGATGAACCTGACGATTATGTAATAGCAAGCGGAGAAAGTCATACTGTAAGGGAATTTACTGAATTAGCTTTTAAGCATATAGAAGTTGATCTTGAGTGGAAGGGCAAGGGAATTAAGGAAATAGGATTTGATAAAAAATCAGGTAAAGAACTAGTCTTTATTGATAAGCAATATTTTCGCCCGTCAGAAGTAGAAGTTTTATTAGGGGATCCCTCTAAAGCTAAAAAAGAATTAGGTTGGGAAGCAAAAATATCCTTTGAAGAATTAGTCTCAGAGATGGTCACTTATGATTTAACGAAAGATGGTTATGGTTCTTAATAATGAGTTTTGATTTTAAGGTTTTAGATTCTGAAAAGGTTGACGGAGTAAAAATCGTAACGCCCTCTGTAGCTAAAGATTACCGCGGTACCATCTGGACATCTTTTCTTAAAGAAGAATTAAATGATTTATTGCCTGATAATCTAAGCTTCATTCATGACAAATTTTCCGAATCTGAGAACAATGTCTTAAGGGGGATTCATGGAGATCAAAAAACATGGAAACTAGTAACATCTGTTTATGGCGAGATCTATCAAGTCGTTGTTGATTGCAGAAAAGAATCTGATACATACAGAAATTGGCAGGGCTTTACTATTAATAAGCATCAACAATGCTCAGTCCTTATTCCTCCTGGTGTTGGAAATGCTTTTTACGTTTCAAGCCAAATAGCAGTTTATCATTATAAGCTAGCTTATAGAGACGGTTACAATGATATTGATAATCAATTCACGGTTTCTTGGGACGATGAAAAATATAATATAGAATGGCCGACTGATAAGCCAATCCTTTCAGAAAGAGACGCTATAGAAAGAGCCTCTGTTAAATAAATTCTAATATATCTAAATAATAAGATTCTAATACACATGAAAGAGATTAATGAAATAAAGAGGAATATTCTTAAAGTTGCCAATTTAGCTGGAGAAGGCCATTTAGGAAGTTCTTTCTCAATTCTAGACATCCTATTTGTTTTATATAGTGGCAAAGCAAATATTTCTCCTTCAAATCAAAATTCTAGCGATAGAGATTTTATTATCTTAAGCAAAGGCCATGCTTCCTTAGGCCATGCTGCTATTCTAGAAAATAAAGGATTTATCACAAAAGAGGAATTTAGGTCATATTGTTCCCATGAAAGTATTTTAGGCGGTCATTTAAGTAAGTGCTCAGTTCCTGGCGTAGAGGTTTCAACTGGAACTTTAGGACATGGGGTTGCAGTAGGCGCAGGAATTGCTTTATCTTCTAAAATTAGATCTATAAAGAATAAAGTTTTTATTATTGTAGGCGATGGAGAAATTAACGAAGGCACGTTTTGGGAAACCTTGCTTCTTTCTTCACACCATTGTTTAGATAATTTGGTTTTCATAATTGATTTCAATAGATCCAATGACAGAGCTCTAAAACTAGACCCTTTAGAAGAAAAACTTAAATCATTTGGATGTGACGTAGAAGTGGTTGATGGACACAGTCATGAGGATCTAAAAAGATCTCTAAATACAAGCCCGAGTAAGAAGCCTAAAGCACTGATTGCAAATACAATAAAAGGAAAGGGAATTCCTGAAATGGAAAATAATCCAGCTTGGCACCATAAAACACCAACAGATGATGACCTTCTAAGAATGTTGGAGGAACTAAATTGAGATCCCAATTAGCAGATACAGCCTCCAAAATTGTCAGAGAAGACGAGTCAGCAGTTCTCTTACTTGGCGATATAGGTGTATACGCTTTTAGAGATTTATTAAAAGAATTTCCATTAAGAGCATATAACATAGGAATATTGGAGCAAAGTACTATTGGCCTAGCTGCAGGACTATCTTTGACTGGTCATCATCCCATTGTTCACACTATAGCTCCGTTCTTAGTCGAAAGAGCTTATGAGCAGATAAAAGTTGATCTAGCATATCAGCAATTAGGCGCCAATCTGATCTCGGTCGGCAGCTCTTATGATTATGCTGGACTGGGATGCACACATCATTGCCCAGGTGATGTTGAAATACTCAATAAGATTCCAAATATAGAAATAGTTATCCCAGGGCATAGCAAAGAATTTGATAAGCTTTTGATGAGTAACTATAACAATTCCAATACAACTTACTTTAGATTGAGTGAGACAAGCAATCGAGAAGATTACCCAGTTGAATTTGGAAAAAATTTAGTATTGAAGGAAGGCGATGATTTAACAATTGTAGCTGTTGGACCTATCCTTCAGTCAGTTTTAGATGCAACTGAAGATCTAGATGTAACTATAATATATTGCACTACCATTAAACCTTTTGATGCTAGTTATTTTCAGGAATTGAAAGATAAAGTAGTTATTGTTGAGCCTTATTATTCAGGCTCAATATTAAATAACATAGAGCAAACTTTGCATGGGCTTAATGGTAATTATACAAACATTGGTGTTCCTAATGAATTTATAAGGAAATATGGCATTAAAGAAGATATTGATTCAATGATCGGACTTGATACAGCATCCCTCAGAAAGAAAATTTTAGATAAGATTAATGAATAAACAAGAGAGTTTAATCAATCTTCTTAAGGAAGACGCAAAGAAAGTTAATCAAAATGTTTCTTTAGAGCCCTTGGAGGGCCACTCTATAATGATTACTGGTGCAACAGGTTTAGTAGGATTAAATCTTGTTTCTTCTTTAATAGAGTTTAATAATTCTATAGAAAATAAGCTCTCAATAATCGCAGTCTCTTTTAGTGAGGCTGATGGAGTTGCAGCCGATCTTTTTAGATATGGAAAAGTTAAGCATCTATGTTCCGATTTATCAGATCCTTCCTCTATAGATAAGTTGCCTTCATCTAATTTTATTATTCATAGTGCAGGTTATGGTCAGCCTGGTAAGTTTATGGAAGATAAACTCAAAACTTTTTCTTTAAATGCGATTGGAACTAAGGAGCTTTTGAAAAAACTTAATAAAGGAGGCAGTTTTTTATTTTTGAGTAGCTCAGAAGTATACAGTGGACATCCTCAGAGTTTGAATGAAGAGTCTCATATCGGAACAACAGACCCAACACATCCAAGAGCTTGCTATATAGAAGGAAAACGGGCAGGTGAAACTATTATTAATATTGCAAGAGATGAAGGGATAAGAGCATCTTCAGCAAGATTAGCTCTAGCTTATGGACCCGGAACTAAACCTGATGATAAAAGAGTTTTAAACCAGTTAATAGCTAAAGGTGCTCAAGGCAAAATAGACCTTCTCGATGATGGTTCAGCAATGAGAACATATGGATATATTAGCGACGTAGTTGTAATGCTTCTAAAAATGTTAATTAGTAGTGAACATAGTACATATAATGTTGGCGGAAAGTCTGCAATAAGCATTAAAGAACTTGCTTGCAAAATAGGTGATTTAATGGGAGTCAAAGTTAAAGTTCCCCAAAATAGCTCATTTATGAAGGATGCTCCTGACATGGTAGGGCTTAATTTGAGTAGAGCTGAGAGGGAATATGATCTTATTAATTACGTAGATCTAGAATATGGACTCAAACAGACTATCCAGTGGATAAAAACTAATAATGAATAATCAGGAAATACAATTTGTAAACAAAGAGGATTTTTCTTGCTTTGATTTATCTTCTAATTTCTTGGAAGAAAAGATTTCTAAGTTTAACTTGAGATACAGAATTCCTTCCCAAGACGAGCGCGATCAAATTATATTAAAAATATGTGAATATCTGTTTGAAAACCAGGTAGTTGAAGCCGGTAAGCATAGAAAAGACCAATGGGAAGATGGCTGGAAAGAAAACTTGGACAATTTTATAAAATCAGGATCTTTAGATTCTTTGATACCAAAGTACTTTGATAAACATGATGTCCAAAGAATAAACGGAGAATTTATAATTCCACTAGAATCTGACTTTGAGATAAAGTTAGTATCTTTGATACAGTATGCGATCTTTGACAAATATTTTAGGAATAGTAAGTCAGTTTATGAATTTGGAGCTGGAACTGGACATAACCTTCTAAGACTACGTGAACTAAATTCAAAGGCAAAACTTTACGCTATGGAATGGGCTAGTTCGGGAGTACGCTTAATTAATTTAGTATCAGAAAAATTAGGAGACAAAAATCTAGTTGGAAAAGTTTTTGATTATTTTAAGCCTGATTATTCTTTTGATTTAGATCAAGAATCTTCAGTGTACACCTTTGCATCTCTCGAACAGCTAGGCGATCAAACTGATGCAATTATTGACTATTGGATAAATAAGAAGCCAAAAATTATTGTAAACATAGAGCCAATGGCAGAGCCTCTAGATGGAAAGGAGCTATTAGAATTCTTATCAATAAAATATTTTGAGAAAAGAAAATATCTAAAAGATTACGTGCTGAAATTAAAGAAATTGGAAGAATCTGGTGTTATCAAGATACATGAGATTCGGAAAACAGGCTTTGGCAGTTTATTTATTGAGGGCTACTCACTAATTGTGTGGTCACCTATAGATTGAGTTATATGGTAGCTATAATTATTCCCACCAAAGATAGGTCCGAGTTTATAGAAAGACTCCTTCGCTATTATGCTGAAATTAATTGTAGTCATAGGATCTATATTGCTGATTCAAGTTCTCAAAAAAAGCATATAGATAATATTAAAGCCATAATAACTAAGCTCTCAGAGGATATTGAAGTTATTTATTCTTACTATCCTAATACTAATATAGAAGAGGCGAAGAGACTGACCCTAGAAGATAATGTTAAAGAAAAGTATGCAGCTTATTGTGGTGATGATGATTTTCTTATCCCTAGTACCTTAGATGAATGTGCAAATTTTTTAGATAATAATAAAGAATATTCAAATTGTCATGGTACTGGGCTTATATTTAATACAAATGATGACCCTCTAAAGGGTCCTATTGAATCTGTGGTTGATTATAATTTATATGCCAATGAACTTAGCGATCCTTTGAGCAGATTAAAGCTTTATTTTTCCGAATATTGGCCAATATGGTCAGTAAGAAGAACTGATGAATTTAAGGAAAGCTTAAGATATTTAAAGGATATTTCTGTTGAAAGTTTCAGAGAGATTACTATGGGATGTTTGCCAATAATCTATGGGAAGACAAAAAAAGTTGATAGTTTATATGTCGTTAGGCAGTTCCATCAAAGCAGACATAAGGAGCCCGATCCAGTTTCTGCCTTTCTTTCCAAGGATTGGCAATCATCTTTTCAGCAGATGTCATCCATTTTAAGCACAAGACTATGTGAGGATTATTCTTTGAACAAGAATGAATGCATAAAAGCTATAGAGCAGAGTTTTAGCATCTATTACTCTAAAGTTTTAGAAACTAGATTGAATAGAAAAGAAACTAATCAAAATCTTAAATTGTTAAGCAGATCTTTTTTAAAAAATAATTTTAAGTATTTCTACAAAAACTTCTACCTAAGATATATCTCAAAAGGAACTAATATTGAGAAGTTAAGAAATCAAAAATTAGACAACTATGTTGAGTTCAGCAAGGTTGATATATTTATCGAAACTTATAAGAAATAAGAACGGAGTCCTTATATGAAAAGAATACTTATTACTGGAGGAGCAGGCTATATAGGATCTGTTTTAACACCAGAACTTCTAAAATTGGGTTATAAAGTTACCGTTTATGATAATTTTATGCATAAACAGAATTCCCTATTGGAGTCTTGTTTTAATAAAAACTTTCAGGTTATAAAAGGAGATGTTTGCGACTATGATAAGCTCAATCCAATATTATCTAATTTTGACGTAATTATTCCTCTAGCTGCATTGGTAGGAGCTCCAGCATGCAAAGCAAACCCACAACTTACAGAATTGATTAATTACGACTCTTATATAAATTTAATTGAAAATATTTCCAAGAATCAGAAAGTAATATTTCCAAACACAAACAGTGGTTATGGAATCTCAAAAGATTCAGGAATGTGTACAGAAGAGTCACCACTTAATCCAATTTCAGAATACGGAATTACTAAATGCAAAATAGAGAAAAAGTTTCTAGAGAAAGGTAATGCGGTATGTTTCCGTCTTGCAACAGTTTTTGGAACAAGCCCAAGAATGAGAATGGACTTGTTAGTGAATGATTTTGTATACAGAGCTTTTAATGACAGATTTATCATTTTATTTGAAGAGCACTTTAGAAGAAATTACATACATATAAGAGATGTTACAAAGGCTTTTATTCAGGCTATTGAGACAGATTCAATGCTCGGCGAGCCTTATAATCTGGGATTGAGTTCAGCGAATCTCACCAAAAGGCAACTTGCAGAGAAGATTAAAGATCACTTACCAGATTTCTTTATACACTCTGCGGAGATAGGAGAAGATCCAGATAAGAGAGACTACTTGGTCAGCAATGAAAAGTTAGAAAGCACCGGATGGATACCTGATTATAATCTTGATGATGGGATAGAGGAACTAATAAAGACCTATTCAATATTAAGAACCAATAATTATGCAAATGTTTAAAATGCTTACCTCACTGCCTAACCCATTCAATTATTAGAGCATTATAATGATAATCTCAAAAACACCATATAGAATTTCATTCTTCGGAGGGGGAACTGATTATCCAGGCTGGTATAGAGAGAATGGCGGACAGGTTTTATCTACAACAATAAATAAATATATATATATATCTTGTAGAAATTTACCACCGTTTTTTGAGCATAAGCATAGGTTAGTCTATTCAATGATTGAGGAGGTCCAAGATATAGCTGAGATTGATCATCCTGCAGCTAGAGCAGTACTAAATTTTTTGAAAACTGAAGATGGAATGGAAATTCATTATGATGGGGATTTGCCTGGAAAAAGTGGGATGGGCTCTTCGTCATCTTTTACAGTTGGCTTGTTGAATACAATTTATAGATACAATGGAATTAGCGTTAAACCTCAAAGATTAGCTGAAGAAGCGATTCATATTGAGCAGAATATAATAGGAGAAACTGTTGGCTCACAAGACCAAATTGCTGCTTCTATTGGGGGATTTAATCATATTAAATTCAAAGACGATTCATTTACAGTCAATCCCATAAGCATTCCTCAAAAAAGATTAACTCAGCTAGATTCAAACATAATGCTATTTTTCACAGGAATTCAAAGATTTGCTGAGAAAGTCGCAAAAACATATGTAGATGACATAAAGGCTAAGGAGAGGCAATTAAAACTTATGCATCAAATGGTTGATGAAGGAAAAAGAATTATCAATACTGGTGATCTTGATGATTTTGGCCATCTACTACATGAAGCATGGCAAAGGAAAAAAGAGTTAAGCACTGAAGTATCAAGCCAAACAATTGATGATATATATAATTCAGCAAAGGAATCAGGTGCCATAGGCGGAAAAATTTCAGGCGCAGGCGGCGGCGGATTCATGTTTTTTTATGTCCCTATTGAAAAGCAGGAAGAAGTAAAAAAGAATCTTAGTCAGCTACTTCATGTCCCTTTTAACTTTGAGAGCGTTGGTTCTAGGATTATTTTTTCAGGGGAATAGTTAAGGTCATAGATGAATAAAGATTCAATAATTTTTGTTTCCGGGGAAGACACACTTGAAGGAATATCTTTAATACAGTTTCTCATTGATAACGGATATTCCCATGTGATTACTGAGAGCACCAAAGAAGATCTAGAGCAAACTTTCGGGACTGAAAAACCAGAATACGTGTTCCTCCTTGGTGAAATATCTGGAGGTATTCAGGCTAACATAGAAAGACCTGCCACTCTTATGACAAGAAACTTAAATAAAATGAGCACCATTATTGATTTATCACTAAAGCATAATGTTAAAAAGCTACTTTTTTTGGCCAGTTCATGTGTTTACCCTAGAATTTTTAACAAAAAGTTATGCCCAGAAATGTTAATGACTGGTCCATTAGAGCCAACAAACTCTGGATACGCAACAGCTAAACTTGCAGGTATAGAATTAATTAGCAGTATTAGAAAAGAATTTAATAAAGATTTTATCTCCTCCATATCTGCCAATGTATTTGGACCATTTGATGATTTTGAGTCTGAAGACGCTCACGTTATTTCATCTTTAATAAGAAGAGTGAAATCGGTCAAGGATAACAATAAAAAAGAGTTCTTAGTTTGGGGAACAGGGGAGCCAATTAGGGATTTTATTTTCAGTGAGGATTTAGCAGATGGTCTTGTTTTCCTTATGAAAAATTATAATAGTGATATCCCAATAAATATTTCAACTGGTCAAGGTTCATCAATTAAGGCACTCGTAGAAAAAGTTACACAGGTTGCAGATTATGCTGGACAGATAAAATTTGATACTACTAAACCCGATGGTATGCCTTATAAAGTGCTTGATAATGATGAGATTTCTAGATTAGGCTGGGCTCCAAAAACCAAATTTAATGATGCTCTAAAGCAGACCTATGAATGGTATATTGATAATTCATAAGGCTAAGTAAAGACTAACAACAATGATAAAAATATGATATATCCTATAATGCAATTAAGGGTGGGTATTCTTTAATGTTAGACGTTTTATTCATTAATCCAGCAAGTCATGCAAAGATCTATCAAGGTCTAGCAGACGAATATTCTGCGATAGAAACACCAACATGGTCATTGCTTCTAGCAGAATCTATGAGGTCAGTTGGATATAAGGTTTCTATATTTGACCCTCTAGCAGAGAGGCTATCAATAGAGCAGTCACTCGAAAGAATTAAATCGATAGATGCCAGAATTTTGTGTTTTGTGGTTTATGGCCAAAATCCTAATTCAGGAACGGTCAACATGCACGGAGCAACATTGCTTGCTAATGCTATTAAGGATGAGGGAATTAATACCCCAATAGTATTTGTCGGTTCCCATGTTAATGCTCTACCGTTAGAAGTTCTTAATAATGAGAAGAGTATAGATATTGTCTTATGCAATGAAGGGGTTTATTCACTTAGAGACTTAATAAAGATAGACATCTCTAATGAAAAAGAACTTTCTGAAGTCGATGGCATAGGTTTTAGGAAGAATGGGAAACCTTACCTGACTAAACCTGGAAAAATAGTGCCTCAGGATAGGATGGATATTGACTTGCCAGGATATGCTTGGGATCTTCTGCCATACAAAGAAAAGCCTTTAGATCTTTATAGAGCTCATTTTTGGCATGCAGAGTATCAACATGAAAATAGAACACCATTTGCCGCAATCTATACATCGCTTGGGTGCGCTTTCAAATGCAGTTTCTGTATGATTAACATTCTCAATAGGAATGACAATGACCCGATTGGCGCAGCGAATAAATACTCAAAAATGAGATTTTGGTCACCAGAACTAATTATCAAGGAGTTTGACAAGCTTGTTGACATGGGAGTAAGAACACTTAGGTTAAGCGACGAGATGTTTTTGCTCAATAAAAAATATTACGTCCCACTTTGTAAACTACTAATAGAGAGGGGATATGGAGATATCTTAAGTATGTGGGCATATTCTAGAATTGACACAGTAAAAGATTCTGAACAATTGAGTTTAATAAGGAAAGCAGGAATAAAATGGCTTGCACTCGGAATTGAGGCTGCAAATAAAAAGGTTAGATTAGAGGTTACAAAAGGTAAATTTGAGGATGTAAATATACAAGAAGTTGTGAAAAAAGCACACGATAATGATGTGGAAATCATAGCTAATTATATCTTTGGACTACCTGGAGATAACCATGAGACAATGCAGGAAACTCTAGATCTTAGCAAAGATTTATGCACTGTTGCTTGGAACGCATACCCTACTATGGCATTACCGGGTAGTGCTCTATACAAAGAAGCAGTAGAAAAAGGATATAAACTTCCTTCTGATTATTCTGGATATTCTTTTCATTCATATGACACACAGCCAATTCCTACGGATGAGCTAAAACCATCAGAAATCTTACGCTTTAGAGACCAAGCATTTAATGAATATCATACTTTTCAACCTTTTCTTGATAGAGTTAGAGAAAAATTTGGAGATACTGCTGTTAATAACATCTTAGAAATGACTAAGGTCAAACTTCAAAGAAAGTTGCTTCAACCAGATTATAAAGACTAAGAAATAAGTCAATTCTCTCAGTAACCAATTAATAAAAAGATAAAATTGAAAAAATATTCCAAACAAGAACTAATTGATTTTGAAACCAAAGTGGCTAATACCTTTAATGAAGGGAAAATTAGAGCACCAGTTCATCTGTATTATGGTAATGAAAAAGAAATCATTGAGGTATTTGGAAGGATTAATGATGAGGACTGGGTTTTATGCTCATGGAGAAGCCATTATCAATGTCTGTTAAAAGGAGTGCCTGAAGATCAAGTATTTAATAAAATACTTGATGGACAATCAATTTCATTATGTTTCCCAGAATTTAACATTTATTCTAGTGCGATAGTAGGCGGAAATATTCCTGTCGCTGTAGGTATAGCATATTCGCTAAAAATGAAAAACGAAAACACCAAAGTTTATTGCTTTATAGGTGATATGACCTCTGAGACAGGCATTGCTCATGAGTGCATAAAGTACTCAATAAATCATGATTTACCAATCGTCTTCGTTATTGAGAATAATGGATTATCTGTTTGCACAGAAACAAACCCAACATGGGGAGCTGACAAACTATCTTACGAAAACTATGACTCTGATAAGATAATATTTTATAAATATAAAAGTAAATATCCTCACGCTGGAGCAGGCGAAAGAGTCCAATTCTAATTTTTTTGACTAACAAGAAATGAAATACTTCGATTCTCTAAAAAAAGCTATGGAAATTCTCGCTTCCAATGAGGATGTAGTATTTTTAGGTCAAGCTGTTGAGTATCCAGGAACAGCTATGACTAATACTCTTAAGGATATAGATAAAGATAGGTTGCTAGAATTTCCCGTAGCAGAAGAGTTCCAAATGGGTTTTTCTATGGGTTTGGCATTAGAGGGAAAGATTCCTGTATCTATTTATCCCAGATGGAACTTTTTACTTCTTGCTATAAATCAATTGGTTAGTCATTTAGATAAGGCCTCAATTATGTCTGAGGGGGGATTTCAACCTAAGGTAATTATTAGGACTAGTATCGGCTCACAAAGACCTTTACATCCCCAGCATCAGCATGTGGGTGACTATACAGATAGCCTCAGGGGGATGTTAACTAATATGGAAATAATAAGACTTAATAAGCCAGACCAAATACTGCCGGCATATGAGAAGGCTCTCAATCGAGAAGATGGTAAATCAACAATAGTTGTAGAATATGGTGATTACTATAATGAAAAATAGTTCAAGTGACTCAATTAGGTATTTGTTATGCACCCTTTAATGGTAAACAACATAACTGATGATGATCTAGAAAGCTTGATCACATTTCTTAAATCTAAACCAAAACTTACATCAGGAGAAAGGGTTTTTGAGTTCGAAAAAAAATGGTCAGAATGGCTAGGCGTAAAACATAGTGTATTTGTCAATTCAGGATCATCTGCTAATTTAATATCAATCGCAGCTCTGAGGCAAATAAGAGGAGGAGGAGGTGAAATTATTGTGCCGCCGCTAACTTGGGTTTCTGATATTGCTGCAGTTTTACAGAATGGATTTACTCCTAAGTTTGTAGATATACACTTAGATAATCTTTGCATGAAAACAGAAGATGTGATGTCTAATGTAAATGAAAATACTAAAGCTGTCTTCATTACCTATGCACAAGGTTTTAATGGTCTTAACGATGATCTAATTTCTTTCTTAAATGATAGAGATATTGTCTTGATAGAGGATGTTTGTGAATCACATGGAGCTAAATATAATAATCAAAAATTAGGATCGTTTGGTTTGATGTCAAACTTTTCATTTTTTTATGCTCATCACATGAGTACTATTGAAGGTGGAATGGTTTGCACAAACGACGATGATCTATACCAGATACTAAGGATGTATAGGTCTCATGGGCTCGTCAGGGAATCAAACAATGAGAAACTTAGGAATGAATATTTGAGAGATAGTAATCAATTGAATTCAGAATTCATTTTTGCTTTCCCAGCATATAATGTGAGAAATACTGAAATCGGTGCTGTATTAGGATTGAATCAACTTAAAAGGTTAGATGATAATAATAAAAAAAGAACAGATAACCTACATTATTTCCTAGAGAATCTAGATTCAAAGATTTATAAGACAGATTTTGATTTAGAGGGCTCATCAAATTATGCATTCAATGTTATTCTAAATAAACCAGATTTTTCTTATCGTGACCTTGTAGAGAAAGCACTTTCAAAAAATGAAATTGAGTTCAGAAGAGGTTCAGCAGGAGGGGGTAATCAAATTAGACAGCCTTATCTAAAAGGTATTGTCGACGAAGGCCACTGGGAGAAATTTCCTAATTCAGAGCACATTCATCATTTTGGTTGGTACATCGGTAATTATCCTGAACTTGAAAAAAAGAAAATAGATGAAATTTTATCTGTCCTGAACAACATATGATTATTTTTAGACTATGAAAAAATATTTCCCAAATCGTTTAGATTCTTCAATAGAAAAATTTACAGAGGAGTATTCTAAAAATCTTTATGACGCTTTCAGGAATATTGATAGCAATGTAATGAGATTAGTTTTAGAGGCCTTTATTGAGAATATTAAAAGCGGCCATACTATTTATTCATGTGGAAATGGAGGGTCTTCATCTATAGCTGATCATCTAGTCTGCGACTTTGTTAAAGGAGCTGCAAATGATAGCAATATAGATCCAAGAGTAGTTCCATTATTATCCACTCCTATGTTAACAGCTATTGCTAATGATATAAGTTATGACGAAGTATTTGCTTTTCAGATAAAGCAGTATGCTACTAAGGGAGATATCTTATTATCAATTTCAAGTTCTGGTAATTCTGAGAATATTATTAGGGCAATTGAAGAGGCAAAATCTTTGGGAGCTTTGACTATAAGCTTTGTAGGATTTGATGGAGGGAGAGCTAAAGAGATAAGTGATTTATGCCTGCATATATCTTCTAATAATTATGGGATTTGTGAAGATGCTCACCATGCATTGATGCATATCTTTGCCCAGTATTTAAGGTTAATATCAATCAATGATAAAGAAAAAATTGGTTCTATCCCATTCTAAAGTGGAGAGTAATTAAGATGAATGCAGCTGAAATATTAAAAAAGAATCTCTTGCAATCAATAGATGCAAAGACAAAATTTTTGGAAGATGATGAATCTATAAATGTATTTAATGAAGCGCTAGAAGAGCTATTATCTGTATATAAAAATGGTGGAAGATTATTTCTTGCAGGTAACGGAGGTTCTGCAGCCGATGCTCAACATCTTGCAGCAGAGTTTATTAGTAGACTTATTTTTGATAGAAATCCACTGCCTGCAGAGGCTCTAACAACTGATACTTCCACTTTAACTGCTATTGCCAATGACTATGGGTATGAAAAGGTTTTCTCAAGACAGTTAGAGGCAAATGCTACTGCCAGTGATATGTTCTTAGCTATAACAACTTCTGGTAATTCTCCTAACATATTAGAAGCATTAAATTATTGTAAGAAATCTAATATTAGGAGCATACTCTTTTCAGGAAAAAATGGTGGACCAGCAGCAGATATTGCTGACTTTACTATTGTCGCTACAGGAGGAAAAACAGCACCAATACAAGAAGTTCATATTCTATTGGGGCATTCTATGTGTGAATATATTGAGGCTTCATTATTTTCTCCTAAATAATCTATAGAATTCTTTCTCTAAAAAAATTGAACAAAGATCAAGTAATCTTATTAGATAGAGACGGCGTAATTAATGTTAATAGCAGTTCATACATTAAGTCTGTTAGCGAACTGACATTAATAGAGGGTAGTCTAGAAGCTATCTCATTATTAACTCAGGCAAATTTTTTGATTTTTGTAGTATCAAATCAATCTGCGATTGGCAGAGGTCTGACCACAAAAGAAAATGTAGATGATATCCATCGTGAAATTGATAAGGAAGCTATCAGAAAGAATGGAAGGATAAATGGCTACTATTTTTGTCCCCATAGGCCAGATCAACTTTGTGAATGTAGAAAACCCAAAACTGGTATGTTAAAAAAAATAGAAAATGATCATGCAGTTGAACTGAAAGGATCTTTTTTTATAGGTGATGCTCTTAGTGATATTCAGCTGGCAACCAACTATGGCTTAGAGGCACTTCTTGTAAGAACTGGTCATGGGAAGGAAACGGAGAAACATATTCAGACAGGTTCATTAGTTTTTGAGAATCTTCTAGATGCAGTGCAAGAATTCATTTTGATAGAATAAATTTAAGATAAGAAGGTTTAACAATAATGACAAAACACACAAGAATTTTAATTACCGGTGCGGATGGTTTTATTGGCTCTCATTTAACAGAAATGCTGCATAATAAGGGTCATAGTATCAAGGCACTTTCTCAGTATAATTCATTTAATAATTGGGGATGGCTGGAAGATACTCATTGTCTGGATAGTATTGAAGTAATCTCGGGTGATATTCGAGACCCATATTTTTGTAAAGAGATCACAGAAGATATCGATGTTATTTACCACCTAGCTGCACTTATCGCAATCCCCTATTCATATGTTGCACCTGAAAGTTATGTAGAAACGAACATAAAAGGTACATTAAATATTTGTCAGGCAGCAAAAGATCATGGAAATATTAAAGTTATACATACTTCTACTAGCGAAGTATATGGAACAGCAAATTACGTTCCAATCGATGAAGGTCATCCACTCCAGCCACAATCTCCTTATAGTGCATCAAAGATAGGCGCAGATGCTATGGCTATGAGTTTCCATAATTCTTTTGAATTACCTTTGATAATAGCAAGACCTTTTAATACATATGGACCTAGGCAATCAGCTAGAGCAGTTATACCAACTATAATTTCTCAAATTGCTGCTGGCTCAAAAAAGATAGAGCTTGGAGATTTATCTCCTACGCGTGATTTCAATTATGTAGAAGATACATGTAGAGGTCTTCTATCTTTATCAGAAAGTCCTGATGCTATTGGAGAGGTAGTTAATATTGGCTCGAATTCTGAAGTATCAATATTAGAAATGTTAGAGCTAATAAAAAATATCATGAATTCAGAAGTTGAATTTATTATAGATCCAAAAAGGATTAGACCTAAGAACTCTGAAGTAGAGAGACTTTGGTGTGATAATACAAAGATAGAGAAACTTACGAGTTATAAACCCGAAATAAAATTAGAAGAAGGTCTCAAGAAAACAATAGACTGGTTTCTAGACTCTAGGAACTTAGAGAAATATAAGACGAATATCTACAATGTCTAAGGATTTAGTCTCTTTTATACAGGACCTTTATGGAACTAATGGAAGAATTCCTCTTCATGAACCGTTCTTTGATGACAGAGATAAAGAACTATTGATTGAAACTGTTGATTCGACTTTCGTTTCTAGTGCTGGACCTCTTATAAGTGATTTTGAGAAAAAGATTGCTGAATACACAGGTTCAAAATACTCAATAGCAGTAGTTAATGGAACCGCAGCATTACAAATCAGTTTAGAATTATCTGGTGTAAATTCTGGCGATGATGTTATTACTCAATCTTTGACTTTTGTAGCTTCTGTTAATGCAATACTTCAATGTAGAGCGTCTCCAATTTTTATTGATGTAGACAAGGAGACTCTTGGTATGTCGCCAGAATCTTTAAAAAATTTTCTCGAGGAACACTGTGAAATTAGGGAAAAGGGTTGTTGGAATAAAAAAAGCAGAAATTACATCAAAGCTTGTCTACCCATGCACACTTTTGGTTTCCCTTGTGAAGTAGAAAAACTTAAAACACTTTGTAGGAAATATAAAATTAAATTGATTGAGGATGCAGCTGAATCAATCGGTTCTTTTGTTAAGAAAAAACACACTGGCTTATTTGGAGATTTCGGAATACTTAGTTTCAACGGCAATAAGATAATCACTACTGGAGCTGGTGGTATGCTGCTTACAAACAATAAAAAAAATGCTCAGTTAGCTAAACATATTACTACCACAGCAAAGCTACCCCATAAATGGAATTTTGATCATGATATACCTGCATATAATTATAGAATGCCAAATCTAAATGCTTCTTTAGGCATTACTCAATTTGAAAAGTTACCTTTTTTGCTTAAAGAAAAAAGAAGAATAGCTAATCATTATAAAGATTGGGGAAATCATAATGGATATTATGTTAAAGATGAATCCAGAAACACCACATCCAACTTTTGGCTCAATACCTTGATTGCTGAAAATAAAAAACAGAGAGATGAAATTCTTGAGGATACTAATAAAGCTTTAATTATGACTCGTCCATCATGGACGCCAATGCATAAATTACCTTTTAATAAAAAATTTCAGAAAGGTTCTTTAAAAAACACGAATTGGCTTGCAGATAGGATAGTAAATCTTCCAAGCAGTGCTCGAAATGTCAAAAATTAAAAAGATTTGTGTCATAACAGGATCAAGAGCTGAATACGGCTTGTTAAAGCTCATAATGAAAGAAATTTCTGAACATAAAGAATTAGATCTCCAGATATTAGCAACAGGGTCTCATCTTTCATCAGATTTTGGCAATACATATCTAGAAATTGAGGAAGATGGTTTTTTTATTAATAAGAAAATTCCTATACTTCATAATCAAGACTCATCCGAAAAGATTATACAATCTATTGCTGATGCAACCAGTTTATATAGTAAAGCATTCAAAGACCTTGCTCCTGATATGTTGGTTGTTTTAGGAGATCGTTATGAAATTTTTGCTGCTTCATTTATAGCATATATATTAAATATACCAATAGCACATATTCATGGTGGCGAAGTAACAGAAGGCGCTTATGATGAAGCATTTCGACATTCAATAACAAAAATGTCCTATTTACACTTTGTGACTAGTGATGAATATATGAGAAGAGTTATACAGTTAGGTGAGGATCCTCAAAGAGTCTTTAATTATGGGGCACCTGGTATAGAGGCCATAAAGAAAATTCACTTGTTAGGTAAGAAGGATCTTGAAATTCAACTTGATGTGACTCTGAAGGAAAAAAATATTGTGGTTACTTACCATCCTGAAACTCTAAATAGCAATATATCCCCAGAAGATCAAATTGAAATTCTTCTAAATGCTATAGATGAACTAAAAGACATTAACTTCATATTCACTAAAGCTAATGCAGACACTGGAGGGATGAAAATCAACCAGAGAATTCAAAAATTTGTAGAAGAAAAAAGTAATTGCACTTTATTTAGTTCATTAGGTCAAAAGAAGTATCTTTCCTTATTGCAATATGTTGATGGTGTTGTTGGGAACTCATCAAGTGGGATTATTGAAGTTCCTAGTTTTAAAATAGGTACTGTTAATATCGGGAATAGACAAAAAGGCAGGGTAAGATCTGGTTCTGTTATAGATTCTGAGTTAAAAGTTGACACTATAAAAGCAGCAATATTATCTCTTTTTGACGAGAATTTTAGGCAAATATCTCAGGAAGGATTGAACCCTTATGATGCTGGAGAAACATCCAAAAATATTGTTAATAAGATCAATGAACTAAATAAAGATCAGATTAAAATCAAAAGTTTCTATGATCTTTCTGATCAGGGGTTATGAGGTGACAAAAACTTATGTAATAGCTGAAGCAGGAGTAAATCATAATGGTGATTTAGATATGGCTTTTGAATTAGTAGAAAGGGCTGCTGAAGTAGGCGCAGATGCTATAAAATTTCAGACTTATAAAGCTGAAAAATTAGTTACAAAAGAAGCTGCAAAGGCTGAATATCAATCTAAAGCCACTGGCAGTGATGATAATCAGTTACAAATGTTAAAAGATCTTGAGCTTAAATATGAAGACCACTTTAAATTGATTAATCATTGCAGACAAAGAAACATAGACTTTCTTTCTACTGCATTTGATATAGATAGTCTGAGATTTCTTTCAAAAGATCTTGAGCTTAGAACATTAAAGATTCCTTCAGGAGAGTTGACTAACATACCAATACTTATTGAATTTGGAAACACAGGTTGCGAAATTATTATCTCATCAGGTATGTCTGATACTGATGAGATTAGAGATGCCTTAGGCGCTCTATCTTTTGGTTTTTTGCAACGTAATGAAGAAAAGCTTCAACCATCAAGAAATATTTTTAATGAAATTCTAGAAAAGGATGAAAGCCAACAGTATCTTAGTGAGAAAGTTACATTATTACATTGCTTAACAGAATACCCTGCACCAATAGATGAAATTAATCTCAATGCCATCCAAAACTTGAGAGATATTTTCAATATAAGAGTAGGCTATTCAGATCATACTGAAGGTATTATGGCTTCTCTTATTGCTGTTTCGCATGGAGCAACTATTATTGAGAAGCATCTCACACTCGACAAAAATCTTCCTGGTCCAGACCATAAAGCCTCATTGGAGCCAGAAGAGTTTAAATTATTAGTTAATCAAATTAGACTTACTGAAAAAATGATGGGAGATGGAAAAAAAAGGCTTATGCCATCAGAGGTAAAAAATGTTGCAAATGCAAGAAAAAGCATAATTGCTTCTTCTAAAATTAATAAGGGAGAGACTTTTACCGATGAAAATCTTTCAGTTAAAAGGCCAGGTTCTGGAATTTCACCTATATATTATTGGGATCTCTTGGGAACGCAAGCAGAAAGAGACTATGAGACAGATGATCTTATCGAGCAATGAAAACTAATAACAAGCCTGTGATATTAATTGGTTCCGGGGGACACGCTGGGGTCTTAGTGGAGATCTTAGAGGCAAATAGAATTAAAACTCTTGGAATTGTTGATCCGAATAAGAAAACAGGTAGAAAATACTTTGGATTAGAAGTAATCGGTAATGATTCCATAATTAGGCAACATTCACCTAAAGAAATATACCTAGTCAATGGATTAGGCTCTCTACCTGGGGTAAATACTAGATGGGAAATATCTGAAAAATTCAGATCGTTGGAATACAAGTTCCTAAGCTTGATTCACCCAAATGCTAGTGTTAGCAGGGATGTCAAAATAGGAGAAGGTGCACAAATTATGGATGGTTCCATCATTCAACATGGAGTAACAATTGGGAAGGATTGTATTTTAAACACCGGCATAATCATAGATCATAATTGCTCGATAGGAAACTATGGCCATCTCGCACCTGGTTGCGTATTAAGCGGAGGGGTGTCTGTAGGTGAAAGAGTCCATATAGGTACTGGATCTAGCATAATACAGAACATAGAAATAGGTAATAATGTTATTATTGCTGCTGGTTCTATAATTCATAAGAACATTAATTCAGAAACTACATATCTCAAGAAGTAGAGTTATATCTATGTTGAAAAAGGACTTATCAAGGATACTTATTAACCCCGATGATACATTAGAAGAGGCTATACAAGCTCTTAATTCTGGTGGAATGAGGATTGTTATTGTTATAGATCAGAATTCCAAACTACTCGGAATCATTACTGATGGAGATATAAGGGCAGCTCTTTTGGAGCACAAGGATATGCAGACAAAGGCTAAAGAATTTATGAACTCCAAACCTTATTTAGCAACTGAGGATGAGAGTAAAGAATTTATTCTCGAAAAAATGCATGAGAAAAATATTCTAGCAGTGCCAATTATTGATTCCAAAGGGAGAATAAAGGCTTTAGAAACGATCCACGAAACAATCAAGACCCCAACAATTGAAAACCCAGTTATTTTGATGGCAGGAGGTTATGGTAAACGATTGCATCCCCTAACTCATGAAACCCCCAAACCACTTTTGAAAGTAGGCTCAGAACCAATTTTGGAAACAATTATTAAGCAGCTCGCCGACTTCGGATTCTATAACTTCTTTATTTCAACCCACTATAAATCAAAAATGATCAGCGATTATTTTAAAGATGGATCTAAATTAAATGTAAAAATAGATTATATTCACGAAAAAGAACCTATGGGTACAGCCGGCACACTTACACTATTACCCGAAGAATTCTCTAAGCTACCTATAATTCTTATGAACGGTGATTTAGCAACTGAATTAGATTTTAAGAGCTTATTGAGAAATCACAATGAATCCAATAGCAGTATAACGATTTGTGTCGTGGAATATGATTTTCAAGTGCCTTATGGGGTAATTGAGATGAAAAAATCCAAAGTTAAGAATATTGTTGAGAAACCTACACATAAATTTTTTGTTAATGCTGGGATATATATTATCAATCCTGAAGTAATAGCTGAATTTAAAGATCCAAGCTACCTTGATATGACTGATCTTCTTAAAGATCGAATAGAAAAAGGCAATGGAATTAATATTTTTCCTTTATATGAAAAGTGGATTGATATAGGAAGAATAACTGAATTAAACAAAGCCAATAATCATAAATAATTTCAGATGTTATCAAAATCAAGTTTACAGAGAGGGCTTATAGTTGGTTTAGGAAGTATAGGTCAAAGGCATCTAAAAAACATTAGGCAAATGTATGGCGATATAGAACTTATAGTTCATAGACACCAAGAAAATAAAGATTTAGACATAGAGGGAATAAAGCATATTACAAATGATCTAGATGAAGCACTAGATCTTGAACCTGATTTTGCAATTATTTGCAACCCATCCCCCTTTCATATTGATACAGCAATAGAAATAGCTCATCGTGGGGTGCATCTATTAATTGAGAAGCCGATATCTTCATCAACTGAAAGAGTAGAAGAACTGATAGCTTTATCAAAAGAGAAAAAAATAAAATTAATGGTTGGATACAATTTGAGATTCTTAGAATCACTTAATTTTTTTAAACAGTCTGTCCAGGATGAAATTGTTGGCGAGATATTTTCCATTAAAGCAGATGTTGGACAAAATCTTAAGTATTGGAGAGAAAATCAAGATTATACAAAAGGGGTTACAGCTAATAAGAATTTAGGTGGTGGGGCATTGCTTGAATTAAGTCATGAATTTGATTACATTTCTTGGATTTTTGGTCCAGTCGACTGGGTATCTGGGCTTATAGGAAAGAAGAGTAATTTAAGAATTAATGTGGAAGACTTTTCTATTTCTACACTGGGATTTAAAGATAAAAATTATGTTGCAAATATTAATATGGATCTATTTAGGCATGATACTGTTAGAGAATGCACCGTTATAGGAGAAGCAGGGACAATTAAGTGGAATGCCTTAGAGAATTCTGTAATGATTTTTTCCAAATCAGACAAATCTTGGAAAACAATTTTTAATGAACCTATAGAGAAAGATTCATCTTATCGCAAGGAGATGAAACATTTCATAGATTGTATTTTGCAAGACGAAGAGCCCCTGATTGATGGGTATTCAGCACTTAGTGTATTAGAGATTATTGAAGCAATTAGAAGTTCTTCTAGAGATGGGAGAGTGGTTTCAATCTAAATTTGGGGTTATTCCTGCTTATTAAAAAGAACTAAAATGAGATTAATATGAGTACATTAGCTTTTGTTTTTGCCAGAGGCGGATCTAAAGGATTGCCTAGAAAGAATATTAAGAATCTTAATGGCAAGCCCTTATTAGTTCATTCCATTGATTTAGCTAAGGAGATCAAAGAAATTTCAGCGATTTTTGTCTCTACAGAAGACGAAGATATTGCTTTAATAGCCAAAGATGCTGGAGCTGAGGTTATTAAAAGACCAGATCAGTTAGCAAGAGATGATACACCCGAGTTATTAGCATGGAAGCATGGGCTAGAAACTATAAAAAAGAATAAAATTGAATGTACAAAATTTGTTTCTATCCCGACTACAGCACCTTTAAGAAAAGCTGATGATGTTCAAGCATGCCTAGATCTTTTTGATGAATCAGCAGACGTTGTGATCACAGTATCTGAGTCTCATAGGAATCCATTTTTTAATATGGTTTCTATGGATCATGAAAACTATGTGAAAATACTAAATAAGAACGATGATCGATATTACAGAAGACAGGATGTTCCGACTACTTATGATGTTACAACTGTAGCTTATGTCTCGAGTCCAGAATTCATAATGTCTACTAACAACTTATTTGAGGGCAGAGTTAAAGCTGTTAAGATTCCAAAAGAAAGATCTATTGATATAGATGATGAAATGGACTTTAGGATTGCAGAGATGTTGTTAAAGAATGAACGCTAAAAGAATGAAAAACCAAGTAACCTTGATAACTGGAGGGGCCGGCAGAATCGGCTCATCCTTTAGCAAGGCCATAGTTAGAAATTCAGGCAAAGTAATAATTGGTGATATATCCAAAGACAGAGGAATGCGACTTCAGCAAGAACTAGGCGCCAAGAATGCTCTATTTGTTGAAGTTGATATCACAGATGTTGATTCAATAAAAGAAACTATTAAGTTAGGAAAGAACGAGTTTGGTAAAATTGATTCTGCAGTCCATTGTGCATATCCTACATCTCCTGGTTGGGGAAGATGTTTAGAAGAAATTCAACCAGAAGATTTAAAACAAGACTTATTTTCTCAACTCGGAGGAGCTATACTTTTTTCTCAGCAAATAATAGATTTCTTTAGGCTGCAAGGATATGGGAATTTAGTTCACATATCATCAATTCAGGGTGTCTCCTCTCCAAAATTCGAACATTATGAAGACACTAAGATGGTTTCACCTATTGAATATACTGCTATAAAGTCAGGGGTTATCTCTATTACCAAGTATCTTTCAAAATATTGTAAAAAACACAATATAAGGGTTAATTCAATTAGCCCTGGAGGAATAGAAGATAATCAACCAGAAATATTTATTAAAAAATATAAAGAATCTTGTAATTCCAAAGGTATGCTTGATTCAGAAGATATTTGTGGCACATTAATTTTTCTCCTTTCCAAAGATTCATCATTTATTCATGGCCAGAATATTGTTGTTGATGATGGTTGGACCTTATAGTTCTTTATATAGAACTAAATCAAATATAAACATTGTACTAATCTACTATTGTCTATTAAGAACATTGCAGTAATCGGAATAGGTGAGCTTGGGAGCAGGCATCTACAGTCACTATATAAATCAAATATAGCACTTAATTTGTTTGCTATAGACCCAAACAAAGACTCTTTACAATTGGGCAAAGAAAGAATTAGTGACTTAGAGGCAAATCAGAACATTAGATCACTTATCTTTTCAAACTCAATAGATGATCTTCCTGCTTTCTTAGATTTAGCTGTTATTGCAACAAACTCAGATGTTAGATTAGCTGTAATTAAAGATCTCCTTTCTTCTAGAGGTACCCAAAATATGATTCTAGAAAAAGTTTTGTTTCAGAATGAAGCTGATCTTGATATTTGTCATCAATTGCTTAGATCTAACCAAACCCAAGCTTGGGTTAATTGCCCAAGAAGGCTGTGGAAAGATTATATTTCTATCAAAGATGAACTCCAAGGACAGAAAGGAGTTAACTATAATTTAAAGGGAATTAATTGGGGTCTTGGTTGTAACTCCATACATTTTCTTGACCTCTTTAGTTGGCTAACTAACTCAAAATTAATCAGCATTGATAATAGTCAATTAGGCGATCAATTATTAGAGGCCAAAAGAGACGGCTATATTGAGTTTTCAGGTACTCTAAGAGCGACATTTGAGAACAATAATACTATGTCACTTACATCAGATATTTCTGATAGCAAACCTAATTTCATTATCGAAATATCCGGTAAAAATTTTTCATACGTAATCGAAGAAGCACAATCAAAATATATATTTAAGAAACTATCTGATGGTAAAATTCTTTCTAGCAATGAAAAAAAAATGAGTATACCGTTTCAAAGTGACTTAACTCAAAAAATAGCCGAAGATATGCTAACAAAAGGCATGGAGCATTTAACGCCATACACAGATTCATCACAACAACATAAATTGCTTATCGCATCATTAATCTGCCATATAGGAAAAATCATGGGAGAGAAAGTTGAAAACTGTGCAATTACCTAAAAAGAAAATACTCTTAGTAGGCGCTGGTCAGATGGCTAGAGATTATTTTAATGTTCTCAAGTCAATGAAAATGCAAATAGAGGTTGTCTGTAGAAGTGCTAAATCTGCGAAAGACTTTAAAAAAGACACTGGCCATGATGCTATTTCAGGAGGCTTAGAAAAATACCTTGAAGTAACTAAGACCATTCCTGATTATGTAATTCTAGCTGTCGATGTTTCTAACTTAACAAAACTTTCAATATCTCTTATAAATAATGGTGCAAGAAACATATTAATAGAAAAGCCAGCAGCTAAATCTCTTTCAGAAATAGATCATATTACAAAGCTCGTTAAAAGAAACAAGGTTAATGCTTTTGTTGCCTATAATAGACGTTTTTATTCCTCAGTTTTAATGGCAAAAGAAATAATTGCAAAAGATGGAGGTATTTCAAGTTTCACATTTGAGTTTACAGAATGGTCTCATGTTATCGAAAAACTTAATAAAGAAAAGAGCGAAATGGAAAGATGGTTTATTAGTAATTCTTCCCATGTTGCTGATCTAGCATTTTATTTGGGCGGTTATCCAAAAGAATTCAATTCTTTTTCTCTTGGTGAAGGAAATCTTGAGTGGCATCCATCTGCATCTGTATTTACAGGATCAGGGATAACTAATAAAAATATATTATTCTCTTATCATGCCGATTGGGAATCAGCAGGTAGATGGGGAATAGAATTGCTCACAAAAAGGCACAGGTTAATTCTTAAGCCTTTAGAAAAGTTACAAATACAAAAGATTGGATCAATCGAGATAGATTATTTAGAAATAGATGACCAGATCGATCAACATTTTAAACCTGGTTTATTCAGACAAGTAGAAGCTTTTATTGGGAATGAAAGTGAAGAATTCTGCACGGTCGAAGATCAAAAGAAATTGATGGAGCTATACTATCAAATATCAAATTATAGCTGACAATGAAAGGCCTTAATTCTTAATAAGAAACCATAAATCAAGCTGAGCTTCCCTTAACATCAATGACTATTTTTTTTGAAAGACTTTCTTTTCTGAGTTCATTTTTTTATTTATTTAGAAACAAAAAGATATTTTCTCAGCAAAAGTTAGAAAGAATCTATTATATTGATACGAACAGATATGTTTCTGTGTTTATTCCAATAGCTGAGAAATATTTTGGTTGCACATTCTCTAAACTAGACTTTTCTCTAATAGATATAAAGGATAGCTATGGTGAGCTTGAAAGACTGAAGCTAACTAGGAAGCATCTTTTTGACTTTAAAGAGTTGATTTTAGAGAGTAGTGCATATAAAGAAATCCTAGTAGAGCTCTATCAGAGTAATTTGCAGGCTAATCAGCATCTAAAAAGTTATATTGAAAAGTCTGTAATTCATTCTGAGATAATGCAACCAGGTACATGGAGGACACTATTTCTTATAAGTGTTATAAGCAACTTCATGAAAAAGCAATCTATAGAACAATCTATTTTCGTTATAATTAGAAGATCTTGGCTTCTTCAATATCAAGAATTCGCATCAAGCTATGGTATTTCAATAGATTATGACCAGGGAATGGATGCTATTTGCGATATCAACCTAACGAGTTTCATAAGACGTTTTCCTGTGATCTATTTCTTGTTGAGTATATTGAAGTATAAAAATGGATTTCTTGATAAAAATAAAGATTTGGGAGCGTCGTTATATCTCGATGGTAGAGGTGATATTGTATTCGAAAAGAATGGGCTTCATTCCGATTTTCTTTGGCATATTGAATCTGATTATCCAGCAAAAAAGATAGTCTATCGATATGAAAATAATAATGAGAAAAGTCTTCTTCACGAGAATAATATTGATGCCGATAAGATTACACCATATTTAAGTGATCTTTTCTTCATAACTAGGAAAGCAGTTTCCCTCAAAAAAAATTCATTGTTTAAGGCCGAATTTAATCAGATAAAGCAACCATTCGATTTCTATCATGCAAATTTTCATGCAACAAGATCATTTTTTGCTAGAAAAAATATTAAGATTTATTTGACATGGGATCGATACAATGCAGATCATATAATCAAGTCAGCTGCGATTAGAAGCTTAGGTGGGATCTCAGCTATCCATCAGATTGCATTTGACGGGGTCCCTTTAATCGATAACCAACTACACTCTGATATTGTATTCTCATACTCTAGTCTCACTGCAAACCTTGATAAAGAAATCAATAGTAAGTCCAAGTATCATGTAATAACTGGATGTACAAAAGATTATTTAAACCCATTATTAAATGATCAAGCAAACCTTATTAGGGATAAGCTTGCATCAAATGGCGTTAAACATGTTGTTTGTGTATTTGATGAGAATTCACACAGTGATGAAAGATGGCATACAGGCCATTCTCTTCAGAGGGAAAATTATAGTTATATTCTTGAAGAAGTAATCACTAATCAAAGTTTAGGCGTGATTTTCAAACCTAAACATGGGAAAAACCTCAGAAAAAGGTTAGGCAAAGTGAATAAATTACTACAAAAAGCTGAAAGAACAGGAAGATGCCTAGTACTTGAGGAAATCAGTAGGCATACAACTGCATATTCTCCAATTATTGCTGCTTTGTCATCAGATCTATGTATTCATGGTCACTTATGTGCTGGATCAGCTGGACTAGAAGCAGCTTTATCCGGTATACCTACAATACTAATAGACAGGGAAGGATTGCCTGATAGCAAGTTACATCAGCTTCCTAAAGACAAAGTAGTGTTCTCAGACTGGTCAAGTGCTATCGAAGGAATAAAGATATTCTTTAGTGATAGAAATAAATCCACAGGAATCGGTGATTGGTCTAATTTGATTGTTGATTTAGACCCTTTCAGAGATGGAGAAGGTTCGAAGCGTATGGGCTCTTTTTTAAATGATCTTAGGATAAATTTTGATCAAGGGATGGAAAGGGAGCAGTCAATGGAGTTGGCTATAAAGAAGTATAAGAATGATTGGGGCTCAGATAAAATCATTGAGAATTTTTAGATATGTCTATATCACAATATAAAGCATGGAGATTCTTTTGACGGTTTCATTTAGGGTAATTCCAAAATTAGATATAAAGGGTCCGAATCTAGTAAAGGGGATGCATTTAGAGGGTTTAAGAGTATTGGGTAAGCCTGAGGAATTTGCTAAATATTATTATGATCAAGGTGCAGACGAATTAATCTATCAAGATGTTGTTGCTAGCCTGTATGGAAGGAATAGTCTAAATGAAATCATTTCCAAAACAGCCAAAGAAATATTTATCCCATTGACTGTAGGAGGAGGTATAAAGTCTGTTGAGGAAGTTTCAGCAATCCTGAAAGCAGGTGCAGATAAAGTCAGCATTAATACTGCAGCTATAAATAATCCAGATCTTATTTCAGAGCTTTCAAAAATATATGGAGTTTCTACAATTGTTATCTCTATTGAGGCAATAAGACAAAGCAATGGCGAGTATTTTGCCTTTACGGACAATGGTAGGAATGAAACAGGTTTGAATGCTATCGAATGGGCTATCGAAGCTGAAAAGAGAGGAGCTGGTGAAATATTAATAACATCGGTTGATAGGGAAGGAACTGGAGAAGGAATTGATAGCGAGTTAGTAACGGAGATATCAAATAATCTTTCAATACCAGTTGTAGCACATGGAGGAGTTGGTTCTAAAGCAGATGTACTTGAACTCTGTAAGCTCGGACTTAGCGGCTCTGCAATTGCATCTATGTTTCACTATGATTTTATTGAGAGTATTAGAACACTTGATGGATATGAGGCTGAAGGAAATACTGAGTTTCTTAAAAGTTATAAGAAGTTTAATAAGGTGAGTGGAACAAGCATAGTTAATCTTAAGAAATTTCTAATGAGTGAATCAGTAAATCTAAGAGACTAATATGAGAATAGCCATAATTGACTATAGGATGAGCAATCTATTTAGTATTTCAAATGCTCTTAATTCTTTGAATTACAAGCCAGAAATTATTTCCCAGCCTGAGTTACTTAAGCAATTTGATGCTGCAGTATTACCTGGGGTAGGATCATTCCCAAAAGCTATAGAGAATCTTAAAAAATACAATCTAGATGAACCAATTATTGAATTTGTTAAAACTGGCAAACCATTAATGGGAATTTGTTTAGGAATGCAGCTTCTTTTTGAAAATAGTGAAGAATTTAGAGGATCGATAGGCCTTTCTATTATTGAGGGATCAACAATAAAATTTGCTAATCATGATTCAATAAATACAATACCTCATGTAGGTTGGAACAGTGTCAGGATCAACCAAGATGCAAATAACTCTGATGCTATGAGAGGGATTAAAGATGGAGATTTTTTCTATTTTGTTCATTCACTTTATGTCAAGCCAAATAATAGGTCTTTTGTGAAGACTTTTACTACACATGATCAGTTTGAATTTTGCTCATCCATAAGTTATGAAAATGTTTTTGCATCACAGTTTCATCCTGAAAAAAGTGGTGAGAAGGGACTCAGGATCTTGAAAAACTTCTTTACAATATAATGAGGTAAGTATGGCCTTCAAAAGATCAAATTTAGAGCAACAAGTAAGCAAAGTTCCCAAAGAATTAAAATGGTGTAAAAGGTGCGTGGTTTCCAATCAAAGACCTAGAATCATTTTTAATGATGAGGGAATATGCAGTGGGTGCCTAAATTCAGATTACAAGAATTTTGAAGTTGATTGGGAAGCAAGAGAAAGAGAGCTGATTCAGCTTTTAGATCAACATAGAAGCAAAGATGGAAGCTGGGATGTCATTGTGCCTAGCAGTGGAGGCAAAGATTCTGGATATGTAGCGCATCAGCTAAGATACGAGTATGGAATGAACCCATTGACTGTTACTTGGGCTCCATTAAGTTACACAGATATAGGTCGAGCTAATTTAGATTCCAATATACATTCCGGTTTATCAAACTTGCTATGCACCCCAAACGGAAAGTTTCAAAGAAAGTTAGCAAGGCTTTGTTTTGAAGAGCTTGGTGATGCCTTTCATGTCTTTGTTCTTGGGCAGATTAGTTATCCATTCCATATCGCATGCAAGCTCGGTGTTAAGCTAGTTTTTTATGGAGAAAATGGAGAGGCTGAATATGCAGGTGATCCTAAATTTGCAGATAAACCAGTAAAACCGTCCAGTGAGTTTACCGTACAGCATTTTAAAGGGGTCACGTTCAGAGAACTTCTGGATTATGGGCTTAAGAATAAGGATTATCTATCTCAAGATGATTTTGCTGAGTCTGATCTGATTTTTTATGAACC